>Ga0247763_1001603_pt1 | contig 12707 bp, 10 predicted proteins | sample UWRJL141409B4_FD_179926 | JGI IMG/M metagenome (GOLD analysis project Ga0247763, IMG submission 179926) | Plant litter microbial communities from Arlington Agricultural Research Station in Wisconsin, United States - UWRJ-L141-409B-4 | ecosystem: Environmental > Terrestrial > Plant litter >...
AAATACTTTTAACCCAGCTCGTGTAGCTTATTAAACGACGAACAGCCGTACCCTTCATGATTCCTGCGTTCATGTGGATAAGCTAAGCCGACCAATTAAAGATCTTCTGCCCTTTTCTACATAGCTTTTTTTTTTTAAAAAAAGACAAAGGAGGGCACTAGGCGATCCTTTCCAATTTAAGCCCTTCTTACCATGGTATTACCACTTTTAAGGACACCACTAAGATTATTAGTGGTCATGACTTTCATCATGGGTTAGACTATATCTTAAGCTTGCGCCAATTCACATTTAGTCGTTGAACTGCACACCGGTCTTTTTATCTTTATTTTTATAAAGATAAAAATAAAGACGAAGGCCGGTGCTTGGCTGCGGATAGTCCATTATACTTTCATATATCAATTTCGATTTTACCTTACCACGAGTCATTACCTGTGCCACATAGTCTATTACTAGCTATGCTTGGTTGAAATTGCTTTAGGATTTTCCCGCAATTTGAGAATTTTGCCTAACAGTCCGAAGGCCTGTTAGACTAGCCTCCGGGTTCACCGGGACTATTCTCGACCTCATAAAAAAGGGAACCTAACTCCCTTCCGGATCGAGGTGCCAAACTGCGCACCCAATTTGTACTCTCTGGCGCAATTAGCCTGTTATCCCTAGCGTAGCTTTTTCATTAATCCAAGACCTTTCCTTTCTGCATCTTGTGATCATATGCCCCGCTTACGCGACTGATAGACGTGTAGGTCATACAGTAAAGCAAGATTAAGCCATTAAACTTGACAAGTAAAAATAAAAATCACTTAAAATTATATAGTCACCTACTATAATATTTAAGCAACTGAAAATGTATTACGATGTCTTCCTTACCCCAGAGGGGACTGTATTTTTAAAGATAAAAATACTCCGGAAGATAAAAACCTCCGGATAAAAGGAGGTGTGTTAATACACTTGATTACATCTATTTTCCATATAGTTAAAATCCTACTTGGTTTGATTTATTAAACTCTAACTTAATAGATAAGTACTTGGTTAAATTCATATTTTTATAGCAAAACAGGAGACTCCTGTCCGTAATATAAAAACATATGAATATTTAAAATAAGATAGAGCAGTGGCCTTTTATTCAATTAGTCTTTCCCTGTCCCCCCCCCTTACCCTTTCCCGTAGGGACTGGGTCTGGAAAGGGACAGGAGCCGCTAAAAAAACTCCGAGCCAGCCTATCTTAAACAGAATTAAAATAAAATATTTTTTTATTTCAGGTCCCCTAGCTAGTTATTATACTGACTAAGGGCTTGAAAGATGTAATTTTACATAAAAAATGTTGGATATACCCAGTTACTCTTTATGGGATCTGTGCCCCGCATAAACTACCACCTAGCCATTTTTCTAGTACTCATTGAATCGTCCTACCTAGCGAAGCTCGGTCTGGCGCACTTCAATGATAGTAAAAGTCGCTCTAATTTCACGGAGTGATTTCGAGGGGGAACTGTGTCGCTCCCAGCTATACGATAGACTAACAAAAGGAGTTTCAATTTTATCTTACCGATTACCTTATACACTAAAACTTGTCCGATCGTATGCAATAACTAGCAATAGTAAAGCTGCATAGGGTCTTCTCGTCTAACTAGAGGTAGATTGTATCTGCACAACCACTCCAATTTCACTGAGCCAATCATAGAGACAGCTGTTGTATCGTTCAATCATTCCGTTCCACAGTTTCACCATAAATAGAAGCGCGGGGCGACTATCTTTAGGCTAGGTTACTGTGATATCTTTAATCTTAAGTTACTTTAATTTCTCCTAAGAACCACTCTCATGGCGACTAGAGCACACCTTACATATTTTTAACATATGAAGAAGCGTCCGCTCGTTGCTCTTTTACAGACAGGGTGTTCCCCGTCTGATTTAGATCCGCGATAATCCATTTTACTTTCGTCTATCCCTTTTGATATTACCATACCCCGAGTGATTAGCTGGGCCAGTTATACTAATTACAGTATACTTTGGTTAAAAGGGCTTTAGGATGTCTCCGGAGTTTGCCTCTTTATCGCACAGAAGATCAGGTTTCCTAGGCCCAATCTTTCTATTATTTTATTTATTTTGTTTCCTGTGTATATATAATACTAAACTACCTGAAAAATATATTTTCCTTTGTATGGTTTTAATTGGTTTCTACCAATAAAACTAGATATTACTGAATAACTTATGTTTAAACTCTTAGCAGCTTCCCGCATAGAGGGGTAAATAGTAGATTCGTTAGTCAATACCTCTATAACTAATATTTTTTGAGATAGTGAACTATTTTTACCTTTATTCTTACCCATCAGAGCAGCGGATATCGCTGCTTTATGCTTCTCCGTAAAATTGGGCAGAGAGATATTTAGCTTAGCTTCGGATATCTTTTCCCGAACTTCATCACTATGTGTTTTTCCAAACATAGGATTTTTCTCTCCTGTACGCTCAGGATAAACTTTTCCTTTAAAAAAAACTCTCAATTTAGCCCGAGTTTCGTCCGAATGATTACGACCTAAAAAGGGGTGACTAGGCTCCATTGAAATATTGTATTCGGGTTTAAGAAGATCCATAAAATGTTTCTCCCTTATTAATAACTCAGAGGAGCTACAATATTCTAATATTTCAACAGAAAATCCTGAATAGCCGTATTTAAGTAAAGACTTACAAATAGTCATATAACTTTGTCTTGTTAAATTATTAACATTAAAATATTGACTAAATCTTCTTCCTAAACTTATACTCGACCCTACGTATTTTTTACCATTCATCTTATTGGTGAAGCAATAAATACCTGACTTGCCCTTATTTTCTTCCATAATCTCTAGTTTTTGTATGTCCATATTTGGGTATACCTTTAATGGCGTAGAGGGTTGAGATAAAGTATGTAAACCTCTCCGACTGTGTGGAGAGGATACTTGAATTTTCCCACCCCTACGGGAACTAACTGTTCCTATGTTTTGTAAAAAGTAATCTGATCTTGTTGTGCCAGAGTCTAGATTTGAGAATTCTAATCTAGCTCTATCCAGTATTTCGTCTAATTTAGATTGAGTAATCGCAATATTAGCAAAAGCTAGTACTTTATTTACTTCAACCGCCGTTATTCGTTTACCTTTATTAATATATCCGTTAGCTAAGCGATGTGCTGACAAGAGAGGGCCTCTTCTCCCTAAAACCTCTGCTCAATCTATAGTTTTTTTATTCATCATGTTTGTAACGTCTTTCTTTATATATATTTGTAGCCACTGAAAGTGTCCGCTATATGGGGTAAATCCTAAGTTCCTGATATTAAGATTAGAGTCGGAGTATCTCCTGAGGGCTCGAACCTCAGCTACATACCATAGAAATACTCTGCTCTATGTTAAAGAGATGTCTAATCGGAAGGGATTTTCGTCCTGCCTATAGCGTCAATGAATAGAGCCAAAAAACACATCATTGATTAGTGTAGTTGGTAGTAATATTCACTCTAGCTCGAACTTGTGACCCAAGCTCCTCTTTAAACATAGGACCGATCTCCTAACATCATTCTTCTTAATCATATCCCATATGGGGAATCAATTCCAGGGACTACTACCTCAGAATAGTTACTAAGACAATTCGCAGGACCACCAAGAAAGAGGTGTTAGCACTTTCTCCATGATTGGCTCTTGATAGCCGCCTTCTAAATTAAATCTTAGCCTATAAAGAGGCCAGTATTCCTTTAATAATTTTTAATAATAGTGGAGCCCCCAAACTCCTTGTTTATGCAAGACCGCATTTAACGGCCAGGGTATTCCGCTACCTTAGGCAAATAGCTCCGCGTATCTTCAAATTGTTACGCGGGTTTAAGATTGGCCAACACTTACGACCGACTGGTCGAGGTGGCTCAAAATTTTGGACCATATTATCAACTTATAGACAGAAAGACTGTTGTATTTCCGCCCAGACGTCCTGAACAGGGGTGCTACGCCGCCCCCCTGCTGGATTTAAAGACGATTGTTACTCATCGGGCAGGGTTACCTTCCCGATGTAGTAAATAAATTGTTTAGCGTGTGGCCTCTGGGGATAATAAAATCTTATTAGGTGTTTGACTCCTACTAACTGTTAAATTCGTCTACGACGTGTAGACCAAATCCATCCCCTTTCCTTCATGTAGGACCAGTACTGGTCCTGCGTGATGGAGGGGCGAAAGTAGGATATAAAGGTTCTAGCCGAGAACCTCTATGCTAACGTCATTTAAAGGCATAATTAAAGCCTACTCTACGCTATAGTATTAATAATCACTAGTACTTCCTCTATAGTTCTTTTTCTTTGTTTTCCTTTCCCATCTGGATTTAATAGATAAGTCAATTTGACTAACTCTATAAGCTCTTCTTTCTGCATTGTCTTATTTTTATTTTTGTCCAATCTGAAGACTATGTGTCGGAAATCTTCGAACAAACTAGTTCGATATTTACTTGAATATTTAACTACATAATCCTCGAAAAAAGGTAACACTATATTTTTAATATTTTGAGTACCTTTAATGGAATAAACTCAGACTTTGTCTGATCCAGACTTTCTATGCACACTTCCGAGACCTCCAAACAAAACTTGAAAAGAGTAAAGGATATTAATACCATTTTCATGTTGAGCTACGTTAAACTCAGGTTGTAGGGCTAAGCCATGCGTTAATTTAGCGTTTTTAGTTTGAGAAATAACTAACGCACCCTCGCCCTCTACAAACCCACCTAACCAAAACTTGTAGTTCTCATCCTGAACTAATGATTTTATTCTTTCCTGCTGATCGATCTTTAAATTATTATTACTTTTCATATATTTTCTTATATTCTACTGTTCCTCTTAATCGGTAATATAAATTTTTGTTTAGCTCGGGGCGACCTGATCCTCCTCCTCCTACTAGGTAATGGGTATAGCATACATAGGGCAACTCGAGTAAACCAAGTACTGGTTTTACAAGTAGCTCTATTAAACGTCTGGGACTAAAGCCCGTTAGTAATAATATCATAGCTCCTATAATATATACGAATAGATCAAAACTCTGTGTTGTAACAGTTGAATGGAATAAACCATTATATATCCCCAATATTGAATCTGTACTTAAAGCCAGACTGCCAGTTAGGAATATCATAATAGCTACCCGTGTATTTGTAAAGGAAAATGAATTTTTGCGCCTGAAAGTGGCCGCGTTAATAATATGTTGTGTATTGTGTCTGAGGTACACTACTTATAGTAATTGACCCTCACCTTCATTAATAACAAGTTATCTTGGCCACACCCCGACTGCACAAGTTACCCCTTGTGCTATACCTCGTCATTATAATCCCAGAGAAGTGGGAGCCCACTAGGGCGGTCAGATTAGATTTAAGCAATATCCTGAGGTCGTAATAATATTTAATTAACTAATTATCAGAATTCGTCTATTCTATAGTTAATTGTCGGATTGTTCCAGCATATAGCTAAATTTAGAGAGGGCCCTAATACGAAAACCCTCATAGGTAAGGCCGCCATTAATCGGGGTTTCCTTCAAAGCCTAGTTTATGTAAGTCAACTAAGAAAATCCGTTAACCAGCCGACATCGGGCAGAGATCACACTCAATACTTCGATTTTTATCTTAATGCAAAGTGCTTTGTTTTAATTAAACAGTCGTACAACACGATTCTATGCTTCCTTTTCTTTACCCGATATTAATCGGGAGGAACGGCACTCCTTCTCCCTAAGTTACGGTAGTTAATTTGCCGAGTTCCTTAATGATTGTTCACTCTTAACGCCTTCGTATTCTCTACTAGCTCACCTGAGATGGATTAATAGGTACGGTTTTTGTACAATGGACGCAAAAAAACAGCCGTCCTTTCCCGTCCTCTTTATTTTTATCTTTATAAAAATAAAGATAAAAACTGTGAGGGCCGGGACTGGCGGCCACCCCCTTTCCCTGAAGGGATAGCCCATCGTACTCGTTTATAGTTTTTCCAGAACTTTTTTCACTTATCTCCTACAAGGCGATAAGCCGAATAGAAGATATAAAAGTTGTTACTTCATAAACAAGATTTTCTCATCGCTTAATCCTTTAGGTAAATAAACTTAGAGGCCGTTACTTGATTACTCAAATCCATGAGCTTAAGGCGAGGATTCTCTGATCCTTTAACGTTACTCATGCCAGCATTCTCACTAGGATTGTATACTTTTTTCTTAAAAAGAAAAAATCTCCTACATATCCTACGTTCCGCTACCCTATAAACATAATAGAAAAATCTTTATATCCATAGACAAGGTTTCGGTATATTATTTTAGATCCGTTAAATTTTAAATGCCTTTTTCAAAGTATATTATATATCCTGTACCCTAACGAGCGCAGCTAGCTTAAACCGCCGCTTCGCCGTAAGGCAGAGGTCATATAATATATAAACCAGTGCTCTGTTACGAGGTCTTCAAAAAATGGCCGCTTCTAAGCCTATTTCCTGGTCGAATTAGACTAAAGACTACCTTTATTTCACTTAATAATAATTTTGGAACCTTATTATTACACTTGTTCTGGGCTGTTTCCCTTTTGACATACACAAATCTACCTCTTTAGACCAACAATGTTAATCAGAGTGAGGTCCTTCTCCCTAAATAGCTATCCTACAATAACTATCCATTTAGACAACAGGCTTTAAGCCTGGCTTCAGTTTGAAGCTAAGTAATATTATTTTTTTTCTTTTTTTTTTGTTTTGCCTACATTTTTGTTACAAGATATCTCCCGCTAATCACTGAACCTCTTTTTATAGCATTATAAACCGCTTGTCTGGTTACACCCATAAATTCACCTGCTTCAGTTTGATTTGTAAACTCTTTTACCTCATTTGTTTGAGTATTTAAAACTGAAACTGTTACTCCTTCACGCGCCGTAGTTTTAGCTTTTATATTGGCTAAAGCCTCGGGAGTTAGGGGGTTGTCCTTTCTATAGCTTGCAGTTGCAGCGGCCAGTTTATTTCTGATCTCTTCACTAACAAGTTTTCCCTTATGAGTTGAAGATAGTATTTCTTTATGCTCAGGAGATATAATTTTAGCTTTTAACTTTTCTATACTCTCCTGGCTATGCTTAAACCCAAGTAGAGAATATGCGTACTTTAATATATTATAGTCTGGAACCAAGAGATCTAGATAAAATTGCTCTCTCTCAAGCAATTTAGCTTTTGGGCAATACTCCAAAATATCTAAGGTAAAATTCGCGTGACCATATTTTAGCAAAGCATCTTTTATCGGTCTCGAGTTTCTATTTAGTTCAGGTATATTATAATAACTCCCTAATCTTTTTGCTAAATTTACCCCGCTACCGACATATGTTTTACCAGTCAGATTATTTACCCAACGGTAAATACCTGATTGATCCTTATTATCTCTTAATATCTCATCTTTTAATTTATCTGCATTCTCATAACTTTTAACCGAAGAGACTAGTCTTTCATCTGAACCGAAGGGGCGAGCTAGACTTGAAATTAGATTATTGCTGTTATTGTTGTTTATTGTGACGTTTTGTTTATATTGATTGTAATGTCGACAGCCTAGTGTTCGTCTCATCTCGAACGTGGGTCATGGTAATTTTTAAGTTACCAAGCTCACTTCTCGTATTTCTAGAGTCGCCACTAGGTACGGCCAAAGACTCACCTTTAGCAAGCTGTTTGACATCGCATCTTGCAGTCTCTTAACCCTATTGACATTCGGCACGTGGGGTGTCAACCCAGCCGCTCCGAATTCCCCTTCGAAAGGTAGTCGCTTGTCGGTGTTAAGTCTTTACAAGAGTCGACTTTAAGTGCTGTTACTTTTGGCCCTTAGGCCTCGAAAAAAAAATTACTTTATTGCCATTGCACCCTTTCGAGTGAGGCTTGACTATATCTTAAGCACCATATGATAATGATACCAACCCACATTTAGTCGATGAACTGCACACCTGATTGTAGTTTGAAACTACACCTGGTGCTTGGCTGCGGATTACCCATTTGCTTACGCTGATAGATTTCGATTTTACCATACCGCGAGTCATTACCTGCGCCACGAGATGTATTACTACTCTCGCTTGGTTGAAATCTCTTTAGGGCTTCCCCGCAATTTGAGGATTTATAGCGGAAGGTTCACTTCCGCTTGTAGGCTGTTTTTTTTCTAAGGGGGTTACTCACGCCCCCTACAACCTTAGCATTCTATGTCTGATTATTTAATATCCATCATTACCATTCCGAGTCCAATTACTCACCAGTAAAATCTTCACGATCCCCCGGTATGTACAAATTTGACCAAATAAGGCCAAGTTGTATGAGATCACAGTTCTGTACCTGCTATGATGTTAATTAAATGACCTACTTCGATAGGTTTCGCGGAAACAGATGTGACCACCTTTAGCCATTCCTTTTTTTATGTCCTGTTCCCAGGCCTTGTATTCATAATTCTTTTATTCAGTGCCCTCCGGGTCAGCCCCAGATGGTCTTATCGTGTATATTTTTTTTAACACTCTTTTTAAATCTAATGCTTTTTTTATAGCTGTTCTACTTACACCTAAAGATTTCCCTGCTTCAGTTAAATTTACATACTCCGTTTCTTCGTTAGTATTAATATTTTTAACTACAACTGGTATACCTATGAGTGCTGTCGTGACAGCAGACATTTTTGCGCGCGTCTCGTCAGAAGCTTTTACACCTAATCGAGCCAAAACTCGATTCTTTCTTACCTCATCGTCTAACAGATGATGATTTTTCATGTGGTTCAGAGTCTCTACGCTATGCTTAAACCCTAACGTGGATCCTGCCACTTTTAAGATATTGTATTCAGGCTTAAGTAGATCAAAATAATATTGCTCTCTTGACAATGTCTCTTTTTTTTCACAGTATTCTAGGATTTCCAAACGAAAGTTAGAATAACCGTACTTCAAGAGTGCAAAGTCTATCGGTCTTTTAGCCCTAAGTAGTTGACCCATTTGATAATAGTCAAGAAGTCTATCCGACAAACTTATCGAACTTCCTATATAACTATTATTATTTATTGTATTGACTCAACGGTATACCCCTGCTTTATCCCTATTATCTATAACTATTTGAACTTTGTCTACATCAGCGTTAGAATAGGATTTTACTGGAGCAGAAGTGGTGTGTAAACCCCTAGCCGCGAGCGTCACAGGAGCCCCTAGATAAATTTTTTGATTTGTGATCTTTATTTGAATTTTCATGGTAAAATCATTTTTTTTTTGCTACTTCCCTCGCTTCCAACAATACATATATATACTGATTTTCTTCGTGCGTGTCGCCTCCCTCAGCTGGATACGCAGAAAGTTCATTATAGGCCATACTACCCTTTACGGCAGTCACATGGTTATCTACAAATCCTCTTATCCGTACTTTTATTTAACTGTTGACATCGAAGTCAGGTATAGGATGATCACAAATCACAGCACAATCTATAGTATGCCAGTCACGCGTGTACCGATACTTCTCAATAATAACAGAGGCATTGTCTTCCACTTCAATGAATGGTTTGGGCAGCCTATCTACTGCACTGAATTTGAATTTGAATTTTAGGCAGTTGTGTAATCGGCAGAATATAGCCTACAACTACCCTTGAATATAAGGAAAAAAAGGGCGCAGGCAGAGAATGGGGTACTTCTCCCTAAATAGTCAATATCGTGACTATCCATTTGTCAGAGAATAAAATATACATTTTTACTTTTTTTCATTTTTAGCCCTTTCCTCTTTATTTCTATATTTATAAGAATAAAGATAAAACCCTGGGGTTTTATCCCAGTGTGGTGGATGGGCCGCTTGCAGTATCCTGCAATTGCTTGCGATGGTCAAGAGACAACGTGCAACCCGCTAATCCTTCATTTTTATTACGAAATTGTTCCTAAAAACTCTTCCTGTCTGTAGCACCTTCTTTACTGCTGTTCTACTAACACCTAATGCAACTCCCGCTTCAGTCAAAGTTGAATATTGTTCAACAGCACCTGTTGCGATGTTTGTCACTTCAACTGCCACACCATGTATTGCAGTAGTCGCTGCAGATAATTTTGCTCGTGTTTCAACTGATAGCTTAATACCTAGCCGTGCGGCAGATATTTTTGCTTTCGCTTCTTCAGATAATATACGCCCAGTTGCTGCTTGAGATAATCTTAAACGAGTCTCCTCGTTACTATAATCTCTATTTCTAAGCTTCTCCAGAGTTTCTGCAGAATGCTTATAGCCCAATGATGAGCCTGCTATAGGATTAAGATTGTACTCCGGCTTTAAAAGATCGATATATCCTTGTTCTTTAGCAATAAGTTGATCTGGTTCACAATACTCTAATATCTCCAACGTAAAACCAGAATGCCCGTATTTTAGTAATGCTTTATAAATAGCCATGTTAGAGCTGGTTAGCCGTTTAACACTGTAATATGCATAAAACCTTATTATCAAATTTACGGAGGATCCTATGTAAGTTTTTTTATTTGATAAATTGACTCAACGATAGATTCCAGTTTTACCAGCATTCTCTTCCATGATTTCCTTTTTCTGTGTATCAGCATTAGCATAAACCACTACTGGATTCACATTGTTGTTGTCATTTATGTTCAGCGAATAAAACCTAATGTTTGGCTTAGAAACGAGAGACAAGGGCAAGTAACTATTTTTTTGTAGAAAGAATATGTTTGTGACTTTAATAATTTTTTTTGTAGGGATAGACATCGGATTCCTGCTCTCTAAGCTCTACGGTGGGTTAGGCTGTCAACCTTCCACTGTCCCGTGTTCCTTTCTACTTGAACGTTTGCTACTAAGCTCGTACGGGTACCTAAAGCTACAGTGTATCTTTTATCATATAGACTAACTAGAGCATATATAATGATGTATGAATATTTTGTTAACAGTGAGCCTCCTATCTCAATTTCCTTCGGAAATGGCAAGTAGGGAAGCAGTCAGTACAAGCTCGAAATCTGCGTACTACGTACGCATTATGTATATTTTATTGTCCTGCGTCCTTTCGGACGGGGCTTGACTATATCTTAAGCGCTTACGCGCCAATCAACATTTAGTCGATGAACTGCACACCTGGTAGGTGCTTGGCTGCGGATTGCCCATTTCTTTTCATGCATCAATCTTGATTTTACCATACCGCGAGTCATTACCTGCGCCACGAGATGTGTTGCCACTCTCGCTTGGTTAAGATTGCTTTAGGGTGTTCCCGCAATTTGATGATTTATTGCAGAAGGTTCGCTTCCACATACTGGCCAAAAGGCTTCTCAGTCCTTTCTTTTATCGACCAGCTATCCTAGTCAGTTTTGTCTTTCACTTACTTACCACAATTCATCGGATATCTTTACAACGATACAGTTTTATCTTTTTAGCCGTCCGTTGACTCAACGGACGGTGTCCCGGCTTTTGTTTTATAAAAAGATGGAACACCTGTTACGGCAGAGCTAAGACTTTTCTCCCTAAATAGAAGCTACACCTTTACCCCAAAGGGGTCCGAAGTGTAGATCTTATCCATTTAATGGGTAATATAGTTTTTATTTTGTTTTCTTTGTTCCTCCCCTTCATGCTAGACTGGTCTTGCGTGAAGGTCTAGCCTTCTGCTGACCCGTGTTCCTTTCTACGGTGAACGTTTGCTACTATGCCAGTACGGGTACTTACTAATGTAGTTTCTCTGCTATTATTCAAACTGCTCAGCAATTTGAAGGTAATAAAGCATTAATATTCGGAAGAAAATAAGGGGCACCGTTAATTTTTCTATATTACCCTGCACCCTTTCAAGTGAGGCTTGACTATATTTTAGGCTTGCGCCAACCAACATTTAGTCGATGAACTGCACACCCTACCGTAGGTCTGGTGCTTGGCTGCGGATTGTCCATTTACTTTCGTAATCAATCTTGATTTTACCATACCGCGAGTCATTACCTGCGCCACGAGATGTGTTGCCACTCTCGCTTGGTTAAGATTGCTTTAGGATATCCCCGCAATTTGATGGTTTGTAGCAAAAGGTTTGCTTTTACTCGAGCTATTACAAGTGCTCAGACTTGTAGTTGACCCGTTCGGGCTTTTATAACCCTGATCATGGTAATATCACTAGGCTTCGGGTCTAATATTAGATATTGTCTCATTAGATGATAATCGCTTTATCTAGGCATTGCTGCTTACATCTAATATTAACTTGCTGACCCATTATGCAAAAGGTACGCTCGCATTATTTATTTAAATTTATTTTTGAGCTGCTTATAAAATTACTATTTCATGGTTGTTCCCTCACGGTACTCTTCACTATCGCTTAATATGTCATATTTAGCCTTAGAGGAAGGTTCCCCTTTAATTATTCAAAAAGACTTATATCCATTTTACTTAATTATTTATAGGCTTCTCTACTTTAATTCACATTAATCATAGAATCTCCTTTGATTTGTTTTCCTGAAGTTACTTAGATATTTCATTTCGCTTCGTTTTTTTACTTAATTTGTCTAAGGGGTTATGTGTTATACACAAATTCAAGCCCTTTGACATATAGCGTACCAATCCGTAATAATTTCTTTATATACTCTCCATTATTATCTGTATAATGGGGTGGAATTATTTCCATATCGTTTATACTTTACTTATAGTAGAATCAGTCCAGCAAGCACTGGCTGATTTTTTTTTTCGGGTTATTAGGACTCGAACCTAACTATCCCCACCCCAAATGAGGCACCTAACCAACCAGGCTCTAACCCGTTGAGTTACATACAATTTTT
>Ga0247763_1001604_pt1 | contig 12704 bp, 11 predicted proteins | sample UWRJL141409B4_FD_179926 | JGI IMG/M metagenome (GOLD analysis project Ga0247763, IMG submission 179926) | Plant litter microbial communities from Arlington Agricultural Research Station in Wisconsin, United States - UWRJ-L141-409B-4 | ecosystem: Environmental > Terrestrial > Plant litter >...
AATCCTCGAGAGCCGCAAAGCCATTGAACAAGCCGATGGCGTCCGGCGCCTCACAACCCTCGCCTTTGTTTTTATCCCCCTGACCTATGTCGCCAGCGTCTTCAGCGCAGGCATCGACGACATGAACGACACCCGCAACGCCAAGAACTTTGCCATCTCATCCATTTTAATAACCGTTGCGGCTATCCTGGCCTCGTTGACCCTGGAGCAACACCTGTGGCCGTTTACCAAGCGTTGGCTGAACAGATGGAGAAACCATGTCTACGGAGTGCTAGTTGAAGTCGACCGTGAGGACAAGGCATTCGGCATCATTGAGTGCATCTTCCTTTGGAGGACATACTCCTGGGGCCCGTGGAATCTCCATGCGTCGTGGGAGAATTGGATACAGCTCCCGCTGGCAACGGTCGACTTGGGCAGGTTGAGGATACGGCAGCTCTTGGCTGAGATCTTCAAGAGAAACAAAATGGCGGAAAGCCAGAGCGGTTCCCCTTGAAGTGACCACAAACTAAGCCAGTTCGACGCATCCACAGCGCTACAATTTCATTGCTCTCAAAGCAAACGAATCAGATAACAGAACTCGCCATATTCCAACCCTATACCTGAACGACAACTCTGCCAATTCCCAAGTCCGACCCCTCCATTGGCCCCCTCTCCCAGTCCATATAACCCTCGCACTTTGCCCTCCAGCAGAGCTTTCGCCCCCATTTCCGTCTTGGCATGTCCCGGATCCATACAAATAACCACCATCTCCTTTGGAACCTGCTGCGCCTAATCTGTCTTGTCAAAGATGGCGGACAGTTGTTACACTCTTTCCTCCCGAAGTTGTCTCTTTCGGCATAATGTGAAATGATCATGGACCTTTGTTTTTATTTTATTTCATTTTTTTTGGGAGGGGAGGGGGTGGGGGAGGGGGGATACTTCTTCACTCCCGAAAAACTAGGCCATATCTCGAATCACAGCGAAGTTTGGTCAAAATTCAGAGTTCTAGACATGCCGCTCGTCTGCGTAGTTCGAAACCGAGCGTCTAGCGTCTGCACTTTAAGCGTCAATAAATACGGTTATCGGTCCTTGGCGTGCCGATTGAGCTGTCAGTAGCTAGCTTAAGGAGCTGGTCAACTGGGTTCGATATCGTGTGGGGACCAGAGTAGCTGGATTGAGCGTGGTGGCGCTGTTGTTCTAGACCTTCGGCGTCCAGTCAAAGTGGGGGCGGTCTGCACAGAGCACAAGGTACGGAGTGACAAGCTTCTCAGCAACGGATAGTTTTTCTATATAGCTACTAGCATCGTGCGCACGATGGCAGGAAGAACTTGGTTCTTCACACAAGCAATTATACTGTTCATTTGTGTCTGTCAGAAGCAGGGCCCCTTTTATCTTGTGTGTGTGTTCTGTGTGTTCTGTGTGTTCTGTGTGTTCTGTGTGTTCTGTGTGTTCTGTGTGTTCTGTGTCTTTCTGGCAGAACCAGAAAGCTGTTCTTTATAAATGGTGGCAAGGTGTGTGGCAACATTAGCCTACACTAGCTGAACTGCCGGGTCCTTACTAGCTGAACTGGCACAGCCAGTTCAGCTCCCATGGAATATTCTCAGCTATAATAGCCACACCAGAGACCCCTCTTATTTGACAGTGTCCTACTACTCTGGAATACCGTCTTGAGTATTATAGTGACAGCGGCCTACAGTGACAGTGTAACCCTTGAGAAGGGAGCTTGCTTCAACCTACAGTCTTCCGACACCCTTTAACCTAAGGCGTCCTGCCTTACGCCCTGTCTTAACCCACTTCCGGGTGCAGGCCGTAACATTTTCGCGAGAAGATTAGGCCCCAAACCTCGCAGTTGGCGGAGGCGAGGTGGAAAACCTCTCCCTCGCGGGTCGTGCTCCGAGGTCATCTTTAGGTCGCATATCGATGAGGAATCTAGCTAAAATGTGGAAGCCGTAGCGCGGCTCGACGCTGCTACGAAATAGTCCGGCACTGGTGTATACCGCCTCGGCGCCTTGGCGGATCCGTCTGGTCCCAGATATTGCTCTCTTTTAAAGAAGCAGATTCCGCAGAGCTGCTCCGTGGGATCATATGTTCCAAGCCACCGTCGCCCCTGGGCCCGATATAGAGTAAGAATGGTAAGTTGGAATGGTGGCTTCGAGCTATCGTCGACATGGCACTTATCGAATTCCTGGCAAAGCCGATCCAACGGGTCAATTGTGCCACTGTGGATCTCCTCTTCAGCTCCCTCCCACTCTCCACCCTCCGTTGGAAAGCTGGGTTCCGGGGATACGCCGAGGGCTCGCAGGTACTCGACGCACTGGCAAACCAGCTTGTGCTCCTTCTTTCGGCACTCCTCGAAAGAAATCTTTCGGGGCTGTACTATACCCAATCCGAAGTTTGTGTAGGACGTGCGGCATTCTGAACACCGATATTCGGTGTCATCTTTGCGACTCTGTAGCTCCGGAGCCGTAGCTTCTTGGATCCGCGCGGAAAAGCCATCCCGGTCCAACCCGAGGCGGTGCAGAAGCAGCTCCAGCTCAGCCGCGACCAGGACGTCCATCGTCTCAAAGACCCGAGGTAAGGTCTTGCACCAAGTAACATAAAGCTCCGGAATGGCTCTGACATATTGCCGCTTGCTCAGCCTCTTATACTCATCCCTTGTGTCGAATCCGTTGACTCCAATGTAGACGCCGGCTTCGATAGCCAGGGGGAGAAGCATCTTCGCACACGCGCCTACGGCGAGCATATTCGAGAAGGCCGTAACTTGAGAGGGAACGCCGAGATCCGGGTGTTTTGTGTCGAGACCAAGGTGGTGACGGAGGCACAAGCGATCCTGCTCGTGGAACAAAGCACCACGTACAGCGTGCTGGAGTGCATCCCAGATGGTGGGGGCCCCCATACCTACCAGCATTCCCTTCTCCGCTGTGCGGAGGACCCAGCTTACCCCTGTATCTTGCATAGGGACGTTCTCGTAGCTCATCGAACTCACGAGTGAGTGAATGACAAACCACCCCTCGCTGCCGGCCTCGGTCAGGTCGAGGCAGTCATAGAAAATCCTGAGCATTCGGATTTTTTCGGCAGCTGTGGCAGTTTGACACATCTCAGCCCATATGGCGATTGGCGACCTAGGGGTGCGAGTAGAGCATCAGAAATGCGATTCCCCAGATTTGTTCGCCGTCTCACCCAAGGGATATCTTACAATGCATTCTCCGATGGCCCCTGGTATACAAGGGCGGTCTTGTCAGCGCCGGCTTCAATCAGTGCGGCAGCCAGGTCTACATGGCCACGGGAAGTCGCAAACTAGTACCACAAAGTCAGTAACGGAGCACGCTAGCACGAGACAAAGAGGCGACCCACATGCAAAGGAGTCCATCCTTGAGGACTAGTGTCTTTGACAGAGGCATCACCCCTCGACAGCAATAGTTTGACCGCAGAGACGTTTCCTGCGCGACAGAGGTCAAAGATAAGTGAGGTCTCTGGGACGGCTCTGACCGGGCTGATGTTAAATTCCCATCCCGTTCCTGGCGAGAACTGCAGATTGGACTCGGCCCCGGAGCGGACACCAAACCAGCGGAGCCAGGATGAAGGGTAGAAGATGAAGGATGTGATGACCTCGGCTTGCCCAGATGATCCTGTCGCCTCGTCACCCACTTTGAGCGTGCTGGTGCGGATCCAGATGGAGCCAAACAGCACCCCCATTGAGGAAGTCTGATGACAAACGCGGGCCTTTTTCAGGGTCGGATGGCTGCGGCTTGCGCTTGGAGTAGAACCTTGGGCACCGGAGCCGTCCTCGAGGCCGTCTGCATTTTGTATCTCGGGCCCGCCCGCCCCGTATGAGCCGCGGCATGTACAATCGAACGACGTGATTTGCTTGATAGTATCATCCATAAGCTGTTCCACGGTCCCGGATCGGAAGAGGCTGTCAACAGCAAGATGGAGGGACCTTTGGAGGAAATCTTGGACTCTTGGACTCGACGTGGCCATGTCGGCGGTGTGGCCACTGCACATGACCCCTAGCTCCTTCTCGTCAACGGACTCGGCGATATACGGTAGGGGTTCATTGGCGGATTCGACTTCATACTGCGGGTTGACCTTGACGAGGACTGGTGTTTTCACTTGTTCAAGAGCGTTGCTGGTTGCGTGGGTATTGCGGGTTGCCACACGCACCATCTGAACATCGGTGTTGGTGAAGCAGAGGCTTGGCCGTTGGAGACTATGGCAGACCCCGTCAGCGCGAGAACAGATGCGCCGGGTAGAGAGTACTGTAATCATACCTTTGGCATGCTAAACCTAACATCAACGTGCTCTTAAGGCTCTGAAGGCCCTCTCGGAAGGATTGGAATTTCTTGCTCTTGCTTGTGATTCGGAAAGCGGACCATAACCGCTGAGGACGAGAAGTTGCGGCGGAATGGGCGGTATCAAGATGTTGAACTATTGATAGAAGCTCCTAGGCCCGGACTTTGTCAGCAAATGATTGTAGCGCAAAATAGGCTCCAATCCTGAGCGAACTCACATTGAGCTTAGCTTCGCAGGAGAGTAGCGCGAACCGCACCGAGGGGGAGAGATCCTCGTCATCACCTATCTCTTCCAGGATCCTGGTGAGAATCTGAAGGTCATTCTTGATGACGCCCACTTCTGAAGGGGCGTCCCGGACTGACTCCCAGAAGTCATACAACTGAAAACAGCCATGTGCCAACTTGGTTGTCATGCCGACAAACGCGATAGCTATTTCACATGATTGAAACAAGTCAATACGCGTGCTTCGGGTCGGGAATCATATACGGTGGACGAACCGCTTGCTGATAGTGATATCGGATCCATCTCAGGCTTCGCTTCTCCACGCCAACTCCATAGCTCTAGTAGTATAGTCGTATTTCCTAGCTCTGGCGCAGGAACCATGGGATCGCCCCGCCTGGACTTGTTAAGTATCCGCCAAATATTTCACGGGCCGTCACCAAGGGGTCCCAAAGGGGCAAGGGCGTAGAGACCTGGGGTTGTAGTTTGTCGGCTAAAGGTGGGGGGAGGAATATTGACGCATGAAGAATGCTTCCACTCTGGGTTTGCGTTCAGCGAGGCTGTAGGTGATAGCGAACCACTCGCGGGAAGCGAGGAAGCGCCCAGCTATGTCTAGCTGTGGTGTTACCATATTACAGCGTTCGACTGCCAAAAGGGGGCAAGACCCAGGTGTGCAGGCAGTTGGACGGGCCCCTCGGCAATCATTCTATTGGATGAGATGAATCGAGACACCCGTACCTCCAGCAGCAGAGTCCAAGTGCTATTAGAGGGGTGCAAATGCCGATCATATACCCCTTTAATGCTGCCCAATTGTAGTGTAACCTAGGACCACTTCCCCAAATTTTAAACTTCACCCGATCACACGATTTCAAGAGGTGGTATCCAAGTCTTCGCTGAGCGCTGCTGAGGGTCCCGTGCAGCGACACCGGTCAGACACCCCTGCCGCCCCGCCAATCGTATCACCGCACATCCACATCGTTGCCCCCCTCCCTGCCGTAAATATTCGCGCACATCGATGCTGCTGCCAGAACACGGCACCTTGGATTGGCGAAGGTGGAGAACAATTGTATTACTTGCAATCTTCTTGATTCCTGTCAGATATGAGCGTAACTACTAGGGCTAAGAAGCAATTGGGTTCCCCCACTTTTTAGTGCAGTGGGTAGTTTCTGACAATTCCTGCTCTGCAGCTTGGGCAGCGCCTGTCAGAAGGTGTGGCCAGGAGCGCTGAAAAGAAGCCCTTAGGTGGAAGAAGAGGAGAGGGAGAAAAAGCGGGAGAATATCATCATTTGGGTCTTGTCGGCCATCTTGATGGTCCTTCCCTTTGCCGGCTCAGCCCTTGTCACATTTACGGGTCTCAGCATGATTGGCCGCATCGCCGGTATTGTGAGCTACCAGGGGGTTGTAGCCATGAGTGCTTACGAGCTGGCCAAGAATGAGGGTAACCCTGTGCTTGCCGTCTTTTTTCTTTGTGTTAGCCTTGTTCCGGGGGTGGGAAAAAGTGTGAGTGGGGCGTTTCGAGATGGCGCCGTCTTGCGAGGTTCGATGACAGCGGATAATTATAAGAATCTGGGGCCGATCACGAGGACGGCGTTGACGAGGATTGACACGGTGAGGAAGATTTGTAGTAGGTAGCGTTTCCGCTACGTGATAGTTGTGCTGTATCGTACGGAAGGGTTTCGATAAGTCAGGAAAAGAATACATTAAAACCAGAGCAATATCGTGTTGTATGGTGAAGGGATTTCGATAAAGCGAACCCAAATGGAAAGTTTTATACCAAGTAAACACCCAGAGTAGTAGGCAGTGAGGATATCTTTGCACCTCCTAGCACATGACACCGTGTACATTAAGAATTTCCTCGATTCAGAGTATGAGTTCAGTGCTGTGTCTGTCATGTTTTACAGGAGTTTATTCGTCTAGACGAAGGAAAACAAGCGAAGCTATTGTTACAACCGTTTTGCGTCTTTTTATCGTCTCTCTTTTCATTTGAGAAATGCCCTTCCATTCTCGTGTCTTGTTCTCTTTTTTTTTAATTCTCTTGCCTTGTTCCACTTTTCTCATGTCTCATATCTTGTTTATTCCCCTCGCGACATGAGAATTACAGATTCGCCAAAACTGCCGCGCCACCAAACAGCGCACCCATCGCCACCGCCGCAGTCTGTGCCGGTCCGACATTCGGGGTACTAGTCGCGCTCGTTGCACTCTGCGAAGCCGAGCTGATTCGTGAAGCCGCCGAGCTGGTCAACGAAGCGATGGCCCGGCTGAGGGATTCGCGATCTGACCCCGTTGCTGTAGAAAGCTGGGATGCATACGAAGAGAGGAGCGATCCGGCTTCGCTGGTTATGGAGCTGAACTGGCTTTGGCCAGGGAGCTCGGTGCGAAGCGACGAGAGGGCCGAGGTCACTTTGGATTCGATCGACTCGAGGGGGTCGACTGGCTTTGTCATGGTGGCGGTTTGTGCCTACGCGTTAGGAGTTAGTGTTGGTCTGGCAGAGAGGGAGGGGGAGGGGGGGAAATGTACCGCAGCCAGGGTGGCGAGAGCGGTGGTGAGGAGAGTGTAGCGCATTTTGAAGTTTGATGGGGTGGGTGGGTTGGAGTTGGAGTTGAGGTTGGGTGACGAGAGCTGAATCTTGCTTGGAGAGAGCTGAGGGTTTGAGGCAAAGCTGAGAAACGAATGAATCAAAAGAGCTGAAAATCGTGCACCGAGAAAAAAGATTGGCTGGGGACTTTATACCAATCCAAATGCCTAGATTTGATCACGGGAAAGTCGTCGTACCCTCGAAAAGGAGTTCCCAAGCCAATTGCCAATGACGTCTGCGATTGTCATACAAAAACCCCACTGTAATAATACCCTGTGACTCTGAAACCAAGATTCTGCTGTGTTTGCGTTTGCATGTTCAGGCGGTGGTCTGGTGGGTGGGTACTGTAGGTGGGACCGCAAACGAACACCTGCTGTCAAATTCCACTGCTTGTTGCCAAGCCCCATTTTTTCGCCAGCCGACGTCATCACTTTTAATGGTCCATATTTTTACCACGTTTACATCCACCCCCTTAAACTCCACACTGACGTTCGCCGAGTGCCATCGATCAATTCGATCATTTGACAGCGAGCCGTGACCTATTGGGACTCCGCAAACATCATAGACTAGACTGCCTTATCCAAAAATAGCGCAAGAACCCAGAATTCGCCGAAATCGATCATTGAGCTGGAATGGTTCCTGCAGAATTTCCCAATCCTGGCCGGCCCGACAGACCCGACCCATCAAAGGAAACTGGAATGGAACGGAATGGAATGTGTCTGGTGCCTGAAACGAAAACTCTCAAGGTTCTCAAGAATGCTTTCGACGGTTGCAGAGGATTTAATTATTTAGGTAGTACTACATCCGTGAATCGAGGTGATGCGTCTTCCGGCCGCTTCAGTTCGGGTTGGTACCTATCTATCAATTTGTGCTGCGAACAGGAAACGTGAAAAGGTGACGACGCCCGGACACGACAGCCCCATTTCTGGATTAAGTTGGGACGATCAGCCCCGCAAAAAGAACTACACTCGGCCTTAATCACCGGATACGTACATGCGTGCACGGAAAGTTTTATTTCCAGTCGATTTGGAAGGGGTGGATGGGATGGCACATTGATGACGAACTACATGTATGCCTGGTCTGGTCTGGGCTACTACTGTATTTGTGGGTGCACAACATGACAACGCCCGAACCCTTCTCAATTTACTTATCCCAATCACTGGAGATGAAGTCAGCCTCGTGCATGCATTGAATTGGGACGATACCGCGACAAGTGGTGGCAGGCTGGCTGTCATTTTGCACATACACAGGATGGCGCAATCATGTTCACGTGGGAAGATGTCCAGACAATCTTGAAACTAGTTGTCTCTGAAGTACCTCCCACGCAATGCGTCTTCTTGTGCAACGTCCTCTCGCGCAGTACGTTGGTATTCAACATGACCCAAAAGTCGCGGTTCAGCACATACTAATTTCATCGCAGTCTTGTCACAGCCTTCGCATCTAGATTCCAGAATTGCGGCGTAGCTCCAACCAGACGGGACGTCTCCATCAGGAGAGGCCGACTTCGGCCGAACCTCACCGCCGACTCCACTCCACGTTGGTGGGCGGGTAACGATTTCAGCTAAAATTTGCCGTTTCATGTTCAGTGAGTTGCACGTTTCGCGACAACGGCACGGTATCAAAGACACATTCAGTTACCTCTGTATTCGTCAATCCCCACAAAATGGCCGCCAACAAACTCACTTTCCGCATCGCAACCATTGACGACGCCGAACCGGTCCAGACCCTCGTGCAATCCGCATATCGCGGCGACTCCAGTCGACAGGGATGGACGCACGAGGCAGATCTACTCGGGGGAGAACGTATCGACGTGGCGGCGATTCGCGAAAAGATTACCGCGGAGGGGAACACGGTTATCATGGCTTTTGATGAGACCGGAAGGCTAACCGCCTGCTGCGAGATCACGCAAAAATCCCCCGATGTGGCTTATTTCGGCATGTTCGCTGTCGATCCGACTCGACAGGCCGGCGGTTTCGGACGGCAAGTTCTCGAATATGCCGAGAGTTACTGTCGCGACACGTTGGGTGTTAAGAAGTTGGAGATGACGGTGATTTGGACCCGCCATGAGTTGATTGCGTGGTATGCCCGTCGTGGTTTCCGGAAGACGGGCGAGACGAGGCCGTTTCCCATTCATGAGCTGAATAACGGTTGGATGCTGAAAGATGATTTGCATTTTGAGGTTCTGGAGAAGGAGTTTTGAGTGTTGGAGCTTGCTTGGGCTGTCATTCGCACGCGGCGATGAAGCAAGTCCACGGAGCAGGAGCAGGAGCAGGGGTGAACACACGGTATCGGGTCTCTCCGCTATGTAGTGCTGTGGTGGTGTTGTTTGGGCTTACCGAAATCCCGGTTGAGGAATGATCCCGGCTCGCTGCTCGAGAACAGGAAAGGCACGGAGGCGAGTTAATAGAGACGCCACTGCGACTACGTGCTAATGCAGTGTAGTATGGCTCTATACTCCAATACGACCACATTTCCCACACATACATCAAGTGATACATACCAGGAATGTTCTAGAGTTCACAACTTCGGTCCGACCCGGCATTGCCGGCAAACATGCCGTTGTTAATGTCGATATGTTTCCCTACGTTCTGCGGCATGGCATGCGAGCCCAGTCTTGCGCCGGGGCGATGGCCAGGCATCCCAATCTGAACGGTGCAACCCTCATCAGCAAAGGTAGTAGACTAGCTGCACCCCAGAAAAATTCCAACCAGTCACGGCCTGTCACGGGCGACCCGGGCTCGTCATCCGTGGGGTTCAAGTTTTGTCGCATCACATTTTATTGCCAAAGGAATGCAACTGCCGGATAATTTATATTGTCTATTGTCTCTCCTCCAATCTGGTTTAGCTCGGTTAACTTTCGGACCCAGCTCTCCGAATCAGACATACCTGTACCCCACACTCGACAATTTGCATCAAATGGTGCTGCCCTTATCCAGTCCCAGTCCGACCAACCTGGCATTTGGAAGGGGACTGACTGACTGACTGGAAGGGGGTTAGATAACTTGGGGTGGGTAAGGTAGGTAGTTTTAAATACCAAGTTGGTCGCTATTCTTTTCCGAAATCCTACATGTACGCATCTCAGTCTAGTCGCCTGGTTTCTATTTCTATTTTGACCTAGACAATACCGTGCCGTGCGTGCGTGTGGTCTCCGAACCGAACCGGAACCCGGTTTCTTTTTCTTTTTTTTTTTTTCTTCACAGTATCACCATGAAAGCCCAATCGATCATCGCCGTCGCGGCACTCGCCATCGACTCTGTCGCCGGTCACTATATTTTCCAACAATTCGGCACGGGAAGCACCAAGTACGCGCTATGGAAATATGTTCGACGCAACGCCAACCCTTCGTGGCTCCAGAACGGACCCGTGACGGATCTCAACTCGAATGATCTGCGATGTAATCTCGGAGGCGGGATCAGTAATGGCACGGAAACACTGGAGGTTAAAGCGGGGAGCGACTTTACGTTCTATCTCGACACTGCGGTATACCATGCGGGGCCGACGTCCATTTACATGTCCAAGGCGCCGGGGAAGGCGGCCGACTATGATGGCAGTGGTCCATGGTTTAAGATTCAGGATTGGGGTGAGTTTCTCTCTCTCTCTCTCTCTCTCTCTCTGTCTCGCGAGTAATAGGGGTAGAATAGGTGGTGCTGTGCTAACTGATGTGATGTAGGTCCGAACGGAAACAGCTGGACTCTAAAGAGTAAGTCTCGGCCTAGGGAAGTTGGATGTGTTGGCTAACTTTTTTTTTCAGACTCGTATGCCTCTTCGATCCCCCGGTGCATCCCCGATGGCGAATATCTTGTTCGTATTCAACAGATCGGGCTGCACAACCCTGGTGCCGCGCCGCAGGTTAGTTTTTCCCTATCCAATTTTATTAATGTCAGGTCTGATAGAATATATTTAGTTCTACATCAGCTGTGCCCAGGTCAAGGTCACCGGGGGCGGCAGCACGAACCCATCGCCGACCGTTTCGATTCCGGGCTTTGTCAAGTCCAATGATCCTGGACTGAACGTTAACGTGGGCTTTAACTTGATCCAATTTATAGGGACTATCTAACGCTGGTGTAGATTTATAATGGAAATATCAATGGGTACAAGGTTCCGGGGCCGGCTGTGGTGAGTATTTTATTTGTTTGATGGGTCTGATGCTGTGCTGACAGGGAGTAGTTCAAATGTTAGGGCGTTTGCCGGAATTTTGCAGCGTTTTGAGATTTTGTTAGCTACGGAGGCGCGTTCACACTTAGCGGTGGAGTTTTCTATTTGGTTTGTTAGTCTGGAAACAGAATTTGCCTCGAGAAATTTACTAACCACCTAGTCAATTCATCTGAGGTGATCAACTGGTGTAAGACTTGTAAGACTTGTAAGACTTGTGTTGATAAAGTAAGACACTAAACCCATGCATGCAAGCAACCAAGTTTTACATTGAGCCTGGCCACATTGACAGCCAGACCATTATATGAAGCGAAGAACCACACACATGATGGTTTACATGCCAGATTATTTCGTATTTGCCCTCTATGCTTTCCTCGACCCTTACACACCCACGCAGAGCCAATGATCCATCCACAAACCCTGACAATCTCCCTAGTACGTGTTAGAGTGCTGTAAACCAAGTAGGAAGAGGTAGATTGACTTACACTGAGATGCCTGTTCCACGCATATCTATCCCTCCGCGTTAGCTTTGTCATGTTCATGTTCATCATCAAGTATTTGATATTGATGTCAAGTCTGGTTTAGAGCTAGGGAGAGGGAAAAACTCACAATTGTCTCATGTCAAACATGCCGCCATGTTTCTGTAGGATCCCCTCACAGCTGTCTTCGCCCTTGACTCTGTAAAATGTCTGGCCTGTACATAACATCCTTGTCAGCACCAGCACCCTTGGTTTTTTTTTTTTATCTCGGTCTGGTAGAGAGGTTAGGTAACTCACAATCATTCACCACCTCAGGCTGTAACGGTGTTGGCCCCGCCCCCCTTTCCTCTCCCTGTCCCTCAACACTTAATGCCTTGGGCACCCCTGGGACAGCTGTAGCTCTCGCCACCGCCCTCGGCAGTGGCGTAACATTGACCGTCCGACACTGTTTCGCATCGGTAATCGTAATCGTTCGAATCGTTGTGACCGTCGAGCTAATAAAGACCAAACTATGCTGCGTCGACGTCACCACCACCGTGCTTGTCGCTATTCCATTCCCCACTTCGGTAACCGTCTGGCGGACGATTTGTGTTGCCGTCGCAGTGGCCAGCGCGGGAGCAGTGATTGTCTTGGTAACATATATCGTAGTCGCTCCCTCTCCTCCACCTCCATTAGGGGGGTTAGTAGGGGTAACGACATTCGAAGCCGGCTGGGAATTCCCCGGTGAGCCACATTTCCCAAACGCTTGCTGGCATTTACTCCCGCAGTGGTCCGGGCTGCTTCCGCACCAACCGTGTTCCGAACAGCAGTCTCCGAACGAAGAGCCCGCGCAGGTTAAGCCGGGTCCGCATTGTCCGTTTTTGCTCACTTCCAGTCCTCCGCCAGGAGAAGTAGGCGGTCGACTGGGTGAAGAAGAAGTAGGGACGGTAGAGAAATTAGGGTCGACGCAATATCGCGTGCCGGTGGAAAGGGCGCTACAGGTAGTGACCCCCGGATTGGCACGGAG
>Ga0247763_1001605_pt1 | contig 12700 bp, 7 predicted proteins | sample UWRJL141409B4_FD_179926 | JGI IMG/M metagenome (GOLD analysis project Ga0247763, IMG submission 179926) | Plant litter microbial communities from Arlington Agricultural Research Station in Wisconsin, United States - UWRJ-L141-409B-4 | ecosystem: Environmental > Terrestrial > Plant litter >...
CAGCTTTTTGGTCGCCCTGAGCATTCTGCTTGTTCTGACCATTCTGATTGTGCTGTCCGTCCTGACCATTTTCCTCGTCCCTCTTCGTCCCGTTCGCCCTGTTCGCCCTGTTCGCTCTGTTCGCCCTGTTCGCCCTGACCAACGTGAGCGACCACAACAATAGGAAGCGGCGGAAGACTCCGGGCAGTCCGAGCAGCTGATCTCGCCATCATAATTTGCATCCCCCGGTTTTCTATCTCTTGCACCCTCGCATCTGTGAGCGTACGCACTTCATGGCGCTGAAGTCGGAACAAATGATTTCCCTTCCAGATCATCTCTTGGCACGGTTTCGTTCGAAACCGCGCGGTGTGAGGATTCTGCTCCATCCGGTGAAAACCTGCCAATGCGTGTGCCTCTCTTGCTCTATCCCAGCCCGACATTGCATCATCCAAGGCGGCCGGCGCCACTTTCCCTACGGGGTACGCCAGCACCTTGCTGTGGGCGTCCCGGAACGCTCGAATCGACTCTTTCAGAGCTTCCAGACTCCACTCCTAGTTCACAAAGTCCGGACACACGAAAGGTATTGGGATTGAGATGTAGGCTATGATGTCGTCTTTTATCTTCTGTAAAAGCTCCATATCTTCTCCCGCCACTTTCTCAAATTTGACTAGTTCCCTCGTCATTTGTTCGGGCAGGCCGCGTCTGGTGTCAGCCCTAGCCAGCCCGCGTTTGACATCTCCCATGAGATTGCGAAGACGGGACGGGTCCAGCTTGCTCGACACTGAGGGGAGCCGCGAGTACATGCACTGAACAATATCGTCATAGATGAAAATGTGGTTTGCTGCTTCTTCCGGTCTGGGAAAGTGTGGGACCTGGTCGTCAGGTTCGTCGTTACACTTCTTGCAGCTGGAGATTTGATACGAGGCGTGCTGTGGAGGTTCCACGAAGTCGAGCTGACCACTCCATGACTCATCAAAATGGCCGGTTTCGCACGGCCATTCGCGTGGGAGGTTGCTCAGAACGTAGTGGCTGCATCCAGAGTGTTCGGGTGGCACAGGGTGAGGGGGAAAAACTGGGGGGGCTAGGGGCCGAGTGCCGGCGGGACATGGCTTGACAGTCTTGATCGTGCGATCCTCCAGAACTCGATGACAATGCGCGCACGTAATGTAAATATGAACCAAGCAACACATGGTGGCGGCCCAATGTGACGCCGTGAGAGTGCCAAACGATAGCCTGGTATGATCAATAATCGACGAGAATGGCTGACGGGAATGTTGGTGGGCAATGATGCAGTGTCGGTCGCTGGACAGGGACAAAAACTCAGGACGTGGGGTTTATAACGCTGTCGTTCAGCAGCGACCAGTAGGCAGTGTCGACTCCCTGAAAGATCCAGTCGTCGGCATCGGCAATCAGCGGCATCTCCAGCACGCCTTCCAGCGGCTGCGGGTCGAATTGCATCGACATGCCCTGGATGATGGGGTCGGAGCCAGCGTCGTCTGGCAGGAGCGAAAGGTCAAGGTTGCCAAAATCGAGGTGCGAAATGCCTTCCAGGACCGAGGAGGAAGGCGCGAAGCCTGGAGCGGGTCCACTGGACAGGTTTGCCAGGGGCGCCTGCACCTGTTGCGCCTGGTGTGTCGTCATCTCGCCGAGCATGCTGACTTCTGGGGAAAGAGCGGTGGTGCCCGGACATGCCGTCTTCGCAGATTTGCTCTCGCACACAATCCTGACTGCCGCACTCAGCGCGGGATGGATGTTGACCTTGCCTAGATAGGGTATGTTCAGCTGCAGGCACTTGAGCACAAAGTCATGGCAGCTGGGGTCGCTCCTGGTCATCTGCGGCCAATCGACCGAATCGAGAATCGACTTCATCTGCCCGACAATCTCGGCCGACTCCTGCGACAGCTTGTCGCGGTTCACCACTGCGAGGTGGTGCATCCGCTCCCGCACCTTCTCAATTAGTTTTCGATCGGCAGAGCGCTCCTCGCTGGTCGCTGCCGGCAGCGGCAGCGCATCTCCTTGGCGCAGATAGCTCAACAATAGCGTCATGGCCGCCACGAGGGCTGAGTAGTCGATGTGTCGACAGGACCAGGCCGAGTTGAACAGCGTCCGGAACGATACGAAGCGCTTCAACACCTCCCTGCTGGCCCGAACGCAGGTTTCCTTGCTGTAGTTGAGCTGGTTCTCGTGCGGGCTTTGCAGCATGTAGGGCAGATGCAGGTGGATGAGCAGATCGTAGTGTTGGGTCTGCCGAAAAAGGCGAAACATCAAGCCCAGATTGTGCTCTTTGCCCTCGAAAGGATCCAGGGCCGGCTCAGGCCACCACTCATCATCCATGGTGCTAGCGGCACTTTGCAGCTGCATGTCGATGGCCTGCGTCATGGTGTATGCATCCACCGACTTTCCATCAGACGACTTTGTGGTGTTGCGCTCGATTATCCGACCCGCGATAACGGTCTGCATCTTTTCGAGTTTTTCCATATCGGTATCCCGCTTCATGCTCTCCTCAGAGGCAAAGCTGTAATCCGCGCTCCCAGCGGGAAGACCCAACAGGAGCGAACAGAAGCGGTCGAAGCAGTTGATTCGGTACCACAGCCCGAACGGGGTCGGCAGTTTCTTCGGGTCTCCGTAGGGGTCGACCGACTTGAGGGCCCGGGAGCTGCCCCGATCGAGACCCATGAGCTGAGCCAAGCTGACGGCCTTTCGGTAGGCTAGCCATGATTTGCGGAGGTTGCCGATATTGGAATGCCAGAACCCCTGGAGGACAAGACACTGGAGGCCTTCAGAGTTGGTGATGAGGTCATCGTCGCTTGTCACAAGGCGTGACACAGTCGCAACGATAGTGCTCATTACCTCGACGACACTTGTCTTCATGTCCAGTCTCTGCAGGTCAAATCCCGGTGGGATCTGCTGCATGCATATGCAGATTTGCAGCAGCCGCCTCGCCAAGGCTGCGGGGTGGCTGTCGGGCGGAGGGATGGTGGAAACGACATCGGTGCTCTCACAACGTCCTTCGATAAGGTCCCGGAATGTGTGAAACACAGTGCTCACATAAAAGACAGCAACACTAGCGCCAGTGATGGTACTGATATCGGACTGGGAAGGGAACAAAGTGTTCAGGCCGCGACGGGTCTCCTCAAGTGGGTCGTGAGTGCTTGGTGTGGCAGAAGGGTGGGCTGACGATGACTCTGGTGTCAATACGGGCTGGGGCTGGCTCATAGACGCCTCTAGAGTTTCGAGTCTCTGGGAATAGGCGGCATTTACATCATCCGACGGAGGCGTGGATGTTGACGCCGAGACGGTGGGGGGTTGGGGCTTGGGGCCAGTGTCTGGGATAATGCGGTCGACCAATCTGGACATGAGGTCTTCGAGCCGTCCGAGGCGCTGCACTAGCTTGCGGTCAGGTTGCTGGAGTCGAGCTTCGTCGACAAATTCCTGGCTACGACAAGCACTGCCCCGCGAGAGGCAGGGCAGACAAACACTGTCATCGGGTCCGAACTGGCAACGGATTTTACGGCGACGACCTGGAAATCCCCGTTAGTGGGAAATGGGTAAGTTGGAATCCTGACCTACACTCCCAACAACTGTGTGTTCCTTTTCGGACCTTTCGCCGTCTCGGCTCGGTGTCCGGACGGAGTAATTGTTCAGCCATTTCTGGACAAGCGACTAGACGACATGGAGTGGGGATGACAAAGTCGTCCGTCACGGGGGAGCAATTTGAGCAGCCCAGTAGCTATTTCAACAAACCGCTATTCGTGGCAGGGACTTTGTGGCCGGCCTCGGATTCGGATGCGAAATGCTCAGGTCAGCGCCGAGTCTTGGCACGGATGAGGCGGAACGGACGAAATTCGGCCGAATCGTCCGTATTACTCATCAGTCACTGTGGGTTAGGGTTCTTGGATCCCCTACAGAGAGCCATAATTTGCAGTGATTCTGCAATAGGCAATCTCGTAAGCCAAGGCTAGGAAAAATGCCGCCCCGAAGGAGACGAACCTGTAAAAGCTGTGGAAGGGCGCGTTAAAGACCTAGCAGTCAAGCCTCCCCCTCAGACCGACTTGTCCCGGCCGGGCTCTCGTGGCCAGACAAGGATAAGCAACTCTAGGTGGTAAAGTCCCTAGAGGCCAGATGATGCGGTACGCTCGAGGTGTGTGGAAAATACTGTAAATTAGGGTGATGAGAAAGGTGAGAATGGAGGGGTTGCCCCTCCTGCAAAGGTAATTACCTTTGCAGACCCTGGCTCCACCAGCCGGGGTCCCACTTGGGCGGTAATTGCCGTGTACTCCCTTATCTATCTATCTTATCTGGCCGAGGTGGAGTTACCTCGGGTTTTACGGCATTAAATGCCCCCCCTCGAAAAAACCCTTTTACTGTTCTTAGTAAGGCTTTTAAAACTATATTTTAATTATTTTTAGGTTAAAAGTACCTTTTTTAACCCTACGAAGGCTTTTTTCCTTATAGCCGTACTGCAGTCTTTCTTCCTTTACGTCGTTTCTAATACTCCGTTACCAATGCCCTTGAGTGACGTAATTCCTTTTCTAACTTTTATTTATTATATTTATAGCCCCATTTAAGCTACTTGATTAAGTATTTATAGGTATTATTGCGTAGTTATTAATACTTTAATATTTTTTCCACCTTGTAGCTTTTACCCGTTTTGCTGTCTGATTGCGAATCCTCTACGGGGCTGGGCGGTAGTACTACTTTCTGTTACGAATCGTTCCCCTCCGGGGCAGCTTCCAGGTACGTTATAGATATAACCGGGTATATTTTTATAGATTTAGGAAATTCCAATTTGTACGTTAAGCGGCTTACTTTCCTAACGATTTTTTATAGGCCGCTGCGTTGTTGTAAAAACTTCCACGAGGGTTTACCGGGTAAGTGGTATCTTTTGTGCAATTTTAAAAAGATTAGTTATTTATTTTTAAATTTAATAGGTATATATGCCGAGTTGTATTAATTTTTTACTTTTGCTACAGCGAAATCTATAATTAATTTCGTATTTTTTCGTAGAAACTTACGTAATTCCGGTAGCTTTTTTGCTTTTTATTTGCCGTTTTTATTTCCTAAGATAACGTCTATTAGTTTAACTGGTCTAAAGCTATATAGTAACTTATATAGCGTTAATTATGTAGTTTTATAATATACGTTATTTAGATGCTACTATAGGCTAGGAATTAGATTTAATTAGTTTTTATCTGGTTTGTTGAAGTAGAAATAACGTAATGTAATTTTTATTATTTAGTTCTTTTTTTCCACTAGTTTATTTACCTATAGATAATAGGTTGTTGTTATATAGAATCTGGTTTTTATTGCCGTTTATATATTTTACTAAAATATTAAAGTAAATTTTTAGTTACGATTTGAGATAATATTTGCCGGTATTCCTTAGTTTAATAATATTAATTACTTTATTAATACGCGATTTTATTCGTTGGTTGTATATATGGCGTGATTAGGTATTAGTAATATTCGTTTTAATAATTGATAGGTTACTATAAGTAGGTAGTTGAACTTTTTATAACTTTTGATTTATTACGGTAAGCTTTTTACTAATATTTTTAATAGTTTTATAATGAAGTTTATTGCGATAATACTTATTGGTAGCGTTTTTTTTAATTATACTAATTTATATTCTCTTTTTAGCTGTATTTGGCTCGTCTGGTTAAGTATACAACTTAGGTAGTGGGTTATATACTTTAATATTGTTTTTATTTTACTTTGTATAGTTATTTCCTTTAGTATATATAATATTCGGCTTTTCCTAAAGTGATGTGTGTTATTATATACTTCCCTAAGCACTTTTTATTCCAGCTTATATAGTATATATAATATTTATGTCCTATCTAACCTGATATTGTATAATAATCCTACTTGTAGCGTAAATAGGTACCTGTATCAAGAAAAAACCCCTTTATTTTCGGAGGGATGCTTTTGTAATTCTTTGATTATTAACCCGTATTTTCGATTCTTGGCGTACTTGGTGACTAATCGCTTATGAAAATCTTGTACTATTTACGCTTTTGCCTAGATAAATTATATATTATTTAGATTAGCCTTTCCTTTTAGTTGAGATTTATTACTAAGCGTTTTTAATTTGCTTAAGGTATCCGGAACGAAGTTTAACTTTTCGGGTAAGTAAACGACTTTAAAATTGTATTAAGAGAGGTAAATAAACGCGTTAATTAGCTGCTTATTTGTTTTATTCGTTAAGGATGTATTTAGGTTTATTTGTTTAATTATTCCCTTTATTATTGAATGGTTAATTAGTATTGTTACTATTTGATTTGCTAAGTAGATAATTGTTTTTAGTTGCTTAATTGCCTAGATTAAGTATTTTATTTTTAATTTAGAAGAGCTGTATTTAGTTTCGGTTTAAGTAAGATATTTGTTTAGGAATATAATTAGTAGTACCTGTTGCGCTGGGATATAGCCTGATTTTTACTTATACTTATTCTTTAAATAAAATAATATTACTTTAAACCCTTTTTGTAAGGTTTTATTAACCTAAAGGTATAACGTTTTATCCGGGTTATAGTAATAAAGGATTTTAGGGTTATAAATGGCGTTTTGCAAAGCCTTAAACGATGCTAGTTCCTTTTTTGTAGGTTTATACGAGGTTTTTTAGTAGTAGGTTATACGTTTTTTAGAATTTTTAGTAATGATTTCCCCGGATTGTTGTTCCTTTGCCAGTAACTTTACTTTTCTTTTTTGTAGTGGTTTTACTAATTACGCGTAATAGGGGATTAAATGTTTTAGAAAGTTGGTATTATTAATATAGGTTTTTAGGGCCTTGAGCTGCCTTGGGAATTTTAGCTTCCTAAAGGCCTTTACCTTTTTCGTTGTAATTGTTAACCCGAATTCGTTAATCCTAAATCTAAGTAAGTTTACGCTGGGATATTTTAGGAACGATTTTTTAAGGTTAACCCTTATATTCCTATCGTTAAATAATTTGAAAATCGTATGTAGTTGCTGTATGTACTTACTGAATGAATTTGAGAAAATAATAACGTTATTTATAAACGTTTTGTAATACTTACTGTGCTTTCTTAATAGGCGATCTATAAACCTTTGGAAATGCGCGGGTGAATTTTTAAACCTTATTAAGGTTACTAATGATTTTTTTAAGCCTTTTTGCGATATAAGGGTGAATTTGTCCTGGTAAGGCGGGTATATTTTTAATTAGTAAAAGAAAGATGTTATATTTATTACTGTAATATAGTGTTTGCCTTTTAGTGATACGATAATATTTACTTGAAACGGTAGGGGATAAACGTTTGGTATTGCTACTTTATTTAACGTTTGCAAGTTAATAATTACTTGGCTTTTTTTCTCGTTATTAACCTATTTTTAGATGATAAAGATTAGGTGGGTAAATAGCGTGGTTTTATTTACCTAAGTTATTTTTCTTTATTTATGTAGTGGGTTAAACGTATTATTAAAAATTTTACGATTTCTTTTACTAAGCGGGTAGGGTTTCGCTTTACTTAGTTTATTTTGCTAGTTGTTAACTAAAGGTACTTTTATCTACTTCTTTTCTGGTATATTGATAAAATCTGGAGCTTTTTATAATTTTGGGAATTTCTTTGCTAATTCTACTAGTTGCTTTACCTTTTTAGGCGAGATATTGTAAACTTGTATCCCTTTTTTGGTTGTAATTTCCGGGAGGTTTTTTAATATGCTAAGTTTTATTATATATGGTTTCGCTTGTATTTTTATTAAGTCGGTTTTTTCCTACTCAGGTATATATGTTTTGGTATTATTTTGCTATTTAGGTTTGTTTAGTTTTCGTTTAAAGTTTCTGTTTTATTAGGTGCCTTATTTAATTATGTTGTAAATTTAATTGGTTAGTAGTGTAGTTAAGCTCCGATTTGTATTGTTGTTGCTAATTAGTTGCGTTAGTAACGCTAAGTTTGTATTAACTATTAGTTTTTACGAGTTTAGCTTAACTGTATTTGTATTATTTGTAAATATTAATTTAACCTAATTGGTTATAATAAACGAGGCGCTGATAGAATTTACTTTTATACTAGTTATAGCTACTACGGCGCCTATTGTTGCTGTTATAGCTAGAGAGATTATTGCTATAGTAAGGGTATTTAACGTTAAAGCCTTACCGGTTTTGTCCTATATAGTTGCGAAGAATTTAGTATTTTTGTATTTTATAATAGTACTGATTTGTATTCTCTTCGGAATAATTAATATTTTTTTTATAATGTTCCTAATATATATTACTTTTGGAGATTTTGTATTAACTATTGCGTTAGTAACTGTATTATATTTCGATTCAAATATTAGGCTTCGGTCTCCTGGTAATAGTTTATACTTAACGGGAATGTACGCCTTTTGATTGGGCGATAAAGTGATTTTGTAATATGTAATAATTTTATAGTTATACTTTTTTATCTGCTTGCTGATTTTAAACGGCGTTATAAAGCTATCTAAGTTTTTAAATATTAGCTTATTTCTGTTAGTATGTATAATTATTTTATATGAGGTGGCGAAGTTTATTTTTAATAGTATTCGCGCGTTTTCTAACTTCTTTTTAATTACCTATTTTTATTTAGTAATTTTTATTAATGTAGGTGTCCCGTTTGTTATTTGTTTAGGTAGGTAAAAGGAGAATTTTACCTAGTTTTTGATTTTCTAACCTTTTCCGATACCTTTTACTTTGCTAAGCCTGTTTTTAAGTATTTTATACTTGAGACCTTGTAAAGTACGTTTGTTAATAAAGGTACGTGAGGTGCCGGTGTTTAGATAAATATTTATATTTGGCGATATTTGCGTTGCTTTAGCTTTTATACGTAAATATATATAGTTGGATAAAGGCGAAGTATTAATTAACGCCGAAAGTATTGGTGCTTTAATTACTTGGTATTTTATTGGTTTTTTTCGAGGTGCTGATAGTTTCTTTTTAGTTTGTAACTTAGTTGGATCCCGCTTTGTTGTGCCTTTTTGCCCAGTTATTGGGCGTATAAGTTCGGTTTTTGTATTGTCGTAAATTTTTAAGTGTTTAAATAGTGTATTTTTTAAAGCGTAAAGCTTACGGTAGTACCCGCAAATACGCCTATTTAAATTTGTTGGTAATAATGTACGGATGCTTTTTATTTGTATTGCTTTATATAGGTGATATTTTTGCGTATATGTTTTTATGGCGCTGCCGGTTTTGAAGGTTTTGTAATACTTATAGTAGGTAAGATGACGATTTAATACTATATAGGTTATATACGCCTCTTCCTTTTTTAAGACGCTGGAATCTGATTTATTTGCTTTATTTCCTAAGTTTGAGTAGTGGGATTTATCCTCCGTATAGTGGTGATAAATACCTTGTTGCGTTGGTTTGTTACTTTAACGTTTACGCTTATCCTTTTTCCCGTCGTAGCGATTATTTTATTGTCCCCGCTTTTTAGTTTTATTTTTATACTAATTATTGCGTTGCTTATTGTATTTGTTACGCGATTGTTTCTGATTTTCATTTTGGGAGCGCTTTTTGTAATTGTTGCGAGTACGATTCTTTTTACTATGTACGTGTTTTTTATCGTATTTATTATATTTGTATTTACTTTTCCGTATACTAAAAATCTTGTTTTTCGTATTGTAATTTCTGCTTAAACGCTATTTATCCCAAGTTTCCGCTTTATATAGCGCGTTTGTAAGCATCTTAATTTAACTTTTTATTTTCCGTAAGTATAGGTAGCGATTTTGTACTACTGTATTTAGTAAGGCCTTTGCCTTAATTACTTTTTGTATGTATTTATTAAGCGTTTTGTATTTTTATTTTGGCGTTTTAAGGTATTACCGGATTATTAAATCCATTAATGACTATATTTGGATTATGACGCCTTATTAGTTGCCGTTATCTTTAATTAGGGTGCTTATAGCTTTTACGCTACTTATTTTTACTTATATAAAGTTAATTAGTAAATAGGGATCTTTTATAAGATTTTTGATAGTTAATATTCCCTTAATAAACTTTATAGTCGCTTTTTTGGGGTCCCGCGTAAAGTGTTTGCCCAGCTCCGCGGTAAATGTGTTTAATCCTCCCTGCTGGATATTTACGCGCCGCTTTAAGGTAAATTCCCCGTTTTACTAAATAGTAGCCTATTTATATAAAAGATTTGGTATTAATTGTATTAATTACTTATTGTATTCCTCCTGGGTTTTTTTATTTTCCAAATAATTGCAAAATCGGTTTGTAAACCTTAGTACGTTTGTAAATCTTAATATTTTACCCTTAGAAGCTATTTTAATACCTATCGGGTTATTGGCTTTAGGGTTAAAATAACTAATTTCTTTAGGTTTTAATTTTATTACTTTCAATTAGCTGGTAATTGATTTATTTTCGTCGTAATTAAGCTCGTGGCTATTAATTTTACTACCTAAAAGCTTTTTACTAAGTGTTTCAATTTTATAGGAAGCTTGCTTTTTACTAGTATTTTCCTCGTTTCGTATTTACGGGTGCTTTTTTTTACGTGGGCGCCTTTTATTTCCAGTTTCGATTACTGCTAACCTTATTAAAAGAGTTGTAATTTGCTTTATATTATTATTTTTCTATTTTATTAGGTTATTAATTATCGCAAATCTTTAGGGAAAATTGGTTTTTATATTCGTTAATTATCTATTGATTGTTAAAATATAGGTGTTTATAATCGCTACCTTTTTCGTTAACTCCTTTATTTTTGGTTTAGTTATTGTTTAATTTTCGATTTGCTTATTAAAATTACTAATAAGGTTTTTTAATTTTTATCCTAATAACGTATACCCTTTTGTAGCTTTTTTTATATTAAATTGGATATTACCTAGGCTTCGTTTAATTTTTCTGACTTGTTTTTTAAGCTCGTTAATATCTCTTTTCGCCTAGTCGGTATAAGTACTAAATTTGTTTAATTAGTTATTAATATCGGTTTTTAATAGCCTGATTTCTTCTTTAAGTGTTCCTTAGGTATTATATACTTTATTATAGGTTTATTTAGCTATTATTTTGTTAGGTTTAAGCTTGTGTCCCGAAGTTATTAGTAACTAATATCTGATTCGAATCACGTTATATCTTTTAGCTATTTTAAGATCCAATAGGGGATACTGGATATTTTCTCCTTTATATTTAACGCTAATTATTTTTAATAGTTTCTTTAGGGCTAGAATATTTAGGGTTTCGGGTTACTTTAGCTTTCGGTTAAACGTGCTTGCAATACGTTTACCACCCTTTTGCGATATGGTAGTAAACGGGTTGTTGGTTTTATCAACCTGTATAAACCTATTATTATTAAAATATAGGTACCCTTTAGGGAGATTTTTCATTATTTTTAAAAACCTATTTATTAATTATAAATTATTATAAATACCTTAATAACGGCGGGGAAATAAAAGATGATTATAGAACGTTTTTTTCGTATCTTTAGGTACCTAAGCTTCGCTAGAGCTACTTTAATTGCACTAGGGGCCTCTAAACCGCGTATTTAAAATTCGGTAGGGGAGGGGGATACTTATAGCGTTTACGCCTTTTTTAACGGGTATTTAGGATTTACTACTAATTAGATTAGGATTAAGGTGGGTATGGGTATGTATTTTATTGGTACGGGGGAAAATTTATATAATAGTATTAGTTATAAGATGTACTTACAACGCGTTTATACGATTCGCTTACGATGGTTATTTTACAAGAGGGTTATAGACCTTATCACGTAAATACATTTTTTGCATCAAGCGTACGTTTCAATTAAGATCTCGTACTGTTGTTAACGGCTAATTAATGAAGATATTGGTTGGTTTAGTATAGTCGATTACGATTTTGTAGTCTAAGCTACCATTTAATACGGTACGCTCAAGGTATGTGGAAAATACTGTAAATTAGGGTAATGAGAAAGGTGAGAATGGAGGGGTTGCCCCTCCTGCAAAGGTAATTACCTTTACAGACCCTAGCTCCACCAGCCGGGGTCCCACCTGGGCGGTGATTGCCGTGCACTCCCTTATCTATCTGCCTTATCTGGCCGAGGTGGAGCCACCTCGGGTTTTACGGCATCACCAGAGCCCCGCCGGGGACGGCGGTTCTGTACACAAATGCGTTTAAGGCTAAGGGGCGTGAAGACGCAGGCTGGGTAGTATCGGTGTAAAGGGACGGCGTAAAGGTAGAGGCCCTTAGCGGAAGGTTAGGCTACGTTGAGGTCTTCGACGCAAAGGTAATCGCCCTAGTAGTAGCCCTAAGTATAGTAACAGGGGAAGTATAAGCCCTCGTCCTCTCGGACTCCCAAGCCGTGGTCAGCGTAATAAGCAAAAGGTTCTCCCCCTTAAGCCAGCCCGCAATACGGAGGGTGTACGAAGGCCTACAACACCCCAACGTTAAACTAGTCTGGTACCCGGCCCACGCTAGCGTTAAAGGCTGTTAATTTATGTGGCCTGACTGGTCTCAGTGAGGTCCAGTACAGGAGGTTACAGGGGGTAAGTCCCCTGTAACAGGCGCAGCGGAAGGCTTTGGGGGTACGATGACTGCCCGGGATGGGGTCAAAGGAAGCTAAGATCAGCAGACCAACCTGCTGTAATAAGCAGAGATACAGGGGTCTATGCCCTGTAACAGGGTGACTACAGTGGGCTTTGCACAGAGATTACGAAGGTCAAAAGGTTGCCCGGAGGCTATATATAAACTATTTTGCTTGAGGTAGAAGAAAGGAAAAGAATCAGACACCAGAAACACAGGAGGGGAGATGGTTCTTTATAGGGCCCTCAGTGGGTG
>Ga0247763_1001606_pt1 | contig 12691 bp, 13 predicted proteins | sample UWRJL141409B4_FD_179926 | JGI IMG/M metagenome (GOLD analysis project Ga0247763, IMG submission 179926) | Plant litter microbial communities from Arlington Agricultural Research Station in Wisconsin, United States - UWRJ-L141-409B-4 | ecosystem: Environmental > Terrestrial > Plant litter >...
AAGAGGGGGAAGGAAAAAAAAAAAAAAAAAAAAAAAGTCCAGCTCTCTTCCTCCTTGGGAAGCAGGCACGTGGAGTTTTTGCGCACTCCAGATCTAATCTCGGCCAGGCCTGATTTCGTGCTGACCTTTAGTCCAGCAAAGGGGGGCCCGATCTCATAAGAGGTCCCGCTTAGGATGCTTTAGCTGCCTGATAACACCTGCAAACTTGGAAATATCCACGACCTGGCGACTAGCTGACCGATTCTCTTATCCAACTTTCTAGGTGAAACACAGCATCCGCTCCAGGGATGCCAACTAGAGCACAAATAATGGAAAATAAATAAAAAAAAGTATTTCCAACTACATAGGTTAATTTATGCAAGATAACAGTGTGCCTGTCTAGAGTTTCCCCGATACAGCGTCCTGCCTGCTCAGCTTATCATGGGACTTTTCAAGGTCATCTTTCCTCAGACCACTTCGTCTACCCTCGCCGTCGACAGCTTCCTCCACAAGGGGAGCGGCCTCGCCGCGGTGGCTGCACGAGGTGGTGAGGCCCCTTCCGTATGCTAGGTGGCTGATAGATCCGTCCGCGGGATTCGTCTTCGGCAGCCTTAAGAGCTCTCCGGCTCTTCGCGCTCTACCCGTTCCAGTTCCTTACCAGCGAGTTCCTTTGATCTCTTCCATACGGCTGGAGATCTTCCCGACTTCCTCAGCACAGTTGCCATCTCGTAAAAACTGACGAGCCGCATGTTCGCACATGCTCTGAACGTATTCCAAACCCTTGTCAAGATCATCATAGATATCTTTCTCCAGGTCAAGTCCGGGAGGCCCCATGCCACCTCGGCTATATGGACCTCTAACACCTCATTCCAGGCCCCCAAGTAGCGGCCGAGTACGACTTGAGCCACGAGGCCTGGCCACTGCATCCGTCTTGTGCTTAGAAACTGTAAGCTGGGTGACTTTTCCTCGGTTTCGCCATCCTTTGTGGCAGTTGGCGGGCAGCCTTAAGCGGTACGATGGAGCTGTCTGAAGGTGTGCTTCACCCTCTTCACTCTCGTCAGCCATCTCAAGTTCGCTCAGCCGCTTGATTTGTGTCACCTTAGCAGCCATCTCTGCTTTTCTCATCATATTGCGGCTGGCACTGACCAACTTTACAAGGTCCTCGAAGAAGAGTTTTGCATATAGCTGTCATAATAAACGATAATCATGCTGCGAGTACGGTACTTGGGAGCCGCCACCTCGACACTGACGACTGAGTTGGATCGCTGCCGTCTGCGTAGCGTCACGCAAGTGCGAGCCTGCTCAGCGGGCGCGGGCTTGGCTCGGAAGGTAGTGCGACTGCTGATCGCGATGGTTCCGAGCTGCGTTGCGACAGCTGCTTGGTAGGGGCTTCGGTCGTAACGGCTGGTTGAGTTATGTTATCGATTCTCTTGGGTGGGTTTCGGGCTCATCGTGCGGTCTGAGGGATTCTTGAGACCCCTTGTTCCGGAGCGATTGTGTCGCTGGCGGGTTCAGCTCCGCGAGCTGTACCAACTCTCTCTGGCGCTTCTCAACTTGGCCATTGAGCTCCTCGAGCCGCTTGAGCCAGTCGGGTATGTTCGATATAAGGTACTTGAGTGCGTCCATTGTTGCCGAGTCTCGGATTTGTCAGTGGATGTTTTTGTTTTTTTTTTGTTTTGTTGTTATTGTGAACAGAACTTACCAGGTTGAAATCCCCAGCTTGCTAAACTGAGGATGGATGAAGTGTCGCGATACGAAGGAGCGGATGCTTGAAGAAGACCAGAAAAACCCAAACAAGAGAATGAGAGCTCGCGCCGTTACCCCAAAAGGAGAGGCGCTGAGCTCGACAGAAAGAGCAAGTGAGTGGACGCAGTGGCGAATCTGCAAATGAGGGGGAAGAACAGAGCTCAGAGCTCACATCGCCGCCCTTGTTGACTGGCGAGCTTGCGGTTGGGGGGGCCGCAATGCCCGCCCCTGATGTGCTTGTTGGGGTTCGTTGACCTTGACCCATGCCAGAGTGGGAGAACCGAGTTGCTATAGCCGTTGTGTTTTGGGTTAGGAGTAAAGAAATAGTGACTTTGGAGGGTGGCCGGGGGCTGTTCCGTCGCACGGCTTGATCGGCCAGGGTGCATTAAGCTGGCTACGAGCGATCCGGCTGGGAGCGCTTCTAGACCTTGAGGTCTGAAGAGTGGAGACTGAGGCTAGTGGTCAGGTTGCAGCCCATGCAACACACCCCACATGTCTCAGAGTGTTAAGCCCTGTCTGTGTAGTATTCCGTGATCCCTTCTCTCAAGGCATCATTCCCTATGAATGGCGCGAGAGTAGCTCTCCTAATGGTGGAGGGGTTCATGGCCAGGGAGAGGAACCAAGACATTTGTGTCAACATATACAGTCATCTCCTCACTGCGCGACCCCAACCCTTGCCGCTTCAATCCCTTTTCACGGATAAGAGAATCGCAAACGCAGTGAAATTTGTTAATGTTATAGATTTCTTGGAGGAAGAGACTAAGATTTACAGGACCACTGTGTATATCGCAAGGGACTATTCCATTTTCTCAGACATCTTCTTTTTTGAAATAGCTCTAGCAACCCCTGAACGGCCCCGAAATATTGTCACAGTTATACCACTTGGAAGTTCAATTTGCCCATCGCCATCTACTCGCCACAGCGGGGATGGGTCATCGAGTGCGTAAAACACTACGTCCGCACAGCTCTTGCAATATATTGTGGTCGCCGCGGTCGCTGTGGTCGTCGCGGTCGCCGTGGTCGCTGCGGTGGCTGCGGTCGCTGATGGAAATTCGTAGAACATGGGGCGTTCGGCCGAATCGAAGAAGCTGTCGGGCATTTCCAAGCTCTTCCAAGCGTCCTTCTGCTACTTGGTTACCAATGAGTGTAAAACCTGCCGGTGGGCTCATACCAATTTCTTTGTCAACTCCTCACGATTTGTGCCTACCATGGTATGCTACTTTGCGTCTCGCCGTCTCGATTTATATCGTAAATAAATTATATTGTTGATCCTATGGCGGGGTATTGCGACTAACGGTACCTAATCTTCAGTAGTGGATGCGGGGTGAATATTATCGAAAGTAGGTGACGCGGGTTTGCCCGGAAGGTAATACGAGAGTGCGGGATAGCTGGGTCTATAGTTAGAGATAGCTTGGTTGCTGTGGGATTGAGATGGATGAGAAGTGGGGGAAGAGGCTACAATATCGGTTGAGGATTGTGGACTTGTTACCTCAGGGTCAGGCAGCGACCAGCAACAACGCTGCCAGCAATGTGATGAGCAGCCCCCCCCGTTAAGGCACCTTGTTTGGGGCAAACGCATCCGTGGAGTATCCACCCTTGTTTTGAGCCGCAAAATAAACGCAGCCAGCGCTATGATCGCAACTGCGTTGGGAAGCAAAGACTCGCAAAAGAGTACCCACTTGAAAGAATACCATTGGTATAAATATCTTCAAATTGGAAAAGGAGTGGCCATGGCCGGCACAACTGAGATGCGGGCTCCGAGAAGGGTGGTTGCGGTCAGGTCCATAGATTTACATCCACCCCCATGCGGCTCCGGTGACGCACCCCAGGCCAGTTCGCTGCAAGTCGATCCAATCTGTCGGGTCCGTCGTTGAGGTCGGTGTGCTGGCCAGCGTCTCTAGCATTGGTGAATAAGTCCCTTCAGTCACCCAGGGCCAAGACCACATGAAGCCAGCCTACAATCCTACCGGTTCAATACACAACGATGTGAAGACGGTCTGGGGAGTGATCCGGGGGGAATGCTGAACGGCATTGGGCGATTTAGTGATGAACTGTTGAGAAATTGGAATTGTTGATGGGAGACGAGGCTCCCGTAATGGGGTGGGAAAATGGACTTGTTCCCGCAATGGTGGCGGGAAAATGGACTCGTTCCCGTAATTCCGGCACTATCGAGGGTCCGTGACTGGCGATTCGCATTCGGGTTCCCAGGCTACCATTGCTAGTCCGCAGAAGCCTCCGAACAGCTACTGTACTGGGACGTGCGTTACCAACGCTTTGGCTTTCAAGAGCTTGTTGACCAGACATAGTATCCATGATATCACAGTCTTTTCGCTCCCGGGTATACACGCCATTCGAGCCGGTGCTGAAACCGATCTAGAGACTTCTGTTGTAGAGGTCCCCGGGAGCAGCGATCCGACTTCTTCGGCACGTTCCCCATCAGTGGCTATCACAGGCAGATGCAGCGACGCGCCCCCCGCCCCCCCAAACTTACGGTGTCACTCATCCCGGTGTCTCCGTAATGGGTGAAAGATCGCCAATGACTCCCCGTCAAGCGGCCTCTGGATGCCCACCACCGCCAACTGCACGCACTGGCGACCTCCGGCGCCCCCCTTCAAATGCCTCTGTTGAGCCAAGAAGCTGGTGTATACGCAGCCTTGGCGTGAATCTCTCAACAGGCCAGCGATCAAACTGTGAAAAGTGGCCAGTGTATCCTTTAGCAGCAGCATCCGTCTCACTAGGCTCACTCAGTCATAGGCACATGGAGAACGGCAATCTTACTACCTCTCGCGAATGTCAAACCGTTTCAAGCGGCCAATTTACACCTTTTTATCTCCCCACCTTACCCACCAAGTACTTGGACTTGGTGCAGGTTAAATGGTTCAAGGAGTCATTACTTTATATCGCGACTCTTGTCGAGCTGGGTATTATTATACTTCAGGTCCCTTCCACGTGGCTTCAGCAGAAGGGGGGAATCGCTAGAGTCAAAAAGTCTCTGTATACGTGGGTACGTTTTGCACATGGATTCAGGAGGAATTCAACATGTTTGGTGCGGTGAACTTCTGCCAGCAGGATTGTTTGTTCCGGTACAACAACATCATCGTGGCTAGAACACAACCGTTTTTGTCGGAGATCTCACTGGAAATCTGTCGATTTGGCATTTTTAAAGTACAGACACTTCCCCTCATTCCTTCAAAATCCCTTCCACCACCTGCTGCTGCTAGTCTCTGCACCATATATATTCTCACGTCAAAAACACCCAAGCAACACCACCTCAGGAGCGACGCCGCCCGAAACCCTTGCGCGGGAAAGATGTCATAGGAGCAGCTTTATTAGGAAATTTGTGGTTGCTCTGGCGAGGCATCCGGCAGATCTCCAAAGTCAAATAAATACTCTTAGTATGTGCAACCGGGCTGCATGTGCGCGAGTCAGTAGGCGGCTCTCCAGGCAGGGGTGAGGATTTTCGCAGTGCTCGGTCAATACAAGCCAATCAGTCTTGTCTGAAAATGAGGTCCTTTGTGTGGTGGAGATGGTGTTGAACCCGCCTTTTTGTTCCGCATCCGACTTCTTGCAGCCAGCTCCCAGCGGGGAGGCATCATATGTGCTGTGGGAACTGAACAGCCTAAAGCACAGGATTGTATCGACTCGGCAGGTCTACACAGCACAACGCAAGGGGGTTTCTGGCGCCTGTGGTTAGCGCGGCCTTACTGTGTCTCCGTCTGAACGTTGTGTTGGCCCGGGTGCTTCCTGGCCCTTGTCGGACATGTCAGGGGTAGTAAACATAAACCCCTAACCCTGGGCAGCGCGGCCCGTCAAGGAATCGAATGGCCCCCCTGCGATAGCATAAGTCTGGGGCTTCCAGAATGTACTGGGTCGCGCGGCGTGGTCCGGAAGCGCTGCCTGGCTGTGCGTTGATTGGCTTGCTGTCAGGGTTGCCAAAAGCAGCCTGCTGCATTCAGCAATACTCGGGAGATAGCTGGAAACGGCATCCGGCATCCAGGGCGTCCTGCCCGTAAACACAACGTAGACTGGCCGTGCACATTCGCTCGTCGAGTTCGACTCACCACCACCGACTCTTGAACTGCGGTTTCCTTGCGCGCATCAGTACGAACAACTACCGGAAACTAAGGACTCCCTCCAATGGCTTGTCGAACTTGTAACTTGCCAGCCCCTGGACTACCGTCCCTCGTTAGTGACTTCCATTTGAATGCAGGGCCACGACCCGTGGAACTATTATTCATGGTACTTTCTGGGATTGGACGAGGGACCGCATTTTCCCGACGACGACCACGGCTTAGCTCAGACGATCTCGATGCTTTCGGCGCCAACTTTTGTTTGACAATCTTGTTTTGTTCGGTGAGACTCTTGTTTTGCTCGAAGAGGCGATCGAGACAACCCCGACTACCGAGGAGACAGAGCGACAACTTAGAATCGCCAAAAAAAAAAAACCGACGACGACAAGGAAGCGGCATCTACGTTGCTTGCACTTTCTGGCTCCTGTGTCGGTTGATCATCTTTCGTAGAGCCGCCGTGGCAGCTTGTCTCGTGGACGGTTGGGAGACGGGAGATCCAAAGCATGTACTGGTTACATAGGAATTGTGGATCTCAGAGGTTAAACCACGGAAAATGGAAAAGGGCGCATCCATTTTGTATCGTTCGCGCGACAAGTTTCGCCAGTGTCGCCGTGCCGGCCCATCGACTGGCCAGTGATAGACAGGGTTAGGGTTATTGTTTACTTACCCCTGAGACTGACACTCTTGCCAGTCCTCCTCCCGGCGTCGCTGGAGGTGGCCAGGAGGCAGGAGCGTTGGCAGCTCAGACTGGCCGCCTCGCCGGCACACTCACCGTGCCACGCCTTCGGGCGGCTGCAACAGCCAGCCAAGGTCAGGAAGAACGCCGCTCCGAGAGGTACGAACCTCCAGGAGCTGTGGAAGGGCGCACTTAAGACCCAGCGGCGAAGCCTCCCTGCCCCAGACCGGCTCCTGCCAGCCGGGCTCTCGTGGCCGAGCAAAGAAGAACAACTCCGGGTGGTTGAAAGACTGCAGGCCGAAGTCCCACCAGGCACGGCAGTCCTGTACACGGATGGGTCCAAGGCCAGGGGGCGCGAAGAAGCCGGCTGGGCAGTGTCGGTGTGGAAGAACGGCACGGAAGTGGAAGCCGTCAGCGGGAAACTAGGCCGCGCGGAGGTTTTCGACGCGGAAGTAGTCGCCCTAGCCGTAGCGTTGGACGTGGCGGCAGCGGAAAGGAGGGCCCTGGTTCTCTCGGACTCTCAGGCAGCGGTGAGCGCGGTAGTTTGCGACAGTGGATGGGCAGGGCGGCCGGTAGGGCCTGCCCTGCCTGGCAGATACAAGTCGGCGGCTTCGCTTCAGGGTTTCGATGTGGCTTAAAGCCCACATTGACTTGGTATTTTATTAATTAGGTAAAGGCGGGCTTCATTTTGAAAGACCTTTTATTGTAATAATATAAACGTAGGGTAGCTACTCCACCAAGTAATTACCCATATAATATAACGCGTTAATTAAAAGTACCTGGGGATTAGGAGTTGGTAGCCGATGCTAAATCAACCCTTTGGCTGGGCGCTACAGTTTGTTTGGTTATTTTGGGTAAGTGGAGTGTAATTTTCTGTCCAGCTCGAGGTGACGCTTGCGCGGAACCACTGGAAGATTTGTCTCAGCAGTACCAACAGCAACGCTGAGCTGCTAAACTTCAGTGGGTAACGCCCCTGTCAGACCCCTGGCCAACCCCCCTGCCAATTCACCGCACAAACCTTTGAAACCCCAGCAGAGGTATATATGCCGCTTGCCCTTCCGCCGCTGGGGGGTTCGCTGGTGACGTCAAACCGTTTTACGAAAAGTGGGGGAGAATGATAATCTTTGACGAGCTCCTCGATGATTATGTCTACCTACCTTTCTCCAAGCAATCGTTAACTGTGCTACGCACTTTCGCCGCTAACGGGCAGTCGCGAACAGAGCAAGTGAATCGGACTGGTTGGTGTCTCCTCTGCGGGGTTGACGGAGTTTAAATCGTACACGTGTAAACCGCTGCCCGGCTGCCTGTCATGCTGTTCTTGCCTCAGACATCAGAACTCAAAACCCACAGTTCTTTTCGATAGAATCCGACCACCTAGAGAGTTTATTATTAAAGTCATTGAAAATTACCATGCTCATTGGGGCAAACCGCCTGCGGTTTGCCTCGAAGGACCCATAATTCCCGATGTACAGTACCAAGAGTACTAAACCACGGGTGCACGTGGTAGCCACGTGGTAGTAAAAATGGGTCTGACATCTTTTAGTGAAGATCATAGCAAAAGAGAGTCGAGCCGATTTCTACTACCACGTGGCAGCCAATGTGATTCGGTCCCAATGTGACAGCTCACCGTTCGGCATCAACCAACCTTTCCCAATACATCATGGCCATTGCTACTAGGGACCCAAGGCCCTTGAACTCACTCCTCTGCATTTATGGCATCCGTGAGAAGGAAGAAGAGATATACCGAACCGCGGAGCGATGCGTCACGGCCGGAAAGAGCAGCGTTGTGAAAAGAGAACTTGGCGAGAGCGAATTCTTCCGCCGACCAACTGGTGAGGTCGTCCGCCCTTTGAAGCCGCCACACTCCAGTTCATCTTATCGAGAACTACGATACCCGTCCCGGACAGCCGGCTGTACAACAACAAGGATGACCTGCTCCATCTCGAGATGACTCGTATCACGGGTGGTATCGCCATGAACGAACTAGACCCGGCATCGAGAGCTGCTGCCGCCCCGGCCGTCGACGAGCAGATGCCTGACATCCTCTCACAGCTCCAATCATTCCGCCGAAGCTTCATAGGAAGTATCAACACTTCTCTCCCGGTGTTTCCGCCTCAGCGAGTCTACTACAAGGACCAACGAGAGTGGCCACGAATATCGTCGGAGAGCAACGAGTTTGTTGATTTGACGGTCTGCATGAAGTTAGTGTGAGCATGTGTGGTCATTTGCGTGCATGTCAGTTCTCCAGAGCACCGAAATGCACACCCCTGCACATATTGCTCCTGCCTCCCTGTCTGTGCCGGTGCGTGCCAAAGCCACCAGGCGACCATCGGCTCGACAGTTCCTTGAAGCCTCCTCTAGTCCACTCATATCTCATCAGACAATCCGCAAGCTACTGTCGCCTGGACGAGCTTTGGAGCACCACCTGCAGCAGCTTCAACCTAGTAGTTAAGAGTCGCAAGGCGCCGCCGTGCCTGGGGGGACGAGCTGTAGACCATATCAGGTATATCTTCCTTGCACCTGGGAGAAATAGAGCCGGAAGCTGAGGAGATTAGTGCATCCTTTCTGTTTGTTTACACTAACTCGCGAGGCTATTTCGTGTTGTCTGTTTTCCTCCTCGGTCTCTTCGCCGCCCCTGGCCCTGTGAACGACGTGTCCGGAGTAACCGGGTGCTGGTCAGCGGTGCTTGACTGGCGATCATATTCCTTTAATATCGGTACCGTGGTCGACTACAGCGCGTCTTTGTTGATATCCAATTGCTCGGAAGCGATCCCACGAGCATTGCCAATCGTTGTGCCTACAAACAGCAGCGTCTCGCTGTATCTGAAGGCGATGCCGCAGCTCAGGAGACTGGGTGAGACGCCATGCCGGATATCGCATCGTCGAATTTGCCGATGATAGCATCATACAAAGGTCCTGGTTCCGGCGGCGTGCCTATGCATAATCTGCCTTCGGCTGAACAGGGAAACAGGATACGGCGGAGCTCACTGCACAGGGGTTTGACACATTCAAAAGGCTTCGGAAACTGGGCCAAGATTGTGTCGAAGCCGTCGACGTGCATATCTCCCAGTTTAGCATCGGCAATCTCCTCGAAACCGCCGCTGTACCATTTCTTGAATTTGTCCGTGGGTGGTCTGCACTTCGGGTCGCAAAGAAACCCCAGTTCCCACGTCCGGCGGCCGCATATCCATAGGAGGACGTAAAAGAAGGATTCCAAGTCGTGTCGGAAGGTATGCGCGGCCTTCCTCAGGACCTCGATAGCCATAAATTGCATCGTGCCGGTCTGGTGGCGTGCACCTGACCTACTGCTGCCTACTTGCTTAGCCAGGTCAAGATCGATCAGCATTCCAGTAAATCCGTTGGCACGGCGTGGATCTGTGATGATGATGTTGTTTTCCGAGATGTCTCTGTGTAGAATCTTGCCGACCAAGTACAGAGACCGATGGGCCTTGATGGCGTCGCGGAGGGCGGTGAGTAGTTCGGACAGAGTGGTGAAGTCGTCGAGAGCTCGTCCTGCGGGAGAGATGGCGAGGCAGCCGAACTGGCGATTGTCGTACATATCAGGGCTTGGTTCGTACAGGCTAGCTAGGGAGTCGGGCTTCAGCTCATGACGGAGCCCCGAGGCTTGGCTGTTAGCCCTTTGCCTCTTGGCTGCGGTTGTGTCGTCGTCATCGACAGACGCTCGCTTCTTAAGCTCGTAACTGTTATGGAAGACCGGTTGCACAGCCCGTGCTAAGGACCCAGGCAGGCTAGTCGACCCTCCGTTTGGCTCGCCTGTGCTGACCCGTAGCAGCTGGAGCGGCTGCGAGATGAGGGAGCGGGAAGATGTAAGCTCGGTCCCAGTGGCACAACGGATTGTCCATGGACGATTAAAGGTCAGACCGCTGCGGAGGTCGGCGATACTTGTGATGCTCTGGTATCCCACAAATTGGGCGATGCCCTCGACGCCTCTTTCGTAGGCAAGCCTAAGATGATCCGCTTCGGGGGGTCGCTTGTCCGAGGTCCAAGAGAACTTCACAACGTTATTGTGATCGGTCGTCCTGAAGCAGGTTGTGCCCCGACACACCACCGCTCTCTGCTTGACGAACGGCTCCTGATCCAACTGCAGCTTCCTCCTCTTGCCACCCACATCGTTCGTAAAGGTTATGGTGCGTTTGGTGCCTCTACAATCGATGAAAGTGTCGAGGCCGAGCTCTTGGTCGCTCATAAATACGTATCCAGCCAGGGATAGTATGAATCTCTCAGGCTCCTCGTGGATGTCGAACTCGCCAGAGCTGTAGGGACCCGACCTGTCAAAGACCCAGAGCTCCATCTTGGTTCCGTGCAGGAAAAATCCATGCGCAAATCGACGGGTTGGCTGGGTAGTAAACAGATCACGCATGTAGCGGGAGAGCTGTAACAGCAACTCTTTCGGGCCGAGATGAGACTGCTTGTGCTCCCCTATGACAAGGATGTCTTTCCAATCGTGTGTCGGGGTCTTAACGTGCTTGGGCTTCAGGAAGATGTCGAGTTGCCGCCGGGAATCGCCGCCCGTCATGCTGCTGGTGCTCTGCGCGCTGTGGTAGGTGGCTGGTGCATCGAGGAGGAAGTCGTCCTGAAATTGAACCAGCCATGCCCAGACGTCATCCTGTGTCGGAGGATCGGGAAAGTCGGCCCATCGCCCGTCGACATGTCTTGGCTTGATCGACTGGTAAATGCTTTTGCACCTCTTGATCCATGATTGTCCCTCGAAGTATTTTTCAAAAAACCCGTCCACACCTCGAAAGATACGACCTCTAAGCTCGTACAAGAGCGCTTGGTCCAGTATCTTCTTGGTCTGCTCCTTGCCTTGAAACGACGATGTGGAACGGACAACTGGCGTGCCGTCGAAGGAAATCGAAACGCTTTGAGGAGGGGTTCGTTGGAGGGCAGAGGCGATCGGTTGGGGAGGTGGGGTAGATGTAGTGACAGCATCATGAACTTGTTCCCAGATGAACGTATCATCGGGATTGACGTCGAGGGCCGCCTTGAGGAGGGGTTTGATACGGTCGAGGTCGATGTCGCGTGAGTTGACAGCAGAGATGAGTTTGAGGAGATCGTTACGATGTGTGCCATGGCTAGTCTTTGATCGCGGGTGGTTTCCTAGAGCGAAAAGTAGATCGAGAACGAGATTCTGGATATCTGCACGATGGTCAGAGGCGTACCCTGAAATGGAGTTTTGTTGTTTACCTTCTTGGCCAAGCTGCTCCAGCGCGTCTGGATTGCAGGAGATGCTCGCGCCATTGCAGACCGAGTTGAATGAGGCGCGGAATACATCAAGGCCATTGCCAATAGGATTGTCCTTGATGATTATTGATCGATCTTGATCGGCCATGGAAGATGGAATGCGCTGATGGTGAGAGACATGGGGAGGGTCGAGGGAAGTCGACAGTTTAGACCACGGGCGGCCCACCTCTCGGCCCTAGACTCCCTCGCTGGAACTTGGCACCCCACTAACTTGGCGAAACGTATGTCATTGACGCGCATCACTACTCCACCATGTGCAATACTACAAAATAGCAGTAAATTAAACTAAATCTACATAAAACTGGAAATATATATCCTTAAGTGGGAGCGTTATATAATAATAGCTGTAGTATTTGCATATAGCTCTACTTATACTTATTAGCATCTATTAATTTGTGTGACCTGACTGGTCTTAGTAAGGTCTAGTACAGGAGGTTACAGGGGGCAAGTCCCTTGTAACGAGCGCAGCGGAAGGCTTTGGGGGTACGATGACTGCCTGAGACGGGGTTAAAGGAAGCTAAGATTAGTAGACCAACCTGCTGTAATAAGCAGAAATACAGGGGTTTATGCCCTGTAATAAGGTGATTACAGTGGGCTTTGCATAGAGATCACGAAGATCAAAAGGTTGCCTGAAGGCTATATATAAACTATCTTGCTTAAGGTAAAAGAAAGGAAAAGAATCAAATGCCAGAGACATAGGAGGGGAGATGGTTCTTTATAAGGCCCTCAGTGGGTGTAGGTCAATTTTACAGGGGGTGAGGGCCCTAAAACACAAAAGGAAAGCCTATACTACAGAGGGAAAGGTGCTTACGTTGACGCTGGAATCCAAAGGATTCCAGGGCAACGAGTTGGCTGGGCTGACGTAACAATGGTGCTGGGTCTACCCCTGTAGGCCAAGCCTACAGGTGGTGGGTCCCCGGAACTCCCCGTCGGTTCTAGTGGGTTCCAGTGGGTC
>Ga0247763_1001607_pt1 | contig 12685 bp, 9 predicted proteins | sample UWRJL141409B4_FD_179926 | JGI IMG/M metagenome (GOLD analysis project Ga0247763, IMG submission 179926) | Plant litter microbial communities from Arlington Agricultural Research Station in Wisconsin, United States - UWRJ-L141-409B-4 | ecosystem: Environmental > Terrestrial > Plant litter >...
TCCTCGTCGCGAAGAAGTTCGTGACGCTGATGAGCAGCTCGGAGAACAGCAGGTCGAGCTCGTGAGGGTGCGCCTCGAGCAGAGTGAGATATTGCGCCACGGAATCGAGCTGGTGGACACGCATGCGCCGAGCGATGCGCCGCGCGATGACGGTGGGTTTGTAGCCCGTGAAGTCGTGCCCCGTGCGCCGCCTCAGGAGCGTGAGCACGGTGTGCACCAGCTGGGCAGACGGCACTGCGGAGTCGCCAGCAGGCTCGACCACGTCTCGAGCACCTCGCGCGTGACGCACGAGCCGCGCCGGCATCTCCTGCGGAGGCAGCACGGCATCTACCAGCAATGTCGCCGCCGCGCTCAGCGGCATTCCGGGGTACTGCGCGGACGCCTCATCCTGTACGAACGCCGTGCCCCCCTGCGCCTTGATCGCGCGCAACCCCAGGGTGCCATCGCTCCCCGTGCCGGACAGCACGATGGCGACGGCTCGCTCTTCGCAATCGGCGGCGAGCGAACGGAAGAAAAAGTCGATCGGCCGCGACACACCAGCGTTCGGAACCGGCTCGGTCAAGCGGAGCACGCCACGCATCAAGGCGATGTTCTTGCCGGGAGGGCACACGTACACGTGGTCGGGCTCGAGCTCGAGACCCTCCGCCGCCCGGACCACCGGCAGCACGCTGCGCCGGGCGAGCAGGTCCGTCAATAAACTCGGCTGATCGGCCCTTTGATGGGTCACGACCACGATGGCCATCCCGAGTGATGCGGGCACGGCGCTCACGAACGCCAGCAGAGCTTCGAGTCCACCCGCCGAGGCGCCGATGCCTACCGTGCAGAACCGATGCTGGGGGGGCTCGGTCGCATCTGCCAGTTGATCGGTCGCGCCGGCCTCGAGGCTTGCCGCCACCACCTCCGGCGCAGGCGCTTCGCCCGCCGGCGGCGGGCTTCCACGCATGCCATGCTTGGATTTCGAGCGGCTCTTTCTGGTCGACACGGACGCCTCCGAAGGGCTTCGCGCCCGGCGGCGTTCACTCTATCAAACGCTCGGGCCGTGCCTACCGAGGACGCTTCCTTTTCACTCCGGCCTTTTTCACGGAGCAACAGCGTCGAGGGCGAGGCGCGGACTCGTCGTCAGCCGGTCAGCCCTGCGCTTTTGCAGACGGGCGAGAGTGCTCGGTGTCGAGGAGCCTCGAGAGCGCCCGACGGAGGTCGGCGACGGTCATCGGCTTGGCGAGGAAAATGACGCGCTCGTTCGTTGCGATAGGCCCCATGGAGCTGTAGCCGCTCACCGTCACCACCGGCAGCGTTGGTTCAATATCTTGAAGTAGTTCGATCAAGCGATCGCCGGAGATACCGGGCATGGTCCGGTCAACCACGGCCACCCGAAACCGGGCCGGCGCAGCGCGGAAGATCTCGAGAGCGCCGTCGCCGGAGTCGATCTCGGTCACGTTGAAGCCGAGCAGCTCGAGCTGTCGTTTCAAGGCACGGCGCACCACGGGATCATCGTCGACCAGGAGCGCATGCCCCGCGCCCATCCAAGACGAGGCGTTGCTGGCGACGGGCGTATTCGGCGCTGTCGGCGCGTCAGCCAGCGGCCATGCGATCTTGAAGGTGGAGCCCTCACCGGGGCAGCTCTGCACATCGAGCGCAGCGTGCTGGCCCCGAACGATACCCCGCACCGATGCCAGACCCAGGCCACGACCGGTGAACTTGCTGGTGTAGAAGGGCTCGAAGATGCGCGACAGGAGCTCGGCACCGATGCCCACGCCGGTATCTTCGACCTCCAGCACGACGAACCGACCGGGCGCCGCGCGAGTTCGCAAGGAGAAGGCGCCGAGCGCCCGCGCATCGAGGTGCTCGAGACGAGTGCGGACGACCACCGTGCCGTTGGCCTCGCCCACGGCCTCGAAAGCGTTGGTCACGAGATTGACGACGACCTGCCGCAGCTGGCCGGCATCGGCGTTGATCCAGTGCGCTGGAGCGCCGAACTCTGTCCGAAGCTCGAGGCTCCGAGGCGCCGTGGCCTGCAGCAGCCGAGCGCATTCGCGAACCAGATCATCGAGCTGAACGGGCTGGAGCGCGACCTGACCCTGCCCGGCATAAACGAGCAGCTTTCGAGCCAGGTTGGCGGCATCGTGCGCCGCATCCTTGATCGTGCTCAGGCCTTCGTGCACGACGGGATCGAGATCCGCGCTCGTCTCCAGCAGGAGATCGGCGTTCGCCATGACACCGACCAGCAGGTTGTTGAAGTCGTGCGCGACGCCGCCCGCCAACAGGCCGAGGCTCTCCAGGCGCTCCGCGTCCCGGAGCCGAGTCGCGAGCTCGCTGCGCTCGGCCTCGCTCGCGGCGCGTGCGAGCAGCGCCTCTTCCAGTGCAGCGTTGCGAGACGCGAGCTCGCGGGTGCGGACCAGCACTCGCGCCTCGAGCTCGTGGTTGGCCCGGCTCAGCGCTCGCTCGACCCGCCGGTGCTCGCTGATGTCATTGATGACCGTCAGACAGCCGCCTTCGCGAGCGGGCCGACTTTCCAGCACCACCTGAAGGACATGGCGGTCCGACCGGAGCAGGCCGACCTCACAAACGTCATGACGCTGAGCCGCTGCACGCAGGTGCACGCGAAACGCCCTCGCGTCGGGTCCGCTGATGAATTCGGAGAGCGAGCTCTGGAGCAAGCGCTCTTCCGCAATTCCGAGCAACACACAGGCGGCGTTATTGGCGCGACTGATGCGCCCCGCCGCGTCGAGGCTGACGTAACCTGCAGGCGCCAGCTCGAAGAGATCGCGGTAACGCTGGTGCGACAGCTCCAGCTCTCTCTCGGCCGCCCGCAGCTGGTCGTTTTGGCGGCCGAGATCTCGCTCAACCTCTCGCAACTCCTCGTTTTGCAGCTCGAGCTCGACGTGGTGGACGCGAAGCTCTTCGAGCATGCCCTCGGCGTCTAGCGAGCGGCAGAAATCATTCTCCAGGTGCCGTTGCCGTGCACGGAGAACGGTTTCCGCGCGGTCGCGCAAGCTGGCCGAGCCAGGTTCCCCCACCATGGCGAACAGTGTCTGCCTCGACGTTCGCCCGCGCAAGCCCTTTCGATGGGAATGTCTGCTGCGCGCCTGGAACAGGCGGGAGCTCAGCCCAGAGCTCGTGGCAATCGCGCACGAGCCGTGGGCAGCGCTCTGCAGCCCACGCCGCGAATGTGCGCGCAGCCGGGAAGTACGCCAAAGCCATGCGCCAGAAGGCGGACACATCCGGAATGAGGACGGCCATTCAGGGGGTGGACGATCCATGCTCCGTGATGTTGCTTGCGGCGCTCGCTGATGAGCGCCGGAGCTGTGGCGCCCGCGGCCAACTCGGTGGGCTCAATTGACTGGCACGAGGAGCGGCTTGCCTTTCTCGACGACGTAGGTCGCTAGCTCCGCCGCGTTGCCAGCGCCGACGTTCTTCACTTCGTGGATCGCTCCCGCGGGTATGAACAGGACCTGTCCGGCCTCGAGCGTCACTGGCGGTCTGCCGTCGACCCGATACTCCAACGAGCCTTCGATGGAATAGACGATCTCCTCACCCGGGTGACGGTGCTTCGGCGCGACCACTCCGGGAGCGAAGTCGACGCGCACCTGGACCACCTCGCGCCCGCGGATGCTCAGATCGTAGCGCTGCAGATCGGTGCGCTTGATTCCTGGCGCCTGAGCGAGGGCGACGTGCAACGTCAAGCCGCTCCCGACAACCAGCGCTGCAAGGGCGGAGCTTTGCCTCGTTTTCATGTTGCTCTCGGATCGCTCTTGCTCGCGCCCGTCAGCGCCTGGATGCGCGCTCCACCGCAGCCAGGATTGTCTCCGTGACCTCTCCGGGGCGGGAAGCCATCGGCACGTGACTCGTCGGCAACTCTCGCACCGTGGCCTTGATCTTCTTGGCCATGGCAGCCTGATGCGCGGGGTCGATCATCCGATCCCGCGTGGCCACGATGTAGAAGCTCGGCTTCGACGCCCAGGCCGCGGTGGTGACTTTCTCATCGAAATTGGCTCCGCGGATGGGCCCCTGCGTGACGGCAATGAGGTTCACCTCTGCGGGCGGCAAGTCCTGCGCGAAATCTTTCGCGACGGCTTCGACGGGAAGCCGCACAAACCCGTCGGCATACGGCAGGAGCTTGGCGATGCCGGGCGGCGTCGGGTACCCTTTCCCCGTCTCGGACGTTGACTGGCCAGCGGAGGGAGCGAACGCGGCGACATACACGAGCGCCGCGACCCTTGCATGGTTGCCGGCCTCGGTGATCACGGTGCCGCCCCAGGAGTGGCCGACGAGCACGACGGGGCTCGCTTGCGCGTCGAGCACGCGCTTGACCGAGGCGACGTCATCCGCGAGGGAGGTCAGCGGGTTCTGCACGGCGACGACGTCAACACCTTTGCTCTGCAATGCCGGGATGATCTTGCTCCAGCTAGAGCCGTCGGCAAACGCACCGTGGACGAGGACGACGCTCGTCTTGCTCGACTGTGGTGTGGCAGCCGGGACTGGGTCCCCCGCCGATGCACGGCTCGGCGTGCCTCCGACCAGGAGCGCGGCAGATACTGCGAGGGCTGCGATCACACTGCTTCTCAATTTGGATTTCATGTTCTCTATCTGTTTCAGGGTCCATGGATCGTTCCGCCTCCCTTCGGGAGGGCGGGGTCCGTCCTCATCAGTGCGCACTTGCGTTTAATGCTGGTCCCGATCATTGAACAGACGGCGAGTTGGTCATCACTGTCCCAGTTGTGGGACACTGAAGCGGGAGCATCATGGCGTTAGATCCGCTCGATATCGTCGTTTTCGTACAGGTCGCCGAGCATGGCGGGTTTCGTGCCGCGGCAGAGGCCACCAGCCTTCCGCGGACCACCGTGAATCGCCGGGTTCAGCGGCTGGAGGCCGGGCTGGGTGTCCGCCTGATCAACCGCACGACGCGGCAGATGCGCCTGACGGAGGCGGGGCAGATTCTACTTCTCCGCGCGCGCGGCCTTCGCGGGCTGCTCGAGGAGGCGGAGGAAGCCGTCCGTGGGTTGGACGGGCGTCCGCGCGGTTGTCTGCGGGTCGCAACGTCGGTCGCCTTTGCGTTCTACTGGCTGATGGGCGTGTTCCCATCATTCTGCGAGGCTTATCCTGATGTGACCCTCGACCTCGTCACGGGTCACCTTCCGGTTGACCTGATTCGGGCTAACGTCGACGTGGAGCTGCGCCTGGGACCGCTGGCGCCCTCTGGGTACTTCGCTCGCCGACTGGGGAGCTTCACGACCCACATCTTCGCTGCTCCGAGTTACCTGGAGAAGCATGGCACTCCCACCACACCCGGCGAGCTGGTTCGTCATCACGCTCTCGCTACGCGGCAGTCAGTGGCGGCCAACGGACACGTCTGGCGGCTGAACAGGGAAGGGGAGGAGGTGGACTGCCGCATCCGTCCCCTCGTCTTGATGGATGACCCGACGCTAGCGGTCGCATGCGCGCTCAACGGCGGGGGACTGACCATGGCGATGGACGCAGCAATGGCCTCATACGTCGCGGCGGGGCGGCTGGTCGTGGTTCTGCCCGACTGGGAGGGGACGCGACCCGATCTGCACGCCGTCTTTCCCAACGGCCCGGGCCAGCCGTCGAAGGTGCGGGCGTTCGTGGACTTTCTGGCACAGGCAATGGCGAGTCGGAAGGGCGAGAGGGCAGCCTACGCACCCGCGTCAGGCCGGTCGAAGAAGCGCCGAGCGTAATACTCGAGCCACCCGGTTCAGCGGGTGAGTCGAGGTTCGGGTCACTGCATGCGAAGCGAACCGCACGAGCAACACATCGGTTCCGAGATCCGTGATCGGCTGCAGATGTGCATGAATTCGATGCCCAGTGCTCTCCCACTCCGCTGACCACGACCGTCGTGCGCGCGCGGCCCTTCCCTCGAGTGATCGCGCGCACGGCGCGATCGTCTCATTGCGAAACGCCAGCGCTGCGGCGCGCGCGCCAGGCGTGGCCCACGCTACGCAGTTGCTGCGGCATGCTTCTCGCTAGGACGGGGCGACCCATGGAAAAGGCGCTGATTGCCGCCCTCACGTGTGCCAATCGTGTGCCAGAGCCAGACACGGCGGTCAGCCCGCGTGGCGCAGTCACGTGGGCGAGCTGAGCGAAACGGAGTGACATTGACCCGACACGAGCTGCTTCTCACGTTTGCTGTCGTTGGCTTCGGAGCCTGCACCTATAACGAGTATCACAACACCTATACTCAGGTGGTCGAGCCCGACGCCGGCGCTCCGCTCAGCCAGGCAGGTCGCGGCGGCGCGAGCGGCTCTGGCGGTGCGTCGGGTGGCTCCGGCGGCCGCGCGGGCTCCGACCCGGGCGGGTCTGGCGGCGGCGGCTCCGAGGCGTCCTGCACGGGCTGTTTGCGGCTCAGCATGCCCGCCACCCCGGCCCGCACCATCGCACTCGCGTTTGACGACGACCAGAATCTCTCTGCCACGCAGCTGTCCTGGCGCCTACGGGTGCGGGGAGACTACAACAACAGCCTGTATGTGACGCTCTATGCCGAGAGCGGCAACGAGGAAGACGAGCGTCTGAGTCTCGGCTCCTTCTCACTGGTGGCGGCGGACGGCTGGCAGACATTTGGCGCCGATTTCACCGGCGTCGAGGCGTTCCGTGCGCCGAGCCTGCTCGACGCGGGCGAGGGCGCGGCCGGCGGCGGCTTCGACAGTGGCTTTCCGTTCGACAAGTCCGAGGTCGAGCGCGTCGATGTTCAGTTCAGCACCGCGGCCGCGACGGGCACTTTCACGACCCTGGTGGTGGAGGTCGACTCCATCCGTTTCTCGAACCACACCGAGCTCGATCGCGATTTCGCCAGCGACGACGGCGGGCTCGCGGTGATCTCGCTCTACGACACACCCATCGAGGGCGCCACGCTCGAGCACGTCGCCGAGTGAAGCGCGCTCTCGGCGCGACGCCGAGGGCCCGGCCCGATCTCGACGCTGAGATCGGGCCGCCAGAAGTTTTCCGAGCATCGCAGCCGTCGAACGGCACGACGACGCTCACGGCAAGAACGGCTCGATCGCCCCGTACCAGGTCTCTCCCATGATGGTGTAACCCGCGGCGTTCGGGTGGATGTTGTCGGGCAGCAGCTGCTGCACGAAGTTCGGGGTGGCGGCGATGCGAGTGAACTGGTCGACGATGATCAGGTGCTTGCCGGCGTCGACCCGCTCTTGCACGATGCCTGGGATGGCCGCGTTGTATTCATCCACGCCGTTGTTGGGGAACTGACCGCCGAGCGGCGTGATCTGCGCGACCGCGATCAGCGCGTCGGGCGCACCCGTGGTGATCTGGTCGAGCAAGCCCGCGAGCTGGCCCGGGATGTTGGCGGCCATTCCGTTGTAAAGATTGTTGGTCCCGATCTGCAGGAGGACGATGTGCGGAGGGTTGGCGGCGAGCGCGGCGTCGACGCGGTCGGCGACCTGCTGGATGGTGTTTCCCGAGATGCCTTCGTGGTCGCGCGGAAACGGTTGGCCCGCGACGTCTCCGTTCGGGCCGTTCGGAGGCCGGGTGCCGACGAATGTGACGTCGTGGCCGGCAGTGACGGCCAGTCGAAAGAGCTCGAGTCGATAGCCGCCGTTCGAGGCGTAGGCGATGGTCTGGTCGATGCCGTCGGTGATGGAGTCGCCGAGCGGCATGATGCGGCAGGGCGTGCCATCGGTCGGGCACGGGGCGAACCCGGAGGGCTCGACGGGCTCGGAACCAGCGTCTGCCGCAGGCTCGGCGCCGGTGCCTGTCGGGGCGCCAGCGTCGGCGCTCGCGGGCGATGAGCTATCGCCGCTCGCGCCGCTCGACCCGAGCGGAATGTCGGAGGGAAGCAAACCCTCCGTGCCCCCGCTCGGAGCCGACACGCTCGACCCGCCGCCGCCGCTCGCGCCGCCTTGCGCGGTAGCTCCTCCAGAGCCCGAACCTGCCCCGCCCGGGTTGAGCCCGCCTGTCTGGCTCTCGGGGAGGCTGCCGCTGTCGTCGTTGCCGCAACCGACCATCGTCGCGAGGGACGCAGCGAGACCCAGCGCGAGGCTGAACCTCCGCAGGCGGAAAGGAACGCGCGAAACGTCGGGATGGCTCGCCAGGTGGACAGGGGGAAGAGCAGGGTGGGTCATGGCATCGAGCGTGTCTCGGGCCCGAGCCCCCCGTCTTCCGCAAAGCCGCCGGCGATTGCGGAATGCCGCGTTCGCGCCGCCCCGTGGTTTGCGCCGCTACGACCGGAGCCGAATTTGTCAGAGCGCGCGACGCATCGGCGCTCGCAGAGCGCGGCGTTACCGCCCCTCGGATTGCCACGGGCGGGGAGAGCCTACCGCCGCATGCCCCCCATCATCGGCGAGGTGCAGCCGCGGCGGGAGGGCCCTGCTACCGAACACGCCGCGCCGCAGCCGCCGCGAGCCCCAGGGCGAGCGAAGGAGCGAGGGGCTCACCAGCCGAGGGCGGCGATCATCGCTCGTGCGTAGCGCTTGCCGAACTCGACCTGCGAATCGCGCCCGAAGTGCAGGTTCCAGCGCGTGTCGATGGGGTCGACGACCAGGCCGTTCGCCGAGATCACGAAGGCGTTGCTGATCGAGCTCGGCAGCTGGTTCACGCGCGCGTTGTGACCGGCGGCGTCGCCCGTGTAGAGCAGCTCGCCCGCGAGGAAGGGCACCTCGCCGAGGGCCAGATCGGTCCTGAGATCCGTGATCAGCGCGCTCACCTTGCCGGGCCAGCTCGGGTCACCGTTGTTCGACTCTCCTTGATGGAACAGGATGCCCTCGACGACGCCACCCGCGTCCTGCGCGAGGCGAGCGCGACGGACGATGTAGTCGTACCGTGAGCCACCCTGCTTCAGGAACGTCTCGATCCGTTCTCCGCTGATGGCGCACGGGACGAGACCGATCGTATCGCCCTCGGGGATGACGTCGAGCACGGCCTTGGCGAAGTAGTCGCCTGGCCCCAGGCCATCGTTCCAGCATTCGTGCAACGGGGGAGCGGCCACGTCCCACTGATCCGTCACGCGCCCCGTCGCGGCGCAGTCGTCGAAGCCGAGCACGCGCACGCGCGCGTCCTCGACGCGGTCTGCCGGTTGCGCTTTGGGGTAACCCGCCATGTTGGATTGGCCCAGCAAGAGGAAGACGTGGAAGGTCGGGGCGGGCGCCGTCTCGCTCGGCGCGACGCTCTCTTCGCTGGGTTTCCCGTCGACGGCGCCGGAGGCGTTGCCCGCGGGCTCGGCAGCTCCGGGAGCTACGCCGCCGTTGAGAGCCGGGTTCGACTCGACGCCGGGTACGCTCGGGGAGGGCGCGCTCGGGGGAGCCGATTCGCCGCTGGGGGGTCCCGCACTCTCGGCATTCGTCTGCGCCGACGGTTGGGTGACGTCGGCGGGCGATGCAGACATCGAGGGGGCGCCCGGATCGCCTGCCGAGGGCGACGCCCCGGCATTTCCACCGGACCCGCACGCGGCGTGCAGAGCGAGCCCGGTCACCCACGCCAAGGACCGAAAGAGACGGCACGACATCACGAGTGACCTCCTGGGGACAGCACACGGCCACCATTCCAGGCCGCGTTGCTCCTGTCAGCCCCCGATGTTTTGACGAAGCGTGGCGCCAGTGTTGCGGCGCTGGGCAGCGCGCTGCGCCATGTGCGAGCGGATTCGAAGAATCGAGTCATCACAATGCGTGAATGCGCCGGGCGCCTGCGCGCTGGGTTCACCGTGGCCAGCGAGGACGATGTATGTCGCTCGGGGCCACCGCGGTCGAGCAGGGCTGCCGCGGTCGACAGGGCTGCCGCGGACGAGCAGGGCTGCCGCGGTCGACAGGGCTGCCGCGGTCGACAGGGCTGCCGCGGTCGACAGGGCTGCCGCGGTCGACAGGGCTGCCGCGGGCGAGGGCTGCCGCGGGCGAGCAGGCTGAGCAGGGCTGTCCGCCCGTCGAACCCGCTCGGCCTGGCACAATTCTTTTCACTTTGAAAGCGGTTCGCGCCATCCTCACCGGCACCGCGAGAGCCGTTCGCCCCTCGCAAATCGTCCTGCAAATCATGAGCCTCGAGTCCAAAGCTCCGGAATTCGTCTGCCCCCAGTGCCGCGCTCCCCTCCGTGCGGCTGGCGCGCGCTCTGAGTGTACCGGGTGTTCGAGAACCTATGACGATACGCTGGCGATCCCCGTGTTTCATCCGGAGCGCGCAGGCTCGAGTGAAATTCTGGCGCGGGTGATGGCGGCACCCTCGCAGGCGACCTGGCTCGATCTGCTGCCCCTCCTGCACCCCAAGGGAAACGTTCCGGCCGAGCCCGCGCAGGCGCAGCGCTGGGCAGACGAACGCATCCTTCGGCATGACCGATTCTATGAGATGTTTCGGCGGCGCTCGAGCGAGCTATGGCCCGATGCCGGGCGCCGGATCGCCTGCGAGATCGGCTGCGGACGCGGAGACGGGCTACCGGCGCTGGCGCGTGACTTCGATCACGTGGTCGGCGTTGACGTCAATCTGCCCTCGCTCGTGGGCGCGGCCAAGCTGGTATCCGAACGCAGGCTCTCCAACGTGACCCTCGTGCAGGCGTCGGCTCACGAACTGCCATTTCCGGATCGAGTCTTCGACTACGTGCAGGCGATCAACGTCATCGAGCACGTCTTTCGGCCTGAGCACTTCTTCGCGGAGATCAAGCGAGTCCTCGCTCCGAAGGGGATCTTCTGCGGGGACTCGCGGAACCGTTTCGACGCCTTCTTCCCCGAACCGCATGTGCAGCTGATGTGGGTCGGCTTCTTGCCGCGCCGGCTGATGGGCTCCTACGTTCGGCTCCGCAAAGGTCGAAACTATGGAGGCGTTCATCTGCTCTCCTATTTCGAGCTCGAGCGTGCCCTCCGGCGCAACTTCGGGGCGGAGTGTCGGGTCTCGCTTCCCGACGTTCGCACCTACCTGCCGAACGTGCCGGCAGCGACCGCGCGCCTCGTCGAATCCCTGCACGCCTCACCGCGCATCGAGCGCCTGGCTCTTCCGGTTTTCCCCACGCATCTCGCCCTCGCCCGAGGCTGAAGCGTGGTAACTGTGCGCATGCGTCGCGCGCAGCTGCTCTGGTTCTCGCTTTCTCTGGCATCCGCGTGCTCTGGTGAGAGGGCAGCGGCACCGCCGTCACGAGCCGGCACACCGGGGGCGAGCGGCGGCGAGGCGGCCGCCGTTCCTCCGGTCGCGGAGGTGCGTCCGCACGACGTCCCGTCGCCGCACGGGAGCCGGAACGACCCCTACTTCTGGCTGCGCGACGACACCCGCAAGGATCCGGACGTGCTCGCGTATCTGCAGCGCGAGAACGCATACTCCGCGGCGGTGATGGCACCGTTGAAGCCGCTCGAAGATGCCCTGTTCGAAGAGATGCGCGGGCGGCTGAAAGAGGATGACTCGACGGTGCCGACGCTCGACGACGGCTACTGGTACTATACGCGCTTCGAGCCCGGCAAACAGCACCCGATCCACGCGCGGCGGCGCGGCACGATGGAAGCGCCAGAGGAGGTGCTGCTCGACGGCAACGCGCTCGCGGCGGGCCACGACTTCTACCGCATCGGAAGCTATCAGGTGAGCCGCGACGGCAAGCGGCTCGCCTACGCGGACGATCGGGTGGGCCGCAACCAGTTCACGCTCCACGTGAAAGACCTGACGACCGGCAGCCTCTTGCCCGATACGGCCGAGAACATCGCGCCCGACCTGGTCTGGGCGAACGACAATCGCACCCTCTTCTTCGTCGGTAAAGATGCGACGACCCTGCGCGAAGACCGCGTCTATCGCCACGTGCTCGGGCAGAAGAATGAGCTCATCTTCAGCGAGAACGACGCCTCCTACTACGTCTCGCTCGATCGGACGAAATCACGGCGCTACATCGAGATCGTCCTCAGCTCGACCACCAACTCGGAGGAGCGGCTGCTCGACGCCGATCAGCCCACGGCGCCAGACCGCGTCTTCATCGCGCGCTCGAAGGACCATCTATACCACGTCGATCACCTGGACGGGCGCTTCATCCTGCGCACCAACCGGGGCGCCAAGAACTTCCGGCTCGTGCAGCTGCGCGAGGGAGAGCAGGCCGTCGCCGAAAACTGGGTCGACCTGATCCCCCACAGCAGCGAAGCGCTGGTCGAAGACTTCGCCCTCTATCGAGGCTTCGTCGCCGCTTCGATGCGCACGTCGGGCCTGTCGAAGGTGCGGGTCGTCCCGAACGAAGGCGCGCCGTTCTTCATCGATGCAAACGAGCCGGCCTACGCGATGAGCGTCCAAGACACACCGGATCCGAGCTCGGGCCAGGTGCGCTACGGCTATGAATCGCTGGCCACGCCGCGCTCGATCCACGAGCTCGACATCGCGACCCGGCAGAGCCGGCTGCTCAAGCAAGAGCCCGTCCCGGGCTACGACGCCTCCCGCTACGCGAGCGAATACCTGCACGCCCGAGCGAGCGACGGCGCCGAGGTGCCCATCTCCGTCGTCTATCGCAAGGACACTGCGCGCGACGGCAGCGCGCCGCTCCTGATCTCGGGCTACGGCTCCTACGGCATCTCGCTCGATCCCAGGTTCAGCAGCCCCCAGATCAGCCTGCTCGATCGCGGCTGGGTCATCGCCATCGCGCACATTCGCGGCGGACAGGAGAAGGGCCGCGCCTGGTACGAGGACGGCAAGTTGATGCACAAGCGCAACACCTTTACAGACTTCATCAGCGCCAGCGAGTACCTGGTCGAGGCGCGCTACGGCGCCCGCGGTC
>Ga0247763_1001608_pt1 | contig 12682 bp, 16 predicted proteins | sample UWRJL141409B4_FD_179926 | JGI IMG/M metagenome (GOLD analysis project Ga0247763, IMG submission 179926) | Plant litter microbial communities from Arlington Agricultural Research Station in Wisconsin, United States - UWRJ-L141-409B-4 | ecosystem: Environmental > Terrestrial > Plant litter >...
CCAACTTCCGTATGTCTTTTTTTTTTTTTTTTTCCTTCTCCAAAAATTGGGAGAAGAAAGGCAGAGAGAGAAGCTGACCTCGGGCCCTACTGATAGTGCCGACGCTTCCCCGCAACACGTCGACAACTTGACCGAGCGAGAGTCCGGCCAGCAATTGGGCTCCCCCAGCAATGATCTGGTCTCTGTTTTTCGGGCTCCTGGCCCTATTCTTGAGGGATGGTACGACGGCCCCCGCAGAATTTATTTGGGAATGATTTGACACGCGAATATTAACGCTTGTCTCTCTCTTTAGTCGTCGCCGCCAGCGCCGTCTACCGGGACCCCGACACGGGCCTGACCTTTGCGTCGGACATGGTCCGGTACTACAATGACAAGCCCGGTATTTACTACCGACTTGCCATTCCGAGCGGTCTCGCCTCGTACACCAAGTTCGATACCGTCATCCAAATCGTCGCCCCCAACGATGTCGGCTGGGCCGGTATGGCTTTCGGTGCCACCATGTCGCGGAACCCCCTGTTTGTCGCCTACCGGGCTACGAGCGGAGCCAGTGCTGCCACTGGATCTGTCCGCTGGGCCAAGTGAGTTTCCTTTATATATATATATATATATATTCTCCATTTTCTCTTGCGGTGACTTACACACTGTGCAGCGGCCACACCACGCCCCAGCCGTACCGCGATGCCACCTACACGGTCCTCAAGGCCGGCACCAAGGCCAACAACACGCACTGGCAAATAACAGCAAAGTGCACGGGATGCGCCTACTGGACGAGCCAGGACGGCGGCAGCCGCTTCCTCAACCCCAACGGCTCCAACCGCGTCGCCATGGCCATGTCGCTCACCAAGCCCAGCAGCCCCAACAGCAACACGTCCTCCATCGACTACCACTTTATGCACGGCTACTGGGATTCCGACCTGAGGATCGCCACCAACGCAAACTTTGCCACGGTTGTGCAAACCCTCGCCACCACAGCCTAAATTAAAAAAAAAAACAAAAAAGAGAGCGTCGCCAAGAACCCTTCATTCGGCTCGGCACTTTTTTCTCTTTTTCGGTTTCCATTGGGGCGGGGAAATGTTGGGGACAGACTGGCCACGAGGAGAAACTTTGTACATATGGAGAAATTGGGAGGGGGGAGAAGGCCGGGAAGAGAAATCGCATTGTATCTATGCTGTCGATTTTATGTGTGCCCCTCTCTCTGGAGGGTGCCATTTTCCCGTCAACATTTCGCCATTTTTCGACTTCCGAGAACCAGCCAGCGACATGCGTGAAACGAAACGGCAATTTGGAGAAGGGAACTTGGAAAGACGGGAGGGGAGATTGGCACCATATTTTTCAGCAGTGCCGGTTGCTGAAGGAGCAGAGAGAGAGAGAGAGAGAGAGAAGATGGGTAAAAGATATCATCATAGAGCGCGAGGAAACAGAGCATATGATATCCTCTGAATACAGCATCATTCTTTTGATTGATGAGAAATCTGCTCAACGGGCGCGCGTCAGAATCTTGTTCACAAACCATGTGGAGCAGGTTTCTGAACCATTCGGGGAGCAAAGAAAGCTTGATTCTAAAGGATATGAACACAACCACAAGGCCAACATAGAGGATAAAGAACCTTTGAGTCTGTGTGAATAATCAGTCCCCCATTGCCTAATTCCATGCGAATGTAACACTCTCCAACTGACAACCAAGTGGCACGATTACAAAATCCAGCAACTGCCACCAGCTCACGCCTCTGCACAGCAGATGGAATAAAGGATGACGCGGTGTGTAAAAGGTGGCCCCCCCAAACAGGGGGTTGATATGAATTGTTCCCTCGCCAAGCCCGGTCTGCAGTTCCCAAAGGTGGCACGCGAATGTCGCCGTGGTTTCCCATTGCCAAGCCCCCGATGCTTTCTCGCTCACGTCATGTTGGATAAAAATCTCGAGACGCTTCAGGTGATCTTGTCTTTGGGGTTGGCGTTTGAGCATTCCGACCAGGTCGTTGATTTCTCAACCGAACATCCAGAGGCTGCAAGATGTCACCCCGGCTACAGCATATTGCCAGGTTCGCAATACGATCGCATAGGGCGCGAGTCTGGCTGTGTGAAGAAAGAAGGAAGGTCGGGTCTGTTGAATCGTGAATGAGTTCCCCAGCGACGCGCTTTACGACGAACTTTTCAGTGACGCATGAGTGTAGATTTGATTTCCAGCGTAGCAAGCGACCGGCAAATGGAGTCTAGAAGTCATCGTTAGCATCAGCTGAGGACGTGTCTGTGGTTGCCGGCTTCACAAACCTGACTTGCCCTTGCCCGTGCCGTGGCTCAGGGAAGAACCTGCTGTTCCCCATGCTGTCTCTTTCAGCCGGTCAACAGTAGCGGCGGAATATCGAACGCTGGAGGTCCCTGCTCTGTCATAGCCGCGCCCGTTAATTGGGGGATCTAGTGTTGCTGACGCAGTGTCGCAGAATCACTACCGGGAAGACGCGATGGTGTCGCTGGCCATCTTGGACCAGGACTGTGGAATTGTAGGCTGTCTGCGTCGCAGGGCGTGACATTAGCACGGAGTTGTATTGTATAGGAATCAAAGAACTGAGGGGAACCAAAACATACCGTCTAGTGTCTTGAGTCATCGGGGTTGTTGATTGATGGCCTAGCCGCACACCGAGAACACAGGACGTGGGTGTTGAAGTTGCGAGGATTGGAGCAGCAAGAATATATTTCGATGCGTTTGGGAATACGTCCGGGAACTCGACAAGATAATCTGATCTGGGCAGACAGCGCTGTCCCAGCGTAGTCATGTGAGGCAATGAGTGCCGCAAATCGACTGGGGGGATAAAAGTAAAAGCCAGTAAAAGCACCCAAAGTAAAGGTGGGCGTCAGAGCTGGAATAAAGAGTGCAAAAGTAGGATGGAAGAAGTTGAGGAATCTTGGGTGGGACGGGTTGAGAATGGAAAAGGTCTGGACGGAATATAAAGTGGAAGTGGTCCAGATAAAAAAGGGATTGTAAGCGGTGGTAAAGAAGGCGCTTTGCAGAATTGTGAGAAAGAGGGACCAGAAGAGTGGGCAGTGAGCAAATACATTGAATCAAAAATGGAACAAAGAAGCAGAACGGTTATGGGAAGGAAGGAGCGAAGAAAACTCCAAGAGAAATCATCATCAAATGGGAGCAGGAAGTTGAGCAAATCTCCACACCACTTCAAGCAGGCCAGCAAAAACAAAAGTCAAAGAAGAAAAAAAGAACAGAAGGCTCTGGGGCCCGGTGGCTCTGAAGGGGGAGAAGGGGTGTTTACTTACGAAAGCACCGCAACCATTCGAGCCGAACCGAAACCCAACCGCAACTTCTCCAGGTGACTCATCTAACCAGACACCACCCTCCCCGGTGGAGGTGTGAATGGCGAGAGTTCCAAACGCTGGCACCCAAGAGGATAACGCATCGCATGTTAGGAGAGAGAGGATAGGAGAGGAGAGAGAACCAAGGAACAAAGCCACCGCTGCCCAAGAAAGCACGACCTAGAGAGATTCGAACTCGTTAGCTCATGATTTTTTGATCAGGGAAGCTGCCACCTAGGCCACAGCACCTTCTGTATTGTTGAATTACTGCGAGTTGGTTCTTGCCCATATAGTGAGTGCACGTGTGTGGTGTGTGTGGTGCGGTCCGAGCGTTTTAGGAGTGGAGGGGGACTGGATGGGCTGGGGGAGGCTGTTGTTCACATGGGGGGACCTAGAGGGGAAACGCGTCCAGGACGCGCACAGCCAGTCTTGGATCTCATGTGAGCTTGGATGTTTCTATGTACTTTATCTCTTTCTGGGATATAAAGGGTTTGTTTAGTCCGGGCCCGCTTCAGTGTTGACGCCGAGATAATTCTAGGGGAAGAATGCACAGTCACGTCTAGACATGCTAGCGGCTCTGACAGGACAAAGCCACAAAGCCAGCCAACCAGCTTGGGAGATTGTTTCAGAAAGAAGATAAGGTTCACCATTTTGTTGTCAGGTCAGGGGTTTTTTTGTTGGAAACGGTTGAGATTTGGAGCTTTCCGAAAACCTGGTGACGTTCTCACATAGCTAGGAAGGAAGGTTTTGCTTTGTAACCATCGACGCCGGGCATGGCGTCTTTCTTACCTTTGTTTTTTTGTTCTGTTTGGACATAGCTTGAGCTGCAAATTCAACTTAGTCTGTTCTACTCCTTAGGTACCTACCTAGGCGGTAAGACCGGGGCAAGAAACAGGCAAAGCTGCAGGCAGCAGGACTCAGGTGAAGCCTTCCTACTTCGGTGGCAGGCTTCAATTGAGGCAAATCCTTCACCGCTCCATCCTCCTGCCTTCTACAGCACCTCCCATCAGAAGGGCTCCCTGGGATTGCGAGCGCGCCATGGAAAGCACTACGGCATTTGAGCAGTCCATCAGGGCTGCCGAGTTCATCATAGTCAATACATCAAGCACATACGACTCCTTGAGGAAATCCTCAATCGCCATCACCCGCCATGAAGGTGTCTGGCAGTCAAAACATCCCCCTCAGCCCTCCAATACGCGCAATGGCTCTACACGGCCGACGGTTTCTCCCAACCGAGTGGCTCCCTCGCGAGGACTTCTCAGAGCAGGATATGTTGCTGCATTTTTTCTTCAATCGGGGACTTTGCATTCATGACCGCCGAGGCGTTGGGCAGAATATGGCAACACCGAGACCAGATCACCACTATCGAGAAGCTGTTTGACAATTCTCTTGGCAGCAAGCCTGACTCTTCGTACAGCACCTGGAATACATCCTTTGAGGTCCATGACAGCGATGAAGATGGCCGGGCTAAGCCGCGGCACTCTCCATATTCCGAGGACGGACTAATCCAGGACCAGGATGCATGGGATATGTCTCTGGGTCTGTGGTGATGTGCTTTCCACGAAAGAAAGCACTCATGCCATTTCTTTTTTCCGTCCCATCTAGGATATCGATAAGGGCCCCCCAGTGAATAAAAGTGCTAGCAAAGGATGTCGTCACATGATGCTACAAGCTCTTGAAAATCCCACCCTTTCCCACAAAATTTCACGACTCCATGATTTTCCGGAATGCTCTTGACAACCGACAGTCAACCACATCAGCCAGTCGTCGCCAGCCGAGCACAATCGGTCGCCGCTTCCTACTCCGCTTCCTACGCCGCTTCCTAATCAGAAATTCGAATTGAGATCAATTCTAAAATGGATTTCTTTTCCCCCTACCATCTCGAGCAATTTGCTAACGCTCTTCTACAATTTTCTCTCACTCTTGCTCGATTCGCAAGCAAAATTCTCTGGGCAACCATGGACATTCTCTGGACCACCATCGACATCCTCTTGGACACGATTGACATTCTCTTCCTGCGCTTTGCGACCATGCCGGGAGAAACCAGTATAACCATCTCCCTCAGCGGGATCCAGATCCGAGCGGACTCTTCCGACATCTGGAAGCCTCTGACGGTCTGCCTGTTCGCTACCGTTGCGGCTTTGTTTGTCCTCACCCGACCAGGCGAGGGATACAACGGTATGTATATAACCAGCCCTTTACTGTAGATTGCGCTATATTCTAATGGCGTTAAAGGTATTGCGATCATTGTTGATAAGATCCCGCCCATCATTGCCGCCATTTCCCAAGCACTATCGACACCTGTTTCTGCAATATACCAAGAACTTTTTCGATATGCCGCAGGAGTCGCAGCTTTCGCTATCGTGGCAATACTCGTTCTAATGACAACAGCCACGTCTACGAGAGTTCTCATCGTTGGAATATTTCTTGCGATTGAGGTATACATTGCGTTCCATTATGCCGCGTCCATCATGGAGGAGATCGGGCTAATCATGGAGAAGGTCGGGCTCCTCATGGAGAAGATTCCGCCGCTCGAGAAGATCGGGACCACCTTGACCGTCCTTTACCAATTTTTGGGGTCTGTTACGGCAGCGCTTGCCTTTCCCGTCACGATCACAGTTCTTTTGGTTATGAGAGCCAGCTCGACGAAATTTATCATCGCTGGGATCTTCCTCGCAGCTTATTACAATGGTATGTTTTTATAAACCATCCATTTTCCATGTCTATTGCTAATGTTTTAGAAGCTTCGGGTACCCTTGAGATTCTGGAAGCTCTCCCCGAGGTCCTGAAAGAGGTCCTGAAAGCTTTCCCCGAGGTCCTGAAAGCTTTCCCCGAGGTCCTGAACGAGGTCCTGAAAGCTTTCCTCGAGGTCCTGAAAGCTTTCCTCGAGGCTCTGAAACCGCTTATCGAGGTTCTGGTCCAGGGCAACGTTATTCTCCAGTTTCTTGTCTTCCTTGTCGTCATGGCCTTCATCCGCCATTAATTCAACAGCGGAATGCCTGTCTTCGGCATTTTGTAAGGTGATGACATGAATTCGACCTGGTTGGGACAGCTGATGTGCCCTGGTGGTAGGCCTTTGAGATAGGTGAAGTGTCTCGACGAGTGCCTCGTGCTACACTAGACTAAATTACAAGCCTTTCATTGGCGTTCTGTTCTTTTTTTTTATTTTTTTTTATTTTGCCATGTTCTTGCTGTGACCGTGCCCTGCCGTATAGGCATGTGGTGGTGGAAAACGTGTGTGTGTGTGTGCAAAGTGCTTGAATTGTTTCTATCTTGAAGAGCGATGTTATAGCCGTGGTAGTGATCTGCGCGCGGAGCAGGAGGCAGGAGGCAGGAGGCAGGAGGCAGGAGGCAACGACGTCGCTTTGCGTCTCGAATGCTCATCGAGTGCTGAGTCATCCAAGCCGCACCCCAAACACGCGTCGCTGTTGAATCCCCACCCTCAAAACCCCCCAAGGGGGCAAAGCCAAGAACAAAACATGCACAAACTTAAAGGCGTTGAGATATAAAGGTCGACGATGCCACTATGGTTCTACCTGACGACGAGTGAGCTTGACGATGCGCCTCCCGATGTGAAGGAATACCGTTCGAGATTTCGCTACCCGACTTGCGCAGAAGCATACGGAGCCAACATCTGGCACACCAGCGTCAGCCAAGAGGCATTGCTAGGAAACTTGTACGAAGAACAATCGGGCTGCCCACATACCTCATTCCCGACTCGGACGGCGAGATCCGTGGCATCGGGACGGCAGGCATGGCCCCCCAGTTGCGCCGTTCTCAGCGCATTCGACCTCGACTACGGCACCGGCGCCCATGTCGTTTTCTGCGTGTTCCCCGGACCACTGGGGTGCACTCGCCTTATCACAGGCCCTTGGACGTCGCCGACCCGGTCCGGCCGACCGCCTGGCACGTCATCGCCTTCGTCCGTGACTCTTTGCCCCCCTCCCGGCGCGGCTAGCGATCTCTGGTACGCGGTGCGCTACGAGAAGGAGATCGACAGCGGATGCTTCGTTGTTTGGGAAGCGTACCGCCCGCTCTTTTCTTTTACGGCCTGGTTGTCTGCAACGAATCTGGGCATACGGAATTTCCTTTTTTTGTTCGTCGTCCTCTACTAGCACATTGGCCTTCGGAAAATGGATACAAAATCATTAGAGACAATGGATGAAATTGGAACTGCAGCATTTGAACACAGGAGGCCAACCCTGTCGTGTGTGATGTGAGTATCCGTTTTTTCTTGAACAGCGATGCTTAAGGTGCGAGAATACAGCTGTGGTTACTGTCGTCCTATATTCAGTTACAAGACAACCCCAAATCTACTTGCCCAAGTATCTTCTACCCTTCTGGCCAGTGTCCCCTCCCCCCAGCGTGTGTCGACATTAGCGTCCCCGGGCCAGGCGCCGGGCGGCGACCCCCCCTCGGCCGGGACGGCAAAAGCCCTGGTACGCGGTGTTTGGGGCGTCGTGAACACCAACATGGTGAGCGAGCAATGTAGAAGCACGCTGAGCGAGTAGCACCTGCGGGTTGCCCTTGCTAATGGAAGGCACCCCTTGTTGGCGAGTCGTCGCTACTGGTGACTGTCTGCTGGACATCGAAGCGATTAGATCACGGTGCAATACAACCTTGGGACTGTCATGCTTGGCTGAAGGAGGCTTGATGTAGGTAACAGGCCTGGGTCTAGGGCTCCCTAAAACAACAACTTAGCGAAACCGGTGTCCTCGTTCCTCCCCCTTATTTGCAAACCTCTACAACACCTGCAAAATGACTTTTTTTTACTTTAGTATTAAGTTAATGTCATGATTTGTTCTTGCAATGAATTCTTCTTTATTAGAAGCCTTTAACTGTGGTGGCATTGCAAACCTTATATAATATTGCTATTACACTTATTGCTAGAGGAATGGCTCCTAAAAAAGAGGGCTGGGAAGCCTTTGGGATCTGCTTGTTTCATCCGTGCTTTTCTCTTTTCCTGCCCCGCAGGAATTGTAGCCTCTTTGTTCCGCACAGGAATTTTGCCTTTTGTTGTCCCTTTCTCACCGCGCCTCTCGCTCTCCCATTTTCACCGCGTAGGAATCGTGCCTTTTGTTCTCCCTTTATCCCAGAAGAAGAACCAGCTTGACAGACAACATGGTAGGTATAGAGGTTTTTTCACGCCTTGACCGGCCACAAGCTGATAACTTAAATACAGACACCCCGTCCCTTCTGGCTGGGTCTTGACCCCGACAAGCCCGAGCCTCTCAGTAAGATTCTCGCCGCCATTCACTGCTATCAGGTCGCGCCCCCGAGCCACACTACCTACTTCGAGTTCACCGTCGACCATCAAGACCACCATTACCTTGCCGAGGGTTTCCCGGAGTTGCAGGAGCTCGCCAAATTCCTCGGCCACGAGATACCTTTTGCAAGTTTTCCCTAGTACGTTATAGTGCGTCTCTCTCTCTGACTGTAAAGTCCTACAGGCATTTGACCCTTCGACGGGAAAGCTCGCTACTATGTCGCCAGGAATGTTGTCCGCATTTCTTTTCCACACTTACCACCTTATCACTGCTCAGTTCGAGTCGATACACTCCCTCCCTACGCCTCCTAGTCCGCTAGCGGCCAAGCTGAGGATTTGGTATGTGAGCCCCGACAAGGACAAGGAAAAGGGCAAGAATACCCCGCCTAGTACCCCAACTCTGATGATCCGATCCGTTGGTGCGCATTACCCGACCGCCCTCATCATCCTCACTGCTACCGATGGCCACAAAATCGCCAGAAAATATACCCGGTCCTTCGCAGAGAATCCGAACCTCCGTACCATTTTCGTACTGCAGTTTTCCCTTCCTATGCAGATCACGACGGAGAAGGAGGTGCAACGCCTGGCAAAGTGCTCGTCTCTATCGGTCTTTACCAAGGAGGTTGATGGGAAGGTCAAGACCGCCATCGACCGGGAGCCGCTCTTCACCTCTGATGGAAACGGAGCCATGCACCTTTGGCTCTCAGATATTGTGGAAAAAGAGGATGTGGAGAAGCTCTCGGACGAATTCATCCGCGGCCGGTGAGTGTCCCCTCCTCCACCCCTCTAGATACCATTATATCAGGAGATTATCTAACTTGCCCTCCTCTCCCAGGAACCATACCAGCAACTTCATTGTCTCCTACAATACCATTTTGACAAACTTCCGCGAGTATTTAGGGATTGGGGAGGAGATTGGGGGTGTTGTCAAGAAGAATCTTGTAGGCTGTAGCAGCAAGAGCGGTGGCGGTGGCAGTGGCGGCAAGAGACCCTTTTCGACTTTTGCGGGCAGCGGCAACGTTGTTAGTCCTCGCAGCCTGCCCATCAAGGGCAACACGATGCCATCCACGCGGGCGACGCTGTTGGCCCCCGCAACCTTCCTCACGACCACGACGATAACGGCAAAGCCCTTCGTACATCACCCTCGCGCTGCTCGCACTGCCCGCATGGCGGTCATGGGCCGTTTCTTAACTCGCCTTGGAAAGTTGTGGTAGATGGAGAATGTGCCCTTCTGAACAGGACCAGAACAGAGCTATAGGCACAACAGCTACCAACTCTGTGGCGGCGGGGACAATTAGTACCTCGGTTAGTTAGCTATTTGGGTGAGTATTCGGTGTAGACTAGTAAAATAAAAGTCTGTTGCACTGCACTTGTCGCAGGAAGGTGTAATATTTTGTTTAATATTCAATAATAGCTAGATAATCTACAGGAGGCGAATTTGGTAGTGGTTTTGTGGGTCTGGAGCTCCTTCTGCCTGGATGGTCCTGTACACCCCACAGCTGCTTCCAGTGCCTACTTCCCACATAACGACATACACTCTTTTGTAGATTAACTACATTATCTCCTAGGTTCTATAGGTAGATAGACTGCCTGTTTTTAGCAGGCCACGCCATAGCCCCAGAGGCTGCATGCGTTTAATGAAAGAAGAAAAAAACAAACATGTACGGTCTTAACTTACGAATGCTATACTGCAAGTACTTGTGAATAATGCTTTTCGCTCTTGGGACGCAGCTTTCTTCGAACAACCTAGTTAACCTTCGCCAGAAAACTCGCCGCGGGTAACTGCAGATCGTGAAAGGTCTGAGCACGCTCTCTCAGATTATGTTCGGTTGGTCACGCATTCATTGAAGAGGCACTGAATCCGCCATTAAGGAGCGAAGCGGTGTCGACCGGTGGGGAACTGCGAGTTCCGAACGGGCTATTTTATTGTACGAGGCTATTACCGCCGTCTGCTTGACACGTTGAAGGGTCGAGGGCTTCCGCGCGCTCGATTTCTCGTCAAGGCTTGCGCAGATAGATAGACAGCTCGTACCCCAGCGGCGCAACAACCAAGCGCCTTCTCTTCCGACACCTCTCGTAAAAATAGAGATGAGACATACATAGTTAATAAAGAAACTTAAGAGGTAATAACAAGGCTTATTTAGGGCTAAGAGAGGATATATGAAGAAAACAGAGCTATTTTCAGTGGGAGGAAGAGAAACGTTGCCGTCAGACCCTTCTGGACCTTTGGGGACCGGGCTGCCCAGCTGAACCCAGCCAGCTGCGACTGCTGCGGCTGATGCTGTTGCTGGTCTTGCTGCTCGGCTGGGCATGGAGCTGAACTGTGCTCCAGGTAGTTGGGGGCAACTTCTGGTGAACTCTCGTAGGATTGAGCTTTAGCAGAAGCCCTAGCAACCTATCTCGGCAGCTCGATACCTTAGCTCTAATTTGCAGCCAACTCTTCAATACCAAGCACCGTTTCCTCGAGGGGCACAAGCAGGCTTGGACCATAGCTTATCCGCTGCTTGCTGTCGTTATTTATTGCCCACTGCCCGATCAACCCCTCGGCGGGCTCCGCAAAGCGGTAAGCGCGACACTCGGCATTTGTAAAGTCAGCCCCTTGAACAAGGTAAGTGCAGAACCCGCGATGGGTGACGAGCAAGATGCGGCGGTAGGCACCTGTCAGCCCCTTGACCCGTAGCCTTACCCGCTCAGCCCGAGCTGCCACGTCCGACGGTCTCTGCGGCCCGTAGTCTGCCTCCTCTCGACACTCTGAGAAGTCGAACCGTGGGAACTTTGCTTCCATGACGGCACGGGGAAGGAGTTCGCTGGAGAGCCGGTCGTGAGCATTGCGCAGGTCGGGCCAGATCTGGACTGTGGCGCGCTCGACCGTGGCCCCCAGGGCTTGAATGGCAGTGTTGATGGTGCGTGACATTGGGGATATGGCGACAAAGTCGGGCTCTGCGGCGATTTCGATGGCTGCAGCCTGTAGGAAGCCCTCGGCGGTCAGATCAGGGTCTCTTAAGGGGTATTCTCGGTCGATGCTTTGCGTTCCGTTAGCCCGTCACCTGGTTGGGCATAGGTAGTAGTAGTAGTAGGAGGGCAGATAGGTATGTGTGACACACATTGACGCCCGGAAAGCTTACTTGTTGTAAGCCTCTGCGTGCCGCAGGATGTAAATAGTTGGCTTGTCTTGTTTCTTCATAGTAAAATGTGATATTTTTCAGGTGAAATTATCCAGGGGTAACTTGTGAAGTCTGTGTGTCCCAAGGTTAGAACTTGGTAATTTTGTGGCCCGGACTAGCGCCGAGACTTTTATATCGACAGCGACATATGCCGCTGTTTTGGCCGTATTTGTCACCTCGGGGTGGGCTGGTCAACGAGTGACGCCCCTGCCCCGTGCAGTCTCTTCTTATCTTCTATGCAACAACAGCATATTTATGGGACTAATGAAACTTGTATGCGAGGACGTGTCAGTTGAGGAAGCTCGATGCCATGTAACTCAAACGCTCGGGCATGTAATAAAGACGGGTAATTCGAGGACAGAAATTTTCCGCAACGACACATAACCACCATCGCAACCGCGGGCACACACATAACGGGTCCATATCTGATGTATGTAATAGCATGTAGAACTACAATAGAGTACCTTGGGTACATGTATTACATCAAGTCCTAACTAAACTTAGCAAGGATAAATCGCAAAATAAATCAGGCATTCTGTGTGCACCTTCCAGAAATGGTTCTTAAGGTAGGTAGGTAGGTAAGTAGGCGAGATATTAATAAAAAAAAATAAAAAAAATAAAAAAAAAAGGAAAATTTCATGTGGCCAGATTTCATCGCAGACAACATGAACCAGTTGAGGCTGTACATGTACATGTATTTGTTCAAAGTTGGGCGGATGGATGAGATCATGCTGTTGAAAAAAGACATAGTCTCTGACAAAAACTCCCTGTCCTGATGACGGGACCTCAAATTGTTGGGAGCTGTATGGGACGGGCTCCATCAAGACTGCACGTAATAACAGATAACAGTGCAAAGAAAATAGCAGAAACTGCAAGGGAAAAGACATTGGGCTTTTTACTGGCCCATAAATACATATATATATATATATATATATATATATATAAATTC
>Ga0247763_1001609_pt1 | contig 12681 bp, 5 predicted proteins | sample UWRJL141409B4_FD_179926 | JGI IMG/M metagenome (GOLD analysis project Ga0247763, IMG submission 179926) | Plant litter microbial communities from Arlington Agricultural Research Station in Wisconsin, United States - UWRJ-L141-409B-4 | ecosystem: Environmental > Terrestrial > Plant litter >...
AAGTATTTAACAAAAATCGGGCCAAACCAAAAAAAACAAAAAAAAAAAAAAGGAACCCCCCCCCCCCCCTCCCACCTCCTACCTTCCAATAATAATATAACCGGGACACTAGGGTTAAAGAAGAAAAAACGAGTATAGTCCGAGTTTGAACCAATATATAGGTACCCCTTATTTTCCTTTCTTTACAAATTGTAATAACTCCCCTCCTATTACATATCCTGGGTAGGAGAGACCTAGACTAGTAGATAAAAGGCTGGAAGTAGAATTAGTTTAGGTGTGATATCGTATTGATACCTATACTATAGAAGCACCCACAGTGCCTAAATAGATAGATAGAGGGACTGTTTACCCACTAGGGCGAGGACCAGAGGTCCTCTGCCGTGTAAGATTAATAATAATTTACAACGTACCTTTAATGACACTTTTCACCCAACGCGATAGCTGGCCTATATAATGCGATATTCCAACCAACTCGCGCAAACTTACGGATTTAAAAGAGAAAATAATTATTTAATATATTATTAAACTATATACACGCGTATTCTATCCTCGGCTCTTATATATAGAAGATATGGCTAACCGATTATTATACGAACGTAACGCGTTGCCTATTAGCGTACAATAGGCTTACAACTTCGTCAAGCGCTAATTAGAACTTCAAATGCGATTTATACGTAAATATAATTACTAAAGGGCTAAATATAAAGATCTAATAGTTATTTACGAGTAATTTATACTTATATATAATATTAAGGTTAAATATAATATTCTTGACGATAATTTATATAACTTTAGTAAAATTAGGTTTATAATAGGTATTATTATTACCTTTATGGTAGTTACTACCTTAAATGGCCGCAATAGGGCTAAATAGGCCCAGCCTGGCAATTAAAAGTAAGCTACAGTTATCTAAGGAGTCAATACCTTAGGCTAGGCCATCCCACTATTTATTATCTTGGTTAGGCCATACCACTTTGTAAATTGGTATTAAAAGTACAATTTTCCAGCCTCCTAATGTATTATAATAACCGATAATAGGTAGATTACTAATAAGAAAGGTATAAATTGGATTTGGTATTTCGATTTCTATATACTATTTCGTACGAAGGGCAAATATCGGCTACTTATCCTTAACGGCTATGATAACCATTACTTCGAAGAATTCGAGATTTACTATCAGAAGTACAATATTATCACACTTTATATACCTCCGCACTCCTTGTACCTACTTCAACTATTAGATATTAGTTATTTTAGGCCGTTTAAAAAGGCGTATAACTGCCAAATTAAGCAATTAATGCGGATGAATATTATATATATTAGCAAGTTGGAATTTCTCTATACGTTTAAAAAGGCGTTTTGTAATGGGTGCGGTGCAGCCGGCGAAACGATGGCGATTGGTTAGCGCTTAAATAGTGGCTGCAGCGCGCAGGCCTGCCAGGGGGAACTTCCCTCCGGCAAGAATCAGTTAATGCATCACTTACGATATAAGCTTAGTATCCCAGCAGTGACTCGCCAGCGTATCGCTTTAGTACCGGGGCATCTTCCTTAATTATCCTGCAGCTTGTTACATTTTCTGATTCTTTTACCCACGATTAACCAAGATATCGCTAGTACTAAGTCAGCTGGAGCTACCAGCCCTAGTTGCGGGTGTTATATTGCGAATTAGTATACTTATAACGACTCGCCCTTCGTCGTTAGTATTTTTCCCCGAAGGCAAGCCGGTTGCAACGTCGCCTGAGAACCAAGAATCGGAGTTGCAGCAAACGTAAAGCCGTATTAGTTTCCTTAAACGATTAGTATAGGTAAAAGAAAAAGAAGAGGAGCTTTTATAATAACTGGGACTCGCTACGGACTCGAGCCGGAAACGCTAGCGTAGCAAATCCCTATTTTAGGAATCGAGCAGAGCTATTAAAGTTAAGAACATTATTTAATTTACCAGTAAGATGACCTTTCGACGCCGCTAGGAATGGTTGTAAGATTTGGATCGCGCCTTCCAAGGAAACCCTCAGCGCTTCTAGGTAGTAAAAAACCGGATCTTATTTAGCCTGGAATATATAGATTCCAATATTCGCAGTTGCTGGTATAGTTATCGCAACGTATAACCGAATGATAAGTAAACTGCCTACGAAAAAGATTAGACCCATTTCGAGAACTGGACTGGAACTTTGGTTTATAATGTAGCAAATTAAGATACTACTGTAATAAACCAACTCGAACGAGCTACCTAACGTATTAGTTAGTCGCTATGGGAGTTTTACTTTTATTTCGAGAGCTTAGAGGTACGATTTCCCTGGTAAAGTGAGAAGGATCGCTTTATAAAGTTTTTCGCCAAATTGGATCCTAAGTTTCGTAAGTATTTGGAGCTATATTACTACGGTAATAAACCCGAAGTACGAGAGGAAATGGTCAAATTAGCCCAGCGAGTGTAATTTACTAGCAAATTTTAACGCGAATACGTCTACTTAGTACGCGATTACCCCTAAGGTACTAGTAAATCGTAAGGTAATTACGGGGCGCGTGGAACCTATAAATACCGAGGACGTTATTTACGAGCCCCCAGAGGTAATTTTGCTTCTTTAATAATCCAGTGCTTTAGTTGTAGTAGTATTGGTTATATATTACTAAACTGCCCTAACTAGTATTTTAACGCCTAGAAAACGAACCGAGGAGTATATAAAGGGAGGGGGTATTAGTAACTCCCCTAATAATCGGTGCCGAAAAACCAGGGAAACGCCTAACCTCTTTTGTCGGTTATAATACCGAAGAGGGCTTACCTAAAGTGGTAACCCGTACCAGGATAAGAACCAACGTTATCTTATTTATATTATTTCCTTCTAATATTATACTGGAATTGGATTCTTACGCTAAACTAAATATTATTAATTACGATTTCGCCTAAAAATACAATCTGCGGCGAGTCGCCATAAAAGTACTACGCTTACGGTACCTTAACGGAGTCGTATACGAGAATTTTGGAGTTTTCGAAGTACCAGTACAAGTAACCAATAGCTGTAACTATATACGTTTATTAACTATTTACTATATTGTAATTTACAAAGATTATTCGTAAGGAGAGTCCCTTATTTTGCTAGGTATGCCTACCTTAAGTAAGGAGGCTATTTTGTTATTTCTATATAAGAATTAGTAGTAATTCGCTATTAACTTAGGAATTATTTATATTTAGAAGCTACAAAGATTCTTGAAAATATATAAAAAAGAAGTATATACGTTTATAATTATTCCCCGATTGGAAATACCGGATTGTTTATTGCTAGACGAAGAGGAGGAGAACCCTAAGGGAAAAGGAGGAGAAATACCTATCGAGTTTCGAGATTTTAAAAATATATTTAATCTTATACAGGTAGTTACATTACCCCATTATCAGTATTTTAATTACTTAATCCCCCTAATGGAAAATACTATACCCCCGTATAGTAACCTGTATATACTGTTAAAAATTGAGTTAAAAGTACTGTAGAAGTTTTTAAAAGAAAACCTAGCAAGAGGGTAAATAAAACCCAGCAAAAGCCCAACGGTATCGCCGGTAATATTTATTCCCAAGAAGAATAAATCCTTATATTTATATATAGATTACCAAGGTCTTAATAAGATTACGGTTAAAAATCGCTACCCCCTACCCCTTATTTCGGAGATTCTTAATTAGGCTTCGAATACGTAGTATTTTAGTAAGATTGATTTAAAAGATACTTATTATCGAATTAGGATTAAAAAGGGCGAAAAGTAGAAGATAATATTCCGAATACGATACGAATTATACGAGTTCCTTATTATACCTATAGGGCTTACTAACGTACCTGCAACTTTCCAGCATTATATTTAATATATACTTTACGGGTATCTCAACACCTTTGCAGTAATATATCTAGACAATATCCTTATTTTCTTACCGAACCGAGAATTATATACTTAGTATCTTCGGTAAATTATGGAGCGATTATAAGAAGCCGACCTTTATTATAATCCTAGTAAGTACGAATTTTATAAAAACCAGGTCAAATTTTTTAGTTACGTAGTGGGAAAGGAGGGAATTTTTATCAATTTGGCGCGGATTTAAACGGTACTCGATTAGCCGGAACCTTAGTTATTTTACGATATCCAGGTATTTATTAAATTTTGCAACTTCTTTTAACGTTTTATATAAGGTTTTTCCGAAATCGCTAGGCCGCTATACGATATATTAAAAGGTATAAAGAACGGTAGAAAACCCGGTAACGTACGATTAGGTAACGAAGAACGGGCGTCCTTCTAGCGACTTAAATAAGCCTTTACAAATATACTAATCTTATAATATTTCGACCCCGAAAAACCTATTATCGTTAAAACCGACGCCTCCAATTTCGCTATAGGCGTAATACTCTTATAGGTGGCGAATAACAGCTAAAAACACCCTGTTACGTTCTGGTTATTAAAGTTTAAAGGACCGGTATTATTATACTTAACGGCTAATAAAGAGTTAATGGTAATTGTCAAGTGCTTTAAGTAGTAGAGATATTACTTGGAAGGAAGTTGTAAGCAAATTACCGTTTTTTCAAATTATAATAATTTATAAGGCTTTATATATTAAACTTATTTAAACGGTAGATAAATTAGATAGTATATATACCTGGCGGGGTTCGACTTTAATATTAAATACCAAGTAGGTAAGCGAAACCTAGCCGATATATTGTTGAGAAGATTAAATTATATAGGTAATAAGCTTGCGGAGAAACTAAAATAGCTTCTAGTTTTTAAGAATAAAATGGCGATGGTATAATTAGTATACGTAGAGTTTACAACCCGGATAATACCCGAAGAATATAAGGGTCCAAGGCGAAGATTTATCCAAGTATTTTAGCTATTTTTTAATACGCGAAATAAGGGGGAAGAGGTACCTTTTATAAATTGGTTTGGTTGTGGATAAATACTCCCAGTTTGGGTAGCTAGAGCTGCAGCTTTAAAGGAACGTATTTTAGATTCCCACCCAAATACCCCGTTAAGGGATTTGGTTTTAAAGTTATAAAAAAGTGATAAATAGATATAAAGAGTTGTTAAAAGGCTGAAAAGCCGGCGACTTAGTCGCGATTTAGAGTATTGGTTATAAGGTAAAAATGGAGAGTTACTTTATAAAGGATAATTATTTGTTCCAGCAAAGTAGAGTGCGAAGTAGGTAATTTTCCAGGTTTTTTATAATAATCTACTAGCTGGCCATTTTAGAGTCCAAAAGATACTGGAAAGGATTTAACGAAAATATTTCTAAAATAATATTAATAAGGACGTTAAGAACCACTACAAATCCTGCGATATCTACTAATTTAGGAAACCGAAAAAATATAGGCCTTATAGAGAATTACAGTTCCTACTACAGCCCTCCAGGCCTTACTAGGAGTTGTTTATAGATTTTATTATTGGATTGCCGCTAATTTGCCTCCGAAACGGGAATAAAGTGGACTCGATTTTAGTTATCGTAGATAGGTTTACTAAGATAATGTACTACTTTACTGTTAATAAGATAATAATAAGCTAAGAATTAGCGATACTGTTTTATAACGAAATAGAATATCGAAGAGGAATTGGGGCGCTAAAAGGTATAATAAGTAATAGAGGTTTTATCTTTACAAGTTAATTTTAGAGCGATTTATACTATATTTTACAGATAAAAAAAAGGCTTTCGATAACGTTTTACCCGTAAATTAACGGTTAAACGGAACGGATGAACCAGACCTTAAAGTACTACCTTAGAGTTTTTTGTAATAAGGAAAAGCTAAATTGGGCTTACCTATTAGTATAGGCCGAGTTTATTTATAATAGTTTAATTAACGCGATAATTGGGATTATACCCTTTAAAGCGCTTATAGGCTTTACGCCTTCGTTTTACAATTAAGTTAAAGGCGATTTATTGGAGGGGAAGGTACCAATAGTAGTTAAGAGAGTCGAAAAGCTTTAACAAATACGATAACGATTAAGAGAAAATTGGGTACGTAATATAAAAAGGCAGAAATATTACTATAATAAAAAATACTAAAGTTAAAAATTTAAAAAGGGATAGCTGGTAATATTATTAATTAAGAATTTAAGATTAAAAGCTGTGTTAGGAAAGCTTATACTAAAGTTTATTAGATTATTTCGGGTTTTAAATAGGGTTGGTTCGCTAGCGTATCGTTTATATCTCCCGGATAAGTACGATAGGTTATATAATATGTTTTCCGTTAGCTTACTCAAGTTATATATTTATAGGGCAGGATAGGAACCTCTACTGATACTAGAATTGGAAAATAATAAAGAATGGGAAGTTAAGGAGATCCGGGATAAATAGCGAATTAATGGCGAAACGAGGTAGTTAGTTAAGTAGTTAAGATGGCTATTAAAGTATAATTAATAATTGGCAAAAGAGGATTTAAGCAATATATTAAACTTAGTGGCAAGATTCGAAAGGGATTACGTAAAGAAGAGGTTACTTAAGTAGGAAAAGGGTAGAAAAGATGAGAAGGGGAAAAAGAGACTCCGGTGTAATCCTTAATTGCTAATATTTTATAACGGAAATAAAACGAAAAAAATAAAAAAGAGGCGAAACGCCGATAAGAACCCCCTGAATTAACGGTAAAAGACCTTAGGTTTGATACTCAAAATATCCAATTTATATATCGGGAAAAGGTACTAGACATTAATCCGATTTTAACGTATCTAAATTGTTAGGAATGTTATTAAAGGAGATACCTTTTAATTTTAGCTAGTTAAAAATAAAAGTAAGAAACTGGCGTTTAGCCAGGGACTAAGTATTGTAGCCTACTTGGGAGGTATTTAGGCGAAACTTCTGGTAATATTCCTAAGCTTGTAGCTTAGAAGTATACCGGGCGGTTAGCTCCTTGGCCTTGGCTTTACCTTGGAAAAGATTAGTAACTAAAACGCTAAAGAAAAGTAAGCGATGTATAATTTTCGGACCAAAAGTTAAAACCGGGCGAGGATTTAATTTAAGCCGAAACTTTATCTTTTGTACTAGTAGGGACTAGTAGCTAATAATAACGGCCTGGGTTAAATTAGTAAGAAAATTCTCCTAGGTGCAAAGCGGGCGAAAAGCCAATAAAAACTTACCGCGGCGGGCTTACAGTTACTAAAAAGGCTATAGGTACGACAATAGGCCTTTTTAACGTTCTTAAATACTGCAATTAGCTTATAGGCGTAGGCGGCGTATTTTTAGCGAATCGGGTTATCCTTATCGTAAGTATCTTGGGCGCTATCAGTTAAGCGTAACAGGGTTATTAAGTCGGTAAGGTCGCCTTTTATTTTAACGATAATTTAATACTAATTCATTAGTATTTTATTATCGTTTTAATTGCGAAAAGACCTATTGGGGAGTAAAAGTTATTACGAAAGGTATACTAGTTATACCGAAAGCTGGGCTTAATTCCGAAAATATAACTAAGCGTTAGTAATTTATCAGAACCGGGCTTAAAGTGCGTTAAAATAGCGCTACGTACGTAATATATATAGGAATTGTTTTTAATAGCTAAAGAGCTGTCCAACGAGTCAAAATCGATAGACGATATAGTAGTAAATTACGTACGAATTAATTAAGAAAGGGAAGGGGAATAATTGGTTGCAATAGTAATGGTAAGGGTGGAAATTGGAGAAGCGAGTAGGGTAAGAGAGTTGGAAATATTTTGGCGGGGTAGGTAAAATTCGGCGGTAAAAGGTGGGGGTTTGGCAGTATAGTACCCTGAAAAACGCGCTAGTAATTAAAAGTACGTTACTAGGAAAAACGTATTAGCGAATTGGGCGTAACGTATTAGTAAAACGCGTTTGAATTGGCAATAGCTTAAGCGCGTTTAATTTATTAATAACGAGCTAGCGATTTTACTAAGTTAAGTAATTCCGTAGTAAAGCTGGGAATAGTTTCTTGGAGAAGGGGGATAGTTATAATAGGTACGGTATAGCCGGCGAAACGATGGCGATTGGTTAGCGCTTAAATAGTGGCTGCAGCGCGTAGGCCTGCCAGGGGGAACTTCCCTCCGGCAAGAATCAGTCAATGCATCACTTACGACACAAGCTCAGTATCCCAGCAGTGACTCGCCAGCGTATCGCTTTAGTACCGGGGCATCTTCCTTGATCATCCTGCAGCTTGTTACACGTTTTTTGCTTTGATTATAAAAAAGAATATCCAGGGGGGTTTTGCCGGAGCCGGCCTTATACCGTATAACCTAAAGAGGGTGATATCTAAGCTGGATATATGTATTTGGACCCCAATACCCCTAGCCTTAAACTCAGGTACAATACTACCTTAGGTTTTCCAAACGCTATATAACCCTCAAAAGGCTACCTCGCAGTTAATATTTATCAAAACTTGAATTTCCAATCATTAGAGTAGCTTTTTAACCTTAATACTAACTACTATAAATTGACTAGTTAAAGGTACGATAGTTATTATATATAAGGTGGCCCTTTTACGTACGGAGGTCTTAGTATTACGAAAGGTTAATAAGGAGCTTAGTAAGCGACGGAAAGCTAAAAAAATATATATACGGCTTAAAAAATCACTTATTGTATAAAAGGCACAAGATTTACTGGATTAAAAGGCTGTGGGTGAGCAGTTGGTTTAGGAAATACGATAAAATAATAGTGGTGTAGGGGGGTCTCGTACGAAGATTCGGTGCTGTGGCGTATGCGGCAAGCCTGGCCATAATATACGTACGTACAAGGAGGTTGCAGAATTATCTGATTCATCTGTTTCTAATTTAGTTATTGTAGTTTCCTAGTATGGTGGTTGTGTAATTGAGGATAGTTGTGGTAGGGTGGTGGAAAGTGTACCGTTCGCTTGTCTGTACCATTCGCTTATCATGCACGTTAGTCGTTTTAGCGGACTTAGCTACGACGTTAGCCGATTAAAGAAAATGCTCGATTGAAAGCTGATGGCGATTGGGATCCTGCCGAGGATGCCGGGATTACGGAGTGACTCGGAACGCGTGTCTGTACACGCCAACCCAATAGGAAGACTAGTTGGCAATGGCGGTATTGTACATACCCCGGTTACAGCGCGCTCACCAAACCAAACGAACGCCATGATAAACCCGGCAAACGGCCAGGCAAATTCGCCAAAAAAGAGTCAAACTCCAGGCAAAATCCTTCCTTTTTTTGTTTGCGTTTGTTTGCCTGGATTTGGTAATATTTGACTAATATAGTAGGGAGGTAGGTTTTATATAGCACTGGCCTTAACCTTGGGCAGTACCGTCTCTGGCCATTACCTTACCTAAGGATGATCAGAGCTTCTTATCGATAAGGCCTCTGCGGAAGGAGGCATGAGAAAATCCATACTTATTAACAATTATTACTAATATTTGAGTTGATATTTGGCGCAAACCCAGCAAACAGACATTTTTTTCTCTACTGGATTGACTCAAACACGCAACTTTTTTTCTTTCCACAAATCCAGGCAAATATAGGGTGCCGTTTGCCTGGTTTGGTTTGATGAGCGCGCTGCCCGGTTATCACACACCGCCCCCAATCCTCCCTTACCCGGACCAAACGGGGTACCCAACGACCCACGTGGTTTTCGATGCTGACTTAGTCGTCTTCGAGGGCCTCTGCCGCCAGCCCCAGCGTGACGACAACGACAATGGTGACCATTGTTCGATGGTCGGATCGGCGACCGCGAGCGGGCCGTCCGGGGCCGTTGCTCGTTCCTGCAGGATGGTGCCGGGTTTGAAGGCTGCACAGCCTGCCGTGACGCGCGTCGAGGAAAGCATAGGCCGTGAACAGGGCCGTGCAGACGAATAGGGGATCATGTACCAGGAAGCCGATGGGAGTGGCGCCAGGGGAGTCGTCCCATGTGCATATCAGAGACAGAGGCTTAGAGGAGGGCATGCAGATTCATTGTAAGCCAGATGCTGATTGATTGCGTACCCGATCCGATCCAATCCCTTAATTTTGACCAGAAAGAAAGAAATTTCGAAGGATCCTCTGTTCGCCAAAACCCCGAATTACCTTATTAAAGCTCCAACCCAAACTCCTAAATAACCTTGTCTAATCTGGAATCGCCATGTATTCCCGTAAATCCAGCTTTTATCTCCTTTCCCCTGCCCTGGCCAAATCGTATGTGCTACTATATCTTCCTATTCCGAGTTTGCTAGAATAAGAAGGATTAGCTATGATCGGGATCGCCTAAATGACGAGGCAAGGTGACGTAGAGAAAATCCCTGGATATAGGTAAATCTTAGAAAACAACCTGGAAAATATCTACGTAGCGGAGGTATAAATACTCATACGCTAGTCTACGGGTCCTGGGCGATAGGGAAGGCTAGATTGGAGTGAATTAAGGAGCAGGCTGATGAGGATGAAGGTAATAAAGAATTTATATTCGGCTTCGGTTTTAGATCCTAAAAAAAACCCGGAAAGCGACGTGTTGGATGAGTTCGAGAGTTTAGTCGACGGCTGAGATTACGTATCCATATATGACGAGAGAGATTATCTTGGAGATAGCGCCGATAGTATAGGTGCCGAATGCGAACTCGAGCGCGCTCTTGGTCCAGCCGGCTATAGTAGTAACAAAAATTGTGAGCAAAGGCTATTGTGCTGAATTTTGGGGCTCCAGTTCTGGAGAGGCGATTGAGCAGGAGTTTGTAATATCCGAGGGAGGTAGAGGGTTCTGGTGGTGGTGTGGTTCGCAAAAATATGCAGATTCAGACTACCTTGGGTGAGAAATCTTTCGGGTGGAGAAGGGGGAACGGCAAATACCCTCGTAGGCCGCCAGATGGTCGACGATTCACCGCCAGGAGGTGCAGTGATTCACTGCTGTGAAAATAAGAAGGTCTATTTCTTCTTCTTCTTGTCTTCTAGAGCTGGCACTCCCTGCCGTCGACAGGGGGAGAACTAATCCCTTTGCCTCGTCGCACCGGCGGCCAGGAATTGATGTTACGAAGCTGGTGGGCAGAGGGGCCGCGATTTGCCAAGTCCGTAGTCGGGGGACGGACGCTTCCTGCGCAACCGAGGGTGACCAAGTTCCTGGCTTCGATCGACCGCCCTACTATGTGGCCCTAGTTCTCGTCACTCTGGTCAGCCAATTTTTAGTCCAAGAGCCACTTCATGTCATCCGATGGCCATGCGCTGCCATGCGCTGCCGGCCACACGGGTGCCCGCTTCCTTCTCAGCTCGGCTGCTTTTACTCGACGATGCGACGGAACTTGGTCATAGGCTTCCATACGCTACAAGGTGGTGCTGGCGTAGACGTTGTTGTGCGATCGAAGATCCGGTGAGCTCACCTACTGCGAAGGAGATTAGTGTGCGTTCAGTTTCCCCCATCCCTGTCCACAGCTTGTTACCATGCACCGGCGACGGCCACCCTCGGCCGCAGTCCGACTCCGGGAGTCGGCAGAGATGTTTGGACAACTTTGACGCACCACAACCATGGTGACGAGCTGCCCATCCTCCATGTACACCTTATCTTCCTCATATTTGGTATGACGTTTCGCGATCCATCTCATCCGCTCGGTAACGCTGAAATCAGATAGCGGGTAACCCTGGAGGGTACTGACGGGAATCCCGGTGATATCGTCAAGTTCCGTTTCCAGAGGTTTCTTATCGCCCAGAAATTCGCTATCTTTAGAAAAGAGAAAGCATTTGATCGCTTGCGAAAAAAGTTCGATAAGGGACACCACCCCTATGGCCTTCCAGCGTCTGAAGATTTGGGCGTCGTCGGCAGTATCAATAACCATCAACCCCTGACCATGACTCTTCGTCTCCAGTTCCTTCTCTTTCACCAACACCAGCAAGTCCGCTTGGGGTCGTCATAACTTCAACGGAAGAATTTAGATGTCTCGAGTGGCTCCTCATGTTTATCGGGAAAGTGGCTGTATACATCGCAGTTGTCGAGATCGATAACCTCAGTAGCGCTCGCGCTCAAGACATTAGCCTTGGAAACTCGGTGATGCAGCTTGTCGCAGTATTGACCGTAGGTACTCTTGATCAAGGGCAGAAAACTGAACCCAAACTTGTTCGCGTGGTTGACATCGATATCGAGAATGCTGCGCATTCATCCACGATGCCTTCCTGCTATTGACAGTCACTCGGAGATTTGGGTACCTAGCTTTCCATGGCTGCAACTATCATTCCGCCGGGTGAAAGGGTGGAAGGATGGAAGTGCAGTTTGTGTTCCCTGTCGCTGGAATTCTCAAACATGGGGGTTACCCTTTGAAAAACTGTCTGCATAGGTACGCAAGGGGGTGGCGGGCCAAGGGAGGGGCGGTACCGACGTTAGTATCTGTTGATCGCTAAGTCCAACTCCAGCCCATGAAACGCCTTGGATCGTTCTGTAGAGAGATAGCTACTGGCATGGGATTCTAGGCCGAGGGCGAACCCATCAGGAAAGCCGTCAATAAATTTATATCGAGGTTGGATGAAAAACGCCTTGGCTTAATTCACCATGACGTGGTGTGTGTGGTTGGTTTGTCTAATGGTTGCCTCGGTAGCTCCTAATTAGATCCATAAGGGGCCATCCTGGCATTTCGCCGCAACGACTAGGGCAAAAAATTCCCCTCCACCACGCCTACGTACATAGGTTACGCCGACTTGTCTAGGAGTTGAGGGTATTTGCGTACATGCCTTTAACTTTAGTTACCTACAACCCCTCGACTAACTCAGGGGTAGCTTACAGCATTGTCTCAAATTTTGTTCTTGGCGCTATTTTGTTAG
>Ga0247763_1001610_pt1 | contig 12675 bp, 8 predicted proteins | sample UWRJL141409B4_FD_179926 | JGI IMG/M metagenome (GOLD analysis project Ga0247763, IMG submission 179926) | Plant litter microbial communities from Arlington Agricultural Research Station in Wisconsin, United States - UWRJ-L141-409B-4 | ecosystem: Environmental > Terrestrial > Plant litter >...
CTCTCGGGATCCGGGATCTCGATCACGCGCGCAGGCTGAAAGCTCGCGCACACCGCCGGCGGCTGCCCGCTGGAGGTGTCGATGTTGCCGTTGCCGTCGAGCCCGCCCCCGGGCAGCGGCACGCCCTCGCCCCCGATCCCCGGCGTGGTGCCGCTGCCTCCGCTGCCCCCGCCCGTCGCCGTGGCGTTGCCCCCACCGATCCCTCCGAACATCGTCACGCCCCCTGAACCCACTCCGGTGCCATCGGGGTTCCTCGGGCTCAGACAGGCGCTCAACGCGAGCGCGGCGAACACGAGTTGGAAGGGGCGGCGCGAGGCGTCGCTGACCAGCATGGGGGACGGCTTTCTCCGCCAGGGCCGCAGACTGGTGCTTCGCGAGCGACTGCTGCGGGCTGACGGCTGCGGGGAGGGCGGTGAGCTGCATCGTCTCGAAACGACGATGGATAACGCAATTAAACCCCGGGGCGGCCGGTAGCCGGAAGGCGATTTCTGCGATCGCGCGTTCCTCGGCGGTCACCGCGTCGGCGTCCGCTACCTTGGCGCGCTGCGCCGGCGTCGGGGCGCGCTGGCTCGATGCGCGCTGCGCTGGCTCGATGCGCGCTGCGCTGGCTCGATGCGCGCTGCGCTGGCTCGATGCGCTGCGCCATTGGTGCAACGCTACCGGGTATCGACGTCGCCTCAGGGCGTCTTTTTCACGTGCAGGCCGCACTCGCGCTGTGTGGCCTCTTCCCACCACCAGCGCGCGGCGCGCTCGTGCTCGCCGGGCCTGATCGGCCGCGTGCACGGCTGGCAGCCGATCGAGATGAAGCCGTGGTCGTGCAGCTCGTTGTAGGGCACGCGCTGTGAGCGGATGTATTCCCACACCTGCGCCGAGGTCCAAAACGTGAGCGGGTTCAGCTTCACCAGCGACAGCCCGCCCGTGCCCCGGAAGCTCGCGTCGACCTCGACCACCGAGACCTCGCCGCGCGTGGCCGGGCTCTGATCGCGACGCTGCCCCGTCGCCCAGGCCGCGAACTGCCCGAGGGCACGCCGCAGCGGCTCTACCTTGCGCACGCCGCAGCACTCGCCGTGCCCATCTTGCCGGAAGCTGAACAAACCCTTCTTTCGAACGAGGTTCTCCACCGCGAGCGGCTCGGGAAACATCACCTGGATGTCGACGCCATAAAATGCGCGCAGGCGATCGATGAAGCGATACGTCTCCTCGTGCAGCCGGCCGGTGTCGAGGCAGAACACGCTGAAGGGGAGGCCCGTTCGCATCGCCATATCGATCAGAACGACATCTTCGGCGCCGCTGAATGCGAGCGCGCAGCTCGCACCGTAGCGCCCGAGCCCCCAGGCGAGGATCTCCTGGGGAGGCTGGTCGCGTAGCGCGCGCGCCGCCTCGGCGATCTCGGTGGCGTTCGGCGCTGCAGCGCCGACGAGGCTGGCTGCCGCTGCTGCGGCCGGGGTTTCGACGGCGCTGGACGCCACCGTCGGCGCCTGCGGAGGCGCGGGCGCCGGCGGGGTGACGGCGGGGGCTGTCGCGCCGGCGGCGGCCGTCGTGGCAGCAGAGCTGGAGGCAGCAGAGCTCGAGGTAGCGCGTCCGGAACCCGCGACGCTCCCCGGGTCTTTGATCAGTTTGATCAGCTTCAGCGTGCTCTCGACGACTTCGGCGCTCCGTCCCTCCTGCTCGATGACGAAGAAGGGGGCGAGATCCACGCCATATGCTCGAGCCAGCCGAGCGCCGGGTGACTCGGGGTCGCCTTCCTTGGCCCAGACCACCTCGTCGATCTGATCCCACACGCCGCGCCCGCGGAGCATCTCTTCGGCTTGGGCGCACTTGGCGCAAGGCTCTCCCGACAGCAGGAGCTTCTTGACCATGGTGATCTTGCGAGGATGGGTGACCTTGCGAGGATGGTCTTCGGGGCCCGGGAGACTCTGTGGAGCGGACATGCGGAACCTTCGAGAAATGGTCGCTACAACGTGGGGATCGAGGGGCGAGCGGTCAAGGTCGGCAGCCGACCGGAGGCATCGGAATCAGCACCGGAGGCGGCCCGTCGGCGGTCATCGCGCGAAGCGCACCGGCCCGGAACGAGCGACTCTGCGGCTGCCGGAAGGCCGCTCGCGTCATGCGCCAATCCATGCGCGCAGCTCACGGGTGATGCGCTCGCAGGTGCGGCCGTCGGCGCCGGTGACGTGACGGCGATTGAAGGCAGCCGACGTCGCCGCGCAGCAGTCGGGGTCGTCCAGGGCGCGGTCGACGCTCGCCAGCAGCTCCTCGAAGTCGTGCGCGATGAGCCCTCCGACGTCGTCCGGCGGCAGCTTCCAGCTCGCGAGCGGATCGGCGACTTTTTTCACTCGCAGGCGCCCCCAGCGCCAGTCGCGCCGATAGTTCTGGGTGCCGCGCGCGACCGGGTCGATGTGCAGACTGGGCTTGCCGGTGTGATAGTAGGCGTTCAAGAACGACGAGTAGTTCGAGATCATCGCCGAGCTGAGCAGCACGTCGACGAGTGAATCCGGTGAGCTGCTCTTGAACTTGAGCTGGACGTTGTCATGCCTTTCGGCGAGGCGTTCCATGCGCGCGATGTCGGCGGCCTCGTAGCGGTGGCGATCGTGCATGCGAATGAGCAGGTTCGCGCCGCGCCGCGCGAGGTGTGACGCGAGCTCCTCGTGCAGTGCTTGATCGTCGCCCCAGTGCGCCAAGGCGCCGCCGTGGTGCCACGTCATACCGAGCAGCAGCGCGGGCCGCCTCAGATCGATGCGATAGTGGGCGCGAACGACGCCCGGATCGAGGGCCACGGCGCGTGGGGCCCCCGGGATGAGCAGGTCGGAGTAGGGCGAGCCTCCCGCGATCACGTTCTCGGCGGCGAAACCCGAACGTTCGATGCGGTCGCTGCGATCGATCGGGCCGAACGCGTTCCAGCGAAAGTTGTCGTTCGGCTTGTCGACGGGGCCGATCAGCTTCGCCAGCTCCTTCTTCATCGTCGACAGGTCGTCGATGCGCCAGCCGTAGCCGTGCCAGAGCACGTAGAGGCGCGGCGCCAGGCGGCGCTTGGGTAGGTGGTTGTCGACGATCAGGCAGTCGGGCCTCATCGCCTCGATCGCGTCGAGCGTGCTCCCTGCGCGCCGATCCAGCAGGCGGCCCGCGAACGGGAGCACGTCCCACACCGGCTCCGCTCGGTAGCGATCCGGGTCGTCGAGCGCGACAGCCACCTCGACCCCGGGCTCACGGCTCAGGTAGCTGGCGAGTGCCTGGTTGTCCGCCTGGAAACTGGTCGCCCAAAAGCAGATTTTCATCGGTGCAGGGGGTCGACCGCCGCCCGCAGCGGGGCCACGGCAGGTGGGGGCTTGTAACAAGGGTTGGGGCGCGTCACCAGCGGGTTTCGTCGCCCCGCGCGGGCGTGCGATGCGCTGTAGCCGAACCGCGCCCGCTGATTTAGCCTCGGCGCCTTCGATGGTCCCCGAGAGCCAGCCACGCGTGGCGCTGTTCTGCACGAACTTTCTGCCAGACTCACAAGTGTTCATTTACGAGCAGCTGAGACAGTATCAGCGCTGGCAAGCGGACATTTTCGCGTGGCGCCGCTTCAACGTGGAGCGCTTCGCCTTCCCTCGGGTTCACCGGGCAGAGCCGTCTTACGTGATCCGAGGGCGCAGCCGGCGCTTCTCGCGCGTCTTTTCCGAGCAGCGTTTCTCGCTCGTGCACGCTCATTTCGGGCCCGCCGGCGCCTACGCGCGCTCCTACGCAGAGCGCGCGAGCTTGCCGCTGGTCGTGACTTTCCACGGCTATGACGTGCCTCTCCTGTCGAGCTGGCGTCGCTTTCTCCCGATCCATCTTCCGTATGCCGCGGGGGGCCCTCCGATGCTGCGCCAGATGCGCTTCGGCATCTGCGCCTCCACCGAGCTCTTCGAGCTGCTGCGAGGGCTCGGTGTCCACGAGTCGCGCTTGCGTGTGCATCGGCTCGGTATCGATCTCGCGCGCTTCGCTTTCACGCCTGAGCGCCCGGCGCCCGAGGTGCTGATGGTGGGGCGCCTGGTAGAGAAGAAGGGCTTCGAGTACGGGCTGGAGTCGTTCGCGCGCGTTCGCTCGCGCGGGATCGCCGCGCGGCTGACCGTCGTCGGCGAGGGCGAGCGGCGCTCGTCGCTCGAACGCCTGGCGCACCGGCTGGGCGTCGCAGGCGACGTCGCGTTCGTGGGGAGCCAGACCAATGAAGCCGTGTCCCGGCGCATGGCGCAAGCGCGCGTGCTGCTGGCCCCCAGCGTGGTCGCGCGAGACGGCAACCGTGAATCGGGCCTGATCGTGGTGAAGGAGGCGTCGGCGGCGGGCACCGTCCCCATCTCGACACGCCACGGCGGCATCCCCGATAGCATCGACGACGGCGAGACAGGCTACCTCGTCGAGGAGCGTGACGTCGGGCGCATGGCGGAGCGGCTCGAACGACTGCTCTCTGACGAGCCGCTGCGTGCGCGGCTGGCGGTGGCGGGTCGGGCCAAGATGGAACGCGAGTTCGACAACCGCGCGCTCGTCGCGGGGCTCGAGCGCATCTATGACGAGGCCGCCGCGCTCGGAGCGGTTTCGGCGGGCTCAGCCCGTTCGCGCTGACGCCGCCTGCTCTCCCACGCGACCGCTCGCGTCGGGCTCCTCCGGCGGCAGCTCGATGTCGGGGATCGAGACCTCCGGCGGGCTCTTCAACAGACGATCGAGATAGCGGCGCAGAAACATGCCGAAGGAGCGACGCGCCAGGTCCTCATACACGTCGGCGACCGCGCGCTTCTTGTGCTGCATCACGTCGCGCGCCGGGGAGCGCCAGGTGGGAACCGTGATGCCGAGCTCTGCCCGATCGCCGGGGATCACGAAGGACGTCTCGAAGAAGAGGCCCGCACCGAAGAACATGCCGCGCGGCTTGGCGACGGTCACCGCGCCGGACAGCTCGGTGCGGTGATCGACGTAGAGGGTGGGCACGTTCGGCTCGGGCAGCGGCGGCGGCCGTTCGCCGGGCTCGGGGGAGGGCAGCGCCGCGTCGAGCTCGAATTTCACGATCTCCGTGGAGAACAGCTCCTGCAGCGCTGCGAGCAGCGGGGCCGCGGTGAGCGCCTCGCGCTCGCGCATCGCCTCCGGGCTGAAGAAGCGCGACGGCAGCGTGTTGTTGCCCGCGAAGTAGGAGCTGGCGCGCACCATCTTGTCGGCCGCTTCGCAAGACTTGCCCAGATAGGATCGGAATTGAAGCACCACTCTCGGCCCGTGCTTCTCGGTGTGCGCTACGAGCTTCTCGACGAACTCACCCGGGTCACCCTTCTGCAGCTCGCCCCTCACCATGCCGCGAGCGCGCTCGGCGGCTGAGCGATAGACCGCGTGCCGAGCATCGGCCAGCTCGGCCGCGACAGGGGAATGGTTCGGGTGCGCCGTCGCGAAGCGATCGAGCGCGGCGAGCGTGCGTTCTGCCTTCGCCTTCTCCAGCGCGTCGAGCAGCGCTGCGCGCAAGGCCTCCTCGACCTCGCCCTGGATCTTCGAGCCCGGGTGCGTCGACATGAACTGCTCGATCGCGCCCACGTTGCCCTGGGCCTTGGCCTCCGCGAGCTCGGCGCGGGGCAAGAGCACCTCCACGATCTCGGGCAGCTGACCGCCGCGCGCGAGGTACGTGCGGTAGCCGACCGTGCTGTCCAGCGCCCGCGCAGCGTCGGCGATGCGGCGCGCGCTCAGCTTGTTGCGCACCTCCCACACCCCGATCCCGAGCGCGGCCCCCGACAAGAGCGCCATCGCGAGGAGCGCGAACGCGACGAGCGGAGTGCGCCGCTTGAACGGGACGTCTTGCGAGAAGGGGCTCGGAAAGTTGGTCTGGCACAGCGGATCGAGCGCGGCGAGGTGCCGGACGCTATCGGTGCGGGTGGCCTCGTCGAGCCGCTGCTGCGACTCGGTCACGGCATCCTTGGCGGCGTCAGCCTGCTTCTGATCGTTGGCGGGAAACTCGAAGCTGGCGCCGTCCTTGAACGTCACCCGGAGCGCGCTCGCACGCGCCTCCACGGCGCTGAGATCCGCCAACGAGTGAATGCGGATCGAAGACGACATCGCTTCGACCACGCCGACGGGGAACAGGTACGTGGCGCGAGCGAACGGGAGGCTCATGGCCCGATCGCGCACGGTGAGGCCGCGCGTCAGGCAGGCGAAGCTGAGCGCGAACCCGACGCAGTAGAGTATGCCGTGAGTGCTCGACGCGATCGCGCCGGGATGCTCCAGTTCACCCAAGCCTTCTGCGACGTACCACGCCGTCACCGCCAGCAGCGCCGCGCTCGCCACAAACCATCGAGCCCCGACGAAGCGCGAGCCGAGCTTGATAGCCAGAGGAGACGGCGCCAGCGATGCTTGTGCAGCAGCGACGAAGCGCTCCTGGATGGGTCGAGGCAGGTCGTAGAACTCGATCGATTTCATCTAGATTTGGCGGCTCGCCTTTTTTCCGCACGGCCGGATCCGCACCACGCTGCAGACACGGACAGGTTCGGCGATTTTGAAGATACGCGCGGGAAAACCAAGCCTTAACGGAGGCGGAGCCGCAGATGGCGAGCCTGATTCCCCACTTCCGACTACCATGAACCAGCCGGGGATCGCGGGGAGGATATCGAGCGCCCGACGCACGCCCACGGCAGCCTCGCGCTCGACGAGAAGTCGCTCTCCTTTTGTTCGAGGAGTGGGCCGGGTGCGCGGCATTCTGGCAGGCTTTGGCGTATGCTGAATCGCCGCCTCACGCCCGGGAGCCTCTCTCCAGGCGCGCGCCAGCGCTCGTTTAGGCCGAGAACCTTTACATTTATGCTTCGAACCTCGGTTTTAGACCTTAGGCGGCCCAACAGACTCCCCGGCGAGGGCGTCGCGTGAGCGGCGGGCCGTTCATGTTGCTCAGCATCCTCGGGTCCGGGGCGGCGTTCTCGCGGCGCTACGGCACCACGTGCTCCGTGGTGACGATGCCGAGCGGCGAGTCTTGGTTGATCGACTGCGGACGACAAGCCCCCGAGCAGCTCGCGGGCGCGGGGCTCGACTGGCATCGTATCGCTGGGCAGCTCGTGACGCACGTGCATGGCGACCATGTGTACGGCCTCGAAGAGTTCGCGTTTGTCCGCTACTACGTGCGAAACGACGGCGTCGAGCCGGTGATGAAAGGCGGGCCGCGGCCGCGGCTCGTGGCGCATAGCGCAGTGCTCGGCGAGTTATGGGAGGTGCTCGGGCCCTCGCTCCGTTACCGGTCGAACGACAACGGCGAGCCCGTATCGGGCACGCTGGAGGACTACTTCGACGTGCTCGCCCCCGCGCGGGTCGAGCCGCCGCGGCGCGCCGCCTGGAACCACGCGGAGGCGTTTCGGAGCGGAGACCTGCAACTGGTCGCGCGCGAGACGCGACACGTGCACGGCAAGCCGTCCACCTCGTTCGAGTTCGCGCTGCCGGGTGAGCACGGTCGTTGCGCCTGGTGGAGCGGTGATTCGGTGGTCGACGCAGAGCTCTTGCAGCGCCTCTCGCCGCGCACCAGCATCTTCTTTCACGACTGCACGTTCACCGAGTTCCCAGGGCAAGTGCACGGGCTGTTCAGCGACTTCGAGAAGCTCGACGCCGAGCTGCGCAGGAAGGTGGTGCTCATGCATCACGAGGACGACATCGAGCGCTACCGCGCCCGCGCCGAGGCGCTCGGCTTCCGCCTGGCAATGCCCGGCGATGTGTTCAACCTCTACGATGGCACTCGCCTGCGTCACGCCTGAGCTCGTCCCGGCGGCGCGGCCACCCAGCGTGCGTCGGCGCGCAGAAGCCGTCGCGCACCACCGCTGCGGCGCACCACCACTCGCGCTTCTCGGATTTGGCGTCACCGATCGCGACACGAAGCGCCGATTTTCCAGCTTCGTTCCGCTTTTGCAGCCACGGGCCGGGTCGGCCGCGCACACAGCGTTCCGCCGCGGGAGTGCGCGGCGAGCGGGATGCGATGGCCGCGCGCTCGCCCCGGGAGTTTCCTGGTGGCGTCGCCGGCAGCCTGCTCTATGGTTCGAGTCGGGCTATGTTGGTGGATGGCTATTTTCGCGTGGGTCGCCTGGCGGGAGTAGACCTGAGGTTGCACTGGAGCGTGCCGGTCGGCGCGCTCGTGTTCGGAAGCCTTCGCTTTGAGCCCATCCTGTGGCTCGCGTTCCTGGGCGTCGTCCTGGTGCACGACATCGGGCACGCGTCGCTCGTCCGAGCCGTCGGCTTTCGCGTCACGGGCGTCGACCTGACGGGCTTCGGCGGGCAGTGCCGCTTTCGTGGCAAGGCGGATGCGCTGGCCCACGCGATCATCGCGTGGGGGGGCATCCTGGCTCAGAGCGTGCTGCTGTTCGCCACATTGCTCGTCACGGCGTTCTTCGGGCATGCCACCGGGCACGCCGGTGCGCTCGTCGAGCATGCCTTCATCGAGATCAACCTGTGGATCGTGGCGATCAATCTGCTGCCTTTCCCACCTCTCGACGGAGCCCGAGCCTGGCGCTTGTTCTCGGAGCTCGGCGCGCGGGGGTGGACGTTGCCGCGCCTCGTGCTCTATCCGCTCTGGCGCTGGGCCGACCAGCGTCGCCGTCAGCGGGTCGAACGGGCTGGACCGAGCGCGATCGAGCCGAGCGCGCTGGAGCCTAACCCGAGCGGCGCGCAGCCCACGCCTCAGCGCCGCCCGAGCCCGGTGCCCGCCGGCTCGGAGCCGGCGGATGCCGACCGCGGCAGCATCGACGACGAAATCTCGGAGAAGCCGAGTGCGCAGGCGCAGCGCGAGCTGGCTGCGTTGCTGGAGCGTATCGGCGACGAAGCGGGGCGCGCGAAAAAGCGGCGTTGAGGGTCAATCCGCCGGGAGGCCGACCCGGGGTTCTGACGGGGCCCGACAGCGCGGGGATCGGGTTCCGGTGGCCCGAAATGGGCGGCCCGAAATCGCTACCCTGGCTCGACGTTTCCCTGCAAACTCCCCGCGCCCCGCCTTCGGTCGGGTGAAGTCGTTTTTCGATCAGGGAGACCTTTGATGAATCTGAACAAGCTGTCCATCGCTGAGCTCAAACTTGCCGGCAAGCGCGTGCTCATTCGCGTCGACTTCAACGTGCCCATGAAGGACGGCAAGGTCACTAACACGAACCGCATCGACGCGGCTCTGCCGACGATCAAGTACGCCCTCGACCAGGGCGGGTCCGTCGTGTTGATGAGCCACCTCGGTCGCCCTGACGGCAAGCCGAACCCCGAGTATACGATGGCGCCGGTCGCCAAGGTGCTCGAGCAGAAGCTCGGCGTGCCCGTCCGATTCCTGTCCGACTGTGTCGGCCCCGAGGTTGAGCGCGCCTGTTCAGACTTGAAGCCCGGCAGCGTGGTGCTGCTCGAGAACCTCCGCTACCACCTCGAAGAAGAGGGCAAGGGCGCGACCAAGGACGCGATCGCCGCTTTCCGCGCGTCGCTCACCAAGCTCGGCGACGTCTACATCAACGACGCGTTCGGCACGGCGCATCGCGCTCACGCCTCGATGGTGGGCGTGCAGCTGCCGCAGCGCGCTGCCGGTTTCTTGATGCAGAAGGAGCTCGAGTACTTCGGAAAGGCGCTCGAAAGCCCGGAGCGTCCGTTCCTCGGCATCCTCGGCGGCGCCAAGGTCAAGGACAAGATCCAGCTCATCGAGAACATGCTCGACAAGGTCGACACGATGATTATCGGCGGCGGCATGGCCTACACCTTCAAGAAGGTGATGAACAACATGGCCATCGGCGGCAGCCTGTTTGACGCGGATGGCGCCAAGATCGTCGACAAGCTGCTCGCCAAGGCCAAGGATCGCGGCGTCGCCCTTCATTTTCCGGTCGACTACGTGACGGCAGACGCCTTTGCAGAGACGGCCAACGTGGGCTCGGCCACGGACGCGACCGGCATCAAGGACGGCTGGCAAGGGCTCGACTGCGGCCCCGAGTCGCGCAAGCTGTTCGCCGACGTGATCACCAAGAGCAAGACGATCATCTGGAACGGTCCGGTGGGCGTTTTCGAGATGGAGAAGTTCTCGGCGGGCACGCGCGCCGTCGCGGCGGCCGTCGCTCAGGCGACGGCGAACGGGGCCACCACCATCATCGGCGGCGGCGACACGGCGACCGCAGCCGAGGTCTACGGCATCGAAGAGAAGGTGAGCCACGTCTCGACCGGCGGTGGCGCGTCGCTCGAGTTGCTCGAAGGCAAAGAGCTGCCGGGCGTCACGGCGCTCAGCGATAAGTGAGGTCGCGCGACGAGTGAGCTCGAGCGGTGCCCGCGTCGCTCGCTCGAGCTTCCAGTGAATTGAAGGCCCGGGAGCTCGCTCCCGGGCTTCGCGCATCGGGAACGCTGTGCGACTTTAGAACAGGTTTCCCTGACGCTCCTTGGCGTCGTACGGGAGTCCGAGGTGTTCGTACGCCTTGCGCGTAGCGATTCGCCCGCGCGGGGTACGCCCGAGGAAGCCTTGCTGCAGCAGGTAGGGCTCGTAGACGTCCTCGATCGTGTCGCGGGGTTCGGCGAGAGCAGCAGCCAGGGTCTCTACGCCTACTGGGCCGCCCTGATACGTCTCAATCAGCATCGACAGCAGGCGCCGATCCATCTCGTCCAGCCCGGTCTCGTCGACGGCGAGGCGTTTGCAAGTGTGCCGGACGATGTCGACGTCGATGGCCCCGCTGCCCTGCACCTCGGCGAAGTCTCGCACCCGCCGCAGCAGTCGGTTCGCGATGCGCGGGGTGCCCCGTGAGCGCGAGGCGAGCTCTCGGGCGCCGTCGCTATCGCAGCGCACCTGCATGAGCGCGGCGCTGCGCATGATGATCTTCTGCAGATCGTCCACCGAGTAGAAATCGAGCCGCAGCGTCACGCCGAAGCGCTCGTGTAGCGGCTTGGTCAAGAGGCCCGCGCGCGTGGTCGCGCCGACCAGCGTGAACGGCCTCAAGTCCACCGAGATGCTCTCCGCGAACGCGCCCTCTCCGGTCATCACGTCGACGCGAAAGTCCTCGATCGCCGGGTAAAGGGCCTCCTCTACCGGCGCGCTCAGCCGGTGGATTTCGTCGATGAACAGCACGTCGCCGCGCCCCAGGCGCGTGAGCTGGCTGGTGAGGGCGCCCTTGTGATCGATGGCAGGGCCGCTCGTCACGTGCAGGCTGACGCCCATCTCGCGAGCGAGGATGAATGCGAGCGTGGTCTTGCCGAGCCCGGGTGGCCCGCACAGGAGGATGTGGTCGAGCGGCTCTCCGCGCTGCTTTGCCGCCTGCACGTAGACCTCGAGGTTCTGGCGGTGCTGCGGCTGCCCGATGAAATCCGCCAAGCGCTGTGGCCGAAACAGGCGATCGAAACGGGCGTCGTCCGTCGTCGCCTCCGCGTCGAGCTCACGCGGGGGTTCGATCACGGCAGACTGTTGCTTCGTCGATTTGCGGGCGGCCATTGAACAGCGCTCCGGGGGGAGAAGGCGTCGCGAGCGCGCAGGCTAGTACGAACGCGCCGCCGCTTTCGTGCATTTCTGCGAGCGAGAGCCCGTGCTCACGAGGCAGGCCGCGCCGGGCCCGTACCCGAGTCTGGCGGCTCCTGGTCCGAGCGTTGAGGGGCCTCGACGACCTCCTCGGGAGGGGGCGGCGGGCGCTCGGTGTCGGGCACCGGGTAGCCCTCGGGCGCCGTCGGCGGCTCGGTGTCCCGGGCGTCGGGATCGAAGGGCAGGGGCCGCTCGGTATCGGGGCCCTGGTCGTCGCTACCGGGTTGCAGCTCGGGCGGCGGCGGCGGGCGCTCGGTGTCGGGCCCGCGCTCATCGTCGCTGTCGCCGGCGCGGTAGCTGACGAGGCGCTGCGGCGTGATCGAGACAAGGTGATCGGGCTCCGGGGCGCGCACGGCGTTGGCCACTCCCGACGCCGTCGGCAGCGTGATGCAGAACATCGCGCCCTTCTGGCGGCGATCGATCACGTGCACCGAGCCGCCGTGCAGCTTGACCACGGAGTTCGCGAGCTGCAGCGCCAGGGCCAGGCCGCGGTGCTCGCGCTTGGCGAGCCCGCCCGCCGGGTCGAGCATTTGCTGGAGATCGGCGGCCGTGTGCAGGAGGGCGGGCACGTCGACGTCGATGCGCACGTGGTGAGGGCCGTGCCGCTCGGCGCGAACCCACATTTTTCCGGCGTCCGTCGCCCGCACCGAGTAGGCGATGAAGGTGGCGATCGCGCGCGCGCCGCGGATGCGGTCGACCAGCATCGCGGGCAAGTCGGGCTCGATCTCCTCGTAGATTTGCATGTCGCTGCGCCCGCTGAGCGCGATCGCCTTGTCGAGCGTGGCCGCGTAGAGTTCGTTGAACGGCTCTTCGTCGAACATCAGCGAGAGCTGTCCCACCTCGATTCGGGCCGCGTCGAGGATGGTCTCGATCAGGCTCAGCAGCTCCTGGCCACGGTCGGCGATCACCTGCAAGCTCTCGGCCTGGCCGTCGCTCAGCTGCTCCATCCGAACCAGCTCGGTGAAGCCGAGGATGGAATTGAGCGGACCCTTCAGGTCGTGGCTCACGCTGGCGAAGAACTGGCCCCGCATGCGTGTGGCCGCTGCGCGCGCCGCGATCGCGTCTTGCTGGGCCTGCGCGAAGATGCCGAAGCGGTTGGCGACGCCCTCCACGGCGCTCTGCAGCTGGCGCACGATGTTGAAGCGCGCAGAGCGCGCGTCCTGGGCTGGCTTGTTGAGCAGGGCGCGCGTGCCGAGCAGGCGCACTCCCTGGGT
>Ga0247763_1001611_pt1 | contig 12674 bp, 7 predicted proteins | sample UWRJL141409B4_FD_179926 | JGI IMG/M metagenome (GOLD analysis project Ga0247763, IMG submission 179926) | Plant litter microbial communities from Arlington Agricultural Research Station in Wisconsin, United States - UWRJ-L141-409B-4 | ecosystem: Environmental > Terrestrial > Plant litter >...
TGGGGTGGGGGGGGGGGGGTGTTGGGGGTGGGGTGGGGGGGGGGGGGGGGGGGGAACAACTCGCGAATTGCAGCTTTCCTTTCTGGATCGGGTAATTCGTCAACAACCAGTCGCGGGTCCTAAAAAACCGAGGAAGCAAAACAAAGAGGAAAGACAAAAAGTTGAGGAGGGACGGAAGTACTGCCGGGGAACGGGGGAAAAAAAGAAATAGCCACTTCATAACCAGGGAGGAGGGAAGGGAGGGAGAGAGAGAGGGTCTTTGCCGTGGCGTCTTACCTGTTTTCACCCTTTTTTTTGCGAATTGCACACTTCGTCACAGGCAGGCCACCCCGCCAAATGTCTGTCTGGAGACGATGCCAGAGTCAAAAACCTCAGAAATTAGAAACCGTTGCGAGGGCCGGCCGATATTATCGGGAATATTAGTGACAAAGACAAGAAGCGAGTGAAGAAGCGGTAAGGGAATACAATAATTCACAACCAAAAACGAGCGAGAGAGACCGAGGGAGAGACAACTCAAGAGCTAGCGCAGGTAAGGACAACACAACGCACAGCTCACCACTTTCCAGCGGTCGGTCAGCGGCGTGAATTGGCGGTTGCGAAGCGGGGTGGGGGGCTTGAAGTGTGGGGTCTGGGCAGGGGTGGCAGGGTTTACAAGGGAGGGGGACGGGAGAGAGGGGCGGTTGGTTCCCCCTCTCCATCAAAGGTGGGATTTATTTTTTTGTTTATTATCCCCCATCCATGCCATCCTATCCTGACCGGATAACCCCTCTTTCCTCTCGGTATCACTTAACCACCAACCAGGATTGAGTCTCCAATGTTCACTGCAATTGAATGCCAATGGTGGCGGGGCTGCCATTGATTGACAAATCCCGAGCCAGCGCGGGAATCTCCTCAGCAGCAGCAACAGCAGCATTCATGACACGATGATGATGATGATTTGCTCTCACCCTCCCTCCCTACTTACACCGCCAGCTTGACTGACCTGCTTCAGCCGCACCCAACCAACCAAAGTTTTCCATCCCTCACACACATGCCACATTTCGGACTTCCTACCTATTTTACTTCAACATGGCAAAAAGAAACTCACTCTACACCGCTGTGTAAAACCGCCCGGGCATCCCCTCCCTCCCCCCCTGTAATCTCCTCACCTTTTTGCCTTCTCGTCCAATTGTAATTCGCTGTACGTACACACATGTAATAACAAGGTATAAACATCACGTACCTCTCCCAATACGTACTTGTCTGGTGTAAATCACAACCACGACCACGGTCACGGTCACGTCTTCATGGGTCATCACGGTCGCTGCCACGCTCAGTCAGACGCGCGGCGCTACCGCGACCGCTTTCGCGACCCGCAACGGAACCTGCAACCCACGGCCCATGCCCACGCGGGAAAATCACTGGGGAAATGTTTCAGCACGTTTCCTCCCATCCTAGCTCGGTCAAGCTTCCCCGCCAACGGCAGCGAATGGCCCGCCTTACCGGGCGCGCCTCATCTCCATCGTGTGGTACGCATGGTCGGGTGGGAGTTGACCTTCCGTGAGTGGTTGGTCGGACCGGGGCCTGTGTTCAGCTCAGACTGCCCACTGCAGGCCGCCAAGGCGGAGTTGGTTGGTCAACTGTGCCCCTTTTCGTTGAAATGTCACCTGTAAACCCAGATTTTCACAGCCAACCACAGAATGTAAACCAGTGGGAAGCAAACTGTCCATTCACCTGTCTATCAGAGCTCAATGATATGCACTCCATTCTACCAAGTACCCATTCGCTCGTCCATCAGTAATGAGTTGTGCGTTGCCACCCCTTGTCATGCAAATGAACCTCAACCCGCCTCCCACCTTGCTATTGTAGGCAGGATGCTGCCCGTATCATCAAAAGGGCATATGTGTCCATCACCCACACGGAAACCATGACCTGCGCCCCATAACCATTATTCGCTGTTCGTTACCCCTGTAGATCCCCAAGGTCCAAGAGAATGAGAGGGGGAAAGACCGCCACTGCCGCAATCCTTCTCAACTCTGCGGCGAGTGACCGGAGACCAGAATCAGAAGAGGGGGAAAAAACCTGTGTTTCCACGACGCCCATTCTAACACAAAGGAAATTAAACCGCCTCTTCGAGAAAACAAAAGGTGCTGTGGCTGAAACACGGATGAGCTGTAGTCTATACGCTTTTTTTACTCGGGTTCAATAAACTCAATCATGACCGTCCCGTTAGCCAACCCAGCTTCCGAGATAGTTTTGTCGAGTAATTCAATAAGATCGGTTCCTTCCGGCATGGACTTGAGCTCAAACTCTACGCTCTCCTTTCCAGAGAGCGGCTCCGCCTTGAGCCACTCGTACATGCGTGACACAGGCTCGTCAAGGCGGAAGCGCCTAATGACGCGGCCAGCCGGGTGCCTAACTTGAATTCGAGTTGATGTTTTGGGGTCAGCCTGGGGTTCGACATGAGGCCGGTCTGAAGGAATCCGAGAGAAAGCCGAGGCAGGAGCCGGCGGTTCGGGAACAGCAGCCGCGGGCGGTTGGGCCACTTCCTTGCCCTTTGTAGGTGACAGATCGTGAGCCGACCGTGTGAGTTCGTCGGGGTCTACAACGTTTGACTGGTCACCACTCCCGCTGTTTGCAAGACTGTTCTTCAGTGCCAGCTCAAACATTTCATCCTCCGTCATGCGATCAACGTCGACAGCGCGCTCAGGGCGCTTAGCTTTGGTGACGGGATTTTTTCGGTTTGCGGCCAAGCTGTAGCGGTCAAGGAACTCAACAAGCTGGCTGAGGAAGTCACCCGGGTCGGGGAACGGAATCCCACTCCATACCTTGACCTGCTCGCCAGTCCTAGGATCGATAATGGAAACGTGGGGGTAGTTGTTGGGATTCTCGTGGGTTTGGTTCGGGAAGTAGAACTGGATGTATTGAAGTGCCCCGTTATCAGTTTTATCGAACTGCAGGAAGATGAAGTTCTCCGCGACCAGCTCCTTGATTGCCTCGTTTTTCCAAATGTCGCGGTTGAGAGCTTGGCAGTTGAAGTCTGACATGTCTTGTAGATTCACCATAATCCACTTCTTGTCACTCTTGCCCTCGTCTCTCGCTTCGTCCCAGGAAAGTGCTGATATGAGGTCGTAAGGGGGGCGAAACAACTCGGCCAGACGCTGTGCCCTAGTCCCCGTGCCGCTTGACGGTCCAGAAGGTCCAGAAGGTCGATTGCCGGTGTCATCCCAGATAGATGGCTGCGAAAATGGATTTGATCGGGCAACACGTCGTGGGGGCACTGTTCTTGTCAGCTGTAGTATGGGAAGTTGGAACCAAAGTGCCTACGCTGGGTATTATTCAACCTACGAAGTACCTCCATCGGCTCCTCGAAGTTCCCATGTGCTACGTCTCCATACGGACCTAAGCCCGGCGACACCAGTGTCTCAGTAGTACGAGCCATAGGTGCCCGAACCTCGTCGTTAGCAGCACCACCGGAGTATAGCTCTTCTTGAAGTTGTTTGGCCATGGCCGCATCCTCCTCTTCTTGTGCTGTCCGAGCCACTGTGGCGGCCACAGCTGTGTCGTCATCGTCATTGAAATCGCCAAAGGATTCGTTCTCCGTCATCTGGACATCGTCGTCGTCATCCGAGAGTTCTATGACTTCCCGGTCGTGCGGTCGAGCTCTCGGGCGAGTGCCTGATGGGCGCGACGCTGACGCGCTGGGGCCAGCAGCAGAAACACCTGTGCTCGAGGTTGGTGCGGGGTTGCTGAGCGATCGCTGGAGTTCTTCATCCGTATACCAAAGTGTCACGGCGTTCTCGAGGCTACCACCACAAATGTCGAGCATGTGTCGGGCCGCCTCCGGGTTGGCGTCAGTGATGGCCATAAACTGCTGGACCGCCTCATCCAGCCCGTGGTCCGCCATTTTGAGTTCAGGCGCGATTGAGGACTGTTGGGCGTCGCGTTTTCTGGTGAGGTCGTGTTGAATGTTGGAGGGCGGGGTTGACTCGCGAGACGCAAGAATGCGTTCACAATGCAAGGGCGGCAGAATAATAAATTATCACAGTTGACCCGAAAAGACCTTCAGTGAATTGGTCAGGCTCGTGGAGTTGGGATGTTTGTTGTTGTGCGTGGAGTGAATCGAGGTGTGGAATGGGGGGGTGATAAGGCTCGAAAATGAAAGGCGCGGGGTTGATTGTTAGGCAAAGGGCATTAAAATTTGGGAAGTGGGTAGCTTCTCCAAAGGCAGCTGCCCAAGTACGTACGATCCAATCCTTGGATGACTGTTAGCGTGGGACTCGATCAGTTGGGTGTTTGGCATGGGCTAGTGCAAGATTTGAACAATTTGGGAGGCTATTTTCGAGGCGCTAAATAATGGAATTTGGGGCTTGATTCTAACTTTGAGGTCCTGAATTTCCTTTCCAGCGCCCTCGGTGCGTGCAAAGGTGTCTTTGAAACGTACAGTTGCTGAGCTCTAAAGTACCGCGCGAACAATATCCCAAGGGCTTTGGTTGTGCAACGCCAGAGCTCCCGACCAGGGTGCGGGAATGCCCTGGTTCCCTGTCGCCAGTGACGCAACACAGCTGAAAGCTTGTGCCATGGCGCAGGCAGGGTTAGGGTCGGACGTCCAAGTAGGCGACCGAGGAATCGAACCTGGGTTTCTTCGGATATGCCATGGGCCAAGGATCAAGGACCACAACGAAGTGTACTGACCACTATACTAGTCGCCCGTACGATTTTGGCTAGATGGTTTACGATATGGGGTTGGTGGATCGGAAATGTAGCCTAGGACGGGTCTCGACGGGTCTGGAGCAGACTTTGATGGATTCCATCCATCCCCGATGAGGGGCCTTCTCAGATCTCAAACCTTATTTCACTCAGCATCAATGCGATCAGTCTCTTACGAAATGTTGCAAATCTACGGAGGTATATTTATATATAGGCGAACAAAGAAAGTTCCAAATGCAGATTTCCGGCTGCTTTGGTTGAAACCCCGCGTCTAACCGAGCATTTGCAAACAAGCCTTCCACTTTGTTTGTACATCCAGCGACCGCTCCTCCTTCAACGCCTTCTCCACCGCAGCTTTCACCAATCTTCCTGTGTCATCCATTCCCGACCCACCACTGCCACTGTGTTTCTTCCATAGCTCCAGCAATGCTATGACTGCTTTTGTTCTCGCGAGACGCTGCTCTTCGGTCCCCATATCTGCCCTCTCAAGATCCAATGTTGCAACGTACCACTTCAACACCTCCAAACCTTTACCATCTGCCTTGGCTTCCGACTTAACCGCCACTTCAAGAAGCTCGGCGACACAGGCATACCAATATGCCCTGCGGATTGCGTCAAACTCTTGTTTCCCGATATACGGATGTTCGAGGTTCAGACCACCCTTTGATGATGCGTTCTCTTCCAGCACGGAAGCTATCTCCCCGAGTTCGACCAGTGGCTTCTCTGACAGTTTAGCCCTGTTGTACCCTTTCGCAACCGCTTCCATGGCAGCCCATGCAACTCGGCTCTTTTGGTCCAGGCCTCTCGCCCTGTCATTCTTGGAAGGTTTGTCGACATCCATGGCATCATCATCTTCGTTCGTCAAGTCTAGGTAAGGCGTCACGATCTTGGAAATCTCTGGGAGCATGGCGGTATCATCTCTTGATGCAGCAAACCGCCAGAGGCACCGGAATGCATGGGGTCGGTAGTCATCATTGTTGCGTTTAGCCTCGCGAATCGCAATCTTCTTGAGCTGCTCCGCAAACGTCTTGTCCTTTTCCCACCAACCTTTGGACTTGGCGACGAAGTCTGGAAAAGGGTCGAGGAGCTTCTCTTTTCCAGGGAAGGTCTTGAGTGCCAATGACTTTTCGTAGACGGGCCAGACCGCCTTGAGGTTCCCGATGTTGACTTGTCCCGATAGATCACTCGCGCTTGAGATGGACGCCACCGCGGAGGCAATGGCTAGCGCACCCGCATGTTTGAGTGCCCACTGGGCCGTATCCAGTGACCTTTGCACCAAGTCAACGATTTCTGGAATATAACGCGTGACAGTGAGGCTGCTGCCCGCATGTTTGCTCCAAACTTCATCAAACGCCTTCTGGACGTACTCATCCGTGTCATGCTTTCCCAAGAAAGAAAAGGGTAGTAGCTGCCCTTCAAGCGCCGCGAAGTGGTCGGGGGATATCTTGGACAGCGCTAGAACAGCATCTGCCACCTTTTGCCGCCGAGACTCATCTTCAGAACCAAGGTAGAGCTCTCGAAGTCGCCCCGCAAACTTTTGCTTCGCGTCGTCGGGAACAACCCGGATCAAATAGGCCGCTGCACGCGCATATCCCTGACTGACCTGATCGTTACGATCAAGAATCTGCTTCTCCATCAGCTGCAGAAAGCGCGCTGAATACGGGCGAAGGTCGTTTGCGTGACGCGTCGCGAGCGTGGAGAGCACACGACCACACCCAATCTTGGTGGGCATTCCAACAGCCGCCTTGATGGCCTCTTCTAGCCCAGGCGCCAGCTTGCTCATAACAGCGCTGTCGACGCTTCGAAGGCAGTTCTCTATGGCTTCGGAAATGGGACTCCGAGACACCATGCTGCTCCGCAATTTGTCGATCGTTTCTTTCCTATCTTCCCCAGCTCGCTGGTAGTGATAGTTGATAGCTTCCGGCTCAATCGTACTGAGTAGTCCGAGAAGGTGAGACACCATCGTTGGTATATAGGGGTTTAGGGACTTGCCGCCGCTCTTGGCAATCTTGATAACAGTGATAGTCGAAAACACCTTGACATCTTCCACCCCACTTTCTATCCCTTTCTCGGACATGAGGAACGGCAATGCTTCATTCATCATGGCGGTAGCTGCCGCCGTGGTGCCGGACTCTTCAAGCTGGCGAACCAACGTTGTGGATAAAGCGATACAAAGATGAAGTGCAGCGTTTCGCACTGTTGCCTTGACGTCGTCGAGAACCTTGAGGGCGGCCGCCCAAATGTCCTTGTAGTAGGGTTCGTACTTGGGGAACGGCCTTCCCGAAATCAAGTCCGATATGGCCGCGCAGCTCGCTTCGCGTACTCTCCATTCCTTGCCCAAGATACACTTGAGAAGATCTCGGATGATATCGTCAAAATGAGTCTCCAGAACAGCACCTGGGTCCTTGACCAGTGCTTTCCAAATGTCATTCATGGATTTTTGCACGTTTGTGTTCGGGTCGAAGCGGTACCGATAGAGCTTTGGATACAACTTCGGGTCGATCTCAGATTCCGATAGGATGCTGCTCAGCCCGAAGCGACCAAACGCTGACCGGGTGGACCATGTAGCCGCATTCGTTGCCAGAGACATGAACTTGTAGACAAGGCTCTGGTCTCCGACTTCATTTGCCAAGCTCACAATATCCTTGTAGGACGTGATGGACTTGCCCTCGCCAGTGGGAAGGGCCCCGGCTTCGAATAGCTCGGTCTCTTCGTCGACCTTGAGCTGCGGACCAGTCCCAGTGAAGGAAGAAACAAGGTCTCTAACAAGTTCTCCTTTGTGGGCCGAATCCCCTTTCTCATATACCAAAGAGAGACCTCGGGAGGCTGTCTCCTGTACCAGCTCATCCCTGGCGCTGAGGAGCCGCATAAAAGCAGCCTGGCACTCCCTGAGTCTAGTTCGCACCTCATCGAGATGGGAGCAGTACTGAATAAGGCAGAAAAGCCAGATACCGGATGCTTTCATCAGGGATGGTTTGGTCGTTTTGACATCCGTGAGAAGCTTTTCGAGCACCGAGGTCAGCTTCTCGGGCCGCTTCGGCTTGCGCCACGAACCATTATGAGCTTCTACATCGATAGTAAGCTGGACGACTTCCGAGTCCCAACGGGCGATGGCGGCGGTAATTGCCTCCCCGACGGCAAAATGTACCTCAGCCTGTTTGATCTCGTACAAGGCAAACAACTTCTCCAGTATAACGGAGACAATAGCTTCGCACTCGGGGCCCTCGGCGGCAAGGGCCAATCTCCCAAGGGCTGTGATTGCCTTTTCGTTGCCTTTCTTGGCTTGAACCGTGAGTGGCTCGACGAATGCCTCCTTCACGTAACTGACAAGCTCGGATGCATTTTTGTCTTTGGGGCCAGTTGGATGTCCAGCGGTCCAAAGCTGGGAGTAAGAGTCGAACAACGCTTCTTGGGTGGACAGAGACGCCGAAGAAACGGCACTGAGCGGCGGAAACACGTCCCCATGTTCGATGTCGGAGACATCGGACAGAGTCTGGTAGTACACCAGCCGGGATGAGAGATGGGCGAGCGCTAGAAATGCACCTTCCACGGCGTTGAGGTCTGAGCCAACAGCCGTCTTGAGATTCTTGGTGATAACAATGAATGTGGATTTGGCATCAGCAATAGAGCTCTGAGTATTTGATGGATGGGCACACAGGATGCCAAACGCTTTGGCGCCGAGAACCCGGATTTCCTTTCTGTTGGAGGTGACCAAGGGTCGAAGCTCCGCTGAGCGAGATACCAGAGGTGCCAGTACTACCATAGGAACGAGGGACGCAACGTCGACAAAGCACCTGGCGCTCTCCTCGGCAATTTTCTCATCAAGCATGCCTTCAAATGCGGCAGCGAGGAAAAGATTAAGCTGCCCCATGTCAAGTAGGGAGGACGAGTATTCCTTGATGGCCTGGCGGCTCACCAGATCGGAATTCACCAAGGTCTCGAGGTGTTGTTCCCACCCCGGTTCGAACTTGAAGTTTTTCAACGCTGTGAGGAAGAACATGCGTTTGCAGTAGTTCAGGGCCACGGGAAAAGCAGCAATGGACTGTCCAGGAAAGTTAGTGAAGAAAGGCTTTTGATCAATGTCCATTGCGTCGCTAGCTCCGCTGAGCCAAGTTTTCGAGTTGATATGCGAGATGGGATCCCGGAAAAATGTCCGCACCATCTCCCTCCAGTCCGGGAGAGTCCTCGATTTGCTCTCGTTGGCGTAGTACGTCCACGGGTCGAGGCCCTTGTGGCCTTCCTCGATGACATCGTTTCGTTCATCGGGGCGGCCAGCAATGGCCATGATGTCAATCCAGCGCGCCTGGACATTGGAGAAGGGAAGGCAGCGATTAGCCCACTTGGTAGCGGCATGTCGGGCACTTCGTACCACATCACCCTCCACAGGTTGGAGAAAGTATGTGAGCAGCATGTCGGGAAGTCCAATGTCCGGGACGCCGAGCCGGGCTGGCTTGTAAGCACTGGTGAGACCTGAGAGCGCGCCTTCAATGTTAAAGACCACTTCAGGTGTTGGGTCCTCGGAAAGGGAACGAAAGAGCCATCCAGCCAGCGAAAGACATTCTTCACGGGATAATTTTGAGGCTTTCGCGAGGACTCCAATGGTTTCGTACGCTCTTGAGCGCAGAGCAATGTCGTCAAGGGACTGGTTCTGTGGCTTCGGCCAGCCTTCACCTGAAAAGAAGCCCCTCAGCAAGTCGATAAGGGGCACAGCAACCTTGTTGAAGTCGGTCTTGGTCGGGCCAATGCGAGCAACCCAGTTGATGAACTCGAAGAGGGATCGGTGCAGCTTGGTCATCTCGAGCCGCGTTGCCACAGCGGTTCCGCCTCTGACCATGCCCCAGACTTGTAGTATCTCATCTGTAAAGGTGGTGGCTATCTCTGACTTACTAAGGAAACCAAGGATCCGGATCTTGTAGGGGTTTGGAAGGTTCTCGTGGGCATCAAAAAGAGTCTTTACCAACTCCTTGTCTTCAAGAGAAACTGATGTCCTTTTGAGAATGTCATCGCCAATGCCTGCAATGCGGGAGTTGGAGCTCGAGGCAGCATAGACGGCAGGTATGAAGCGCTCGCGGTCGGTAAAGGCGCCGCTCGCAAGGAACCCGAGTGCCTTGATCACAGTCTCCGAGAGGTTGAGGCCATTTGCGGCGGGATCCCATGTCTCAGGCTTCTTTCCCAATGTGAGGAAGTCAACATCAGCTGCCGTCAGCCCAGGTGAGGGCGCAGTGGGGTCTTGCGTCCGCACACGCAGCAACATCAGCTTGGTGAGCCATTCAGCAATGACCTGAGCATCCTTGGCATCCGACAGGCCGAGATTGTCCCGCAGAGCCTCATCGTCTTTGCTGCCCCTGGGGGGAAGCTTAATGTCATGAAGCAGGCGGAGGATGACATTGAACAAGGAAGCTTTGGAAGCAGATGCATCGGAGCTTATGCCCTTGATAGCTGTCGGGAGCAAGCTGCGGCGCTCGTGGAGGTCGAGTCTGCCAAGACTCTGCTGCACGTAAACTAAGTCAAAATGCTTGACAAGGATCGAGTCGGTGGCCTTGTACTGGTCTAGCAGTGCGGCTACCGGCAACACGATGGCTGGAGGCTGGATAAAAGTGTTGAGGCGTTGGCAGATGGCAATGACCTGAGCGGTATGTCAGTCGATAATTCAGGCCCAAGCTCCAGGCGCGGGGCAGCCCCTGAGCAACCAATGCATGTCCGCGCAAGGGACAAGAGGACTCGACAATTGGAACAACGTGCGTGCATACCTTGGATCGGACAGAGCCATGTTCGCTGGCAAGTTTGAGAAGTAGTGGCGGCAGATAGACCTTTAGGAGCTGCTGCAATCTCTCTTCGTTGTTGGAAACGCCTAAAATGCGGAAATCGACCTTATCAACGAGATCGAGTTCCCGCTGCTCAGTGGAGGGGTTCGCCATTGCGGAGCAGGGTCGATGCTCCAAATGCGAGGACTCGGTGTGTGGAACAGCGAGTGGAATTTAAGAAAGAAAAAAAAGCTTCAATACCAGGTAACGAACATTGCGCACATGGATTCGCAAGCGCCGCTGCCTTTGCTATTGGCAGTGAATTCGAATGGAAGTTCGGGTCCCTTGTTGGGTGCCGCCGTCAGGTGCACAGCGATCGCGTCAGGCTGCCAATGCCATACGCACGTCCGTGCTTGCCGCTGCAGCAGTCTGCTGTGGATGAATGACTAAGCATGGTCGTCCAACCCCGAAAAATCCGAGCAAAAACGAAGAAAAAAAATATTGATGTTCCCCTCGACCGGAATCGAGCCGGTGACCTTTCGGTTTATGATTTATGCAATTACAGCCGAACGTGATAGCCAACTACACCACAAGGGGTTTGATCTGTTGTGGCTGTGGGCCGAAAATCCTCTTAATGTGCGCCACTGTGGAGAGATCAAGGGTGTGTGGGAGTCAGACCTGCAGACGGATCCACCTCGACTGCAGGTCATCTCCAAGACCCTCGATACCATCATCGATCTTCGAATTGTGTTTTGGGAAAGACATCCGCGATATGGATCGTACGTTGTGAGAAATGATATCATGAAACAAATTGGCTACGAGTTCCAATATCATTGATGCTGGATTGCTTTATGGTGTCGATACACATCATTGATGGCAGGGAGTTCGAGCCAATACCAGCTGGAAGACAGATATCAAGAGTTGGAATGATACGATGAATATGAAGGTTTGAAGAAGTTCTTCCTAGTAACACATATATATATATACTACGAGTCTTCATGTCCTTCTTGTTTTTTTGTTTTTGTTTTTTTTTTCTCATCCAATGGGTGTACAGGTAACATTCTCTCTCATCTTCTTGTTTAACCTATTGAGCCCCTTGTCATCTAGTCGCCAAAAAGAGTTCATGAACAAAAAAAACCGCAACTCGAGGCCTTTGGGGATCTAGAAGAAGTTTATATTTTCAAATACATGTAAGAGTCAGACCCCTACACGTAGTAATCTGCTCAATGTAGTGTTTACTTATATGCAGGTATCCTATTTGTGATCGCAACGTGGCCAAAGGACACAAGTAAATGTATCGAAAGATCTTTCATCCAAACCGTTCAATCACAAGAGCCCAAAATGACTCCTAGACCATTGCATGAACAGGGCTTGAGAGCGAGGGAAAAGTTGGAGGGTGGTTTGCGAAGTACAAGCAACGGAGTTGAGAGGCGCAAATACATGTAACAAACATAAATTAACGGTTGCAAGTCACAACTACTTTGTTGACTCTCAACTCAACAGTCCTGAGCAGTCAAAGTCATAAGTCTCCTTGACGTCGAGTCTGGTTGCCATGGGGAAGGCAAGCCCGAAGGGATCAAACGAGTCAACATATGTTAGTAGATTGATCGTTGATTCAAACCATATCTACCTACTCTGGCCAGAGAAAGGGCGTCGTCGATACCATTGCCTGGACATGCGTAGACATTTCTGTACGATAACTGTCTGTAAATAAGATCTTGATACTACATGTACATCATCCAATCTACTGGTGGCGGTTGTCTACAACCTGGCCAACGAGGTAACGAATGTTTGGCTGGGCCACGTTTGATTCTGAGATCTTGATGTTTGGAACGAGTTTACACTTCTTCCATGGTCACCAGACATACAGGTAACACGAACCAGACTTCCAAAATCCGTTTGCGGTGTGTCCTTTGTACGACATCATCACATCCCAGAAACAACATGAGCGGAACAAACAGTCGACTCAGCTCGGGTACTTAGACGCCCCATTTTCAAAAACAAGGCCAGGGCCGGCCCCTCAGGCAAGGTGCCTGAGCTCCCTAGCTTCGAGTGACCAACCTGTGGCACCATATTAGACACCAAACTTACATGTAATCAGCCGAGTCGTGCCGAGCACCGAACACGAGGCCCCCTTTCCTGATGGACTGGGAATGGGGACCCAGCGCAAATTCTCCCGTCGCGGCAAGCCCCTGCCAAGGCACGGGAACGGGACCAGTGGGAGACAGTCAGGAACAGGAT
>Ga0247763_1001613_pt1 | contig 12632 bp, 9 predicted proteins | sample UWRJL141409B4_FD_179926 | JGI IMG/M metagenome (GOLD analysis project Ga0247763, IMG submission 179926) | Plant litter microbial communities from Arlington Agricultural Research Station in Wisconsin, United States - UWRJ-L141-409B-4 | ecosystem: Environmental > Terrestrial > Plant litter >...
TGTGGGGGGGGGTGGGCGGGGGGGGGGGGGGGGGGGTGAAGTTCGGGCAGACTGAAAACAAGCTATTTGCTGCCTTACGATTGTAAGAATCCCTTCAGCTTAAACGGGAGCTTGACAATTCCCCATCCCCCACGTGTAGCTTCGTCGTATAGTTGAAAATCCAGCAGCGATCGGGGCTTTGATGTGAACCACAACCATTTCAGCTGACCGAGACCCTCGAGTATGGGAACGAGGAAGGCGAGCTTGGCAAATGAGGTGAGGTATTGGAGGGTGGAATTAATCGTTAAACCCAGGATTAGGTCGGGCTGTTCTTTTCCGTCAAACACATAGAGGATAATAACCATGGCTGCGTAGAAGGAGTTATCGTTAGCAGTGCCCATTCATTATATTTCGGTTATCAAGACAGAAATACTACTGACAGATAAAGATGAGAATTCCGACAATGCTGCTGGTGATCTCGGGCGACCAAGCCACGATTATCTCCTGCCATGTGAGGTTGAGACCCGTAAGGCGCCGCCTGGGCTGAGACTGAGTCTGGGACTGGGAACTGCTTATGCTTGTCTCTGAAAAGGACAATATCTTCGTCTCTGCGGCGGATGGGCCTTTGTTGTTCTCAGGGTTGTTGTTAGGGCCGTCCGCCCCCTTTGATGGAGGCCACATTCCGGGCGTTTGCGGAGGGACCGAGAGGTTGCTGTAAAGCGATCCCTCTCTTCCGGATTCTCGTCCCAAAAGCATTGGCGGCAGCGCGGGCTCAAAGCCCGTCTTAATATCATAAGACTCTTGTCTTGGTAAAGGTGGAGGAAGACAAGAGATCTTCGACATGGACTCGGGAAGCAAAAGTTTGCATGACAGCTAGCAAGCTAGCCCTACGGCGCGGCAGCCCAAGAAAAAAGGCGGCAATTGCCAGAGAGATATTGGCATCGAAGGATGTGACCAAAGGCGGACTGGGGAAAAGCTCTGGAGTCTAGTTGAAACTGCCGATCCGATCCGTAGCGATCCGACCAAAACCCAGCCCTTTGGTCCGTGTGTGTGTGTGTCACATCAAGCCACCTCTAGTGTACTCATACCATGCATGCCATGCCATGTCCGGACTGCCATCGTCCAATAAATCCTTAAAGTGGCAATCAATTGCCGTGACAATTGATCCGACACACACACGTGGTGGTGGCACAGCTGCGCCGTCGCCTGCGACTGGACCATGTCAATGTCAATTGCTCCTACTTCTCCTTGGTGCTGGTGGCGTGGGTGCTGCTAAGGGTTTTAGCCGGGCCAGTCCGTGCCACGTACCTAGTCCTTTTGTGTGTCCTTGTTTGTGCGTGTGTTCGGGGCTCGTGCAAGGGGCGCTGAATACCTGGTAGGTAAGTAGAGGAAGGAGAATTAGCCTGCGACGACGTAAATCTCCTATTACCCAAAAAGAAAGAAATGGCAGATATTTTCACAATGACCGTGATGAGAAGAGCATGGAAGGTCGGTTGGCGCATTTTGGAATAATTCGGCACAGTGACGAACCGTCTCCAGCCGTGCCACAGGGCTACCTACCTCCCGGTCCGGCTACGGTTGCAAGACGATGCAAGGGTCTGTGTAACACTGAGCGTCGAGGTAGGTTGCTAACCAGTGGTCAAAAACCCACCGATGATCGACGGGGACTCCGTAAGGTCTGACAGGAGGATAGCAACTGAAATTGTTCCTTCCACCTTCATCGACAACGAGACAATGCCTGCCGGAAACAGAAAGGGACAGCAACCGAGAACGGGGCTCGAGCTTCTTTTTCACACAGAGGACGAAATCTGAAAGATCATTCTCGGCCAACAAATGCGTGAAACTATATCCAATCTGAAAATCTGAGCATGCACGCGCCCGAGTCCAAAAGACCAAACACAAATCCAAACCAAAAACCTTCAAGCAACCACATTATTAGTTCCTGCGTTTTCGCGCTTCGTCAGAAATCCCAAAAGTCTCGCACTCATAATAAATGAACTTCGGCAGCAGTCGGTTCTCAGATACCTCCCAAGCCCATCGACCCTCTCCTGGTAACCTCACACACCCATCCCCAGATCGTCCCCGCCGCCTCGGCGTAGTTCGCTCGCTTCGCTCCCGCCAGCACCTTCGTGTTCTCCTCAATGACCCATTCTTCGTCTCTTAACACCGCATAAAGACCCGCCTGATCCCCTGCAGGTACTTTGCCACTCTCGTACACCTCTCCAGGTGGCAGTTTGACCTGGCTGCCCAGGCACTTTTGCAGCCTCGAGCAAAACTCGTCCAGTCCCTTCTTCTTCTGCGTCCAGCCGCCTGAGCCGCCGCCGCTCCTCGCATGCGCGTACATGAGCAATGTCAGATGGTACCCTGCGACCTTGGAAAGCATCTCTTTGTCCAGCGGGCCGCTTGGTGTTGGTGGGGCCTGGATTCGCAAACCGCGACGCCTGCGGTCCCAGTGAATGTGCGATCTCGAGCCACCAGCAGTAGCAGTAGACTCAATGTGGCGAAGAATCCCCTCGTGAATCTCAATGGACCGCAGGTAGGAGCCTTGTTTTGCGTACAGTGACGACAGTGTCTCCTGTGCAGACAAGGTCAAGTCATCCAGTGGACCGCGAGTCTGTTGCAAGTTATGCGCAAGTGTACGGCAAGTGCTAATAGCGGACAAGAGGCTGGAGGGCGCGGTGGCATCGGCGGCGTCTGCGTGGATGCTGAGGTAGCTGAGTGAGAGCGATGCCGGGACGTCTGAGGTCGCCAAGTGTGATTTCCTCAAGATGGATAGATGAGACTGAGAGACGTCATCAGCCATGGCTCACAGCGAGAATAAAAGTGAACAAAACATACCTTGAGATCTTTGTAGTTCTTCTGGTAGCCAAGAAGACGAATGATACCCCGATGATCATCCAAATGCAAGCTGGCAATGTCAATCTGGATCTCTGACAAAATCTTCATGGCCGCGGCGGTGATATTTCCCGAGAGATCAAGGTATTGGGTATGCAACGGGTCACCAGGGTGTTTGTCAATATTGACGCCAGCCATGAGCTCGGCCAGGCTGAACGCGTATGGCACATGCCGCTTGTCCTTGTAGAATTCCTGCTTGCTGGCAAAGTGGAAAGCGCATTTGGCCACGTCGAGGGCATGCTGGAATTGCCCATCTTCCAGCAAGTTCCGCACCGAGGTAAATCCAGCCTGACAGGCCGTCGCGGCGAAATTAGCACCCTCCTTGTGCAAGTCCATACCTTGGAGGCCAACCAGCAGAGCCAAGAGGTACATGCGCACGGGGCTTTCACTCGAGTGGACCAAGAACGACGAGTACTCCTCCTGGAAAAAGACGAGTAACTCGTCTTCAAACGCCTTGGAAATGCGATGCTCATGATGCTCGGACCAGAACAATCGGAGATTGGCACCACAGACCAGAACGAAGGGACCTCTGTCAGCCGCACCACCACTGTCTCGCTTGCACGCGGCTTTGTACTTGTCGTGCAAAAATGTCTCTCGACGTCCGGCTGCCATAAGCTCGGCATAGCCCCTAAGATCTCGCTTGGAGATGGTCTGCTCAAAAGATGCAAAGAAGACATAGCATTCCTCATGAAGAGGTTTATCAGGCGTGAAAGTGATCCCCGCGCTGTTGTTGCCAGCAGCCTTAGCCTGGTGGGGGAAGACACTCCAATGACGCCCGTGGAATGCAAGGTCCAGTCCGAGATCTTCTTGGCGGGCCTGGACAAAGCAGAAAGCAAGAGACTTTGCGGCATCGTACAGGGAAAGCGGGTCACACTCTGAGGTCGCCGTCGTGACAATGTCCTGGAAAGCCTTGCAGAGGAACAACTCAACTATCTTGGGATCCGACTCCTGACCAGCAAATTGACGCAAGATGATGACTGCCTTCAGCTGGTCCAGTGATTCAATGCGCCAGCACCCGTATTCAGCGCGATACTGTTCATAAACCTCCTCGCAGATCTTGATGGCTTCGTGGATGGTTGAGGCCTTGGCTTGGGTCGAAAGCTCAGAAGAGGTGAATATCTTGATGTAGACGGCAGAGAGGCGTCTCTTGGACTCCTTGATGATTGTCCTGGTGGTCTCGCTAACCTGAGTCGTCTTGATGACTTGCTCGTAAGCATGTGCCGCCTTGATCCAACTTTCGGAATTCTCCAAGACTGCTGCCACAGCAATCCCAGAGAAGATAACGATGAAGTCATGCTGTGCGAAAATGGTCTTCACCGTGTCGCGAAACTCGATTGAGATGGTTTCCATGGTGCTGAAGGCATCGTTATCATCACGTCGACGCTCGAGAGCCGAGATGTACCCCTCATAGATGGTTTGGACCTCTTTCGCAGTGAATGCGACATGACGGTGAACAAAAGACTGCCAGAGAAGCTTGCAGACATTCTCATGCTCAACCCAGAGCCGCTTCCGGTGGTAGTGATCGATCAACTTCAAGGCCGCTCGACAGGCATCCTTGTGACAAAGGCCCGAGTCTTTGTTCAGAGCAGTAACAATCTCGATGCAGTAACCATACGCATCTGTCCGGTTCCCGAGCCGCTCAGAGTAATCCACCAAGTGATACAGAATGCCGATGACCGCCGTATCCGATGGCTCCAGGCGATCTCGGAACAATTTGAAGATTCCGAGGAAGGCGTTCAGTATTTTTTGGTGGTAGGTCTGCCAGTGAACGAATTGAACGAGCACATCAAGAAGCTTGCGCTGTTCATCGGCGTTGTTGCTTGAGGGGTCATGACAGACATGGGAGGCTCGGAGCCAAATTCCCGATGCCTCGTCGTGATCAATTTGACCTCTCCGATCGTGGAGCTCCGCCAAGCAAACGGCCAAGCAAACAGACCAATAAAGGTCGTACTTCGGCATTGGAGGAGGCCCATGGAATGTCTCTTGAGGCGTCAGAATGTTCTCCCAAGTGGCTCGGAGAGCCTGTGTCAAGATGCGCTCGGCCTTCTCCCATTCTTCCAGCATCATATAGCGCTTTGCGAGCGTGTAAGAAGTGCTGAGAGAGGTCTGGCTAACCATATTTTGCTCGAAACGCCTCTTCAGAATGGTTTCCACTATCTCAACTTGAATGACTTGGGCACGGCTTTTTTCGAAGATTTCGTCGGTGACCTCCTGGATGGCAACCTCCAACTCCGAGTCCTCTTCAATATTACCATCTTTCCAAATTTTGGTGAAAATGGCATGGGCGGTTTCGAAACGGCCAAGCTTCTTCAAAAAGAACGCTACTCTCCGAAACAGACTTACGATGCTCTGGTCATGCCAAGAGTAGCGCTCGTGTTTGTCCCACAAAAGTATGAGGATATGGGCGGCCTCAGAGTCACGACGCAGTGTGTGCAGGCATTCGGCATATTGGAGGCCAACATGAAGTTTGTCTTTTTGGCGCTGAATTGTAAATTGAGATGCGTCGAACTCAACCGTCACCCGCCTCCAAAGCGAAATGTATGTGCTTTCAGCTTCGATCCATGCGTGTGCGGACTCGTGCGAGCGTGCAACTTGGAGAAGGAAGGTGACATCACGAGTGACATCCGTCCCCAACGATCCGTGTACTCCGATGAGAAAGCGCTCGTATTGACTCTTGACCTCGGGAGCAAAGTCGGCTATGACCTCAATGTTGAGACCCTCCAGATAGCTGTAAATACGACCGACTAGAGTCTTTTGACGCTTTCGCATGTCGGGGGTGTCATCTCCACCGCTGGGGTAATCCTTCAAAAGCGCCTGAGCGTCGGCGAATCGCTGAAGAGTAATATAAAGCTTTGCGAGCTCTAGATACCATCTCATCACGTACTCGCTTGAATGGCCATACTTGATGCTGCACACGGTGACGAGAAGGCGAATCATCTCCTCCTGACGTTCCATGACAGCCTGGTCAAGCTCGGAACAATGGCCAATGCAACTAAGGCAAGATTCCGCACATCTGGCAACAAAGGAACTGAAGAATCGCAAGTCGTCTTTTGAGCGCCGTTGGACGAGAGAGGCAGCCTGGTAGTAGTAGCTGGCAGCATCGAAGAAGTGGTTCGAGATTTTGTGCTCTTGAGCGGCCTTATGCTCGTGGACGGCCTTTTGCTCGTGAATGAGAGCAAGGATGACGAGCGTTTGGAGGGTGTAGAGGGCTTCTTTGCCAAGATAGGCTTCTTGAATGCGGAGGAAAAGGACAAATTTGTCAGCGAGGTTTGTTGCTGTGTGTTCATCTCGCCACAGCGTCCATTGCATCAAAGCAAAACGATATGACTTTGGAAAGACATCTCGCAGTTCAGCTGGAGGATGGCTCAGATCAAAATCCGACTCGTGGAGGTGCGTCTCCCAGTGCTCCAATGCATAGCGCAAGAGGCCAAACGATGAAGTCAATTTCCGGGCAGCATGGCTGTTAAGCGCGTCGAAGGACGGGATGGTGATGTCGTTGGGCTCCAGATAGACCTTGATATACAACAGGAGGGCCTCTGCCAGTTTCCGGTGTGCTTTTTTCTCCTCCAGTTGCGAGTGGCCGAATCCCACCCGAGACAAAACATGATTGCGGACCAGACTGCTTTTGAAGTGTAGCACACCATTTCTCGTAACCACAATATCGCTGCAAAACGACGTAACATGGTGTTGAACATTGATGGTATCCCTAATTCCCGCCTTGGCCGTGTCAACGACCAACAGCTCAGAGACCTCAACGATGGTCGGGGGTCTGCGCGCTATCAACATGAATGACAGAATCGTCCTCGTGGTTTCATCCTTGAGCAGAGCATCGGGGATCAAGTTCTCGAGCGTCTCGTCGAGGCTCCAGCTTCCAATGCGCTTGGCGACTTTTTTCGTGTCCTCAGACGTAACGACTTGGGAGAGGGAGAAACGCAACAGCTGGACCATGAAATAGGCCCACAAGAACGGTATCTCGGTCTTTGTGCCGAAGCAGTTGGCAACGGCGTATTTGTCTTCCTCTGAAAGAAGAGGAGAGAGGGCGTGTAGATAGTATGTCTCGATGTCGGCATTAAGAGATGCAGCCGGAATGGCAACCTCGCGGCCTCCCAGCTGGTTAACCTCAGACAGCGTAATGAGGCGGCTGCTGTGGAACTTGTCGGTGAGATCGAGAATCTTGTCGAGAAAGCCTGCTGCTTGAATACCCGCCTCATCACTGACTCTCTCGACGCCGTCGAGAATGATGACAGTCTTAATGTTCTTGCTATCCAGAGCTTCAAGTCCGGAAGCGAAGGCATCCCACAGGGCCTTCTCGAGCTTCCGAGCATCAGGTTGCCGACCGTGCTCCTCAAAAACGCGTTCAAGATTGGCATAGACAACCGAGTCGCCGATCCTCTTCTCAAAAAGCTGGAGCAAGATACGCCTGAGAAATGAGAGCTGAGTGCATTCAACTCGAGAACCAAAAGCTGTAGACCAGTTAGTAGGAGCGTCTTGCAAATTAAGAAGGTGTCTTCCCAAAGGAAAAAATCCGGGGTAAATACTTACGAAAGGCATAAGTCAGAGTCACATACATCTCCTCCTCGCCTTCCAACGGCACAAGTAGCCACTCCTCGATCCAGTGAGCCAGAGTTGACTTCCCAGTCCCAGGGGCCCCAGTAATAGCTAAAGTCTTCTGGGTGTTCTCCAAGAAGTCGACAAGGAAGTGTTGGAACCATTCACAAGTACCACCAACGCGTGCCAGACTTGTGGTGACCCCTCCGTAAAACTCGTCTCTCTCAGACCAGTCACCCCTAAGGCGTCGATGCAAGAGCTCGAGGCGGTCGCTAGGATTCGAGAGCCACATTTCGACTAGAACGGTGCGATGGGAGGTCCAAATGTCGTCCATTTCGTTTTCGAGAGCACTGGCGAAGTCCAGGGTCATGTCTTCTTTGGAAGTGGATGTAAGCTTGTCCCGGAACGATGAGGCAACAGCCTCTACCAAGGCCACCACAGATCTATACAACCGTTCAAGAGGCTCTATAGCTTGTGTTGTGCCCGAGGCACGGCTCATGTGAGACAACATGACACTAAGCTGCTGGAAGACCAGAAATGTGGGGAGAAGGGTGCGTGTTTTGAGGAGGCCGAGCTGCTCGTGGGAGCTGGTAAGTATGTGCCTGGCAGATATGATGAGGCTGAGCAGAACTTACCACAAGAAGAGTCTGGGTCTTTGTGAGCGCCTTAGTAGACACGTCGTCGGTGAGGTCGGGGTCGTTGAGAGCGCAACCCAGTCCCCATAACTGCAGGCCAAAGAACTGGGCAGCGTGGAGGATGCGATCCCAGTCACTCCCGGGCTCGGGCAATCTGCGAAGACGCACATCTTCAATGTGTCCGAGATACGAGTCCAAGTCATTGACTTGTCGTGTCTGAACCAAGCTTGGGTCACCCAGCTTGTAGACGTAGTGACGAATGAAGATATCAGTCTCAGTGAGGTGAGATGAACGAGTCTCGGTGTGAGTGTATGTGTAGGCGCTTGCATGATGTGGGGCTGCCGGGATTACAGGCTGTCCACGCGGAGTGCGGGGAGGAGGGGAACTCATGGGCGTATCGACGGGATGCGAGGGCGGTGTCACAGGATCTTTAGGGACTAGAGTGGGGGGGCGCGAGTTGACTGGTGCGTGGTGACTTGAATCTGTCCGTATCGTTGTCGACACAACAGTCTTCAAACCTGAGGTCGTATGCTCTGTAGTTGTGCGGGTTGTAGTCTGGGACGATTCCGTCCTCTCCTCGGAGGCGGCAATAGTATGGTGAGGACGCATCTCTGAGGATGCTCCGTCGATGGCCATTGACTCTGGTTGCGTTGCTGGGCTTAGGGTTGACGGTTCCTCAGACAAGCTGCTCTCCGCGTTCCAGATAGGCCGGGTGGATTCGGGTTCGGGGTGGGATGAGGATGGCCGGCTGGAGTGAGAAGAGTGACGGGGGGCACCAGTGGTGTTGATGGTGTTCGACCGAGACGTACTGGAGCGGGATGGGGGGCCGAAGCCGTCCGGACCCTGATCTACCGACCCTTGGCGTTTCTGGCGGATGCTTTTCAACGCCTTGAAGGCCCGGCCAGGGAGTCCTGCTGCTCCTGATGCTCCTGACGACTCGCCCGGCATGCTGCAGATAGGCGACCGAGAATGAGGACAAGGTCCGTATGCATAGATAGGTAGCTCTGCAGATGCTTTGCCAGAGATGCTCCGTTGCTTGCTAGATATGGGGATTCGATTCCCATGTGCAAGGGCATCACGAACATGGTCCGTGTCGTTCCCTCCGGCAAGGGGACGCGGAGGGATGCAGGCTGGCAACCCATAGGGTCCTGACGTGGCGGCTCACAGCCAATGCGCCGAGAGCAGAGCCGATGAACGGCGATGGTGTGGATGCCGATTCTTGTCGTCGCAGCCATTCAAATGGCTTGCTTTGCCAGCTTGATATTCGTCGGCTCTGGCGCATAGGGCAGGGAATGGCCATGTCTCAGACGCCTCCTTCCTGTCCGTTCAAGTTGACGGCAGGCGAGATCCAGAGTGGCGCTTGCTCAGGCCTTCTCGGTGACGTGTCGAAGCACATTTTGAGCATCTGTGTAAAACTTGCCCGAGTCATTGGCAGGAAGGTGCGAAGTCCCTGGTACTTCCAATCGGGCAGGAAGCGTTTGTGGCTATCCTTTAGCCCTGAGAGTCCGTCCTGTTCAGATGTGTAAGACATTGCTTCAAACATGGGCAACCTATTATGATATTACTGGACGCCGTGGACAGCATCTCGACGACAAAATTTTGCGCCGATTATCCCGAAGCGCCCAAATGTGCGAACACCGGCAGCTGCCAAGTTGTTTTCGCCCCATTTCATTTCCCCCAACCTCTCTTTTTTGCTTTGACTGGCTTACGTTCAAATGCATTCGACTCAAACACGGCAAAGATCAACTTCTTCTGGTCATCCCGGTCCAACAACTTTGGGCTCGGCTGCATCCGACGGATTTTCGGATGCGCATCTACCGAACCCGGCCGCCTGCATCAAATCCACCTCACGTCCTCCAACCGAGCCAAGAGGAGATACTTTTGGTCGCGTTATGAATTTGGAGTATCTCAAAGATGCCTTGCACAAGACCCAGGTTCGTCCCTAGTTTCGTAAGGCGCACCAAAATAGAACTTTCTCGCGGCCCCAAGCAACTTGGGCTCAGCGAATCCACCCCCAATAGATTCACTACTGGGTCCTAGGTTTAGGATGCCCGAAATTCTGCACGGAGCCCTGCCGGCATGCTAACCGGGCCGCCTTCGCACGACGTTACGTGATTGGGTCTCCTTTTGCCTATATAACGCATCAATGTCTCACCGAAACAGATCCTACTTGTCCACGTTGCCCCACAGTGCTGAGAACCACTTTACTTGGAGCTTCACTAGTGCATGACAGTCTTTTCACAGCATGTGTGGCGAGACGACGGTGGGTATTGAGCCTCCACTCGATCCGTTTCGTTCTATACTTTCCAATTCTAGTTTCACTCTCTACATGCCATCCTCTGCCCCAAGTACCCTGCTAACAACTATTCAGGGGCTGGGATTTAAGTCCCGCAACTTGACCGTGCAGTCTTCGGATCCCGACGCCAGTAGCTTCGAATCATGCGAAAAGGCAACCGAGCTGACCCAATCACGGTGACCTTCCAAGGTCTTTACCAATTCCCCGCTTTCGACGTGCCACAGGTTGACCACACAGTCCTTGGACCCCGCCGCCAGAAGCTCCATGTCGCGTGACATGGCGATTGAACATATCTGGCTCCGGTTCTTACCTTGGAAGTCCCGGACAGAGACGCCCCGTCGCCCAACAAATAGCTCAGCGGTGTTGCTGGCTGGAGGAACTGACACTATCTTGCCCAGGTCAGGTGAGAAGGCTACTAACCAAGTGGTGCCTGGCTCCGACAGGGCACCCTCGGCTTGTGGCGAGTTTACTGGCGGCGTCGTTGGTTGCGATCCCGAAAACCCTCTGATCTGGTCGAGCTCCGGGTCATAGATGCCGATGGTCGGTTGGCACGGGCCCTTGGTCAAGTCCCAATACTCGAGGGTGCCGTTGCTCAACGCCGAGACCAGCCATTGCGAGTTCTGCGGCTTTTGGGAGAATACAACGGCCCAGGCTTCCTTTGCCGGTTTCTTCATCAGTCTCCTCTTACACTCGCCCGTGGCTGTCTCCCAGACTCTGATGTAGCCGTCGCCAGACGCCGATGCGAGCAGAGTTGAATCATGAGAAAAGGCGACAGACCACACTCGCTTCATAGGGATGGCGCTGTCGCTGAGTGTCTGCTCGCACTCTCCCGAGTTGGTGTTCCAGATTTTGACAGTGCAGTCTCTAGAGCCGGAGACCAGCAGTCGAGAGTCGTGAGAGAAGATCACTGACTCGACTCCTCCGCTGTGGCCAGCCAGGGTGCCTCGGCATTCCGAGGTCTTCACATCCCAGAGCTTGATTGTGTTATCGCCGGACGCCGATGCGACAAGCCGCGAGTCATGGGAGAAAGCGACTGAGTTGACTCGACTCTTGTGACCAGTGAATGTTCGAGTTTGGCTCTCAACAACAGTTCCAGTGTTTGCCTTGCGAGCCTCATCGTGAGTGTTCTCCGTGCCAGCGACAGCCTTAGGGGGGCCGGGAGGCGGGGCCGGAGGAGTAGCGGTTCCTGGTGGCGGAGAATCCGGTGGCTCCTCAGGAGCTTCGTCTTTGCCGGGAAGCGTATCCGGCGGCGTCACCGGCATTATTGGCGGAACAGGCGCGTCGGCGTTTCCCTGGGTCGTTGGTGGTGAGCCTGGCAAACATGACAAACAGGGACACAGCAGTTTCCATAGGAATCCCTTCTTTTCTTGATCTTGAGAGGGGGGTGGGATGCCCTCCTTCTCAAGGAAGCCCGGGTAGTCTCGTTCAAGTTGGGTTTTGAGGTTTTCAATCTCGTCTCTCTTCCGCCGGTTCCAACCAATAAGCCACTTCATGATGAAGAGCCAGGCGAGAATCCAGACCACACAACCGATCACGACTCCAACAATCTGTCGCCATTTCAAGGGAGCTGTAAGATGAAGTAGCGTCAGTCAAAATTGATACTGAAACCTCGGGTGTTGGGGAAGAGAACTCACGTTTGGGACTCCCGTCGCTCCTTTCGGCGAGGATTGAAGTTGCATCGACAAACACGACAAAACAGGTAATTGAGATCAATGCTGCCATCTTTTTCATATCGCTCAAATCGGTTGCATTAGGAGAGGTCCAGGAAGAGCCGAGGGTTGGACCTCGCCCTTCCTAAACCCTCGACCAAGTGGGCCGACTGTAGTGATACATGGGTACTTCAGGTTGTGATGCAGGCCGGTCCTTTGTACTTGGTACACCGCCTAGGGCATCTGGGTTGGGCTGGGCTCGACTTGCCGAGCCCACATTCTACAGCGCACGCATGCATGCTGGCACATCCTGCAAAGCCCACCCTGTCGCCGGAGGCGGCCCACATCCTGCTTTCAGGGCATCCTGCTTTCAGGGCGATGCACTGTCTTGAACATTTGGTCATGAAGCATCACAGTTCCCACCTTTTACGTCACACTTGAACGCTCCAGCTGTCTCTCGATGCACACACCATGGCTAAGCTTGGGGACAAGAGTTTCCGAGGCTTTCTTTGTCTTTTCTGTCTATACTCACTATCTTTCAATTACGTGCTGAGCACTGCTTTACCTGCCAACAGCGGAGAGATCACTACATCGGCAAACGCCAACTTGTCTGCACCCACCTGTAGGTTT
>Ga0247763_1001615_pt1 | contig 12617 bp, 11 predicted proteins | sample UWRJL141409B4_FD_179926 | JGI IMG/M metagenome (GOLD analysis project Ga0247763, IMG submission 179926) | Plant litter microbial communities from Arlington Agricultural Research Station in Wisconsin, United States - UWRJ-L141-409B-4 | ecosystem: Environmental > Terrestrial > Plant litter >...
TGCCTTCGAGGTGAACCCGTGATCCCCGCCGGAGGACCCGTCGGCGTACTGATCAAGCGCGTCGATCCGGATGTACCCCTTCCGGAATACGCGCGTCCCGGCGACGCGGGCGCCGATCTGCGGACCACGGAGAGCCGTGTGCTGGAGCCCGGCGAACGCGCGGTGCTGCCCACCGGAGTGTGCATCGCGCTGCCGGAGGGGTACGCGGCCTTCGTGCACCCCCGTTCCGGGCTGGCCGCCCGCTGCGGTGTCGCTCTGGTGAATGCCCCGGGGACGGTCGATGCCGGGTACCGTGGGGAGATCAAGGTGATCGTGGTGAATCTCGACCCGCGCGAGTCCGTGCGGTTCGAGCGCTTCGACCGGATTGCCCAACTGGTCGTCCAGCAGGTCGAGAAGGTGCGCTTCCAGGAGGTTGCGGAGCTTCCCGGCTCGGCGCGGGCCACAGGGGGTTTCGGGTCCACCGGCGGGCATGCCGCGGTGGGCGGCACAGCGGGTGGGAATCGATACGCTTCGGTCGTATCCGACCGGGAAGGACAGTGACGTGTTCGGACGTCGCAAGAAGGGCAATGCCGCCGAGGACGCGGCGGGCGAGGCCGAGCAGGTCGTCGACGGTGTCGGCACTGAGGCGGACCAGGCGGAGCGCGAGCGTGTGAGGCTCGAGCCCGAGCCGCGTCCCGACGGCCCCTGGGACAGCACCGAGGTGCGCGATCCGGCCGAGGGCCGGGTCGACCTGGGCGGCCTCTTCGTGCCCGGGGTCGACGGCATGGAGCTCCGGGTGGAGGTCGCGGGGGACGCGATCGTCGCGGCCACGGTGGTACTGAAGGACAGTGCCGTCCAGCTGCAGGCCTTCGCCGCCCCCAAGCGCGAGGGCATCTGGGGTGAGGTGCGTGAGGAGATCGCCACCGGCATCACGCAGCAGGGTGGTGTCATCGACGAGGTCGAGGGCCCGCTGGGCTGGGAGCTGCGCGCACAGGTACCGGTACAGCTGCCGGACGGGACGGGCGGTTTCCAGGTCGTCCGCTTCATCGGGGTGGACGGCCCCCGCTGGTTCCTGCGCGGAGTGATCTCCGGGCAGGGGGCGGTGCAGCCGCAGGCCGCCGGTCTGCTGGAGCAGATCTTCCGGGACACCGTGGTGGTCCGCGGTGAAGGACCCATGGCCCCGCGCGACCCGATCGTCCTGAAGCTGCCGGACGACGCACAGATGGTTGCGGAGGGTGTCCAGCAGGAGGAGCAGGCCGGTTCCCGTTTCTCCGGCGGCATGGGGCAGTTGCAGCGAGGACCGGAGACGACCGAGGTCCGCTAGCGCGCCGCACCGCAGAGCCGCGTACGCGAACCGTCACGACCGGGCCGCACTCCCTTCGGGGAGTGCGGCCCGTCGTCGTTTCCCGGGACCGGGGCAGGTCAAGCCGGGGCGGAACGGTTCGGGGCGGACCCACGGGGCAATCCGGACCGTCGTTCGGCCGCGTACGGATGTGCTCGGTCGGCGAGCGCTTTTCTTTTCCGCCCATGTCCGGACATTCATGTTTCTTACCGTCCGGAGTGCGGGGCGAACGGGTGCGGAAAACCATGAGCCGCAACCTTGCAGCGGCTACGCTGCGTGACCCTGGGCATGTTGAAGGAGGGGAAAACTTCAACTCCCCTGATGTACGCACGACTTGCCGAACGAGAAAGACCATGGGGATTCGGGATGAGCACCAACTGGATCGAGAAGGCGCAGCGGTTGGGTGACGGGAGCATCGGAGGGGCGATGGACACCCCGTCGGTTCCGGGGCGCGTCGTCTGGCACACCACGGAGAGCGACACGGGCGATGACGCTTTCACGGCCGTGGCGGCGTACCTGATCCGCGTCGCCGCGGAACCGCACCTGCTGTACGACCCGACGACCGACCGGCTCGGCCAGTTCGGCCCGCTGAACAAGAGTGCCCGCGCGCTGCACAACGACGGGTCGACGCGGACCAACCGCGTCGGCGAGGTCTGTATCCAGATAGAGGTGCTCGGACGAGCCGCCGAGCCGTTCACCAGGACCTGGAAGCCGGGCGCGAACTATCGGGCCATGATGGCGGCGGTCCGCTCCTGGAAGATCCCGGACACCTTCCCCGCCGGACGCCTCGCGGCCTCGGGCGCCGAAGCGAACAACCGCCCCCGCTCGGTGTGGATGAGCAAAGGGGGTCACTACGGCCACGCGAACATCCCGGGCAACGACCACTGGGACCCGGGCAGCATCGACAAGTCCGCCCTCTTCGAGGCGGCTCCGGTCGGCAAGCCGGGCGGCACCACTCCCGCCAAGCCCGTCGTCGACCTCAGCAACGTGATCGCCGCAGCCCGTCGAGACCCGGGTCTGCCCCAGGGCGGCAAGACGCACACGTCGGATGTCCTGGTCGTCGAAAAGGCCCTGGTGGTCGAAGGGCTGCTGCCCTCCAGGTGGGCCGACGGCTCCTTCGGTACGAAGACCGTCGAGGCGTACGCGGCCCTCCAGCGCCGCTACGGCTTCAGCGGTGCCGACGCCAACGGCATCCCGGGCCGAACCACTCTGCGCAGGCTCGGCACCCGGCACGGGTTCACGGTCAAGGCCTGACCGGCCCGGCGGCTTCCGGCAGGGCCGGACCTGTGCCGTGCTGGCCGCACCGCACCGGTCAGGTCAGGTCGGGCGCGAGGCCGGCGTGGCCCGCGGTCCCCGGATGACGTCCGGGGACCGTTCGTCTCTGCCGCTCCGGCCACCGGCCGGGCCGACCCGTCGCCGGGCCCTCCGCCCCGCCCGGCCCCTGTCCCGTGCGGTTGGCGAAGGCACCTCGGGTCCACCCGTGAGAACGGATTGCTTGCCGAGGCCGGGCGAGTCCGGGCCGGGACCTGGACGGCACGGACGCCGGGGAGCGGCCGCAGCGCGCCGCACGACCTCCCCGGGCGTGCCACGGCAGACACCGAGCGGCTGGTGGCGCAGCACCGTCCCCCGTGAGGGGCGGCAACCGCTTCGTCGCCCGGCAGCGCTGACGCACGGCGGCAACCCGGGCTGAAGGTCGCCGGGCCCTGGCCCGGCGACGGCACCAGGAACGGCACAGGCGTCGGTCCGCAGGCCGGGCGGGGGCGTACCGGCGTCGGGGGCGTACCGGTCCGTGCGTCAGGGTTTCGTCAAAGGCGCCCGCACCCGCACCGTCTGTCCCTTTCGCCCGGATCGTCGGACGTAGGGTCTACGCAGCGTAGACGGTGCGTGAGGGAAGACAATGGGGCCATGGGACGCGGCAAGCTTCGGATCTACCTCGGTGCGGCACCGGGCGTCGGCAAGACGTACGCGATGCTGTCCGAGGCGCACCGCCGTGTCGAGCGGGGCGCGGACTGCGTGGTGGGTTTCGTCGAGCACCACGGCCGGCCGCGTACCGACGTGATGCTGCACGGCCTGGAGCAGGTCCCCCGCAGGGAGCTCACCCATCGGGACGCCGCGTTCACCGAGATGGACGTCGACGCCGTCCTGGAGCGCCGCCCGGCCGTCGCCCTGGTGGACGAGCTGGCGCACAGCAACGTGCCCGGCTCCCGGAACGCCAAGCGCTGGCAGGACGTCGGGGAACTGCTTGCCGCGGGCATCGACGTCGTCTCGACGGTGAACATCCAGCACCTGGAGTCGCTCGGTGACGTCGTCGAGTCGATAACGGGTGTGCGGCAGCGCGAGACGGTCCCGGACGAGGTGGTGCGGCGGGCCGACCAGATCGAGCTGGTCGACATGTCCCCGGAGGCGCTCCGCCGCCGGATGGCGCACGGCAACATCTACCGGCCGGACAAGGTCGACGCGGCCCTGTCCAACTACTTCCGCCCCGGCAACCTCACCGCCCTGCGCGAGCTGGCGCTCCTGTGGGTCGCCGACCGCGTCGACGAGTACCTCCGGCAGTACCGGGGCGAACACGGCATCCGCTCCACCTGGCAGGCCCGCGAACGCATCGTGGTCGGCCTGACCGGCGGCCCCGAGGGCCGTACGCTGATCCGCCGGGCCGCCCGGCTGGCGGAGAAGGGCGCGGGCGGCGAGGTGCTCGCCGTCTACATCGCACGCAGCGACGGTCTCACCTCCGCCTCGCCCGAGGAACTGGCCGTCCAGCGCACCCTCGCCGACGACCTGGGAGGTACCTTCCACCACGTCGTGGGCGACGACATCCCGTCGGCGCTGCTGGAGTTCGCCCGCGGTGTCAACGCCACCCAGATCGTGCTGGGCTCCTCGCGGCGCAAGGCCTGGCAGTACGTGTTCGGACCGGGCGTCGGCGCCACGGTCGCCCGGGAGTCGGGACCCGACCTGGACGTGCACATCGTCACGCACGACGAGGCGGGCAAGGGGCGCGGTCTGCCGGTGGCCAGGGGCGCGCGCCTCGGCCGGTCCCGCATCCTCGCGGGCTGGCTGGCCGGTGTCGCGGGCCCGGCCGCCCTCGCCCTGCTGCTGAACCAGGCGGACGCGGACCTCGGGCTCGCGAACGACATGCTGCTGTTCCTGACGCTGACCGTGGCGGCGGCCCTGCTCGGCGGACTGCTGCCGGCGCTCGCCTCGGCGGCCTTCGGTTCGCTGCTGCTCAACTACTTCTTCACCACGCCGCTGCACCGGATGACCATCGCGGACCCCAAGAACTTCGTCGCGATCGCGATCTTCGTGGGAGTGGCCATCTCCGTCGCGTCGGTGGTGGACCTGGCGGCCCGCCGCACTCACCAGGCAGCCCGGCTGCGTGCCGAGTCCGAGATCCTCTCCTTCCTGGCGGGGAGCGTTCTGCGCGGCGAGACCAGCCTCGACGCCCTGCTGGAGCGGGTCCGCGAGACCTTCGGCATGGAGTCGGTCGCCCTGCTGGAGCGGGCCGGCGACATCGAACCGTGGACCTGCGCGGGCAGCGTGGGACCGCACCCGCCCACCCTTCCCGAGGCCGCGGACGTCGACATGCCGGTCGGCGACCACACCGCGCTCGCCCTCTCCGGCCGGGTGTTGCCCGCCGAGGACCGCCGCGTGCTCGCCGCCTTCGCGGCCCAGGCCGTCGTCGTCCTGGACCGCGAACGCCTCCGGACGGAGGCCCGGCAGGCCCGTGCGCTCGCCGAGGGCAACCGCATCCGTACGGCGCTCCTGGCCGCCGTCAGCCATGACCTGCGTACGCCGCTCGCCGCCATCAAGGCCGCCGTGTCGTCCCTCAGGTCGGACGACGTGGCCTGGTCGGAGGAGGACGAGGCGGAGCTCCTGGAGGGCATCGAGGCGGGTGCCGACCGGCTCGACGCGCTGGTGGGCAATCTGCTCGACATGTCCCGCCTCCAGACCGGCACGGTCACCCCGCTGATCCGGGAGATCGATCTCGACGAGGTCGTCCCGGTGGCCCTGGGCGGCGTGCCGGAGCACAGCGTCGAACTGGAGATCCCGGAGTCCCTGCCCATGGTCGCGGTCGACCCGGGCCTGCTGGAGCGCGCCGTGGCCAACATCGTCGAGAACGCCGTGAAGTACAGCCCCACCGGAGAACGCGTCCTGGTCGCCGCCAGCGCGCTGGGCGACCGGGTGGAGGTGCGGGTCGTGGACCGCGGCAGGGGTGTCCCCGACGAGGCGAAGGATCGTATCTTCGCTCCGTTCCAGCGCTACGGTGACGCCCCGCGCGGCGCCGGCGTGGGCCTCGGTCTGGCGGTCGCCCGCGGTTTCGCCGAGGCCATGGGCGGCACTCTCAACGCCGAGGACACCCCCGGCGGCGGTCTCACCATGGTTCTCACCCTCAGAGGGGGCCCCGCCCGCCCGCGACCGGTCCCGGACGTGGCCGAACCCGCAGAACCGGAAAGGCAGGTCTCATGACCCGCGTCCTCGTGGTCGACGACGAGCCGCAGATCACCCGAGCCCTCGTGATCAACCTCAAGGCACGCAAGTACGAGGTCGACTCCGCCCCGGACGGCGCCACCGCGCTGGCGCTCGCCGCCGCCCGTCACCCCGATGCGATCGTGCTCGACCTGGGTCTGCCCGACATGGACGGCGTCGAGGTGATCCGGGGGCTGCGCGGCTGGACGCGCGTACCGATCCTGGTGCTGTCCGCCCGGCACTCCTCAGACGAGAAGGTCGAGGCGCTCGACGCGGGCGCCGACGACTACGTGACCAAGCCCTTCGGCATGGACGAGCTGCTCGCCCGGCTGCGGGCGGCCGTCCGACGGGCCGAACCCACCGGGGGAGGCGAGGACGACGTGGTCGTCGCGACGCGGGGTTTCACCGTGGACCTGGCCGCCAAGAAGGTCAACAAGGGCGGCCAGGACGTGCGCCTCACCCCCACCGAGTGGCACCTCCTCGAGGTGCTGGTGCGCAACTCCGGCCGCCTGGTCAGCCAGAAACAGCTGCTCCAGGAGGTCTGGGGACCGTCCTACGGCACCGAGACGAACTACCTGCGGGTCTACATGGCGCAGCTCCGCCGCAAACTGGAGGCGGATCCCTCGCATCCCCGGCACTTCGTCACCGAACCGGGAATGGGCTACCGGTTCGAGCGGTAGCCCCACGGGTACGTACCCCACGGGTACGTGGTGGACAGCGTCCCCCCGGTACGCTTTGGGACATGAGCGCTGTCCCTCGTTCCGAAAAGCCGACGGGCCGGTTCCGGCGCATGCTCGACCGGCTCTCCTCCTCCCAGGAGGACCTGGAGTCGGAGGAACTGCGCGAGGACGCCGAGACCGCGGGCTGCACCCGCATCGGGGACTGCCGTGACCGCCAGGTGGTCACGGTTACTGGTACCTTGCGCACGGTCACTCTGCGCCCGAGGGCCGGTGTGCCGGCCCTGGAGGCGGAGCTGTTCGACGGTTCCGCCGCCCTGGACGTGGTGTGGCTCGGCAGGCGCTCGATCGTCGGGATAGAACCGGGGCGCAGGCTGATGGCGTCGGGCCGGATCTCGATGAGCCGGGGCCGCCGCGTGCTGTTCAATCCGAAGTACGAACTCAGACCCCTCGGACGGGAGTAGCCGGTGTCGTCGCTCGACAAGCCGACCGAAGAGGCCCAGCGGGATGCGCGGGCCGTGACCGAGGCCGCCCTCTTCGAGGCGTTCGGCGGTCTGCGGGGCATGATCGAGACGGTCCTGCCGGGCCTGCTCTTCGTCACGATCTACACGATCAACAAGGATCTGCACGCGGCGGCCATCGCGGCCCTCGGTGTCTCGATCCTGCTCGTCGTGGTCCGCCTGGTCAGGAAGGGGACCGTCAAGCACGCGTTCAGCGGTGTCTTCGGTGTCGCCTTCGGCGTCGTCTTCGCGATGATGACGGGCAACGCGAAGGACTTCTACCTGCCGGGCATGCTCTACACGCTCGGTCTCGCCCTCGCCTACCTCATCACGACGCTCGCCGGAGTCCCGCTGATCGGCCTCATCCTCGGCCCGGTCTTCAAGGAGAACCTCTCCTGGCGCACGCGCAACCCGGGCCGGAAGAAGGCGTACGCGAAGGCCAGCTACGCCTGGGGCCTGATCCTGCTCGCCAAGTGTGCCGTCCTCTTCCCGCTCTACTGGTGGGCGGACACCACCCAGTTCGGCTGGGTCCTGATCGCCCTGAAGATCCCGCCCTTCCTGCTCGCGGTGTGGCTGACCTGGGTCTTCCTCGCGAAGGCGCCGCCGCCGATCGATGTCTTCGCCGAGATGGAGGCCGAGGAGAAGGCAGAGAAGGAGCGGCGAGCCGCCGCCCGCTCCGCCGACTAGGGCTCTTTCGTATTCCTGTGGCCCCTGTGGCCCCTGTGGCCCCTGTGGCCCCTGTGGCCCCGGTGGCCCCGGTGGCCCCGGTGGCCCCTGTGGTGCTTGTGGTGCTTGTGGTTCCTGTTGTCGGTATGGGGCGGGGCGCCCGGAGACATCTCCGGGCGCCCCGCCCCATACCGACCCATGTCATGCGCCGATCGGCCCTTCTCAGCCCTTCGTGTCCTCGCGGCGTACCGACAGGAGGTCCTCCAACTGTTCCTCGCGGGCCTGCGCGGCCACGAACAGCAGCTCGTCGCCCGCCTCCAGGGAGTCCTCCCGGGTCGGGGTGAGGACCCGGGTACCGCGGATGATGGTGACGAGGGACGTGTCCTCGGGCCATGCCACGTCACCCACCTGGGTGCCCGCGAGGGCGGACTCCGGGGGCAGGGTCAGCTCGACGAGGTTGGCGTCGCCGTGGCTGAAGCGCAGCAGCCGGACCAGGTCGCCGACGCTCACCGCCTCCTCGACCAGGGCCGACATCAGCCGAGGGGTCGAGACGGCGACGTCCACGCCCCACGACTCGTTGAACAGCCATTCGTTCTTCGGGTTGTTGACGCGGGCGACGACCCGCGGGACCCCGTACTCCGTCTTCGCGAGCAGCGAGACGACGAGGTTGACCTTGTCGTCACCCGTGGCCGCGATCACCACGTTGCAGCGTTGCAGCGCCGCCTCGTCCAGGGACGTGATCTCGCAGGCGTCGGCGAGCAGCCACTCCGCCATCGGGACGCGCTCGACCGAGATGGCGGTCGGCGCCTTGTCGACGAGCAGGACCTCGTGCCCGTTCTCCAGGAGCTCGGCCGCGATCGAGCGGCCCACGGCGCCGGCACCGGCAATGGCGACCCTCATCAGTGACCGCTCTCCTCTTCGGGGCCCTCGGCGAACGACGCCTCGACCTTCTCGATGTCGTCCGTGCGCATCATCACGTGCACCAGGTCGCCTTCCTGCAGCACTGTCTGCGAGCTGGGCAGCACCGCCTCACCCAGCCGGGTGAGGAAGGCCACGCGCACCCCGGTCTCCTCCTGGAGACGGCTGATCCGCTGTCCCACCCAGGCCGTGGAGGCGTGCACCTCGGCGAGCTGCACCCCGCCGGTCGGGTCGCGCCACAGCGGCTCGGCGCCCGACGGCAGCAGGCGGCGCAGCATCTGGTCGGCCGTCCAGCGGACGGTGGCGACGGTGGGGATGCCCAGGCGCTGGTACACCTCGGCGCGACGCGGGTCGTAGATGCGCGCCGCCACGTTCTCGATGCCGAACATCTCGCGGGCCACCCGGGCGGCGATGATGTTCGAGTTGTCGCCGCTGGAGACGGCTGCGAAGGCGCCGGCCTCCTCGATGCCCGCCTCGCGCAGGGTGTCCTGGTCGAAGCCGACGCCGGTCACACGACGGCCGCCGAACCCGGAGCCCAGTCGTCGGAAGGCGGTGGGGTCCTGGTCGATCACGGCGACCGTGTGCCCCTGTTGCTCCAGGGTCTGGGCGAGAGCGGAACCCACTCTGCCGCAGCCCATGATGACGATGTGCACGACCGTCCTTCCGGTGTGAAGTACTGCTCAGGCTCAAACAGGGTCTCAGACCGCCGCCCAAGCCACACACGCGCGGTCCGTCGGAGGCACCCCTGCGCGGTGGCGTCCCCCTCCATCTCCGCCCCCGTGGGACCGCTCTCCGTATTTTCCGCGCACTTCCGCGTACTCCCGACCCCGGTGGCCGCGATCAGCGGCGGCCGATGCTGCGCACGCTGACGAGGGTCAGGATTCCGAGGCCGACAAGTCCTGCGGCGGCGCCGATGAGTTCAGCGGTGGCGTACATGGAACCTCCATGAATGAGCAAAGGGCGGCAAAGTTTTGACTTTTTTCATATAGGCATGGAGATTCGCCCGACCTGGGATTCCATCAGCGAGCCCGCACCGAATTTCACCCGGAGAGCAGATTGCGGTCACACATCTCCGCGATCCGGCGCCGCGGAGAGCGGGGGAGGGTGGGCGGCGCCCTGTTCGACCGCTTACGATCCTCCCCGTGTCCAAACTGACCGACGTGCCCAAACGGATCCTGATCGGGCGCGCGCTGCGCAGCGACCGGCTCGGAGAGACTCTCCTGCCGAAGCGCGTCGCACTTCCCGTCTTCGCATCCGACCCGCTCTCCTCGGTGGCGTACGCGCCGGGGGAAGTGCTGCTCGTCCTGTCCATCGCGGGAGTGTCGGCCTATCACTTCAGCCCCTGGATCGCCGTCGCGGTCGTCGTGCTGATGTTCACCGTCGTGACGTCCTACCGGCAGAACGTGCACGCCTATCCCAGCGGGGGCGGCGACTACGAGGTGGCCAACACCAACCTCGGTCCCAAGGCCGGTCTCACCGTCGCCAGCGCGCTGCTCGTGGACTACGTCCTCACCGTCGCGGTGTCGATCGCGTCCGGCATCGAGAACCTCGGCTCGGCCGTGCCGTTCGTCGTCGAGCACAAGGTCCTCTGCGCGATCGCCGTCATCGTGCTGCTCACCTTGATGAACCTGCGCGGGGTCAAGGAGTCGGGAAAGCTCTTCGCGATCCCGACCTACGTGTTCGTGACGGGTGTCTTCCTGATGATCGCGTGGGGTGCGTTCCGCGGGATCGTCCTGGGCGACGCGATGAAGGCACCGACCGCCGATTTCGAACTCAAGGCCGAGCATCAGGGGATCGCGGGTTTCGCTCTCGTCTTCTTGCTGCTGCGTGCCTTCTCGTCCGGCTGCGCGGCCCTCACCGGAGTGGAGGCGATCAGCAACGGCGTCCCGGCCTTCCGCAAGCCCAAGTCCAAGAACGCGGCGACGACCCTCGCGATGATGGGCCTGCTCGCGGTGACCATGTTCTGCGGCATCATCGGACTGGCCATGGCGACGAACGTCCGCATGGCCGAATACCCGGCGCACGACCTGCTGGAGAACGGTGTCGCCGTCGGCGCCGGCTATGTCCAGGACCCGGTGATCTCACAGGTCGCCGAAGCGGTCTTCGGGAACGGCAGCATCCTGTTCGTCGTGCTGGCGGCGGCCACCGCGCTCGTCCTCTTCCTGGCGGCGAACACCGCGTACAACGGCTTCCCGCTGCTCGGCTCGATCCTCGCCCAGGACCGGTACCTGCCGCGCCAGTTGCACACCAGGGGCGACCGGCTCGCCTTCTCGAACGGCATCGTGCTGCTGGCCGGTGCGGCGATTCTGCTGATCTGGATCTACGGCGCCGACTCGACCCGTCTCATCCAGCTCTACATCGTCGGTGTGTTCGTGTCCTTCACACTCAGCCAGACCGGCATGGTCCGGCACTGGAACCGCCACCTGGCCACCGAGAAGGACCCGGCCAAACGCCGCCACATGGTCCGTTCCCGGGCCATCAACGCGTTCGGCGCCTTCTTCACGGGACTGGTCCTGGTCGTGGTGCTCGGCACCAAGTTCACGCACGGCGCCTGGGTGGCCCTCCTCGGCATGGTGATCTTCTACGTGACCATGTCCGCGATCCGTAAGCACTACGACCGGGTGGCGGAGGAGATCGCCGCGCCCGAGGGCCCCTCCGACGACAGCCTGCGCCCGTCCCGCGTCCACTCCGTCGTCCTCATCTCCAAGATCCACCGGCCGACCCTGCGGGCCCTCGCCTACGCCAAGCTGATGCGCTCCGACACCCTGGAGGCGCTCAGCGTCAACGTCGACCCGGCCGAGACGAAGACCCTGCGGGACGAGTGGGAACGGCGCGGCTTCGCGGTGCCGCTGAAGGTCCTCGACTCGCCCTACCGTGAGGTCACCCGCCCGGTCATCGAATACGTGAAGGGACTGCGCCGCGAGTCCCCGCGCGACGTGGTCTCGGTGATCATTCCCGAGTACGTGGTCGGCCACTGGTACGAGCACCTGCTGCACAACCAGAGCGCCCTGCGGCTCAAGGGGCGGCTGCTGTTCACCCCGGGTGTGATGGTGACCTCCGTGCCCTACCAGCTGCACTCCTCGGAAGTGGCCAAGAAGCGGGCGCGCAGGCGGCAGGAGTGGACCGCTCCGGGCTCGGTGCGGCGCGGGCCGGCGGAGCACCGGCCGAAGGAGCCGTCGCCGCCGAAGCGCTGAGGACCCCGGCGGGCGGGTCGGACCGGTCCGTGGTGAGGTGCCGGTCTCCGTCGGCACGTGGCGGGGCCGCTCGCGGCGCGTGGCCGCGGTGCCGGGCGGCCGGGACGGTTCGTGGTGAGCGGCCGGGCGGCGTCCACGTAGACTGGTGGGCTGTTGTCCGGCCGTTCCGGCCGGTCGGTCCCCTTTCGCATCTGGAGTCACCCCGCCATGCAGGCAGAACCGAAGAAAACGCCGGCGGGGTCGCTCGTGGGACAGGAGTACGAGGTCGAGATCGGCCCCGTCGCGCACGGCGGGCACTGCATCTCCCGTACTGACGCCGGCCAGGTCCTCTTCGTACGGCACGCGCTGCCCGGCGAGCGGGTCGTGGCGCGGGTGACCGACGGCGAGGAGGACTCGCGCTTCCTGCGCGCCGACGCCGTCGAGATCCTGGAGGCCTCCAAGGACCGTATCGAGGCTCCGTGTCCGTACGCCCGCCCCGGGCGCTGCGGCGGCTGCGACTGGCAGCACGCCAAGCCGGGTGCGCAGCGGCGGCTCAAGGGTGAGGTCGTCACCGAGCAGCTCCAGCGACTGGCGGGTCTCACCCCGGAGGAGGCCGGCTGGGACGGCACGGTGATGCCGGCCGAGGGCGACAAGCTGCCCGCGGGTGAGGTGCCCTCCTGGCGTACGCGGGTGCAGTACGCGGTCGACGAGGACGGCAACGCCGGTCTGCGCCGGCACCGTTCGCACGAGGTCGAGCCGATCGAGCGCTGCATGATCGCCGCGCCGGGAATCTCCGAGCTGGGCATCGAGCGGCGCGACTGGTCCGGGATGGAGTCGGTCGAGGCCATCGCGGCGACCGGTTCGCAGGACCGCATGGTGATTCTCGAACCCCGGCCCG
>Ga0247763_1001619_pt1 | contig 12595 bp, 8 predicted proteins | sample UWRJL141409B4_FD_179926 | JGI IMG/M metagenome (GOLD analysis project Ga0247763, IMG submission 179926) | Plant litter microbial communities from Arlington Agricultural Research Station in Wisconsin, United States - UWRJ-L141-409B-4 | ecosystem: Environmental > Terrestrial > Plant litter >...
CGGGCTCCCGGGACCCCTTCCGGGCGCCTCGCCGACCGTGTCCGGGGCCGTTTCGCCGTTACCCGACAGTCGCCGGACGTTCGAATACGCGCCTGGTTACGGCCACCGTCCACAGATTGGGGGACTTTCTGCTGTCCACACCCTGGGGACTGTGGAGTTGTCCAGTTCGTATCCACAGGCAGCACTGCTGATAGAGCATCAGCCCAGCTCAGTCGCCTGTGGATCGGTGGACAAACGATCTCCACAGGCTGTGGACAAAGAAAAGATCCACAGCCTGTGCGGGAAGTTGTCCACCGGCGACCCACAGGCTAGGGCCAGTTGTCCCCAGTGATCCTCAGCTTCTCCACATCGCTGTCCACTGTTCGGCAACTCGACGCACGCTCTCACCGTGTCGAGTGAAAGGCGTCACATGAGGATGCCAGGTTGGCCTGTGGGAAACGTGGGTAAAGCTGGGGACGGCCCTGGGGAGAAGTACCCCCTGCCTGTGCATGGGGTGTGCAGAACTTTTCCCCGTCCACAGAGGACGCCGGTTATCCACTGCCTCCACCCACAGGACCGGTGGACAAAAAACCAGGTCTGACCTGCGAAAACGGGGTTATCCACGGTATCCACAGGCCCTACTACTACTAACAACTAGAGAGAGCCTGGCAATCGTTTCGAAGTCGGGGCTGTGCACAACTCTCGCCCGGAGCCCCAGGAGCCGCTCGACACGACTTGACCCCGGGAGGCACCGACTGTCAGTGCGGTGCGTCAGACTGGACCCCGGCGTCCTGCCCCTCAGCGGGCTGAGCGACACCGAGTCAGACGACGAAGGCCAAGCAGGGCGAGAGCGCCGGCAACAGACGGAGGCGGCAACGGTGAAGATCCGGGTGGAACGCGACGTACTCGCGGAGGCAGTGGCCTGGGCGGCACGCAGCCTCCCGGCCCGTCCACCGGCGCCGGTGCTCGCCGGCCTCCTTCTGAAGGCCGAGCAGGGTGCGCTCAGCCTCTCCAGCTTCGACTACGAGGTCTCGGCACGTGTCTCCGTGGACGCGGAGACCGACGAGGAAGGCACGGTGCTCGTCTCGGGCCGCCTGCTCGCCGACATCTGCCGTGCCCTCCCCAACCGCCCGGTGGAGATCTCCACAGACGGTGTACGGGCCACCGTGGTCTGCGGTTCCTCCCGCTTCACCCTCCACACACTGCCTGTGGAGGAGTACCCGGCGCTGCCGCAGATGCCGTCCGCCACCGGCACGGTCCCCGGTGACGTCTTCGCCTCCGCCGCGGCCCAGGTCGCCATCGCCGCGGGCCGCGACGACACGCTGCCCGTCCTCACCGGTGTGCGCATCGAGATCGAGGGCGACACGGTCACGCTGGCGTCCACCGACCGCTACCGCTTCGCCGTCCGCGAGTTCCTGTGGAAGCCGGAGAACCCCGAGACGTCCGCCGTCGCCCTGGTGCCCGCCAAGACGCTCCTGGACACCGCCAAGGCGCTCACGAGCGGCGACAACGTGATCCTGGCGCTGTCCGGCTCCGGCGCGGGCGAGGGCCTGATCGGCTTCGAGGGAGCCGGACGGCGCACGACCACGCGCCTCCTGGAGGGCGATCTTCCGAAGTACCGCTCACTGTTCCCGACGGAGTTCAACTCGATCGCCGTCATCGAGACCGCCCCCTTCGTGGAGGCCGTCAAGCGTGTGGCGCTGGTCGCCGAGCGGAACACCCCGGTGAGGCTGAGCTTCGAGCAGGGTGTGCTCATCCTGGAGGCCGGCTCCAGTGACGACGCACAGGCTGTGGAAAGGGTCGACGCCCAGCTGGAGGGCGACGACGTGTCGATCGCCTTCAACCCGACGTTCCTGCTCGACGGACTGAGCGCCATCGACTCCCCGGTCGCCCAGCTCTCCTTCACCACGTCCACCAAGCCGGCGCTGCTCAGCGGCAGGCCCGCCCTGGATGCCGAGGCGGACGAGGCCTACAAGTACCTGATCATGCCGGTGCGGCTCAGCGGCTGACGAAGAGCCGCAGGTGGGGGCATACATCTGAGCGGCTGTGCCCACAGGTGTGCAGGAGAACCCGGGTCTAGGCTCGGACACAGGTGCGAACGTGCCTTTCTGTCACATCGCTAGTGAAGGAACAACCTGATGGAGCTCGGACTCGTCGGCCTCGGCAAGATGGGCGGCAACATGCGTGAACGCATCCGCCGCGCAGGCCACACCGTCATCGGATACGACCGTGACCCGGACCTCGCCGACGTCCACAGTCTCGAGGAACTCGTGGGCCGGCTCGAAGCGCCGCGTGCGGTGTGGGTGATGGTCCCGGCCGGCGGCCCGACCCAGGGCGTCATCGACGAACTCGGCGAGCTGCTGGACGCCGGTGACGTCGTGGTGGACGGCGGCAACTCCCGCTGGACGGACGACGAGAAACACGCCGCGGAGCTGGCGGCCAGGGGCATCGGCTTCGTCGACGCCGGCGTCTCGGGCGGCATCTGGGGCCTGAAGAACGGCTACGCCCTCATGGTCGGCGGCGAGGCCGAGCACATCGCCAGGGTCCGCCCGGTCTTCGACGCCCTCAAACCGGAGGGCGACGCCGGCTTCGTCCACGCCGGCAGGGTCGGCGCCGGCCACTTCTCCAAGATGGTCCACAACGGCATCGAGTACGCCATGATGCAGGCCTACGCCGAGGGCTGGGAACTCCTCCAGGCGGTCGACTCGGTCACCGACGTCCGCGAGGTCTTCCGGTCCTGGCAGGAGGGCACCGTCATCCGCTCCTGGCTGCTCGACCTCGCCGTCGACGCCCTGGACGAGGACGAACACCTGGAGAAGCTGCGCGGCTTCGCCCAGGACTCCGGCGAAGGCCGCTGGACCGTCGAGGCCGCCATCGACAACGCCGTACCGCTCCCCGCGATCACCGCCTCCCTCTTCGCCCGGTTCGCGTCCCGGCAGGACGACTCACCCCAGATGAAGATGATCGCGGCCCTGCGCAACCAGTTCGGCGGCCACGCCGTCGAGAGGAAGTAGCCCCGAAGCGGTACGAACCCGTCCGGAAGCGCCCCGGGAGATTTCGGAGCCGGTCCGGGAGCAGAAGAACCAGTCCACAGATCCGCGCCGCGGATCCACAGCCCCGGGGGAGGTCGGCGAACGACCATGCACGTCACGCATCTGTCGCTGGCCGACTTCCGCTCGTACGCCCGGGTCGAGGTCCCGCTCGACCCGGGCGTCACCGCGTTCGTGGGGCCCAACGGACAGGGCAAGACGAACCTCGTCGAGGCGGTCGGCTATCTCGCCACCCTCGGCAGCCACCGGGTCTCGTCCGACGCGCCCCTTGTGCGGATGGGGGCCGACAGGGCCGTCGTCCGGGCCGGCGTCCGGCAGGGCGAACGCCTCCAGCTCGTCGAGCTCGAACTGAACCCCGGCAAGGCGAACCGCGCCCGCATCAACAGATCCTCCCAGGTCAGACCCCGTGACGTGCTGGGGATCGTACGGACGGTGCTGTTCGCGCCCGAGGACCTGGCGCTGGTGAAGGGCGATCCCGGGGAGCGCAGACGCTTTCTCGACGAGCTGATCACCGCGCGCTCTCCCCGCATGGCGGGAGTGCGCTCCGACTACGACCGTGTCCTGAAGCAGCGCAACACACTGCTGAAGTCGGCCGCGCTCGCCCGCCGCCACGGTGGCCGCACGATGGACCTGTCCACACTCGACGTGTGGGACCAGCACCTCGCACGCGTCGGCGCCGAGCTGCTCGCCCAGCGGATCGACCTGATCGCCACGATCCAGCCGCTGACCGACAAGGCGTACGAACAGCTCGCGCCCGGCGGAGGCCCGGTGGTCCTGGAGTACCGGTCGTCCTCGCCAGGGATCGTGGGCCAGGCGCGCGAGGAACTGTACGAACAGCTGATGGCGGCCCTGGCGGAGACCCGCAAGCAGGAGATCGAACGGGGCGTCACGCTGGTGGGGCCCCACCGGGACGAACTCTCGCTCGGACTGGGCCGGCTGCCCGCGAAGGGGTACGCGTCGCACGGCGAGTCCTGGTCGTACGCGCTGGCGCTGCGTCTGGCCTCGTACGACCTGCTGCGGAGCGAGGGCAACGAGCCGGTACTGATCCTCGACGACGTGTTCGCCGAACTGGACACCCGTCGCCGTGAACGCCTCGCCGAGCTGGTCGCTCCCGGCGAGCAGGTGCTGGTGACGGCAGCGGTCGACGACGACGTACCGGGCGTCCTGACAGGGTCGCGGTATGCCGTGTCCGACGGTGCGGTGGAACGTGTATGAGCGAAAACACATCTGAGCCGAAGAAGGTCCCCGAGCCCTCGGGAGTCGACCTCGCGCGGGTGGCGCTGCGCGCGGCGAAGGAGCAGGCACGCGCGCGGGGGGACGCGGCGCGGGACCGGAAGCAGGCGCGTCGTGGAGGTCTGCGCTCCGGCGCACATGCCGACGGGCGCGACCCCATGGCGCTCGGGTCCGCCATCAACCGGCTCATCACCGAGCGCGGCTGGGAGACCCCGGCCGCCGTCGGCGGGGTCATGGGCCGCTGGCCGCAGATCGTCGGGGACGACCTGGCCAAGCACTGCGTACCGGAGAAGTACGACGAGGACGAGCGGGTACTGATCGTGCGGTGCGACTCGACGGCCTGGGCCACCAACCTGCGGCTGCTCGCTCCGCAGCTGGTCGCCCGCCTGAACGCGGACCTCGGGCACGGCACGGTGAGGCTGATCAAGGTGCTCGGTCCCGGAGGCCCCGCCCACCGCTACGGCCCCTTGCGCGCCCCCGGCAGCACGGGCCCCGGTGACACCTACGGATGAGCCCGACCGGACGGTACGGCGTCCGTAGCGGGGGGTTGACATCCCAAAGCGCTGAGTGCCGCTCTGCGCCTCTTTGAGCCCGGGTCCGCATATGGGGAGTCGGTGGAGACCGGTTCAGGGCGGCACATGCGGACTCAGGTACCGGCAAACCCCCATCACTGTCGGCGCTACCGGTAGACTGGAAGCTAATCCCGCCCCACTTGTGGGACACACCGAGCAACGCTGACAAAGGCTTATCAACGCAACACGCCGCAGCCGCTCCGGCCAGCCGCCGGAGCTTGGCTTGTGCTGTGCCAGAAAGGGCGCTTCGTGGCCGATTCCGGCAACCCCAACGAGAACATCCCGTCCACCGACGCGGGCGCGAAAACCGAGGTTCCCTCCTCGAACGGCGAGGTCACAGCCTCGTACGACGCCAGCGCCATCACCGTCCTCGAGGGTCTGGACGCGGTCCGCAAGCGACCCGGCATGTATATCGGCTCGACCGGTGAACGCGGACTCCACCACCTCGTGTACGAGGTGGTCGACAACTCCGTCGACGAGGCGCTGGCCGGCCACGCGGACACGATCGACGTCACGATCCTCGCCGACGGCGGCGTCCGCGTCGTCGACAACGGCCGCGGCATCCCGGTGGGCATCGTCGCCTCCGAGGGCAAGCCCGCCGTCGAGGTCGTGCTGACCGTGCTGCACGCGGGCGGAAAGTTCGGCGGCGGCGGATACGCGGTCTCCGGCGGTCTGCACGGTGTGGGCGTCTCCGTGGTGAACGCGCTGTCCACCAAGGTGGCCGTCGAGATCAGGACCGACGGACGCCGCTGGACGCAGGACTACAAGCTGGGCGTGCCGACGGCTCCGCTGGCCCAGCACGAGGCCACCGACGAGACCGGCACGTCGGTCACCTTCTGGGCCGACGGGGACATCTTCGAGACCACGGACTACTCCTTCGAGACGCTCTCGCGGCGCTTCCAGGAGATGGCGTTCCTCAACAAGGGTCTGACGATCAGACTCACTGATGAGCGCGACTCGGCGAAGGCCACAGTGGGGGCCGACGAGGCCGGCGCGGACGAGCCCGAAGAGGTCAAGACCGTCACGTACCACTACGAAGGCGGCATCGTCGACTTCGTGACGTACCTCAACTCCCGCAAGGGCGAGGTCGTGCACCCCACCGTGATCGACATCGAGGCCGAGGACAAGGAGCGCATGCTCTCCCTCGAGGTGGCGATGCAGTGGAACGGCGGTTACACAGAGGGTGTGTACTCGTTCGCCAACACCATCCACACCCATGAGGGCGGTACGCACGAGGAGGGCTTCCGCGCGGCGCTCACCGGTCTCATCAACCGGTACGCGCGCGACAAGAAGCTGCTCCGCGAGAAGGACGACAACCTCACGGGCGACGACATCCGCGAGGGTCTGACGGCGATCATCTCGGTCAAACTCGGCGAGCCGCAGTTCGAGGGCCAGACCAAGACCAAGCTGGGCAACACCGAGGCGAAGACCTTCGTCCAGAAGGTCGTGCACGAGCACCTCACGGACTGGCTGGACCGCAACCCCAACGAGGCCGCGGACATCATCCGCAAGTCCATCCAGGCGGCCACCGCGCGGGTGGCGGCCCGGAAGGCCCGCGACCTGACGCGCCGGAAGGGACTCCTGGAGACGGCGTCGCTGCCGGGCAAGCTGAGCGACTGCCAGTCGAACGACCCCACCAAGTGCGAGATCTTCATCGTCGAGGGCGACTCCGCCGGCGGTTCGGCCAAGTCCGGCCGCAACCCCGAGTACCAGGCGATCCTGCCGATCCGGGGCAAGATCCTCAACGTCGAGAAGGCGCGGATCGACAAGATCTTGCAGAACCAGGAGATCCAGGCCCTGATCTCCGCTTTCGGCACCGGGGTCCACGAGGACTTCGACATCGCGAAACTCCGTTATCACAAGATCATTCTGATGGCGGACGCCGATGTCGACGGCCAGCACATCAACACCCTGCTGCTGACCTTCCTGTTCCGTTTCATGCGGCCGCTGGTCGAGGCCGGGCACGTGTTCCTGTCCCGTCCGCCGCTCTACAAGATCAAATGGGGCCGCGACGACTTCGAGTACGCGTACTCGGACCGCGAGCGCGACGCCCTGATCGAGCTGGGCAGGCAGAACGGCAAGCGCATCCGTGACGACTCGGTGCAGCGCTTCAAGGGCCTCGGCGAGATGAACGCCGAGGAACTGCGCATCACGACCATGGACCAGGAGCACCGCGTCCTCGGCCAGGTCACGCTCGACGACGCCGCCCAGGCCGACGACCTCTTCTCGGTCCTGATGGGCGAGGACGTCGAGGCGCGCCGCGCGTTCATCCAGCGCAACGCCAAGGACGTCCGTTTCCTCGACATCTGAGTCGGTCTCAGCTGACCGCGTCAGAAAGGATCTGCACCAGCAATGACCGACGACAACACCCCGATCACTCCTGAAGAGGACAGCGCCTTCTCCCTGCGTGTCGAGCCCGTCGGGCTCGAGACGGAGATGCAGCGCTCGTACCTCGACTACGCGATGTCCGTCATCGTGTCGCGCGCGCTGCCCGACGTACGGGACGGTCTGAAGCCCGTCCACCGCCGCGTGCTGTACGCCATGTACGACGGTGGCTACCGGCCGGAGAAGGGCTTCTACAAGTGCGCCCGCGTCGTCGGCGACGTCATGGGCAACTACCACCCGCACGGCGACTCGTCGATCTACGACGCGCTGGTCCGTCTCGCACAGCCGTGGTCGATGCGGATGCCGCTGGTGGACTCGAACGGCAACTTCGGGTCCCCGGGCAACGACCCGGCCGCCGCCATGCGGTACACCGAGTGCAAGCTGATGCCGCTGTCCATGGAGATGGTCCGTGACATCGACGAGGACACCGTCGACTTCACGGACAACTACGACGGCCGCTCCCAGGAGCCGACGGTCCTGCCCGCCCGCTTCCCGAACCTGCTGATCAACGGCTCGGCTGGCATCGCGGTCGGCATGGCCACCAACATCCCGCCGCACAACCTGCGCGAGGTCGCGTCCGGCGCCCAGTGGTACCTGGAGAACCCCGAGGCCTCGCACGAGGACCTCCTGGACGCGCTCATCGAGCGCATCAAGGGCCCCGACTTCCCGAGCGGCGCCCTCGTGGTGGGCCGCAAGGGCATCGAGGAGGCGTACCGCACGGGCCGTGGCTCCATCACGATGCGCGCGGTCGTCGAGGTCGAGGAGATCCAGAACCGCCAGTGCCTGGTGGTGACCGAGCTGCCCTACCAGGTCAATCCCGACAACCTGGCGCAGAAGATCGCCGACCTGGTGAAGGACGGCAAGATCGGCGGCATCGCGGACGTACGGGACGAGACCTCGTCGCGTACGGGGCAGCGCCTGGTCATCGTCCTGAAGCGGGACGCGGTCGCCAAGGTCGTTCTGAACAACCTCTACAAGCACACCGACCTGCAGACGAACTTCGGCGCCAACATGCTGGCGCTGGTGGACGGCGTGCCGCGCACCCTGTCGCTCGACGCGTTCATCCGCCACTGGGTGACGCACCAGGTCGAGGTCATCGTCCGCCGTACGAAGTTCCGGCTGCGCAAGGCCGAGGAGCGCGCGCACATCCTGCGCGGCCTTCTGAAGGCCCTGGACGCCATCGACGAGGTCATCGCGCTGATCCGGCGCAGTGACACCGTCGAGATCGCACGCGAGGGCCTCATGGGCCTCCTGGCGATCGACGAGATCCAGGCCAACGCCATCCTCGAGATGCAGCTGCGCCGGCTGGCCGCCCTGGAGCGCCAGAAGATCGTCGCCGAGCACGACGAGCTCCAGGCGAAGATCCGCGAGTACAACGCGATCCTGGCCTCGCCCGAGCGGCAGCGCACCATCATCAGCGAGGAACTGACCGCGATCGTCGAGAAGTTCGGTGACGACCGCCGCTCCAAGCTGGTGCCCTTCGACGGCGACATGTCCATGGAGGACCTGATCGCCGAAGAGGACATCGTCGTCACCATCACGCGTGGCGGTTACATCAAACGGACCAAGGCCGAGGACTACCGCTCGCAGAAGCGCGGCGGCAAGGGCGTACGGGGCACGAAGCTCAAGGAAGACGACATCGTCGACCACTTCTTCGTGTCGACGACGCATCACTGGCTGCTGTTCTTCACCAACAAGGGACGCGTCTACCGCGCGAAGGCGTACGAGCTTCCCGACGCCGGGCGGGAAGCACGTGGCCAGCACGTCGCGAACCTGCTGGCCTTCCAGCCGGACGAGGCGATCGCCGAGATCCTCGCGATCCGCGACTACGAGGCGGTGCCGTACCTGGTGCTCGCCACCAAGGGCGGACTGGTGAAGAAGACGCCGCTGAAGGATTACGATTCACCGCGTTCGGGTGGCGTCATCGCGATCAATCTCCGCGAAACGGAGGACGGTTCCGATGACGAACTGATCGGGGCCGAGCTGGTTTCGGCGGAGGACGATCTGCTCCTGATCAGCAGGAAGGCCCAATCGATCAGGTTCACCGCGACGGACGACGCTCTGCGGCCCATGGGCCGTGCCACCTCGGGCGTCAAGGGGATGAGCTTCCGCGAGGGAGACCAGCTGCTCTCGATGAATGTTGTTCGACCCGGTACGTTCGTGTTCACTGCCACAGACGGTGGGTACGCGAAGCGGACCGCCGTCGACGAGTACCGCGTCCAGGGTCGCGGCGGTCTGGGTATCAAGGCCGCCAAGATCGTCGAGGACCGCGGCTCGCTCGTCGGCGCGCTGGTGGTCGAGGAGACCGACGAGATCCTCGCCATCACACTGTCCGGCGGTGTGATTCGCACGCGAGTCAACGAGGTCAGGGAGACGGGCCGTGACACCATGGGCGTCCAACTGATCAACCTGGGCAAGCGCGATGCCGTCGTCGGTATCGCACGTAACGCCGAGGCCGGTCGCGAAGCCGAGGAAGTCGACGGGGTGGTCGACGACTCGGACGAGGTCGAGACGGTCGCCGGTACGGACGAGGCCGAGCGGTCCTCGGACGAGTAGCGAGGAGTGAGTCATCGTGAGCGGAGCCACGGGCGCCGGTTCGACCGATACGGATACGGACGGCGGCCGTGGCCCCGCCACGGAGGCGAAGGACTCCCATGACTCCCATGGATCCCAGGGGGGAACTGTGACGGACACCCGAGGTCCGCAGCCGCCGCAGTATGCGGCGGGCGCGGCCCCAGGCTCGCAGGTGCCTCCGGGCCCGGCGGCACCTCACGGCCCGGCGGGCACCGCGGTGCCGCAGGCCCCGGCCTCACCCCTGCCGGGGGAACGGCAGCCGCGGCAGACCGCCCAGCCGTACCACCCGCCGCAGGCGTATCCGGCGCAGACGACGCCCGTCCCCGGCGGCACCGCCGGTGCGGCCGTCCGCAGGCCGCGCACCGGGGCGCGCACCATGCCCCGTACGCGTAAGGCCCGGCTGAGAGTGGCCAAGGCCGACCCCTGGTCGGTGATGAAGGTCAGCTTCCTGCTCTCCATCGCTCTCGGCATCTGCACGATCATCGCGGCGGCCGTGCTGTGGATGGTCATGGACGCCATGGGCGTCTTCTCCACCGTGGGCGGCACGATCTCGGAGGCGACCGGCTCGAACGAGTCGAACGGCTTCGACCTGCAGTCGTTCCTGTCGCTGCCGCGTGTGCTCATCTTCACGTCGATCATCGCTGTCATCGACGTCGTCCTCGCCACCGCGCTGGCCACGCTCGGAGCCTTCATCTACAACCTCTCCGCCGGCTTCGTCGGCGGTGTCGAGCTCACGCTCGCCGAGGACGAGTAGACGTAGTCACGACCGCTTCACCGGTGGGAGCGCACCCTCGTCGGGGTGCGCTTTCACGTGTTCGGGGGTGCGTGCGCACAGGACCGGGGGTGCGGTCGCGCCTGGCCCGGAGACGTCTGTTCGTATCGTTCGTGGGGGCCGGTCCGTGGCGCTCCGAGGCGCGTGGCCGCAACGCCCGGAGGTGCGCTTTCGCGCTGTTCGGGCAGGCGGGAGCGGGGCCCGGATACCGATTTTGGGACTGACCCCGTCGTGCGCTAATCTTCAGAGGTCAGCGCGCGGGACCTACACCGCAGAGCGCGGCGGGGCTATAGCTCAGTTGGTTAGAGCGCATCCCTGATAAGGATGAGGCCACAGGTTCAAATCCTGTTAGCCCCACCGGTATGAAGACCCTCAGCCGATCGCGGCTGGGGGTCTTTTCTGTTCCTGGACGGCAGCGTCACGGCAGTGTCAAGGGCCGGGCTCCCCATCGCGGATCCGGCTGACTGCGGTGTTCGCGCTCAAGCGCTGCTGGACCTCGGGCCGAAGGCGCGGAAGGATCCGGAACACCGGAACAGGGGCGGGCCCCGGCGCACCGACTGCCGGGCTGTCATTCAGGGTGTCAAACGAGTCAGGCCGAGTCGTCTCCTTCCGGCGACGGCCGGCCGGGAGCTCTCGGCAATTCAGTACCCAACGCATCGTGACGCTCAAGAACTCAGTGGTTCGGTGCCTGCGGGCGCACCTGAGCAGTTCGGACCGAGTCGACCGGCGGAGGGGCTGCACGTCGGCAGCCGCATGCCGCACTCTGCATGCCGCAAACCTCGCCGCAGACGGCCCCGGCATCGTCTGAGTCCCGGGTCAGGAGGCCTCGGCGGGCTCAGGTCCGACGGGGAGCGGCGGCGCGGTGCTCGACGCTGTGGTGGGAGTGACCGCTGCCGTGGCCGCCGATGCCCAGGTCAGGCCATGTTCGGAGGTGGCGCCGCGAGGGCCTGACGACCGGGCGACGCGTTCTGTCGCACCGCGCGGAGGGGCGATGCTCGAACGGCGGACCTTCACTGCGCTGTCCCGTCAACTCCTCGCTGAACGAACTCCCGTCGTCCCTCGGTCACGCGGTCGCACCACACCGGGCGGTGCTCCGGACGCGAGGTCATCGCAGGGCGGCCGGGCCGGCAGCCGCCAGTGCCCGAGGCACGACGGGAGACGGATCCGGGGCGGCAGCGGCCTCGGGAGCGGGAGCCGACAGCCGGGCCGGGGCGGAGGACTGCGCCGGAAGAGCGACGCCGGTGAGGGGCACGGCACCTGTGACAGGAGCAGGGGCAGGGGCAGGGGCGGAGGCAGGCACGGAAGCAGGGGCGGAGGCAGGCGCGGAGGGCGGATACTCGGGGGCTGCCGGACGGCTGAGGACGGTGTCGCCGTCCCCGAGTTCCGAGGGCGGACGGCCCGCACCGCCACCGGTGCCCATGACGCCGGTCGCCGAGCGGGTGCTGCCGGACGGGTCGGCCGGTGCCGCGGCGGTGTGGCTGACGATGTGTCTCTCGGCTGCGTCTCCCCGGCCTGTCTCCTTCCCGTCCGCGTCTCTCACCCCCGGCACCGGGGCGTTCTCGTGCGGGGCGGTGGTGTCCGCGGACGCGTCCGTCAGCAGGCGGTTCCGGCAGGACGGTGAGGATCCGTGCGCCTCGGCGTGGATGCGCTGTTTCATCGTCGGCGGCAGGGAGCAGCTCAAGGACCGGCCCCGGATGGGCTCCTCCTGCGCTGTCGCGTCCTGGGGGACGTCGGTGTTGCGTGGCGCCCCTGTCTGCGTTACCGCGGCGACGGCGGTCGTGGTGATCAGTCCGAGCGACGTGCACAGCGTGAGGAAGGCGGCGACGATCGCGGTCCACAGGTTCATGACCGGGTTGCGGGTCATGGTCCCTCTCTTTCGGATGGGTTGATTTGCTTACTTTCCTCATGATGTGTATGCCGGTGGCGAGGTGGCGGACCAACGCCCGTGGCGCGGCGTTCTTCTGATGAACACCACTCATATGGGCGCAACGCATGCGGGATAGTCGGCGAAGGGGAGGAAAGGGACCGAA
>Ga0247763_1001620_pt1 | contig 12593 bp, 1 predicted proteins | sample UWRJL141409B4_FD_179926 | JGI IMG/M metagenome (GOLD analysis project Ga0247763, IMG submission 179926) | Plant litter microbial communities from Arlington Agricultural Research Station in Wisconsin, United States - UWRJ-L141-409B-4 | ecosystem: Environmental > Terrestrial > Plant litter >...
ACAAAAAAAAGGGCCCACTTAAAAAACAGGGGGTCATATTCATTTAATTTCTAAACTTAAATGAATATGCCTCACTTTGCATATTAAAAATCGTGCAACTAGTACCGTTAGATTCATCTTGACGAGGGCTACACATTTATGCAACCGGCTATATCGTACGAGCAATAGTTATTAAGATATACTGGATTGAAAATATTGGGTGTATTGGAGGTTTGGGGTGTGCCAAGGTCCTGCCCAGACCTCGCTTAGGCTGGCTAGTGCGTTAGGTTAGGTAACGTAGGGATTATACTACTACCTGGGCCAGCTAGCGTAGGGGCTACACTACTACTGCTATTACCGTAGGGGCTAACTATAGTCCACGCGGCAGTCTACTAGACTCGGTTTCTTTTGCCCCACTTTTTCTAGGAAACAGGGGGTAGACTTGATTACTGTATAGGGGGTAGACGCGAGTTTGTTCCTAAAAGTATATAGTTATAAAAATGGTACCGTTTGAATCGTAAGAAGAAAACTAAAACTTCTATCTCTTTAGATTTCCTGTATAATATTTGGTTGTTGAAATATAGGGGTGAGAAGATATTGGGGGTAAAAGGTTTGAACCTACTATACGATTAGTATAATATATATTCGGCTACTTAACTAAAATGAATAAAACCGATATATATCGAATCGCTAGTTTCTAGTAATTAAAACGTACGTTTTTAATTTGCTATATAATACGTAGTATTGGAAAAAGGTTCGATTTAATTTAATATAATCCTGCGTAGATGTAAGGGTGTTTTAAGGTTTAGGGTCCTCTTAGTAAATAAGCTTTTTTATTCTTGTAAATTTGATTAAAAAACCTTTGTAAAAAACCAGCTATAAAAATATAATTAAAAGAGCTTCCAGCCAAAATATATAATATAATTAATTATTCTTTTTTTACAATTTAATAACACTTTACCACAACCCCTTTAATTAAAACTATAAGTATTATACTGTATAATAAAAGAAACGATACGTATTATATTATATAAAAAACAATTAATAAATTGCGTATTAAAGTTTCGAGATTATATAAGATATAAACCTGGATATAATTAAAATAAATTCCCGTATACGTTTAAAATATCTTTGAAATATATATACGAAAGATATAAAAGTTCCCCAAAGAAATTAGATATTATATAGTATAATAAAAATCCCAAAGCATAATATAGTTATTAGGATCTAAGGTATAATACTGTAAATAGCTACCGCTATAATATTAACTATTTTCTAAAGGTAGGGTATTATATAGTAAGGATCCCTAAATTATATAAATTTATATTTTTACAAACGTATTGTATTTTATCTATATAGGTAAGATAGTAGGCGTATAAGACTATTATTGCTGTTAAAAACTTCTAATATAAAAAAGCATCGCAAGTCACAGGCGTATAAATCCGTTATCGCCTTTACAGACTTTTAATATAAAAACCATTATATAGTATATATATATTATCGCTATTACTACCTTTAATTGCCTAATTATCCTATTAAAACCCGTAACCCTAGCTTATAATAGTACAAGCCTAAAAAACGCGTTTAAAAATCACCAGTTTTAAACCCTATATTATATCGTTATATAAAAACTAATACCTACCTTTACCTTTACCCCCTTTTTATAAAAGGTTTTCGAAACGTTTTCTCTAGCGTTATACCTTTATATCCAGATCCTTAGCCTAATAAAAAGCCTAATACGTAACGTTTCTTAAATCCTTTATATAACCTATAACTTTATTTTTCTAATTAACTAACTTATTATACGAATTCAGGCTCAGGATACCGTTATTAATTTCGATTAAGCTTATACTAATAGATTATAGTAAACCGTTATTAATATTACTATTCTCCTCCTCGTTACTAAAATCTAGTACCATTTACTCGAAACTAATACCGGTATTTTTTAACGTTTAATACCTTAAGGTTTTACTTAATTTGGAAGAAATAGGTATATTATACTTAATTATTATATAAATTAATTATTTTATCCAACTATATTGTAATATATATACTAAATCCTATATTAACTCCCCCGCCTACTTTGTAGTAAAAATACTTTATCTTCTAATCTATTAATACGTAATTAAAATATGTATTATTAAAATAGCCCTATATAGTAAGGTAATACTTAAAGAATTTTTTATTCCTAGTACTATAATAATTCGTATAAGGGCTATTATTTAATTATTCGCCTTTTAATATTAATACCAGAGTATTTCTACGTTAAATATTTTTAATTAAGATTTACTATATTAGGTACTACTTAATAAAGTTATTATACTTAATAAGTATAACCTTATTAGGCGATTTTAACTTTAAGATAATTATATAGGTAATTATATTAGCGTATTTAGTAAGGCTTTACAATATAAAAGGCTAAGGGGTTATAAAGAAGTTAATATACTTTTCGTTATTAATATAATCCGCTGGTATACCCGTAGGCTATTTAATAGTAGCGGTAGTAGTTTTAGTCTATTTGTAAGAAGGTATTATTACTATACGTATTATTAATATATTGGATATAACTAGCTATAAGCTATATATATCTTATAAATATTATTAAGAGTAGAAATAAAGCGGATAAGTTATATAAAGCGGTAAATATTATAGCTTATTAATTATTAATATTAGCTAGAATTTTATATAATACCTAATTATAATCCACGCGGAACTCTACTAAAGTTCCTTTCTTTTGCCCCACTTTTTCTAGGAAATGGGGGGTAAAATTCCTTTCTATATAAGGGGTAGAGTTCGTTTTATTCCCAAAGGTGTACAGTTATTAAAATAGTACCATTCGAATCGCAAGAAGAAAACTAAAATTTCTATCTCTTTAAATTTCCTATACAATATCTGGTTATTAAGATATAGGGGTGAGAAGATGTTGGGGGCAAAAGGTCCGAAATCACTATACGATTAATACAATATATATTTAGCTACTTAATTAAAATGAATAAAACCAATATATATTAAATTACTAGTTTCTAGTAATTAAAACGTACGTTTTTAATTTGCTATATAATACGTAGTATTAAATAAAGATTTAATTTAATTTGGTATAATTCCGCGCAGATATGAGGGTGTTTTGAGGTTTGGGGTTCTCTTATATAAATAAGCTTTTTTACCCCTATAAAGTTAATTAAAAAACCCTTATAAAAATCTAACTATAAAAATATAATTTAAAGAACTTTTTACTAAAGTATATAATATTTAATTAATCGTTCTTTTCTTATAATCTAATCGTACCCTACTACAGCTTATATAACTAAGACTATAAGTATTGCACTATATAATAAAAGGGACGATATGTATTATATTATATAGAAGATAATTAATAAATTACGTATTAAAGTTTTAAAATTATATAAGATATAAATTTGGATATAATTAGAATAAATTCCTATATATATTTAAAATATTTCTAAAATATATATATAAAAGATATAAAAGCTCCCTAAAGAAATTAAATATTATATAGTATAATAAAAGTCCTAAGGTATAATATAGTTATCTTTATATATATTAGGATCTAAGGTATAATACCGTAAATAGCCGCTATTATAGTATTAACTATTTTCTAAAAGTAAGATATTATATAGTAAAATCTACGAATTATATAAATTTGTATTTTTACAATTATATTATATTTTATTTATATAGGTAAAATAGTAGGTATATAAAATTACTATTACTATTACAAACTTTTAATATAAAAAGCATTATAGGTTACAGGCGTATAAATCTACTATCGCCTTTATAAATTCCTAATATAAAAAATATCGCAAGATAATATACGTATATTATCGCTATTATTACCCTTAATTACCTAGTTATTTTACTAAGGCTTGTAACTCTAATTTATAATAATATAAGCCTAAAAAACGTATTTAAGAATTACTAATTCTAAACCTTATACTATATCGTTATATAAAATTAACACCTACCCTTACCCTTACCCCCCTTTTGTAAAAGGTTTTTAAAACGCTTTTTTTAACGCTATACCTTTATATCCAGGCCCTTAGCCCGATAAGAGGCCTAATACGTAGCATTTCTTAAGTCCCTTACATAACCTATAATTTTATTTTTTTAATTAACCAGCTTATTATACGAATTTAAGTTTAAAATACCGCTATTAGTTTTAATTAAGCTTATATTAATAGATTATAATAAGCTATTATTAATATTACTATTCTCCTCCTTATTGCTAAAATCTAATACTACCTACTTAAAGCTAGTACCAGTATTTTTTAGCATTTAGTACCTTAAGGTCTTACTTAATTTAAAGGGGATAGGCGTATTGTACTTAACTATTATATAAATTAGTTATTTTATTTAACTATATTATAATACATATACTAGGTTTTACATTAGCCCCCCCACCTATTCCGTAGTAAAAATACTTCGTTTTTTAATCTACTAATACGTAATTAAAATATATATTATTAAAATAGCCCTATATAGCGAGGTAATATTTAAAGAAGTTTTTATTCCCAGTATTATAACGGTTTATATAAGGGCTATTATCCGGTTATTTACCTTTTAATATTAATATTAAAATATTTCTATATTAAGTATCCTTAATTAAAATTTACTACGTTAGGTACTACTTAATAAAGTTATCGTACTTAATAAATACAACCTTATTAGGCGATTTTAACTTTAAAATAGCTATATAGGTAATTATATTAGTATACTTAGCGAAACTTTATAATATAAAAGGTTAAGGGGTTATAAAAAAGTTAATATACTTCTCGTTATTGATATAATCCGCCAATATACCTATAGGCTACTTAATAGCGGCGGTAGTAGTTTTGGCCTATTCGCGAAAAGGTATTATTACTATATGTATCGTTAATATATTGGATATAACCAGTTATAGGCTGTATATATTTTATAAATATTATCGGGGGTAGGAGTAAGGTAAATAAATTGTATAAAGCGGTAAATATTATAATTTATCGGTTATTAATATTAATTAAAATTTTATATAATACCTAGTAAATAGTAATACTAATAGGTAATTTAGGGCAGAGAATAATAAGATTATATAAAAGGTAAGGGTAGGTAGAGATTTGGATAGTTGGAGTATAGTAAAAAGTAGAGTAGTATAAATTGCAAATTATATAATACATTGGTTAGGAGAAACTAAAAATGGCCATTCTATAAAGTATACAATATGGGGAAATACATAAGAAGTATTAGGAGTATATATATAATATATAAGTAGGAAAATAAGTAGGAAAATATTATATACCTTAAGTTAAAACGGGTAATATACCAGGGCTATACTAGGTATGAATTTCTCGGTTACGTATATAAAGATAAAGGTATAAAGTAGGTAAAATATATATATGTATACAAAGTAAAAAAATATTACGTACCTTAAAATATAATATACGATATATTACGGGTTATATTGGGTATAAATTTCTTAGTTACGTATATAAAGGTAAAGGTAAAATATAAGGTAATAAAGAGTATACTTAGTATATAAAGTAGCAAAATAAGAAAAAGAGTATTACGTACCTTAAGCTAGGGCGTGTAATATATTGTAGGTTATACTAAGTGTAAGTTTTTTAAATACGTATATAAGGTTAAGAGTAGAAAGTAAGTAGAGAAAAAGAGTATATATATATATATAAAGTAAGAAAATATTATATACCTTAAGCTAAAGCGGGCGATATATAGTAAGTTGTATTAAATATAAGTTTCTCGGACGCGTATATAAGGTTGGGAATAAAAAGTAGGTAGAGAGAGTATATATATTATATATAAAGTAAAAAAATATACAAAACGAGAAAGAGATTATTATATATTTTAAGTTAAAACGGGTAATATACCGTAAATTATACTAAGTATAAGTTTCTTGGACGCGTATACGAAATTAGGGGTGGAAAGTAAGTAAAAAGTATATATAAGTAGTATATAAAGCAAGAAAATATTACGTACCTTAAGATAAAGTAGGTAATATATTACGGGTTATATTAGGTATGAATTTTTTGGTTATATATATAAAGATAAAGGTAAAGTATAAGGTAATAAAGAGTGTATTTAGTATATAAGTAGTAAAATAAAAAAGAAAATATTACGTACTTTAAGCTAAAATAGGTAATATACTAAAAATTATACTAAGTATAAATTTCTTAACCGCGTATACGAAGATAAAGGTGCAAAGTGGGTAAAGTGTATATATATATATAGTATATAGAGTAAGAAAATATTATATACCTTAAGATAAAGTAAATGATATGCTATGGGTTATATTAGGTATAAGATTTTTAATTACGCGTATAAAAGTAGGGTGGAAAGTAAGTAAAGGGAAAATATGCTTAGTATATAAAATAGAAAAATAAGAAAGAAAATATAACGTACTTTAAATTAAAGTAGGTAATATACTAAAAGCTATACTAAGTGTAAGTTTTTTAGCTATACGTACGAAAATAAACGTATAAAATAGGTAAAAAGTATATATATAGTATATAAAGTAAGAAAATATTACGTACCTTAAGATATAATAAGTAATAAGCTATAAGTTATTAAGGTAAGTAGTAATTAAAGTTGTTATATAAAGGAAGAAAAGTAGTAAAGGGCGGAGGGTAAGGGGGGTATTTATACCCAGAAATTATACCAGCCATTAAGGTACTAATTTCTACTATTCTCGGTGAGTGGGCCCGATTTTACTATTACTAGTTTGCTCCTTCCTTTACAGTTCCAGGTAAAAATAACGCTATACGCGGTTATTTAGTACTATAATTTACTCTTTAATACAACAATAGTATTATACGTAGTTAATATTAAATAAAAAGCTAGTAATTGTATTAATTTTTATCTCATAACTTAATATACGCGTTATATACCAATCCAGATCTTATAACTCCTATTCGCAAAATTACTATATAATGGCAATATTAAGTTAAATATTAATAATCAGTTTATATCCTCAACACTATATATATTATATATTATCTAAAATACCACATCAATACTAAAAACGCTAGTTATTAAACCAGATAACTCCTTATACCGTATATTTACTTACTAAGTCAAATAAACTTCACTAGCTACCTAAATATAATTTTAGCTAGAAAGCTCCTCCACAACATTATACCATCTTCTCCAGCAGGACGCTTTACTATACTATAATATTATATTATTTTATATTAATAATTAAACAAGCTAAAGAATTAACCTATTATAATACCTCTTTAATATATAAGGGCTTTAATTCGTTATTACTAGGAGTTCCAACCTATAGCTAATAAAAAAGGTTAAATAGGTCCACTTTGGGTTAATATATACTATTAATTCAAAAAACCAATATATCTTCACAACCTCTTCTTACCGTACAACTCTTAAATCAGCAAACCATTAGCTTTTATTACAACTTATCTTCTTATCCTATTAAATTAATTTTCCATATACGTTTTTATATAATCCTATATTTAAACGTTACGTAATATCTTTATATTTAACTTTTATAAAACTATTTTATTATTTCAAAAAATATAATCTCTTCGTTTATACAAGCTATTATTACTATATACTCCCTAATAAAGCCAAAACACACCTTACCAACCAGTATAAAAATATACCTCTCGTAATTTAGAAGATTATTATATAACGTTTAACCTTATTTAATACGAAATTCCAAAAATAAACCAATTTTAATTTCCTTAAGCTACCTAAAAGGCCAATATATATAATTCCCCAGCTTAAAAAGCCTTTTTACAACAACTTATCTTATATCGTATATCCATATATTATAATATTAGTTAAAACTATACAAAACTACTATAAAAATAATTATAGCTGGGTTAACCCGAAGTCTTAAGGCTGGTTAATAATTACGGTAGGTATTATTATATTGTAACGTATTAAAGTTCCGTATTAGCGTTTCTTTACTAAAAGGAAAGGCTTAGCCTACTTTAAAGTTATTATACCTATTCCGATACGTAATATTATACCGGGTAAATATTTCAAATAATTAATAACGGTATAATAATTTATTAATTTAATTATAAAGTAGATAAATAATATATAATATGCTATAAACGTTATTAGTAATAAATTTGGATCTTTTAAATTTAATTTCTAGGTTTAGCGTATAGGGTAAAGTAAATATTTTAATAGGTTATTATTTAATACGATTCGGTAACTAATTAGTAAAAATCCAAAAGCTAAATAGCCGGATATATTAGAAATATTAATATAGTAGTAGGAAAAGTACTTGCTGTAACTAGGTTTCCTCTAGGAGGCCGTTAATATTATTATACGAAAGGCGTAGCTAATATTTAACTATTTGGAAGCTAATTTAGCCGTATTATTCAAAATTATTAATAAATTAGGGAGTAAATTACAGTACCCTTTTAACGTATAAGTTAAAACTACTACTATTATTAGGTATATTAAGGTCTAGTAAAAAGCCGTATTATATATTTACCGTACCCAGGTATTTTTTAAAAATCCGTATATTTAGGAGAAGTTTATACTATAAAAAATAACGTTATATTAAAAGGATTTGTAGTAGCTTATTATCTAAGTAATTAAAAAGCAATTATACGATACGTTTAAGGGTAATAACCATATAGCCCTTAACTAGCTTATTTTTAACTTTTTAATTAATTTACTTAACTACTAGCTATTAAATTAACCGTATAAAAATCCTTTATTATCAGTATTAGCGGGAATAAGCGTTAATTTAATATATAATATCTGGGTAACTCCTATAATATATACTAATAAGTATTCCGTAATCCTCCGGGTAGTAAAGTACCTAATTTTATACCAAAATTAGCTAAAAATAAAAAAGAATTTAACGTAAGAAAATGGTAAACTAGCCTTATATACGTATTACGCTTTTATTAAATAGTAGTTAACCTTTATACTAAATAATAACGGATTTTTTAAACTTATACGGGTAAAAACCTTGCGTTTCCTTTAATAATTTACCCAAAAAAATCAGCTTACGCCCTTTAATTAAATTATTAATATTAAAACGTATAGTATAAAGCTTACCTGAAATAACGCGTAAAAGGGTTATATTTTATAAAATAGTAAAAACGGGATAACTTTTTCGTATAAGTAATAGTTTTTTATAATAGTAGATCTTTTAAAAATAATGTAAAAACTTATATAATTCCTAAAAAACCTTATAAATAAGCTTATTTTTATACCCTATAGCTATACGTTACTAAAGATTCCAAATAATATAAAGGACAATTTATATAATTTTATACCCGGTTTTTCCTTTATAAGTAACCTGGGAAACGAATTATAAATCAAATTAGGCTATAAGTAATTATTTAAGCAAATTTATACCGTAAACTAGCTATAAAAGTACTAAATTAATAACGTAAATAGCGATATTAAAATATAATAAAGCGAAGCTTCGGCTTACCTTACCCGGGTTAAGGAATTCCGGAAGCAGCTTTTCGTTACCGTATACCTATTTACTAATTAACCAGTATACGCGATGGAACTTTTAATTATATAACTAATTAATATACCTAATAACAGCTTACGGAATATATATATATAGGATAATTAGGTTTATATATAAACAAGCTATTATAAAAGTTACGTAATTATTAAGTAGGTAAAACTAATCTCCTAGTTTTTACTTTACAAGTTTACACCTTCGTTTATACAATACCTTTAAATAATTCTCCTATTTACCTAATACCTTTTTACTAAACTTGCTAATATACCTTACTATACCGTTATATTATAATTATAAGCCAATTCGCTAATTAAGCTATTAAATAATAATAAAAATAATTTAATACTACTAAATAATTAAAACTATAAAGACGCTATTATATAACCGCCTCGCTATTAGTATTTTATTTATAGTAAATACGTTTAATTATCCAATAAAATATATTAGGTATTAAAGGCGTATACGAAACATTATCTAAAATACGTTATTACTATTTACAAATAACGTTATATAATTATTACTATTACCTATAGGTTTATTAAAAATGCCTAGTTCGTATAGTAATATAAGCTAATTATTCCTTTATATAAGGATTTAGATACGGAAAATAATAAGGATAATTACCTTAACCTACAAACCGCCCACTCTTTTTACATAACCTAAATAATATATAGTTACACCATTACTGATTTTAGCAACGTTAAAAGCCTAATAGCGTATTTCGAAGTTAATACGGTATAGTATAAGTTATTTAACTTCGGTTCCAGCTCTTTTAGTATCCAAACCAAGTATACTAGTAACCTATTTACTACGTAAAACTACGTATACGTCTAGCGGCTTTATTACCTTCGTATAGTTAATTTCGAAACTATATTAATCAAAACTCTGGGCTAACCCAGCGCCAAGCTTAAGCTATATTAGGTTAAGGTACTAAATACCATAATTCTATACTATAACCCCATACTCTAAATCGTAATAATTAACCAGGGTAAGACGATAAGCTTTCTATTACTAGTAATAACCAGCCCTAGCGGCGGTATAATAGTTATTATTATTCCGTTTATTATACTATAAGTAGACCTTATTATACGTATTAACTATATCTAAAAGGACCTTTATACGATTTAAAGCCCCGGGGTTAGGTATTATATAACCCAATTAGTACTCGTATCGCCTAAGTATCTTAACTACCTATTATAATAAAGCTTTATCAAATACCTAATTACCTCTTTCCATTTAAATTATATCGTTATTAATAAATATTACGTTATATTAAATACCAGTTATTGGTTTAGGCTACAGCTACGTAATATTCGCAACTACCTTTTTAATATAATTACGTAACTAGTTTTCCTAACTACAACCTTACAACCTCGATATAAGGCGGAATTATAAAGTATTTTAGGCTTATACCCGTTATAATTAATTACTAAAGTATTCCGGGGCTTAATTAATTAACCGAATATATAATACTAAATTTAAACTCCTAATAATTCTAATAAAAAGGAAGATATAATTGTATAATTAGTTAATAACTATTTAATAGGACAGGGTAGCCCAGTACTCCGGGGCCGGGTTATTGTATACTATTATACAATTAAGCTCGTTAATTAGCTAGTATAACGGCTGGGCTACTTAGTATACTATACTAGTATCGGCTCCAGCCAGCAAAAGAATAATATACTCGTAAATTGGAAAAGGGACGGGGGCGTTATTATTACTACTAACGCGTTAAGTTAAAAATTCGATAAATTTAATATCCGGCTTATTATATACGCCGGATTACCCCGTCAACTACGCTACTTCGTATAAAAAACTAGCTAAACTAGTTATAATAGTAAAAGTAGTATAAACGTACTAATATACGCGGCCTCGGCGCTAAAGGCTACGAAACGCTTCGTAAACGAAAAGGAGATTATTAGCTACGCAGGCTAGATAGCCGTTTACCAGCGCTAATACCTAACCTTAATTATAAATGGTTTAATCCGCCAGATATATACTAAGGGTAAATCCCAATACGACTTATATTTTGGTTATACGAACCGGGCTACTAAGGTTTTAAAAACCGCTACGTTAAATCCATATAAAGAACAAATAGCTAATAAATTAGTAATATTAATACGTAATAACGCTATTTAAAAGGCGGAGCTTTAGCGGATATATAATAAACTTCATAAGCTATTTACATTCTTCAAACACTATTATATTTACTCCAGTAACCGTACGTAACGTACTAAGCCAAAATACAAAGCATACTAATTTAAAAACTATACTAATTCAGGGCAGTAGTTTAATTGGATTCGCAAACTACGCGGCGTTAATATGGAAAAGTACAGCTATTACTTTAGGTACCAGTTGCTACAAAAGCTATATAAAACATAGGTTATAAAATTAGTAAATAGGGGATCGTTTAAACCAGTACGAAAAACTCGGTACCTGGAACCAGATTTATTAATTACGGTAATTACTACTATACTAACGAAAACAGAGAACCATCCTAGGTCTTATGACAAGTTTCGACTAAATACTAACTATAATCCACGCGGCAATCTACTAAACTCAGTTTCTTTTACCCCACTTTTTCTAGGAAACAGGGGGTAGATTCGATTACTGTATAAGGGGTAAACGCGAGTTTATTCCCAAAGGTATACAGTTATAAAAATAATATTATTCGAATCGCAAGAAGAAAACTAAAACTTCTATCTCTTCAAATTTCCTATACAATATCTAATTGTTAAGATATAAGGGTAAGAAGATATTGGGGGTAAAAGGTCTAAACCTACTATACGATTAGTATAATACATATTCGGCCACTTAACCAAAATGAATAAAACTAATATACATCAAATCGCTAGTTTCTAGCAATTAAAACGTACGTTTTCAATTTACTGTACAATACGTAGTGCTAGAGAAAGGTTCGATTTGATTTAGTATAATTCCGCGTAGATGTAAGGGTATCTTGAGGTTTGGGGTCCTCTATGCAAATAAGCTTTTTTATCCCTATAAACTCGATTAAAAAACCCCTGTAGAAAGCCAGCTACAAAAATGCGATCCAGAGAGCCAGGCGGCTACACTACTACCTAGGTAAAGAATCTGACTTGGAAAAAAAAAAAAAAAAAAAAAAAAAAAATCAACA
>Ga0247763_1001624_pt1 | contig 12576 bp, 10 predicted proteins | sample UWRJL141409B4_FD_179926 | JGI IMG/M metagenome (GOLD analysis project Ga0247763, IMG submission 179926) | Plant litter microbial communities from Arlington Agricultural Research Station in Wisconsin, United States - UWRJ-L141-409B-4 | ecosystem: Environmental > Terrestrial > Plant litter >...
AAAAAAAGAAAAGAAGAGGGAAAGGGAGGGAGGGAGGAGACAAAAAAAAAAAAAAACAAAAAAAAAAAAAAAAAAAAAAAACATCCTAGTCCGATATCCTATATTTATTAATTATTACCTCCTGGGTTGACCCTGAAGATAACGAGAGGACTAAGAGTATATAATTGCCGCGCAGCTATCTTGAGGCTTTCTAGAGCTACAGCCTCTAACTCTTGCTACACCCGCTCCTTCCCCTTCTACCCCTTTTCAGATAATGTCAAGCCAACGCACGTCAACCCCCTTCGCCCGAAGAACCTCAACCTCAACGTCGACCAAGACTGGTTTGCCAAGGCCCCATTCCTTCCTGTATGGTCCAAGGTCAATCCCTAGACTGCTAAGCCTGGGATCCTCCCACTGTCTAGCGTCGGTGTTAATATCGATGAAGGTCAAATCTGTATAGCTAGAATTATCTTCGGCATCTCTTGTCTCTACTGCGGCATAATACCTTTCGGGTAGTTTTCCCAGTAGCGCTTCACCGTGCATGAAACCGGAGAGGTAGCATTGTCCGACAATGACGTAGCTCGGACTCTCGGTAGGTTCGCCAGTAGCTGGCCTCAGAACAAGCGGCCGCTGGCAGCCTAGCACCACACAGACTATATCCCCAGGCTGTGTAGCCCTGGGGCCCATTCCCACGTATCCTTTGAACGTCATCATGGGTATGTACCAACCACCCAAGTAGATTCTCAAATAAATGTCATCCTGGGACCGGGTATACGAGCCCCCTTGCCAGATATTACTGATTGCTTCTTTGTATTTGTCGAAAGTTCCGTTCGAGAGGTCGAGAAATGGCCCGTAGGCTTCCATAGTATTCCCCCACACGAAGGCTCGAGTGTAGGCCTCGAACAAGCTTCCGCCTCCAGCTATATAGGGTGTTGTTGCGGCATCATGTAGGATTGCGTGACGGATGGTGTTTTCGATTTTTTGGTCCCAAGGCAGGCCGAGTTTGATAGATGTCGTACTCTCGATGGTGTCGAGCACTACTGCAGCAAGTGACAGAACGTCATCCTGCAGAGCTACATGTGAACCAACCTGACCGCTTGCGCGAAAACAGTACACGCTCTCATTGTAAAAACTACCCCCTTGGGCGTTGTTCGACCAGTCTGGAACCCAGCTTGGGTTGGTACGGGGTTCCTGTAGTTCGCATTGTGCCAGAATGGTTGAGTCCTTCAGGCCACGAAGATAGCAGACAACGGTATCTCTGTACACGCTCATCTTTGGGAGAGAATAATCGCTCGAGATGCCAAGTTGTTGTTCTTCAGCTGGCAACATATTCAACACGGCGAAGATCCTATCCCTGTCGTCCTCACACTTTGTCCCATATAAATCGTATCGAAGAGTCTTCAAGGAAGGACGTTCGCTGGCTGACATGGAGTAGATGACCCAAAGTCCTGAATCGGATGTATCCCAATAACGTCTCTCTTCTTGATCCCAGTTTAATGAACAAAGGCATCTGATCCAGTGTAGGAGCATCCTCGACCGAACGCGGTTTCTACCACAGACCAGAATGCCTGACTCGAGTCTGAAAAATGCTTCTTGGCGAATCCATAGGCGCTCAAACCATGATCGATTTGTAAGTGCCCGCAATGCATTGAGCTCTCTGGCACCATGATGAACCGGCTTGGACGGACTGAGCCATTTCGCTTCCTCCCAAGATTTGCCACCAACTGGCTTACACGTATCGGTAGTTGGATCGTATGAAGTCTTTTCACCTAGGTTGTGAATAAGCTCAAGGGCGTAGCTGCTGTCATCCCCCTCTGGCCCAAGCCAAAAAACCACCATAGGGGCGAGACAGAAGATATCTTTCATCAAGGCAACCTGCCTGCTCCGCTCGGTTGTGTTGGACTGATCAATGCATATAGCATCAATCCAAAACATTGCGTCTTCGTCGTTGTATCGAAGATGGCGCAAGGCTATGGCGAGGTTCTGCGTTACCGGCAGCATCCTCTCCCCAATCCAAACGAAGGCTGGGTTGTCTCGCGGGCCCCAGACGTACGAGAGTGCCTCGAAGTAGGGTTTCTCGGAGCCTTGATCTTCGAGTTCGTCGATGGTCGCATTTTCTAGCTCGACGCGGATGTCATCATCGAAGTTGCCACGGCGCAGACGCAAGAGGCGAATGGGGCGCTGAGGCTTGGGTGTCTGTGGTGCCGCTGTTTCCGAGCTCACGCCAGGTGTGCTGTAAAGCGGCGTATATTGATAGTGTGGTGCATCGCACATTTTGGAGCAGCGCAGAGAGAACAAGGTTATTGGGAGTTTTTGGTTCGTTTGGTGGTTTTCTAGATAGCAGGGGTAGCGAAAGAGGTGGAGAGAAGCGACTTTGCGGGGTGAGGTGTTTTTGGGAGAAACATTTTTGCCCAACTGGGCCCAAAGCCTTACCGTCGCCCCCATGTTAGTGAATTGCTGTGACGCTAGGCAGCTTAGTTAACTAGCACGTGACGAGACTATGCTACCCAATGGATATCCTCGGCTTTTTGAGGCGCAACTTGGGGCTGCGGAGGGGTAACATCACCACCCGACCAAAGCATTTGAGAAAATTACAAGTTGTCGGCAAAGATAATATGTGCCTGTAGTGGAGAGGGAATCATCAAAGGCACTGTTGTTAGGGAGCCACTGCTTCTGCCAAAAGAGTGACATCAATGTTGTCATTGCCATGTGCTGAAAGAGCCGCCACGGAGGCTCAATTCCTCGAGCTGTTGACCTCGGTCCCTGGGCTGGGCTATGTTGATGATGGGATGAGAAGGTGGAGGACGATTGCAGACAGGTCAATGTCCAGCCTGGCACGGACTGGCCTTTTTAATTGGCATTTGCTAGTCGCGCATCCCCCCAAATAAAAATAATTATTACCAAGTATCCAGACAACACCTTAGTCTAACCTTGGTACCGTTGGAAAGCCTGAATTTTGTAGAATCTAATGATACCATTCTCGTAACTGTCGGTATACTAGTATCAGAGAAAAACCTACTATTAAAGATCGAATAAATAATTATATAAAAAACTAACGAAAAATGTTAGCTAGATAAGGGTTTGGATTCTTAATTGCATTTATTCTCTTCTATCCCGTTATAGAAAAATATCATCTTGCAATTTTTGAGCTTAAAATCTAACTTTTTACTTTGCAAATTTTTGATTTTAATAGCAACGTAGTGGTTGAGAAAAAATGTTAAAAAATAGAAGAAAAAATTAGCTATTTAATGGTATTGCTTTTATGCAAATAGCTGGAGAAATGCTTGTACAATCTTAGATTTTTCAATGTGGGTAGGTGCACGAATAGCAAAAATGGGGGTACGCGACTAGCAAATGCCTTTTAATTCTGCAAAATACGTTTTGTCGAGCTAGCGCTCAGCGTGTCTGGACTTTTTATCGATAAGCGAGTGGGTGCACGGGTCTGCAAAATGCGTTTTGCAGAGTTAACGCTCCGACTTCGGGCAGTTATCACATGTCAGGTCGCCTTGCGCATATCCGCGAGACACTTTTCAGCTCTGCACATCTCAGTGGTAGATCCTTACCACCACGTCGCTGATCCGGCCAACCTGGTCATTGTTGCGGCAGGCGACACCAAGTTACTCTCCGCCACTCGAGGCCCTGTGGGATTCTTGGGAGGGCGGCGGAGGCGGCGCCTTCAGTCACGACAGAGCGTATGGGGATTCCCAGTCGAACCTGGCGTCATGTCCATCCCCGCCAAGCCCGGGCCAAGGTTGCCTCCATTTTGCGAGATAGTCCAGACATGTATCTCAGCCAGCTTAGACTCTTTGATGGTGCTGATGTACCCCCTCTACCCCCCTGTATGTCACGGAGAGGGCATCTGGATGGGCCAAGGCCCGATGAAGTGGCCCAATGGTGCAAATTCCCAAGATGAAGAAAAAGAAGAGGAAGTCCTGCGGGGCATCCTGAGCCCCCGTGGTGCGGACCTGACCAATCAACACGCGATCAAGGTCCAGCGCTGGTGTCACCGTCTCTCGGCCCTTGCGTGTGGACTGCAGTGCATTTGAACCTGCCCGCTCGAGGCGAACAACTACGGGGCTGACTATCTCGCACTCGAGTGTGGGGGAGACTTCGCTGCACCTGGCCCTGGAAGCTGATGAACTGGCCTGGTAAGACGCTTCGGAAAGCGCCGTGGACAGTCTTTGGCTTGCTCGCTCCCGAAATGGTAGGTATTCTACCTTTGTGTTCACCGCCATGAAAGATTCTAAGCACTGTCCCAGGTCGCATTATCCGCGTATCAACAATGGGAGGATGCGAGCGAGCTCACTACAAAGATGAAGGCGACTCTTGTAGTCAGGGCGCTGAAGCAGGAGGAACACCGTGGAAAAACGAGTGGACCATACACACAGTTACTTTGCCGTTATGAGCGGCTTTGAGATAGTCTTGGACGACGCAAACATGGCGTTTTCCCCCGAAAGGTTCAGCCACTTGTGCAAACTCATCCCCATCGCGAGCTCTCTCTCGGCGTCGCTTGGGAAGGAGCGAAGTATCGGCACCTGCACCTGCCACTTAACAATAATGGAGACGGAACTCAGAACTGCGACGAGGCCATCTCCAAACTCCGCCTTCAGCCCCAAAAGAGTTTTAGTTCTCCCTAGGATCAATAGTCTTGCCCATACAGGTAATAGCATTGTTGTTCTTAAGCAGCAAGAGCGAGACTCGAAGCTAGAGCTAAACGATATTATAACAGAACCCATCTCGACAGCGGCTCAGTCTTCGATCACCTCAATACCGTCTAGTACAACCCCAGCATTTTCTGCTTTCTGCCCATACACACCAAAGCTGATCTTGTTCACATCTCCTTTATAGAGGTTGAGCTTGACCGGTACGATGTCATGGTAGCCCGCTCGAGTGTTGAGGGATGAGATATTGTACACGAGTTCATCGTTTACGGATACGTAAGCTTCGCCAAGATTACTGTTCGCGATGCGGTAGTGGAACTGCACCCACTGTTCGCCGCCAAGGCCCCGGACATTATGGAAAGTTGCCGTGGAATCGCTTGAGACTACACACCATGCCTGTGTTAGTATTTGATATCGACAGAACGAACTCACAAAAGGGCAACAAATCATGATCTAGCTCATCAAGCTTTCGGGAGGATCAAACAAACTTACAGTTTTGCACTGCACGCTTGCTCGCGCAATGTCCGCAGTCAGCGACCGTGGCCCGGCCCTCGGTGACTGCATGCTCTGCCTCATATCTTCTCTTTTTCTCTGGAACTGATACTACTCCTGTCTTGACATCGATCTTCCATTGGGCGTGATAGTCCAGCGTAAGCGTTTTATTGTCAGAGTCAACCTGGATAGGGAGCCAGATGTAGTTGCTTCCTGCGCCACCATCCTTGACCCAGCTGTCACCCATGTAGATGTACGTGGTTTTCTGGCTGCCCTTGATTGTCAGCTCAAAGGTATTTTGACTGTTGTACGTGTTGGTGTTGGGGGGTGCAATGTCGGCAGGCCCGCTCCAAGTACCGCCCTCCAGCTTGTCAGTCCAGAAGACCTTGTTGGGGTTGTTGCGATATCCGGTCTTGCCAGAAACGACCATGTAGTAGGTGTTGCCAACCTTGAGGATGCCAGGCGCTTCCAACGCACCCTTGCTTAAGCGGTTGACCTGCGCGCCGATAGTCCCGTCGTCGTTAATTCGGTTGACCTGGATTGTGTTGTGGTCTGCCGAAGTCAAGAGGTACCACTTATCGGTCCCGGGCTCATTGAACATGCCAGTGTCAGAGTACGTGTAACCATTAGGCGGCAGAGACGTGGCTTTGCCCGTCACCTTGTAGCCTGAGGTGAGTGAGTTCGATTTAAGCCCCTGCACGAGGCGATCATTGTTCTGGCCATACATCTATGCGCAGTACGAGTTAGTTGATAGAGCGCCCAAGAGAGATTGACTCACCCAGTACTGCCCATTTGGTTTCGCGAATTTTGGTCGCCAAAAGTATCGAATTGCGTAGTCAGGTTTAACGAGTTCCCAGTCGAGCATGTCCGTCGATTGGTAGATGTACGGAGTCACGCCTATATAGTTCATTAGCAAACACTCACAACTTTGCGGTAAGCAACCTAACCGTCGCTGACACCCTGGCCAACCCAGTAAAACTTGTCGCCCTCTTGATAAACCATGCCACCATGGGCATCAATCTTAGCACCCGATCTCGCCTTCCATTCTGCACCTGGCACAATCCAGGACGTGGCTGCGTGCGTCGTAGCAAAGACGCTGCTAAGCGTAAGTAGGATCCGAATGGTATGCATGATTTCCACACAAAATGGATGTCGTTGCAAGCAAGTTTGGCAACTGATCTAGAAAAAGGCCTGAAAGAACTTTCTTAATTCCTATATTATATTATATTATCCCCCCCCCAAAAAAAAAACACTCGCCATCCTTTGCCGGGATATATACCGTTTAAATATACACCAAGTCTCCCACTCTACCGCTCTAGCCGAAGTTTGGATATCTCTCCGCGAGCCCCTCCCAAGCTACATCCCCACCAACATTAAATGAATGCGGGGAGCATAGTCTCCTTCACATGGCTTTTTGGTTTCCCAGCTTGAAATTGTAAGTGTAATGCGAAACTTGTTTCGGAGGTGTTTGTCAAGCATTTGATGTCATGGCACGTTCGACTCGCCGCCGGATTAGATTAACCGCAGCCGAGCAATTAGGCTTCCAACCATGTATATATTAATTTCTTCAAATGGGGGACGTTTCCTGGTATTTGGAGGCACACATTTTTCTAGTTCTTTAAAAACTCCATGTCTTCAAGGTGGCGTAACTATCTGGTGAGATACTACATCGAAGAGTAGGCCGGCCTATCCAGTCCGAGTACAAGCCCGGCTGTCTGAAGACGGACAGAGTATGACTTGTCGCTCTCTATTACGGTAGCTGGGATCAGCGGCCATGGGCTGGCTGAGCTCGTAGCAGGGCAGTTGAGGCAGAGTTGAGTATCTCTGATACTGAAAACAGCTCTGGAGAGTCTATCGGATCTCCAGTTCCCGGAGCTCCCCGTTGCGGCTTACTGCTCCCGGACTTGGCGGTCTGCCTGCGTTTGCCGGCTAGCTTCCAGTTCCCTGCAGGTCTGAGTTGCGGACTCAAAAATGCAATCGTAGGTGCTCAAAACTCTGGATCATCTTTCCTGCGACCCGCCTGGCCGGGGCTAGCTAGGTCGAAGCTGTCTAGAATTGATACCTGAGTCGAACATGGTGTTGGGAAGAGCGGTCATTCTTGGACAGAGAGGCATTACTCCAAGTCTGTGGTATACTAGCCTGAAAGAAAGTGTTTGCCGCCGACTACTAGGAGAATTTGACGGGGAGCTATTTAAGCCGGGAGCAGATAATGCGCGAGTGGCCGGCGTTGAAGCTTGTCATTTGGGGGTAGAACAGCTCATCCTTGGCAGACTGACCATTGGTCCTTCTAGACGATGCGAAGTCGCTGGGGGAAGCCAAGGGCGGGATTAAGTTTGCGTCTGATGACTCCACGTCGCAAACGCTCCAGAAGCCGCAACCCCCGTCCCAAGTTGGGGCTAAACTTGCTCCTTACCAGTGCCAAGAACCCCGAGTCAAGGGCACTTAAGTGTAAAAACTCGCCCCATATCGCGTCAAGGCGTTTGGGGCCACGTGGAAGTAGAGACCCAGCGACGAAATGACGCTAGAAGGAAAGGGAAGCACCGCCCCGCGTTCAGCAGCGCCGCCGCTAGAAGGAAATAGTCTCGGTTCAATATTTCAATCTATAAAGGGTAAGTCGTGAGTCAAGACGACATATCACCCCCCTCCCCCTTCCTTCCCCTTCCCCTCCCTCCTCGTGCTCCAGACCTGAGGAGCGTGCGCAAACTCTCTGGTGGCCTGCGTTCCTGGTAGTCGCTAGAACGGTTGCTCAGGTTTCTGAATTTCCAAGCATCTTGCACGACTAACAGCATCTTGAGATCTATTGCATCCTCTTTCTTCCCTACAACATAGTAGCCCCTCACTAGGACTTTCACACTATGCCACCACTGTATAGATGCATCCATCCCAAGGGGAATGAACAGAAAGCATCATATTTTAGTTTTCCGGGATGTCACAAGCCCTCCAAGAAGAAGCACTAGCTGTGGCATTCCGCTCACTCGCAATGCAATGCTATGAAAACGCTGATAGCTTAGGTACTTTCTGGTCAAAGCACTGCGCCAGCATGTTCGGCGTCCCACGTAACAGCACTATTAAATTAAAATACCCATGGTGCCTGTCTGACTTATCCATAGGAAATATGCCATTGCCTTGATGTTCACCCATAACTCAATACGATGGGCAGCTCCGTCCGTTGTCGGGGGGATCATAACTCGCCCTGCTAGCATAACTGAGTGCTAGGGACTGCGGCAAATGGGCTGTCTCCGAGAGTCCGCATGAAAAGACCAATTCGAGTTTCGACGGCGTCAGACCTAACAGTTCGAGATCTATCTATCTCTGAAAGCGCTGCAGGAATGTTGAGAGGCTTTGTCGCACTGGGCTGAGAGAGGTGGGCAGCAGACGGCATAGCTCGTGCAGAGAGATGTTAAAAATTCTCATCACCTCGACTTGGTGAACCTCCTCCTCCGAGGCGGTAGAGGTTGCCGAGACTCTCCGCAAAAACAGCCATGATCTTTCCGTAGCTATCAATGGCGGACTTAATCATCTCCATCTTTCCATCCCTCATCTATGGGCTGCTGCCAAAAGTTATATTGGGGGTGAAGCTGGTAGGTTGGGCACAGCGTATCGATAGGTACCAATGGCCTTAATATTAACTCTAATTTTGTATTCGATCCGATCGAAGCCAGAACCTTCTATACTACAGACAGCCTCTTAGCTGAAAGTGCGGCTTTTCGCCCGGTATTGGCCCAATGCACCCCAAGCAGTCCAAAAGCGGAGCACTCTAAGCGAGCACAGAGTTTAGGTACCGAGCGGCTTGCTTGGAGACGGGCAACGGGGCTCTGCAACAACGCCGCGAAAAGCCTTAGAACTCACACATGTTCTAGCCCAGTAATATCCGTCTCCCTCCCTTGAGTAGGAATTGTGCAAATAAGGTGAAATAAGGTGAACTATGGGTGGAAAGCCCTATAACTGGTGGAATGGGTTTTTGCATCCAGAAAACGGCCCCGCTTTGCGATCACTTGCTTCGGTCATCCACTTACCGTGGTATGTTGTTTCGGATTCTAAACCTGGAGGCGAAGGCCTAATTTAATGGTGCCAAGGACGGGCCCCGCGGCTGGACCTTGTGGTCGGATGCCTAACATGAACGAGTGCCATTGGGCGCACTGACGCCCTGAGCCGCTATGAATGGTTCACCCGCATTAATGAGCCAAGGGAAAGTCACGTAGGGTAATATTAATATAGGTCCCGGAGCCTTTTGGGCTGAACTCCGCCCAACACCGATTGAGAGATACTCTTAGTTTGAAGCGGATTGGTGGATCTTCGCTGCTGGTGGCTATCACAACCTGGCCGGATTCCGGGCTCGGTGTTGCACTGCACCGAACAACAGCAAACAGTCCCTGAATGCCATCGAGGACTCCGAGAACTTACGGGCCTCTCTGAGCCGCGGAGCAAAGTCGTGTTCCGCTTTGCAGGCCATAGAAACTCTTTTGACAAACTTGACTGGATCGATACCAGCCATTTGTTTTATGTGTGTCATGCTCTTCACCCACCATGGTCCCAATGCAAAGTGGTTGAATGGAATCACTTTGATGCTTTCGGGGCTCTTACACATTTGCCTGACCTGCAGGCTGAAGCGCCTTGGGTGACAGCCGTTTTTCGGACTCGAAGCTCCGGATCTTCTTGCTTCATATCATTATCTAGAAGTTCACACATATCCACTAGTGTGACTTCCGGAAGTGACTAATGGAGGGACTCTCTCTTCCCAGGCATAGATGTTGCTAGTGTGTGTAATGGACAGAAATAATGTCTGTTGAAGTTACCACACCTTAACCAGGATGGTTACCTGGAGCTAAAAAGCCTCAATCGAGAATATTGAAGTAAACTAATGACCCATCATTTCAACGCTCTTCAGATAATCGCTCGTTCCACCGCTGGGATCAGCATCCCCTGGTTGGCACGTAGCTCCAAGGTCGCCCCTTCCGCGAGGTCCATCAATCCGCTGCCAGTTCTTCTTATCCTTAGCCTGCATCAAGTTCTTCATGGCATCATCCAGCCACCCGTTGATGAAATCGCCATGGAAGCAATACCCCTCGCCAACCTTTCCACACGCAAGCTTAAGCGGCGCCGTCCCCTTCCACCCCTGCGGGATGATCTTTCGTAGGTTGTACCTCACAGAGAAGCGCAACGCAGGAATACGCTTCATGCCGCCAGGGCAGCGGTTTCCATGTGCCTTACTGTAAGCGTAGCTCTTGATATCTACCGGATCAACGCAGTCGGGGAAGCGTAGGATGACCTGCATATTGCCGCTGCAGCTGGTACGCGGGAACAGGGCCCTGTCGCGGTTCTGGCGGTCCTCGGGGCCGCCGTCGCACCACCAGGTGATGCCCGTGAGATCCTCGTCAATGTCGCGCTGGCTGGAGGCGCTGGCATTACCGGCAATGGCGAGGAAGTTTGGGGGGTACGGTATCTCGGCGTATTCGGTATGATAATAGGTTGAGAACCGGAAAGGAGGGACCTCAACGAAGTCGGTTGGACCACGGACGTAATATAGCGTTGGGATCCCTCAAAGAAAACATATGTTAGCGCATGTATTCAAAAGTATTACAAGCATTTGGCTAAAGTGAGGAAACTCTGGACATGGAAACACTTGCAGTAAACGGACAGATCGTTGGCGTTGCCACTGGATGTGCATCCCTTTTGAAGGTCTGCACTGGTTGGAAGATCCTTGGTCACGGCATCCGAGCCAAAAAATGAGTGCATATGAGACTTGTAACGACCAGGGAGGACAATAGGGTCAATATTTTTAGTCATGATTTGTTTGTGGCGGATGTCGGTGTACCCTCTGGTGAGGCCCGCCAGGATAGCAATGGTGATGAGAAGGAGATGCATGATGATGGTGCCAAAAGGATTTTGGTTCTTGTCAATGGAAGAAACAGGCCAGGCAATAACCTTGAAAGTCAAGCATGCTGCGCAACTGCTTTATGCAGAAACCCTCAATGCGGCTCGGCTCGCTGGCTCATTCTGATGTGGCGTCCTCAGAGTCATCTTTGTGATATCCAGTTGAGGCAGGCAGGCATGAAAACAACTCCGCACTTCCCTCACCGTTAGGTAGGCCCGTCGCGGCAGAAAACTAGCCCCCGAAACTAAATTAGCTGCCTCCGGCTGGAGCAAGTGCTCGGAAATACTTGAGAGCACATGCCAACCAGATATCCCGATTGTGCTGAAGAGGTGGTCTCCGAGACCCAATATCTATAGATGTGGCATATATGGTTATACAAACGCATTCCACCAGTTATGAGACCTGATCAGCCATCGCATTTTATTTGTCAATCTTTAGTCAGGGCTGGCTCAAGGTATTGTTGAGCATGAGAAATGGGCCTGGTTGATCAGTAAAGGAGGTCGTGGAGGAAGCAGGACAAATCATGAATGACATGATTGGTGGAGCATTGTTGTTTTTTTGAAGTGGGTATTTTCCCGAAGGCACAGCCGGGCCCGCCTTGTAAGCCGAGCGGCGAACCCACGCAGGGAGTCTCGGATAAACTACCTCCCCGGATGATAAGTCTCCATCACTTAGGTGGTCTGCTGACCCAAACGTACTTACATTGATGAACGTGTCGCCCAATATCGTTGTTGTTGTGCATTTACTTTACAGTTGAGAGTCGATTCGAGCTCCCGGCACCAATTCCGAGCCATCGCAACCTATTGAGAAGGCGCTCTATCATGTTAGCAAAGGAGGGATCCTCCGTACGTCGGACATGCAAAAAACTCAATATAAGGCACATGATCTTCAGTCGGTCGTTTTCATAAGCCAGCAAGGTAAGATGCAATGGGCAAGGCTCCCATGAAAAATGACTCCATCTTCTTAACTGTCCCTTTGCGAGACTTGACGTCGATGTTATTCTTTATTCTTACGTTGTGGTGATCACTTTCCGTGACTAAAGAGGAAAGCGTCTCAGGTCAGGGCCTAGGTTCTGGGAGAAGTATTAAGTAGCTGATAGGTGCCTGCTCCTGATGCCCGTAGTATTTGGGTTTGGGAGCACAGGTGTGTGGTAATCTAAATTAAAGTCTATCTTTTGAATAGATTGTTGTCTTTCCAAGGAATACGAGCCACACCCCTCCACTTTCCGCTCCGTACCTGCGTCACCCCTCTAACACATGGTGTTATGATGACACTACGAATGTATTCAAGCCGCCGCTACGTCGTGTTCCAGCACAGTCACGTGTAAACATGGCTAAACCCGCCCTAAGCGCGTAAGAGTTAGTGAACGAGGTGGGCGTCTCGTAGTATGACTAGATTGGACTCAGAGCGCAAAAGACTTTCCCTGCATGTCTTTGTCGTCTTATATTATCTGGGATATACCTTACCGGAGCGGCTTCGGACGAACAGGTGGGAACGGCAGATGGCATCGGTAGACACTCCCTATCACCCACCCACAGCCAGCGTGTATATAGACATGCATGTTTAGCG
>Ga0247763_1001626_pt1 | contig 12559 bp, 12 predicted proteins | sample UWRJL141409B4_FD_179926 | JGI IMG/M metagenome (GOLD analysis project Ga0247763, IMG submission 179926) | Plant litter microbial communities from Arlington Agricultural Research Station in Wisconsin, United States - UWRJ-L141-409B-4 | ecosystem: Environmental > Terrestrial > Plant litter >...
GCAGGAACCCGTAGTGGGCTGACAAATCTCTTTTCAATTGCATGTCGCCAGCAGAATCGGCAGTATGTAGGTTGGCTCATGTCGAAGGACGCGCGCGCCGTCATGACGTTTGGTTCAGCTGATCCACAAATGTTGGATAGGACCTTTGATTTCAGGCCAAAACAACAACAAAAGAGCTGCAGAAGTCTCAGAAGGTACTTCAAGGAACAGGAAGCCTGTCAATTGTACTTCATCTCGATCGGATGAGCTGTTGTGGTGGTTGCTTCAGTTTACTTGACGCTGTGTGGCGATTTCTTGGCACCAAACGTGATTGGACAATGCTCATCTTTGATGGGTTTGTGCTCGTCACATCTTGCCTCCCCTAAATCAATACATCTTGAAAAAAATTCACTTGGTGCTTACGGCTGAATGTCACTTTTTTGCTGGTCAGTGCGTGGGTCGGGCGTGGGTGGGTCGGGCTTGGGTGGGTCACATTCCCCGCTTTTTCCAAACCGACTTTGGGTCCCCGACCTTCCCCTAGACTTTGAACTCATCCGTTCCTTGTTGTCTCCCTCTTAGCCTTGTATGCATCATAGTGCTTAGGGCGCATAGAATAAAGATGGAAATGACAAACGAGCCCGTCCAAGATGTAAATACCAATATACCTGTCCATCATCGGCTTACCAACAGTGGAGGTTCACAATTCTCCGCCAACGGCCGCCAGGACAATCGGGTCCCCGCCACCGTCGCTCCTCAGGGCGACCCGAACGCACTTATCGGCTACAACATGCTTTGGGCTGACGAACAGCATTATTTCATTGCTTCACCTCAACCTCCGCACAGCACAAATCCGTACATATACCCGCCCAACTCAACTCTGAGCAGAACCCAACATGCGCCTACCGAAGCCTACCCCCTAGCGGCGTCGTCGTCGTCGTCGACAAATGACAGCGCACTGGACTCATCAACCGCCCACCACATGGGACTTCCCCATATAAGCCCTACGAATTACTCACTAGGATTGTCGGCAAACGCCCTGGTCTCGCCTCTCTTACCTCTTTCGCCTCTTTCACCTCTTTCACCTCTTTCACCTCTCAGCGCCGTCAGCTATTTCTCAGGGGGCGGCTTTGTGTCTCAAGACGTCTGGGCAGGAACCGAGTTGATCAACTCCGAGCCCTGCGATTCTCATGCCTTCTCATCCCCACAGGTTGATGGCCTGGTCGCTACTCCAGCCGGCGCGATGATCGCCCCTCCACGGCTGAGGCGATCATGGTCCCAGATGTCGAAAGATAGCCCTGCACCCCCCACGCTGACATCGCAAAGACGGAGGACCGAGCCGAAATCTCCCAAACTGTCCAGACAGATGCCCCCGCGGCGACAGCACGAAGCGGAACTGGCCCAGGTTAGCGGCAGCGGCAGCGGAAGCGATAAAGGCGACGAGTGTCGCGAACCTGACGGGCTCAAGGAGGGCAGCCTTCGCCGCACCCACAACTTGATAGAGAAGCAGTACCGAAATCGGCTGAACATGCAGTTCGAGCGGTTGCTTGCCGTACTGCCCGCCCGGCCCGAGTCGCAGGTGGGGACGGACGGTGTGCCGGACAAGACCATCAGCAAGGCCGAGGTGCTTGGCATGGCGACACAGCGCATCGAGATACTCGAGCAGCAGAATCGCGAGCTACTACGACGCCAGAACGAGCTCATCCGGAGAATAAAGTCCTCGGGCGGCAATGCTGGCGCTTCATACGTAAATACGGTATCGGATCCGCCTCCGTACTGACTTTGGATTGTTTTGCTAGTTATGGGGGGTATTAGATCTGTGGGCAGTTTCGGTTTGGAACATGGAATATGTATTCAGCTGGTACACACACTTTGGATATATTAATATTACCTTATGCCTATCTCAAGCTATCGAAGCCTGTTTTACTACTACCTCCCGGAGTATATCTATCATTTAAACGAAGCCATCCGTTGAAATCATGTTCTAGACCTGGGAACATGACCGGCCGACTCCCCAACCTTCCAACCTTTCCCATTTCTTCACATGATCAGGATCTTACCCAAAGTACGTTACAAGTACTTGACACACCTATTTAAGGTGTCACGGCCCCAGCATCGGGTGATGGATAAACACCGCCCTAGTTCTATCACTTTGTTTCTGGAGGTCTAGTACTTGGGGTAGGATTCGGTGATCTAATTCTACAAGGTAGTGTTATAATTATGTGGGGTGTCGCTGCTAGTGGCCCACCTTCTTCCAGCTAGCTCTGCCTGCCTTTTCCTCAAGACACCACAGCAGTAGCCACCACCAATCCAACCACATCTTTGGTGCTGCAGCCCGCCCAATATAACAGCATTCACAAGCCTTTCGGTTCAAGGCGCGTTCGTTTTGCTCGAACAGATGACTTCAGACTACTCCTGTGTCCGGCGTACCGAATCGTGATCGCCCGGCCTGTCGTAATCTTGGGTGGAATTAAATCTCAGCAAATTTCGAGGTTTGAACTACCCGGACGGTTAACAGCCAACTCATAGGGAATTAGAGGTCGCGGTTCTTATGCCTCGTTCCTGTCTAGGGTCGGCCAGGACAAAAACTGCTGGTGCACAGCGTTGGATTCTATTGCAACCGCTGTAATATAGCGAGCGGATCGTCGCTTGAAGAGCTGGAATACAGGGCATTATTTCAAGTCCAGCTACCGAACGCCTGGGGATCCTTAGCAATCCAGAGCTGAATTCGATTGACCCTAACCTCCTGGACAAGCCCTGGTAAACCAGACATGGATGTAGCGCTGACAAATGTGTCAGCTAACGGCGCGTCCCGAGGCCTTGGGCCGCGAAAACGAGTACGGCAACTTCTTGAACAAAGATTTGATCGACAGTAGTAACATAATGATCCCACAAGACTATGGTGGTGGGTGACTCACCCGGAGTTACCTTAGCTTTACCTAGGTACCGACAAGTATCGAGTGGCGATAGGAACTTACCAAGTCGAGTATCTCTTGCTGAGGCGAACAACCTAACCTAACGCTCGAAAGAGATGGAAACTCCACCAACCACTCCTGAACGCCGCCTTCCCGTGCTTTCTACTACCCCACTACGGCACAAACAGCTCTATCTGTTGTGTGTTACAACCTGATACACTGTTGTTGGGTTCAAGCACGCAACGGAGATAGCCGCATAGTACCCGCCTGTCTGCCTGCGTTCTGAGCCACCAAACCCGCCATCAATACCTTCCGCCGCTTTTCTCCCAACGGGCGGCTGCTGCCACACACTCCAAAACTTGCGCTCGGTAGGAGCCACCATTCAGCCCATTGCCCTTTCACGCCGAGGTCCTTCACCCTCGACTATTATTGACACATCCTCATCTCTCTAGTCCCACGTCCACAACCTCGACCAAATGGATGATCTATCCCGTCCCTCGAGAGCCCAAGACGAACACCGCAACGTAGAGGAGGAGGAGGAGGAGGAGGAGGAAGTCGCCTCAATAAATAGAGACACAGCCGAAAGTCGGACCAACGATGGCATCAGCCGCACCGCGCTCCCCCGAGACAACGTCATCGTCAACGGTACCTGCAACAACATCGGCGAGCCAGCCGCCGGGCGCGCAGATCGGGTGGCGGACATGGAGCAGACCGAGGACCACCAGCGGCTGAACTCGCAGTTCAGGGAGCTGCGGGGGGTACCGCCTCCTATCCCGGGTACAAGTAATGCGAGTACGGGTAATACGGGTGCCGGTGCTGGTGCCGGTACTGGCGCTGCCGCTGGCCAACTCCCTGTCGCCGAGCAAAGTAGTTCCTATGGTGAGACTTCTGGCTGGGGAGGCGGACTCGCATCCGCCACCGCGATGGAGGAGGAGGACGAGGAGGAGGCTAATCTCCTAGACCGCGCGACACTTCGTATCTTATGGTTGCAGAGAGAGCAAAGGATCCTGGCAGAGCAGAACGGCCAGCTGCAGCGCCTGTTGGATGATCGCATGCGCCAGCAACATGAACGTGAACCAGACAACGACCACGACGAGGCTTGAGCCAAAACTTATAACACTTGCTGGGCCGCCGCCGCCGCTGCCCCACACGTGCGTCAAAGTCCCTGGAGGTTGAGATTCAGTATTCGGTTAGGTTTTTCATTTTATTACCTATCAGCAACAGCTGCTACTACTACTACTACAACAACAACAATTTGTCAGCCCTTAGCGCATTCACACATTCACCTGTCCGTGTTCCCCTTGGGTTCACGTCTCTCCCATGCTCCATACTCTGCGTCCAGTCTCCCACCTACTAATCATTAACGGCCCACTTCAACTAGGTTTGGGCCAGGTATGTATGTATGTCCTGGAGGTCGTCGAGCGCCGTACCCGGGACCCGGCTCGAGTTGAGGCGCTGCAAACACGCGCCTTCGGGGCCATCAAGGGAGTGCCACATTCTTTGGGGAACGCCCGGGTATCAGCTGAGTCTGCAACAACAGAACACTCTGGCTTGGTGCTGCTGAACAACTTGATGGTCTCCCACGAGATGTGTCTTCGCCGGGCCGGCTGGCATGGAAGCTTGGTCTGGGACCAGGGCGCCCGGCTCGGCCACCTTCCCTAGATTCCTCGGCTGATGGGGCTGTTGAGGTCTCGGCCATCGTTTTCTCCGAGGGGACCACCCCAGGTGCCTGCATCGACAGCTCCACTTCGGTATGGCGTCGCCCAAGCTCTGCTGTCAACCAACTACCGGTACTGGCTGCGTCGGCCCGCGACGCGAGTCGGCGGCGAAGTTGGGCAAGGTGATCCTCTAGCAAGCTTAGCTCCACCACATCGTCACCCGTCTCGGCATGCTGGCTGTTATCGTATTTAGCCCCATCATCGCTCTCGTCCGACGAGTATGCCGAATCGTCGTCCGAATCTTCGTCCGAATCTGACGAGGAGTCCCAGTCCAAGTTTCCGCCGTCAGAGCACCCGGCAAACATCTCGGTGAATTTCGACCCGGCTGCCCCCGCACCGTCGCTTTGGTCTTCCGGCTCCGGCTGAGGCGGCATCTCTATACTCCATAAACCACATTCCACGAGCCCTGGCACCAACGTGTCCAGGAGGTTAGAATGGCCGACGAGCAGTCGAAGAGAAGGCTCTGGGCGCCCTATTTGGGCCGAGAGCTTGTATTGTGCTATGGCGGCTAGATACACACAGTCGATTGTAGCAGACATGACGAAGTTCAAGTTTTCGTGTGGACTCGAAAAGGACCATGCCGCCAGTGAATATTTTATGAGATATGAAAGTCGACGTTAGCGGCCCATTCCTGGAGCCAGAGCACCCACCCAGATGGAGACGGGATGATGTAGTTACTAGGTATACGATGGCCTGTAGCATACATAATAGAGGTCTGATTGTGCCCGGTGATCATCTGTGGCCCACCGGCCTTCAATTGGCATTTCCATGCACCACCAACCTGGAACATGGATCTCGGCAAGTCTCCAAGATTTTTTGCAAGCGCGCCCCCCCCCCGCAACTTTGCTCCCACAATAGCTGAGAAAAAAGCCCCCCCGGGAGAAGGCGTAGCGCTAGCCCTCGCCTGAGATTGGTCCGCCGGTAGCCCGCAAGTAGGGCAGCCCCAAGCCAACTGTCAATCCACTATCAGACCACTGTCACACCACTATAACCCCACTATAACCCCACTATCACATCACTTCGCTTCGCTGCACCACCATCTTCTGCTTCTGGACACTCAGGACGAAATCCCAGAGCCGCTCCTGCCAGGCATGGCGAAAATGGAATACCATGGTCGACATCTACCACATTCCAAGGCACAAGTGTGGTTTCGTCATGCAAGCTTGAAAACCGACGTCAATCATCACGGCCCAGGAGTGCTCTCAAGTCCTGGCATTCTGCGCTGCGTATTGACGCACGGCGGCGCATTGGCGAGAAGTGAACTCAGTAAGGCCTTAAGACCACCCGTTGCAGTATGGAAGCCAACCCGCAAGCTCAGGCTTTGCCCAAAGGCGCTGAAGAGAAGGACATTTTTGAGTACTTTATACTTTATCAGCCCTGAGAGACATTATGCTGACCGTCCTCTCCCTGCCAGAAATATCCTTCTCGACCAGACGCGTCGATCCGAGTCTGACACGGTACTATCGGCCTTCGCCCAGCTCGTGGCGCTGCGTCTGAACGCCAAATGGGCCTTGATCTCCCTCATCGACGGCACAAACCAGTACATTCTCGTCGAGGCCACGCAGAGCTCGCGCCTCCAGTCGGACTGGCTTTACAACGATGGAGACCAAGGATTGATCTTTGGGTGCAAGACGTTGGCGAGATCGCTGGGGATTTGCGGGAATGCTCTTGATATCCTCTCCTTGTCGGAGGAGTCGAGGGGGAGGCCGGCCCCATCGCCGTTGATCATCAACGACGTTATGGTCGACGAGAGGTTTAGGAATCGGCCCTTCGTCGCGAGCCACCCCTCGGTGCGATTCTTCGCCGCCGTGCCCATCAAGATTAGGTCAGGATTCTATATCGGCACCATATCCGTGATGGATGATAGGCCGAGAAAGGGACTAAGCAACGACGAGATCGAGTTCCTGGGCGATGTTGGACCAACCATTATCGTGCATCTGGAAATGAACAGGGTTAGCGAGGCGCAGAGGCGTAGTGAGAAGATGATCAAAGGCCTAGGGGTATTCATGGAAGGCGGCACCGACCTGTACGACTGGTGGCTTGAGCTCGGAAATAATCAGCCACGACAGGGAGCCCCTGATGGACCCAACCCAGAAGTCAAGAAAGAGGGGGAACTTGACGGACACGCAACACCGGCATCGCAGAGACATAGTACCGACGCGTCTTTATCTCTTCCCGAGCGTTTTAATCCTTTGGGGATAACCTCGGAAAGATTCAACGGAAACGTCGCTGTTGCTGACAGGCCGTTAGTTGCAACGCCCATGGAATCCACCGTCGTGGCCGCAGACGCGACATCTGGGAGTGGCAAGGCTACGGCCCGTCCTTCTCCCAACTCGGTGCTAGGGGAACCGCCGTTCGAGGCACCTACCGAGAGACCGGCTGAACCACATCCCGAGGCGAATTCCGGCTCGCCTCCAACGAGTAGAGGACAGAGCTCGAGAATGTTTAGCCCAGAGGTTGACAAAGGTCTCATACCGGAGAGGTTGAAGGAGCTGTTCTCTCGCGCCGGCCACATTATCCAGCAGTCAATCGAGGTAGACGGAACTCTGTTTCTCGACGCCCGTCTCAGCACGCGGAGAGAACGATCAGGTAAGCTACGCAAGGTCCCCCAATCACCTCATGTGGTCAATTTTAAGCGCCGCTTATAAAGCATTAAAGAGTCAGCGACATCCACCGAGACGGACAGACATTCGAGGAATTCGTCGAGCGATTCGACGTCATCAGGGCTGGACCCAACTAGCAACGCTAACGCAAACCAAGGGCCAAAAGCGGAGCCCTCGACAGACAGCCCAGGCAGCGGTAAGGATCCAACTTGTGGAATACTAGGTCTCTCGACATCCGAAAACTCCAGCCTGCACGGGGGCCATACATCCAGCTTGCGTCGACTTACAGAATCGTTCCTCCAGGCGCTCCTTTACACGTATCCCCAGGGGCGCATCTTCAGTGCTGGCAAGCGCAGCACATACCAGAAGAAGGAAAAGCGGCATTCCGGGAAGTCGTCGGAGCAGAGCGTCGTGGATATTCTCGGCAAGATATTCCCCGGTGCGCGGAGCATCGCCTTCGTCCCGCTCTGGGACGCGAACCACGGGCGGTTTTTTGCCGGGAGCTTTATGTGGAGTTTGACCAATTCCCGCGTCCTCACCCGCAGCGGAGACTTGAACTACCTTGCCGCCTTTGGGAACAGCATCATGGCGGAGGTGGCCCGGCTGGAAGTTGTGAGCACGGACAAGGCCAAGTCGGATTTCATCTCGTCCATTAGCCACGAGCTGCGCTCGCCTCTCCACGGCATCCTCGCCTCGGCCGAGATCCTCCACGACACGACTCTCGACCTGTTCCAGCACGGCATGATCGACACGATCGAGCGGTGCGGGCGGACCCTTCTCGACACCATCCAGCACGTGCTGGACTTTGCGAAGATTAACAATTTCACCAGGGCACGAAAGGCTCGCGGTGGGCCTGGAGCGGCTAAAGGGAGAGCTGGCTGGCGCCGGTCCCTCTCGGGCGTGTCGAACCTGAGCGTCAACGTTGACCTAAGCTTGCTCGCCGAGAACGTTGTAGATTCCGTCTTTGCGGGCCACGAATTCCAGGGTAGCCCGTCGCTCTTCGTAACGGACGAGCCGAGCAGCTTCTCTCCCGAAGGCCTACGGCGGAGCAGCTCCGGGGGCCGCAAAACTCGCCACAGGCTCACGAGGAACGTGGAGGAGCGGATAGATGTGATCTTGGATATCGGCTGGAGGCCCAACTGGATGTTCCGCACCGAGTCGGGGGCACTGCGAAGAGTGCTGATGAATCTGTTTGGCAACGCGCTCAAATACACGGATAAGGGGTGGGTCAAGGTGTCATTGCTATCTACCGACATCGAATCGCCGCCGGGGCAGCCTAAAAGGTCCGTCGTCCGCATCAGCGTCCACGATACTGGGCGGGGGATAGCCCAGGAGTACCTGCACAGCGACCTGTTCACACCGTTTACACAGGAGAACCCTCTGAATCCGGGGACAGGCTTGGGTCTGAGCATTGTCCTCCAGATTGTCCGATCTCTCGGAGGCAATATCTGCATTACGAGCGAGCAGGGTGTCGGAACGGAGGTGGTAGTCTCACTTACCATGAACCATGCCCTGCCAGGTGACCTCGACCACGGCACCCTTATGGCTCAGCAAGCCATCCAGAACACCAAAAGCAAAACAAAGGGGCTGAGAATAGGCCTTGTGGGTCTCGATGCGGATTCGGGGATTCAGGAAGGACACCCTGGAGATGAGCAAGCCGGTAGGGAGTCCTCGCGTCTTCTCCAGGCATCAGCGAAGGACGCTGTCACACGATGGTTCGACATGGAGGTCACGGCGCCGTCGGCGTGGAAATCCTCACCACCCGATATTCTATTAGCCATGAATCTCGATTCTTGGCGGCCGGTTGCGCTCGCTCGAGACGATGCATTCAGACGCCCTGGCATCCAAAGCGCATTTGCCGACGTCCCAACTATTGTGCTCTGTTCACGTGAAGAGCTCTGCCGAGAGTACGACCAGAGGATGGTCCTGGCCGGTCGATCCGACGGCCACGACCTCGTCCACTTCGTCTCGAAGCCGTATGTCATAGACTCTCTCCTTGTGGGCGCCTACCCACACATTTGACGGTTACTGACCGGCTTGACAGATGTGGTCCCCATAGGCTAGCCAAAGCCCTTGAATTTTGTCTCGGAATCGTGGCGCGCTTTCCTGATGGAGGCTCGCGCTCGAGGGCGCTCTCAGAAACTGAGAATTCCCCCCAAAGCTTGTTCCAACGATCCCCCGACAGTTACCTTCCCGGGATGGAACGGAGTCCCCAAGACAACTACTTTGCTTCGATGGCCCAGCCGCTTGAGGTAGTGGATGAGGCCTCTGCGCACACGACAGCCAGCAGCGCCAATGTTACCGAAAAGAAGAAGCCGAAGTTGCTCTTGGTCGAGGATAATGAAATCAATCTTCAGGTAAATAGGCGGACCTCCCTGCATATCTATCTGTCTTGCCTTCTGATGTTCTCTCCTCGGCGAGGACTGACTATTTATGTGCGCCACAGCTTCTTAGCACCTTTGCGCGAAGAGGCAACTTCGGCTACAACACAGCGATGAATGGTCTCGAAGCGGTTCAAGCGTTTGAAGCCGCCGAGACGCGGTACGACATTATCATCCTAGGCAGGTTTACTCTTTCGGTACTAGCTGCACTCTGCTAACCTCGCCTGCAGACATCACGATGCCTGTCATGGATGGAATGGAAGCCGCACGGGAGATCAGGAAGCTGGAGCGTGTCGCCGGACGACAAGGCCCGCCGGCCCTGATCATCGCGCTAACGGGTCTAGGGTCTACAACAAACCGAAAGGAGGCGTTCGATAGCGGTGTTGACATATTCCTGACGAAACCGGCCCGGTTGAAGGATTTGCGCAAGATGATAGACGACTGGGAACCGAAGGTTGCGAAGGGGGGTGTTGGTGGAGCTTGATGGCTAGCACTTTTATCATCGAGCAAAACCTTGAGACAACAGTTTGGCTCGCCATCATTGGACGAGTTGTGGACCTCATACTTTTGTGAATGCCATCGTCAGCGTCCCACGCGTGAAGTAGGGCTGGACGCAGGGGTTTGGAATAGGAGCAGGCTCCCGACGTTTTCCCCCCTTCGCTGTCAGCCAAAGGACTCTTTGTTACGGCCTGGTACCCAAAGATGGGTTAAGACAAAAAGGTCACAAGGCAGAACGCCTAGGTGAACTGTACAGTAGGACACAATGAATCGGATTCACAGAACGATGGAATACTTGTGTGAGGAGCAAGAGATCTTCCTGACCTGGTAGGTACGATGATGGTTAGCTATATAGAATGTATCCATGAAGACCCGAGGACCGAAGACCCCAAACCGGGTCCAACGGGGCCGGGGGTCTCTCATCAATGGCGAGCCCGGGTCCTGGAGCTCGAAAAAAGAGAAGAATTTGCTGACAAGTGTAGGCTCAAATGGCCACCATTATTACTATGGTGCTGTTCGCTTCAGGCTGACCTTGAGGGAAAACGTGGGATTTCTCAATCAATAGCGCCCGAAATGCTTTCTATGCTTTAATATTCTCATCAAAGTCGACTTCCAGCCGCGAATCATTAGCGGGTCCGACGCATCAGACATCAGTTCTTCATCTCACCAGTTAATCTCGGCGATTACAGATTTTAGGATGCAAGGGTCTCTTGATCTTGCGACGAGGTTCAGCAATAGCCCTGACGCTACTGCACTCCGTAGTCCGGGCCGGGCGCGTAGTAGGGTCTGAGATCCGAATTTGTTGAGCTGCATTGTTGAACAAGAGAAGGCTTGGCGATCCAGTCTGTTGGGATCGGAGGGCAAGCTACGCGAATAGCACGCCCTGCATGTTTCACCGTAGTGACCGAAATCGATGACGGAAGAGTTTTAATGAGTCCATAGACTGGACAGGCGTCCGCTTGTCCAATGGCCGCTGTATTTTGTACATATTGGGGCTTTCTTTGGGCACCTATTTCGACGATGTGCTAGAGACTTGGTCAGGTATTTGGACAAGTGTCGGGCAGGTTTTACGCCTGCAATGTCATATTAATCTCTAAAACGGGGCGGCGCCCGTTCCAACGGGATGGCCCGCCTCGATCTGGTCTGGCATAACATTTTGCCCTGTCTGCAGCCGGGCAAGATGTTTGCCGGAGGCCGGGACGTCATCAAACCATACCACCGGTGGGCTTTTAGAGTAGACTGTGAAGATAAAAATGACATCTTTTCTAGTTCATTTGGAGCTGTGTTGACTAAGCAGTCGGTCTGTCGCAACTGTTAGTTTATTCTTTTATCACGCTTGGTATAACTAGCATCTACAAGGCCGACTCTATACCCACTTCTTTACGTACTTGTGCAACAGCGAGAGGCATGTGTCAGATAAAAGGGCAACTACTAGGGTCAGAAAGCAATTGTGTTCCCCGTTTTTTGGCGCAGTGGGTAGTTTGCGACAGCATGATGTCTACTTCAGTGATTGAAGTTGTAACCACAAAAACGGCATACGCTCCTTCTAACACCGTCTGAGTCACCGGTAATGACGACTGCCTCTAATTCCTCAACAGTCAATCTCGACCCGCCTTCAACCAATATCGGCGCTATCGTCTTCATTTTTCCTTGTCAAAATTTAGAGTTTCGCATTCGATTTCATTGACGATTCCAAATTCCTGCAAACTTGCCAAGCACTTGGTTGTGCTCACCGCCAGCGATGTCTCGAAAGCAAAGGCGGTGTGCATGGTGTCGTTACTATGTTGAACGACTTTGCTCTCCATGAGGAAAGCAAGTGCGTTTTCGTCAATGATACCTCCAACGGCATGAATATCGCAGAGGTCGTTACTAGGGCCTTCCAGGAGGTGATCGATATCGCTATCGAAACCAAAATGTTTCCAAATATCCTCGAGAAGCACAGCGAAATGTACCGTACCATCGGCACACGGTACAACGGACACGTTTTCATCAAACGTTTTGCAACGTCAATCTTCGGCATCGCTGCCCCTGGTGTGGGTTTGACGGCCTATGAATGCGACGAGAGTGGCAGTATCAGCATCTGGGTACAGCGCCGCGGCGACACATCCTGAGCCTCATCTCCATCGCCCGTAACTGGAGGATGGTGTTGTTCTACCTGACCGCGCAATCGTTATGGTTATGGTGATCCCGATGCTTGATACCAATACCAAGCCGAAAATCGATCCGGCTTTGGGTGTAATGGCCCTTGCAGGGATAGTAATACAGTGGACGCCCGCGTCTTGTCTGAAGCGGGACACTACGCGGGCACGCAGCCGCCTATTTAATCTGCGTGATCCCCACCCTTCTCCAGCTTCTTATTTTCGGCCAAAACACCTACTAGGGAGCCTGAAGTTGTCAATTGCCCACTCAGTTCCCAACCGTCCCAACTTCTTTTAGGGGTTACTCAGGACACCTCCCATAAATCTCCC
>Ga0247763_1001627_pt1 | contig 12557 bp, 7 predicted proteins | sample UWRJL141409B4_FD_179926 | JGI IMG/M metagenome (GOLD analysis project Ga0247763, IMG submission 179926) | Plant litter microbial communities from Arlington Agricultural Research Station in Wisconsin, United States - UWRJ-L141-409B-4 | ecosystem: Environmental > Terrestrial > Plant litter >...
CGAGGCGCGACGCGGGCCGCAGGAACGCGGCGCGCTGGTCGAGGAGTGTCTCGTCGAGCAGGATGCGGCTGTCTTGGTCAGCGGCCTGCTGCACGCAGTTGAGGCCCGTGGACGTGCTGCCGGGACACTGTACGCGGACGAGCCCCGCGTACGGAAAGGGGTCGGCGAGGAAGCGATACCAGCTCTCGAGCGGAGCCTCCCAGCCGCAGCCCCCCTCGCCGACAGCGTCCAGCATCTGCTGCACGCCGCGGCTGAAGGCCTCGACGTCGGCGCTCGCCGCCGCGTCTTCGCCCGCGCGCCAGGCCAAGAACCCCTCGGGCGTGTTCGCCGTGCCGCTGCCACGCGCGGTGCTGCCGATCAGGTGCGCGAGGTCGACACGGTCGGGCACGTAGCTCGGGAAGCCCGCGATCGGGCACGCCACGTTCGACCCGGCATCACCCAGGCTCGACGAGACGATCGCGACATTGATGTTGTCGACCGGCGCGAACTCGCGAGTCTGCCCCTCCGGGCAACCCGCCCCGGGCGCGGGCGGAGGGAACTGGGCTCCGCTCGCATCGACGCAGATCGGGTTGACGAGGCGGCTCACCAGGTCGGGCACGACCGCCCTCAAGACCGCCTGCTTGTCGGCCATTCCGGGAGAGTTATCGATCACGAAGAGCAGATCCAAGGCCGGCGGAAAGCAAGCATCGCCGAGCCCGTCGCCGTCCACGTCGTCCTGCGTGACGTTGGCGAGCCACGGGCAGTTGTCGGCATTGTTGAGCAGGCCATCGCCGTCCTGGTCGAGGATCCGATCGAGATCGGGCACGATCGATGGGGCGCCGAGAGCCTCCAGGCGCGCGGCGAGGCCCTCCTTCACCCAGATCGTGTCGAGCGTCGCGAAGGCGTCGGCGATGCTAGCGCTTCGCGCGGCGTCGATCGTTCCGGTCTGCTCCAGGTCGCGCGAGATCTGCTCGAGCAGGGCTCGCAAGGCGGCGTCCGGCGCAGCTGCGTCGGTCATCCACGCCGCTTGCAGCAGCACCGCGCTGACCGCGAACAGGTAAGCATTGGCGTCTGAATCACCCTCCAGCAGGTTCATCTGCACGCCATCCAGCTCGACCTCGAAGGGGGCGGGAACGATCGCGAGCGCCTGTCGCAGCTCGAGCTCTGCCTGCGCGCGCGCCGCCTCGAACGTCGCGCCTTCGCGCATGAGCGTTCGGGTTCGCTCGAACGTGAGGTGGGTGACGACGTTGACGGCGACGTCATGCTCGCCAGCGGCGGGCACCTGGTACAGCGCTCGCAAGGTCACGCTGCCCGCGGACAGCGAGTCGCTCACCTCGTCATAGTAAGAGCCGATGCCCTGGATCGAGATGAGGTCGGCCGCGCGAAACTCGAGCTCGAACTCGCCCAGGTCGTTCTCGGTCGTGGTCGTGAACAGGGCGCCGCTCTGCTCGAGCTCGCCATCCAGGTTCGAGATCAGCACCGTGCTGCCCGAGACGAAAGGGCCCTTCTGCAGCGTGCCCCGGAGCTCGACGTCGAGGGACGGGGTCGCCATGGGCTCCTCCGTGCGTTCATCCCTCGGGTCCGGCGGCCCCGAACCGGCGTCACCGTCGCACGCGCAAGCCAGCAAGATCAAACAGCGCCAGGCGGCCTTGGTCATCGTCGGCACTCCCTCTCTCCTCCGCGAACGACCCGCGAGGACATCGCCTAAGGGAAGCACGCCACAAAGCGGGGTGAGACGAGCTATCGCGGTTCGGACGCCGGTATGACACGGCGCGGCGGCGCGCGGGCGATCGGCTCGCGGCGAGCGACGCGCGCGTTCCAGCGCGTCGCGCGGGCTTCATGCCCGCGGCGCGTCAGCCCAGAACGCCGGCAAATGCGCCCGCGCCATACGCTCCACGTCGGCCACGTTCAGCGCTCGCAGCGCCGCGCTCGCCCGCTCGCGCGCGACCTGGTCACCGGTCACTCGCGAGCTCGCCAGGCGGGCTACCGCCGCGAACAGGCGCGCTCCCGTGCGCGTGCTGATGCGCGCCGACTCGTCGAGCGCCCGCGCGGCGCGCGCGCCGTCGCCGGCGAACCAGGCCAGGGTCGCCTCGATGTTCTTGGCCTCGCTCGTCGCATACAGCCACCCCTCGCGCGCGAGCTGGCGCTCGAGCCGCGAGAGCTCGCCGAGCCAGCGCCGGCGCTCGGCTCCGGTCGTCGACTGCGCCAGGGCCGCGAGCAGGCGGCTCTCGTAGCCGCGCGACCACACCCGATACAGCAGCACTCGCCCGTGCTCGGTGCGGTGGATGCCGCGGATGCGAGCGAGCACCTCCGCGAGCGCCGCCGGCTCGGCGCCCTCGTAGCAGAGCGTGAGCGCCTCGATCCACGCGATGTTGAAGCTGCCGCTGTGGGCCTTGCCGACCAGCGAGGTGAGGCGCCGGGCGAGCGGCGCGATCAGCGCGGGCTCGTCGCGGCACAGGTGGCAATAGCCGAGGCCGAGCAGGTGGGTGACGATGCCCTCGCGGTCGTCGCGCTGCTCGGCGTCTTCCAGCCAGACCTGGATCAGCGGCTCGGCGGCGAGCATGTCGCCCTCGATCTGGATCGCCGCCACGTACATGCGGCGAACCCAGGCGAGCTCCCAGTGCACGCCGGTGCAGCGCGTGCGCAGCATCTGCTCCGCCTCGCGCGCCTCGCGCGTCGCCTTGGACCAGTCGCCCGCGAGGAAGGTGCGCAGCGCCTGCGCCGAGCGGTACAGCGCCACCACCGCCGCGTCGTCGACGTTTGCCACCAGCTCCTCGCCGAGCGCCGTGAGCGCGTCGAGCCAGCCGGTGGCGAGCGGCTCGGTCGCCGCGAACACGAGCTCGCGGCTGAGCGCGCGCAGGAGCAGCGCGTCGTCGTCGCCATCGAGCAGCCAGCGCAGCCCGCGCATGGCATACGTCCAGCTCGCCACGGGGTCGTGATTCATCCACAGCGCGGCGGCGACGTCGGCCGCTTCGACTCGCTGGCGCGGCCCGGGCTCGAGGGGCTGAACGCGGCGTGCGAGGCCGCGCCGGCGCAGCCGCCAGCGCTCGATGACATACACGCCGATGGCCGCGGCCCCGTGCGCGGGCGGCGGCCGACCCACCGCGCGCAGCACATCGAGCAGGATGCGCTCGCCCTCGTGCTGATGCCCGCTCGACATGAACGCTTGCGCCGCGCGGCGCTGCAGGTCGAGCTTTTGCCCGGCGGCCGCCAGCGCTGCGGCGTCGGCGAAGGCTCGTCCCGCGACGGCGCCGCGACCCGCTGCGTTGGCCATCTCGCCCAGGCGCGTGAAAAGCTGGGTGCGCTCCTCCATCTGCCACGAGCCGAGCTCGAGGGCCACGCCATAGGCGCTCGCGGCGCGCTCGAAGGCGAGCGCCAGCTCTGCGGTGCGGGCCGCGGTGAGCGCGTGGCGCGCGGCGAGCGCGGGCTCTCCGCACTCCTGGTAGCAATAGGCGAGCAGCTCCGCGTCCTCCGGGTCGCGCCCGCGCCGGGCGTACGCGCCGGCCAGCGCCGCGAAGCACTCGCGGCGGCGTCGCGGGGCGAGCTGGGCGTCGAGCGCCGCGCGCCAGCGGTCGTGATACACCTCGACCTCTTCCTCGCTCTCGAGCCCGCCCCAGCGAATGAGCCCGAGCGCGCGCAGGCGATGCAGGTCTTCCAGGGCCTGGCCGGAGATGCCGGCGGCGCCGAGCGCGACGCGGAAGGGCAGCGGCCGCCCGAGCACGGCGATCACCTCGAACAGGGCCCGGGCCTGCGGCGTGAGCTTACCGAGCCGCTCGGCGAGCACCTCGGTGAGCAGGATGCGCGCCGGGTCGCCGATCTGCTCGGCGTCGCGCGCGAGCTCGGCGATCAGAAACGGATTGCCCTCGGCCTCCGCCAGCACGGCGTCGCGTGCGAGCGCGTCGAGGCGCGCGAGCGAGTCGATCAGCGCGATCGACTCGCTGCGCGGCAGCGGGCCCACCACGAACTTGCGGCACAGGCCCTCCAGGTCGGGTTCGGCGAGCAGCGACTCGATGCGCGTGCTCTCGCCCGCGCCGGGCCGCAGCGTCACCAGCACCTCGAGCGGCGGCGCGCCCGTGCCGAGCACCAGCTCGCGGAGCAGCCGCACGCTGTCGGCGTCTGCCCACTGGATGTCGTCGATGAAGAGCAGCACGCGCTGCTCGCTTCCGAGCTCGAGGAACAGCTCGCGCAGTGCGCGCACGCCCTCGCTGCGCAGCTCGATCGGATCGGGCAGCACGCTCGCGCGGTCTGCGCCGCCGTCCTGCGCGCGGGTCAGCACGGGGAACAGCCGCGGTAGCGCCGGGTCCATGCGCAGCGCGGCGCGCGGCGGCTCGGGCAGCTCGAGCAGCCCGCTCAGCTCGTCGATCAGGCTGTCCCAGGCGTTGAAGGGCACGACCTCTTGCTTCAGGCAGCGCGAGCGCAGCACCAGGGCGTCGCGCCCGCGTAGCTCGGCGATCAGCGCTTCGGCCAGCGTCGTCTTGCCGATGCCGGAGGGCCCGCTCAGCACGGTGACGCGCGGGCGGCGGCCTCCGCCCGAGCGCAGCCAGGCGCCTATCGCGCGACGCTCCGGCTCGCGCCCGACGAACATGCGCGTCTGCTGGCGCGAGGAAGGCACCACGCTGGGGCGGCTGATGGGGCCCGACTCGCCCAGGCTGCACAGCACCTCGCGTGCGTCGGGCCGGCGCTCGGGCTTGCGCTCGAGCAGCCCGAGGCAGAGCTGCTCCAGATCTTCCGGCACGCCGGGCACGAGCTGCCGCGGCGGCGTGGGCGCGTGCGACAGCTTGCGCATCAAGATCGCCTCGTGCCCATCTTCGAACGGGAGCAAGCCCGTGAGCGCCTCGTACAGCACGCAGCCGAACGAGTACCAGTCGCTCGCGAAGGTGAGCGACTCGCCGAACACCTGCTCGGGTGCGACGTAGCCCGGTGAGCCCGCGAAGCCGCCGGGGGCGGCATCAGGGGCGGCGTCGCGCGCGGGGCCGCGCACGGGCGTGACCATCCCGAAATCGAGCAGCACCACTCGACCGCTGGCTTCGACCAGTACGTTCTGGGGTTTGACGTCCCGGTGCACCACGTCGACTTGGTGCAGAGCGTTGATGCCGCGGGCCAGCTGGGCGAAGCGTTCGCGCACGGTCTCCGGTGTGAGGCGCGCGCCTGGCTTGGCCGTGCGCGCGCCGAGGAACGGCTTGCCGCGCACGAGCTCCATCGTGAAAAACCAGAGATCGTCCTCGAAGAACAGCTCGTGCAGCATCACGAGGTTCTCGTGAGAGACGCTGGCGACGTTGCGAAACTCTTGCTTGAACCCTCGCACGGCGCTGGGGCTCGCCTCGGCGAATTTCTGCAGGGTCTTGAGCGCGAGCCGCTCGCTCCGCACCTCGTCCCAGACCTCGTAGACCGTGCCGACGGCGCCCTCCCCGATCCAGCGAGCGGCGCTGAACCGTTTTGGAAGCTCTCTCACGCCGCGGGCGCCCACTGCCCGCATCCTGCTCGGGCGCACACTTGCGCACAAGGTGCACATGGAGGACGCAGGCCGCGACCGGCAGCAATCGTAGCGACGCGGTGTCTTGCCCCGATTCCGCTGCAGGTGTGCGAAGTCATTCGCCGGATCGCCGCTTCACTCGGCTGGGAGCTGCCGAGGGGGCCAGCCAGGCCCGCCCGCCAGCTCGACGCGAGCCCGTCCGCCGAGGTCGCGACGAGCAGCGAGCGGGCCATTTCGTCTCGAATGGTTCGGCGGGGCCCGGACATTCTACGCAGTTGCAGCGACGGCGGCCCGATCCCCGGGCAGTCTTTCCCGGTCGGTTTCTCTGGGGCGGTCGCCGCCGGGCCTTCGGGCCACGCTTCGCCGGGTCGGTTTTCGTCGGGTCAACGCGCCTTCGAATCAAACGCCGTGATGCTCTGGATGTCTCTCATGCGTTGGGCGCTCGTTCTGCCCGGGCTCGGCGTGCGCCGTACCCGTGCAGACGCCACCGCTCGAATTCGCGAGCTGGTGCAGGCGCATCTCGACGCGATCTGCCGCACCGCACGCCGGCTCGGCGTGCCGGCGCGAGAGATCGAAGACGTGGTGCAGGACGTGATGGTGGTGGTGGTTCGGCGCCTCGACGACATCGAGCCGGGCAAGGAGCGCGCGTTTCTGGTGGGCACCACGGCGCGCGTCGCCGCCAACCGCCGCCGCCAGCGCCGGCGCCGCCCCGAAGAGCCGAGCGACGAGATCGAGCGCATCGGCGACGGTTGGCCGTCGATGGGTTTGTCGCACGGCGAGCGGACGATCGACACGGCGCGGCAGCTCGCCCTGCTCGACGTCGCGCTCGACGCGATGACCGAGCCGCAGCGCGCGGCGTTCGTGCTCTTCGAGCTCGAGGAGCTCACGGCGCGCGAGATCGCCGGGCAGCTCGGCGTGACGGAGGGCACGATCGTGTCGCGCGTGCGCCGCGCGCGCGAGGTGATCTGGCAGGTGTTCGAGGACCACGGCTATCCGGGCCTCGGTGCGCGCCGCGCCGCCGCCGCTCGCGTCGCCGAGGAGGAGGTGGGGTCATGAGCCACGAGCGCGACCGCCGCCGCGAGGAGCTGCTCGACGAGCTGCGCCGCTCGCATCGAGCCGAGCCGGCACCCGACGGGCTGCGGCAGCGCCTGATCGAGCAGGCTGGGCGGCGGCCCCTGGGTCTTGGCTCGGCGCAACGGATGCTTCGCCCGGCACGGCTCGACGCCACGGCTGGGCGTCTCGCGACGCTGATGGCGCGGCACGGCTCGCGCGCGGCGTCGCTCGACGAGCTCGGACGTCCTCGCGTCCTGCCCGGCGCGCTGACGCTGCTCGGTGGCGCTGTCGCTCTGCTGCTCGGCGTCGCCGTCGCTCTGCGCGTGACGGGGGGGACGGGGGACGAAACGTTCACGGCCGGCGAGGGCGACGCCGCGAGCCCGCTCGCGCTCGGTCCGGAGCCGAGGAGCTCGGCCTCGCGCTCGTCACCCGCGGGGCAGCCGGCTCCAGTTCACGCGCCCGGCGACGACCGAGCGGGCCTCGATAGGGCGCAGGGGCCGCGAACCTGTCCGCTCGCGCAGGTCCCTCGCTATGCCGTCCTCATGCCGCGAAAGGGCGGGGCGCCGGGGCTGACGGTGCACACCTTCGAGCAGCAGACGTTCACCTGCGGTCCCCTCACGCGCCGCTACCTCATGCAGCTCCCCCCGGGGCATCAGGCTCGCTCGAATGCCCCCGTGCTCATCGTGTTGCACGACGCGGGTGAGTCGGCAGAGACGATGCTCGCGCGGAGAGACCGCCTCGACTTCTCGGGCATCGCCAGGGAAAAAGGCGCCATCGTGATCTACGCCAACGCGGCGCCGGGGAGCGCCACCAGCGTTGGAGTCGCCGACTCCGGCGCCTGGCAGACGGATCCGCGCACCCACCAGGAGGTCGACGACGCCGACTATCTGAGCGGCATCCTCACCGATCTCGGCGTGCAGCACGTCATCGACGGCCACAACGACGTCTTCCTCGTGGGCTACGGCGACGGCGCGGCGATGGCGCTCGACGCTGCCGCGCGAAGACCGGGCTACGTGGGCGTGGCGGCGTTCGCGCCGACGAACCTGGCGCTCGTCGCTCCCGATCTGCGGGTGGGCAGCCGCCTGTCGCGCGTGATGCTCGTGTACCGCCTGCCGCGACTGATCCAGGAGCCAGCCCGCTCGGGCGACGCCTGGAGCGCGAGCATGCCGATGGTCGCGCGGCGCTGGGGCACCGCGCTCGGCGTCGAGCAGAAGGTCATCGCCAGGAGCTGGAAATTCGGTGCTCCGCAGCAGCCGCTGGGCAGCCTGGAGCAATACGACGTGGCGCTTCCGGCGACGGGCTCGGCCGCCGTGCGCGTGTACGTGCTGGATGGCGCCGTCGAGCGCGCGCCGGGCGCGCTGCACGCCTGGGACTTCCTGACCGGCGTCGAGGGAGCAGACCCCGAAGTGCCCGATAGCCTCCCCGATCTGCCCGTGGAACCTTTGTTCGCCGACGGCGAATCGGTGCTGCCAAGCGACGCCGACGGATACGAGTACCCTTCGCTGGTGCTCCCGCAAGACGTGGTGCCGGCGCCGCCAAGGGGCGCCGATGACGGGCACGAGGGGCGCCCGGCCCCCGCCGCGGAGCCCGCCGTCAGCCCGTAGCGGCGTCACCACGCCAATTACAACGCTGCGCACGACGGGCAGCCCAACGCCGCTCGCCCAAGCTCCACTCCGCGCCGGGCAAGAACGCCGGGCGCGACGCCGCCGTGGAGCTAGACATGCGAACCGAAAACGCCATCGTGATCGAAGCCTGGAACACCGTGCTGTTCGAGAAGTTCTGCCGCTTCCAGCACCTCATCGTCGACAACCTCGCGCTGCACGGCGACGAGCTCTTCCGGCGCCATCCGCCCCGACACGGCCAGCGCGTGCTCGACGTCGGTTGCGGCGCCGGTGACACCACGCGCGAGCTGGCGCGCCGAGTGGGCCCCGACGGCTCCGCCACGGGCGTCGACTGCGCGTCGAACTTCATCGAGCTATCCCGCGCCGGCGCCGAGGGCGAGGAGGTGAGCAACGCCCGCTTCGCGGTGGCCGACGTGCAGCTCGAGCCGCTCGGCGGCCCCTACGACGCCGCCTTCGCGCGCTTCGGCACCATGTTCTTCAACGCGCCCGGCGCTGCCCTGCGCAACGTGCGCCGGTCGCTCGCGCCAGGCGCCGTGTTCCGCTCGATCGTGTGGCGGCGCCGCGAAGACAACCCCTGGCTGTACGAGGCCGAGCAGTGCGCGCGCGAGATCGTGCCCGTCGTGTCTCACGAGGAGACGAAGGAGGTGCACTGCGGGCCCGGACCGTTCTCGATGGCAGGGGCCGACCTCGTCAGCGACCTGCTGCGAGCCAGCGGCTTCGATCAGATCGCGTTCGAGCGCTTCGACACCGACCTGTGCATCGGGCGCGACCTCGACGAGGCCGTTCAGTTCGGGCTCGAGCTCGGGCCCGCGGGCGAGATCGTACGGCTGGCGGGCGAGGTCGGCCGCGAGCTGCGGCCGCGGGTGGAGCGCGCGGTGCGCGAGGCGTTGACGCCGTACGTGCGCGGCGGCGCGCACCAGGGCGAGGTCTGGGTTCCCTCGAGCGTGTGGTTCATTCGTGCGGTGAACCCGGGCTGAGGCGAGAGGGCGGTCACGCTTCGCGCGCGACGGGGTGTTCGCCGCATGGCCCCCGTCGCGCGGCACGAGCTACCCGGTGTGAGGGCCCCACCAAAACCGCCCGTGGCTAGTTTCCATCAGAGTTGCGTCTCTCGACGTTCCACGGCCGGTGCTTCGCGGTGGAAGCGCACCGTGCCGAGCGGTTGCAGGTAGTCGCGCTCGTTGACGAACACGCCCCCGGTGAACAGGCCGACGAGACCGTCGTTGGACAAGCGCAGGGTGAGCTGACCGCTGTTTTCGGTGCTGGCACGGCACGGCCCCTCCTCGGGGCACCTGCAGCGGTCGCTCGCGCAGAGCGCCGCCTTGTGGCAATCCATCGGCGTCAACTCGGCTCCGATGGTGCACTCGGTCAGCGTCTCGTCCCACCCCACTTGCGTGTTGGACGGGCAGGTCGCCGCCGTCTGTAAGGCACACCAAGAGTCGAGCACCCTGTTGGGGACGTAATTCACCTCCAGCTTGCCATCGAGCACTCGCCCTTCGTCGTTGAACTCGATCAGCGAGAGATTCGTGCGAGAGAGCCCGCGCGCGGCCTGGTCGCGCGGCCTCGACGTCAAATAGATTTCGAACGCGAAGCCCTCACGAGGAGGCCGAGCGCTCTGGTCGAGCGCGTCGATCGTCACGATCGAGAAGTCCGGGTCGGGAGGGTAGCCGACGTTCGGGTCAGTCGCGGGCGCGAGCGGCTCACCTTCCCCGAACGTGATCGTTCCGGCGGGATACTCGGAGCCATCCCGGGGCTCGAGCTCCAGCCGGATCCGCGTGGAGCCCGACCGGAAGCGAAAGATCGGCGGGTCGACATCGGCGCCGCCGACGAGCGACAGAGGGTCTTCGGCTTCGCCGATCCACACGCCCAGAAAGTCGCTCGCGTGCTCGGCAACGGGAGGCGTGGGCTGTGGTGGCGGTGGCGGCTCGGATTCGCTGAGGTCGCGCTCGGTGTAGCCGAGGTCGTGCGTGGGTTCGCCGTTGCACGCGGTGGGCAGCGCGCCGGAGAGCCCGAAGAGCGCGGCGAGCGAGGTGACACGGAGTGAAGGGCGGCGATTTCGATTGCTGCGATGTCGAATCATATCCGTCAGTAGCTCCCGCGCGGTGGATTCGACGAGCGGCGGCGCATTTCGTCGAGCAGCTGCGATCGATCGACGGTGGTGCCGCCGGCGCGAGCGGGCGTCATCGAGCGGGCCGCGCCGCGAGCAGGAGCAGACGCCGGTGCAGCCAGCTTTCCGACACAGCTCTCGCGCAGGCTCGCGGCGTATGCGGAGGCGTGTGCACGCTCGAGCAGGTGACCGGCGAGCGCGCGTGCGGCCGTGGCGTCACCGAGATCGCAGAGCGCGAGGGCGCGCGTCACGACGCGCTCTTCCGCCAGAACGTCTGCGGCGACACGGGCGTCGAGAGCCGCCAGCGTCGCGAGCGCGCCCTCGGGCGAGCGCTCGCGCAGCTGCAGCTGGGCTCGTCGCAAGTGCTCGAGCGCGAGCCGCAGCGATGGGATGCCGGTCGGCGGCGCAAGCCCGGGGTCTGGCGCGGGTGTCGAGTCGGCAGCCGGCGACACGGGCGTCGAGGCAGACGCCGGAGCGATGCGGTCTTCGCCGCCGAGAGGCCACGCGAACGGGGCTCGGCTCCAGGCCACGCCGATGACGACGCCGCTCGCGAGCAGCGCGAGCCCGCGCAGCCAGGCCCGGACGGGGGATGGATGCGCCGCGCGAAACGCGAGCGGTGATCGCAGCGGAGCAGGCTGCGACGGCCCGGTGCGGAGCCGCGCTTCGAGCCGGAGCCGCGCTTCGACGCGGGGCTGCAAGCTGGGCGGTGGCTCGGCCTCGCTGCGCGCCCGTTCAATCAGACGATCGAGAGAAGCGTCGAACGTCTCGTCGTCTGCGTGCGAGGCGAGCTTCAGCGCCTGCACCAGGTCGCGCGAGCTGGAAACGCTCATTGCGATGCTGCCTCTCGCGCGGCGAGCCAGCGCTTGAACGCGCGGCGCAGATCGCGCACGCGGTGATACACCTGATGTCGCTCGATGCCGAGCAGCTGCGCTGTCTCTTCGGCGTTCAACTCCTCGAGCAGCTGACTGATGAAGAGCACTCGCCGCGGCTCGTCGAGCGTATTGGAGAACTCTTGCACCAGCCCGAGCGCTTCGCGACCGGCGTGTTGCCGTTCGGGGCCTGCGGCCACGTCCGCCAGATCGTCGGAGAGGCCTGCCGTGAAGCCGTGGCGGCGCTGCCAGCGCCAGTGGTTGCGCGCCGTGTTCAAGGCGATCGCAAACAGCCAGGTCCGGTACGTGGAACGCCCTTCGAAGCGGCTCAACTGTTGGTGCACGGCCAGCCACACCTCCTGCACCGCGTCAGGCAGCGACGCCGCCGGAACGCCGAGATGCTGCAGCGTGCGGTAGGTAAAATCGAAATGCTCGCGGTAGAGCGCCTCGAAGCCGAGCGGCATCGGGGGTGGCGCCGCCTCCGGTGAGGCTCGGTCGACGTCGATCCGCTCCAATCCCCATCAGTAGCCGGGCCCGCCCTGCTTCGACGCTCCGTCGCGCGTCTTGCAGCATTCTTCTCACCACGTCGCGCCGTGCCACATCGACGCTCGCCATCGTGCCGAGCTCCCGCGACGACCGTTCGCTCGACCTACAACAGCGGCAGGTCGATGCCCACGGCAGCACGGAACCCGATGAACGGGATGCGATGGATCACATCGCTCTCATCGACTCGAAAGCGGCCGCGGACCAGCGGATGGAACGCCGACAGCCGCGTCGTCACCGCGAGGCCAGCAAACGGTGTGCCAGACCAGGCCACCGCGACGCCCGGCGTTGCCCACACATCGCGCCCTTCGCCAGCACGCGCCAGGCCCACGCCCGTGGCTCGCACCTGCCCGAGCTCGAAGAGCGCGCACGTGTCGAACGCCTGCCCCCAGCGCCAGCACCCGCGCGCACCGCTCGTCCACAGCCCGATCTCGATCGCCTGATCGGCGCCGAGCGGCGTGGTCACCGCGGGCAACAGCGCGCCATACAGGGCACCCTCGATTCTCCCCCGACGCAACTCGAGCGCCAGCGAGCCGCCGAGCGCCGCTGCGCCGAGGGTGCCCGGATCGAGCAGAGCCTCCACTCCGAGCGCGAGCTCGAGGGGTGTCGCTGCGCTCGCCGCCTCCTCCACATCGCCCGCAGCGGCCTCGCTCGTGCCACCGCCGTCCGCCCAGACGTCGTCGGCAGCAGCGCGCCGCGCAGCGTCTTCCGACGGAAGCTCGCTCGTCGAACCGTCGGGGGCGATGCCGTCGTTCGCCGTCGCGTCGCCCTCGGGGCCCGCCCGTTCGACCGACGCTGGGGCGCCCGTCGCGTCTGTGGTGGCGCTCGCGTTGCGCGCGTCGTGCTCACGACGCGCGCGGAGGCCGCTCGGGGAACGCGAGAGCGACGCCCCATCGCGCGCGAGCGGCGCGGCG
>Ga0247763_1001634_pt1 | contig 12516 bp, 10 predicted proteins | sample UWRJL141409B4_FD_179926 | JGI IMG/M metagenome (GOLD analysis project Ga0247763, IMG submission 179926) | Plant litter microbial communities from Arlington Agricultural Research Station in Wisconsin, United States - UWRJ-L141-409B-4 | ecosystem: Environmental > Terrestrial > Plant litter >...
AGGTCGAGAAGGAAGAAACAGCTCGAGCTCTCGAGGACAAAGCCGGTGCACACCGCAAGTGGGAGGAAAGTCGCCCGATTTACTGAGCATTCAAGTTTCTTGCATAGCCATAATCGGGCTCTGCTTTTGCAGTCACGCACTCGCGGGATCTGGCCCCTTGTGTATTTGGTTATTTATTTTCTTCTGTTTGATTGCGAGGTAGATGAGTGGTCTGTCCTCGCCATAATGTGGGAGTAAATTCAAAGAAACGACTGAAACACGGTACCAGGGAGGGAACTGGATGGAAATTAAGGCCTGACCCCAACTTTTACTTTCATTTATCTCGTTCCATTATGTATTTTTCTTTTTCTCGTCCTGTCATTGAACACATATCTGGTGGCCGGACGGACTGGGCTGGGACAGGTTGAGGTTCAGAAGGCGTTACAGGCGTTGTTGGGTGGGCTGAACAGTGCAGAGCAAAGCTGACCAGATCACTCTTTTGGTGACTTAGTTGCAATGGACATTATCAGGTTCAACTACTATCTTCTTGTTGTGCACGGCGTTAGGTGATTAGTTGCGTGACTGCTCCGGCTCATGTGTGTGTGCTATATTTGCCTGCGTGGTGTCGTGTCGTGCCTTGCTTGGGGGCCTTCCCCCTCATGGTTGATGACTATTTTCCCTGGACGTTAATATAGCAAATGCATGATCAACCCATCTCCTCTGAGACATATGCATTGATGGCAACACTGGGGATGTAAAGTGTGCGGGAGAGGGGGCCACGCCAATACCGAGTATAGGAAACCGAGGAGAGGCTTGAGTGGCCAGCCCAGATTGAGAGTTCGCTTCACTGCAACTTTGCTCACCAGGCCTGAACAGTCGTCTAGGACCCTAGGGGCTGATCTCGTGCGATTTCGGAACCCCGCTCTATAATAGTTTAAGATGTCTTTCTAGTCTGAACTGCTTACCAGGACATTCAAGGCACCAAGTTTTCTCTCTTGCGGCTACTCTTCCCAATATGGACTTTTCCAGTCACGGCTTGGCCTGGAAGGAAAGAAAGTATTAGTAACATATGCTTTAGGCCTCCTGTATATCTAAATATCTCGTGAAACAATGAAAAGTAAACACCCCATTTCGACTTCCAAAGATCCCGTCTGCCACATATGCAAAGTCCCTTGTATATATATTGGCTAGTACATATGCAAACCATACCCCCAGACAAATTACCATGGGTGGGGGAAAGTAAGGCGTTGAGCTGTTCCTCGGAAGGAATCCGTCTCGTAAAAACCCCCCTTAGCAGACTATCGACAGACTGCTTTCCTAGCTTAGCTAACTAGAGGCCTATGAACTCATAGGGTCTGCCTAGGTAGCGATGACGCCATCAATAACGGGGTAGTGATCAGGTCCACTATTGTGCCTGATTCCCGATGGCCATTGGGCTCAATGAACCTCCTGATGTTTCAACGGCTATGTCTACTCTGTCCCGCGTGAACTTCGAGACAAACCAACAACACGAAACTTCTCGTATTTACCACCCTTTAACGGCACAGCGTAAGGAGCTAGGCCATTCTTTTGATTTCCGACTGCAAAATTCATTGTATAGACGCCTCTTCCACTATTGCCCAGACTTGACAGCCTTGCTTCTCTGGACAATTCACATTACAGCCTCGTAAGTAGGCATAACTTTTGCTACGGATATTGATGCTACAACTAAAATTATGTCTCTGATGGGATCTAACTGCTGCGGGTGTTGTGAATATCGAGAACCAGGATATCCGTCGCCCCAACCTGGGTCAAATCGTCCATAACCGTTGCAATGCGCTTCTTTTCCACCATAGCACTGACCGCCACCCAACCATCCTCCTCCAGCGAGGTAACCGTTGGGGCGCGCTTTCCAGGTGTGATCTTGGTGGCCTCACCCAATTTTGCTCGCTCCACGTTATACTGGCAGAGTACGTACTTTTGGGCGGTAATAACGCCACCGATACGGGCAGCGATCAGGTCGACCATTGCCGGGTTGCTGGGGGCTTTGGACTTAATCAGAATTGCTGAGGATTCCACCACCGTGTCTACCGCCTTGAGACCGGCGGCTTTCATGGTCTCGCCAGATTCTGGGGTATCATCAGCAAGGCGGAGGTAGACCTAGGGGGTGCGAATTTAGGAGTACTAGCCAACAAGATCCACGATTCCATCTGCAACACCCAATGCGCATGCCGCCTCAACGCTGCCGCTGAGTTCGATAATCTTGGTGCGCAGCTTCCGGCCAGCAAGGTTCACAGTGTCGCCACTAGTTTTGCCCTCCTGCTCGAGTTCGAGCCTGGCGAAGTATTCCCTGGCGAGGTGAACGAAGCTTGTACCGATGTTCTTGCCGATCAGATCTCGGCCGCCCTGGTACTCTCCCTTCGCCGGCACCTGGACCTGCAGCCGGCAGGCGCCGAAGCCTAAGTCCATGACTGTTTCACAGCCCTGAGGCTTGGCGTTTGGAACCGGGTTCCATTCGTTGCTCAGACGGCGGGCTCGATTCAATTCTCGTACACCGGCATCGTGCTCTTGGACTTGATCATAGCCAGTGATGCCTAGGTCTACTCGGCCCTCGCCAACAAAGGTGGGGATATCAGCGGCCGGTAGGAACACGAGGGCGATAGGGAGGTTCTTCACGAGGGCTATATCCAATCGGTTTTCGCGTCTGAACTGAATATCGGCACCTTCAAGAAGATTTAAACTGGCCGAGAGAAGGCGACCCTCTGCGTTGCAAACCGCGGTAAGTAGACGTAGCTATGGGATTTCAAGATCTTCGGGTACATGACTCACTCTTGGGCACAGCGAAAAGAAGCCGACCTTCGAGGCTTTGTAGAGAAATTAGCTCTTGTGTTTCCATTGCTAGGATGCCTGTGCAAGATGTGATGAGGGGTTTCGGGGGCAGAAAGAGGGGGAGGTTCGAGCTAGATGGGAGGACTTCGTGTTATATGGGCAGGGCCTTCCGGCTAGGTGGATGAGGCCTTTCTGCTAGACGGGGGAGGAGGACTTCGTCCTATATGGGGGATGGCTAACTGATTTACCAAATCCATGGTTGATTTGCCGAACCAGGACAGAAGAGTATCTAAATGGAGAGAAGGACGGCACGTAGGGTAACAACCTTGCACGGGAGCTATGTCGGGCAGGCTTCGTCGGATCGGGTCAGGCTCCGGGGCGCGGATGTGGTGGTCAAAAGGGCGTAGCTGCAGCAGCTGTCAGTGGTGCTCATGAAGGGACACTGTGTGCCCGCGGGGTAGTGTATGTGCCCCCGCGTCTGGTCGAGAACCGCAAATGGAATTCACGCATATTAGCTTACAACAGAGTGCAATTTACTCAAGACTACAGTGGGGGATACGTGACCGCGGGTTGGGTATTTTCCACGCGTCTCTGGTAGTAAGGTCGAGTTGAGATTTTGCAATCACGTTCCTGAATCGGAGCGCGCTCACTGGTGCCCCTCGCTGGGAACGAACTTTGTATGGAGGGGCAGGAGGGGTCAGCCTGACGGTTTAAGCCCCTAAATATTGGTAACGCGGAACCATGTTTGTTGGCTCGAAATAGTTGCGAGGCGTTAAAAGACGTCTCACAAATGTTTCTACCTTGAAAGATTAGCAATCCCTCGTATTTGAACCGTTTTTGGTGTAACTGAAGATACGCGGAAATGCTGCTCTCAGCACCACTGAACGCATCACCACCAGACTGCAATGGTCTCTCACTAACAGACTTTCAGAATGGAATATCACCCAGTCCTGGACAGTTCCACCAGGCAGTTGGGCTGTGGGTGGGGGACACACCCGATTAAGACGAACAAGGGTGTAGGCGCGGTCTCATTGGGTGGAATCGAGGTTTCGACAGTCATTAATCCACCAAACGGTTTGAGTGGCGCATCCCTGGAAGCAGGTGTCCATTGGCCAAGTTTCTCGAGATAAGATACACTTATCGTGGGCGCTTTTAGCTGATGTAATCCGCGTAATCGGCTGCAGTGATGCAGATCTTCAACGATAATGAAATTTATCTACATTTGAGGCACGTACAGCCCCTAAAAACGCGATTTTTAGCCTTCTTGGCTCTCAAACCCCTGTATCTCAATTTCTTAACGATTACAGCGTTACCTGCGTTGCTTAAGGCTATCTACAAGTTGGTTAAGGCTCCTGCCGGTACGTATTTACTTTACCTCCGTAATAGCCTCGGCCTCGCTCCTACCCCTAGATATATGCGAAGAAATAGCATCCCAGATTACCTTCCGGTAGTAAAATTGCACCCTGATATTGTTATTAGGGCGCCAATAGCTTCTCTATTAGCGCTCCAGTACCTGGATCACCGGCGAGCCTGCAAAGCCTTCTTTCCACTCGCGCCAGGCGTCCTTAACCGTAAATAGCTTCGCCAGGTTTATAACGATAAGGGGGTCCGTTAATTGGTTAGTTGGCGCAGGCTTTAACGCAGACTTTGGGGGTATAAGTACTAAAATCAGCGCCGGCGCCGGCGCCAACGCTCCCAGGTAGCCAGTAATTATAAGAGGGACCTTACCAGAAAGGAGGGTATCCAGGATTTTACCCTCCTAAGCGGCCAATTAGTTAGCTAGTTAATTAGCCATTTAATTGGTAATTTATTAGCTAGTATATAAAATAGCTAAATAAGTATTCTTTATAAGCCTATAAAGGTCTAGTAAGGCGTATTATAATAGGAGGTTTAGTAGTTTAGCTATATCCGTAATACTAACCTATACTATACGCGCAAAGGTCTCCCACTTTTCGCTATAGAAGGGAGGGTAAGAAAAGAAGGATAGAGATGGAAATTAAGGTTACAAAACGACTAAATCTTATAAAAGTACTATCCGAAAGCGCTTTATAAGCTTAAGGAAACCATCGCTAGTAAAATCGTCTTCGTTAAGGCCGCCTTGTGCCTACTAGCAACGGCGCGCGCGCGCCTTAAAGCGAGGCTCCTACTCTTCAATCTACGGCCAGATTTAGGTTTGTAAAGCGGTAGGAGGATCATATACTACGCGTGCTAAAAAGTAATCCCTTAGCGATTTAGAAAAGCCGGTAACAATACGTATAAACTAACGCGGTAAGTACGTAAAGTAAGCCTAGTATAAAACGCTCTGATTCTAACGGCCAACCTGTAAGATCTACGCGAGTAAGGCGCCGTAGGTTTCTGTATCTTATACTCCAACTCGCCGCGGCAAGTATGTTTTTTTTACTATAAATAGGCTAACTATACCAAAAACACACCAGGTATCCTGTAGCTATATATTGTAAGAGAGTTCTTCTTCGCGCTTTTAGCTAATAAGGACCTTAATCCTATACCAATCCTAGCGGCGGCGAAAGGAAGGCGGAAACTTACTAGTTACGTACTATTACCAGAAAAATAATTATACTAAGGCGCCTTACGTGCAGAAAAGGGGGTTTTTATAGCGTAAAGATTCTATAAACTCCTTTTTAGCCGTTTTATTTATCTTATTATCTTGTAAAAGCGATACGAGGTAACCGTACTATATAGGGCCTTCAATAGGGGGGTAGTTAAGGAGAGAAAGGTTGGTAAGCTCTATCTTCCAGCGGTTTTCTCTACGTAGGAGGTAATAATAGCCGAATAAAAGATTAATATGCGTACGGAGGTTATGTAGAATAGTAGCTACATTATAAAGTAAATACTTTTAAATCGCCAACCACTTAGTAGTAAAATATCCGGCCTAAATACCTTCGGTACCTCGATTTTTAAAACTAACGCGGTTAAGGCGGTTTCTTTAGCAGCCGCGTTGTTCCAAAAAGCCACGTATAGCGGCGTTACGTAAATTCTCCGTATTCTTATTACCGTATACCACTTATAGGTGCCAAAGCTCGATTACAGTAGCGATATACATATTTACCGTACTTTTAGTAAAAAGGTTACCTTCCTTACTATTACTAGCGCTACCGCCAGTAACCGTTACCGTAGTAATAATTAATAGTAATATATAACCCTCCCAATCGTTAGCCAGGATCTAAGCCGCCTTAGTAACTAGTACTTCCAGCGTTATAGCGAGGGCTTCGGCCTCCCGGAGGGCGGCTTACTTATCGGCTAGTAGTAATAGCTCCGTATAGTTGTTACCGCAATTACGCCGCTTCTTCGGTACCTTAATACGCCGTAAAAAGATATCTTCCTTTAGTTAAGCAACTAGCTTATTAGGCGTAACGAGCTCGCCATCCGGCTACGTATAAAGGGTTCCATCCAACGCTACGCGCGGCGTACTATACCAGGTCCTCTACTCGCGTTACTTTAAGGCGTAGCTTTTCGTTATATTTGCCGGTTATTCGTCCTTCTTCACCTATAAACCGGCCCTTCATACCTCCTAAGCGCGCCTTTTAGCGGCCGTATATAAGCCGTCGGCCATAATAGGATACAGGCTAGTAGTAATAGCGGTAATGGTGGTAATAGTAGTAATAGCGGCGATAGTAATGATTCCAGGCGGGGTAAGGCGGCTTTACGGCGCCTTATAGTAGGTGGTAGCAGATCTAGTTGCGGAACCAATAGCCGGAAGCAATCGGCTTCCAGCAGCCAATAACGGTCGGCTTTAGGTAGTTTATAATAAGTAGAAAATCTACTTATCCGCGGTAACTTATTAGCGGCCTACAGGTAATTACGCCGATTACAAGGGTAAGGGTTATTAGTAGTATATGGAGCCGGAAAGGGTTTAGCGGATTACAGTATAATTACGCGGACCCTCGATAAGATACACTTATCGTAGGCGCTTTTAACTAATGTAATCCGCGTAATCGGCTACAATAATGCAAATCTTTAACGATAATGAAATTTATCTACATTTAAGGTACGTATAGCCCCTAAAAACGCGATTTTTAGCCTTCTTGGCTCTTAAACCCCTATATCTCGATTTCTCAACAATTACGGCGTTACCTACGTTACTTAAGGCTATTTACAAGTTAGTTAAAGCTCCTACTGGTACGTATTTACTTTACCTCCGCAATAGCCTCGGCCTCGCTCCTACCCCTGGATATACGTAAAGAAATAACATCCCAAATTACCTTTTAGCGGCAGAATTGCACCCTAATATTATTATCAGGGCACCAACAGCTTCCCTATTAGCGTTTTAGTACCTAAATCGCCGGTAAGCCTATAAAACCTTCTTTCCACTCGTACTAAGCGTCCTTAATTGTAAATAGCTTTACTAAGCTTATAATAATAAGGGGGTCCGTTAACTAATTAATTAACGCAGGCTCTAACGCAGATTCTAAAGGTATAGGCGCTAAAATCGGTACCAACGCTGGCGCTAACGCTCCCAGGTAATTAGTAATTGTAAAAGGGACCTTACCAGAAAGGAGGGTATTTAGGATTTTGCCCTCCTAAACGGCCAATTAATTGGCTAGTTAATTGGCCATTTAATTAGCAATTTATTAGCTAGCGTATAGGATAGCTAAGTAAGTATTTTCTATAAGCCTATAAAAGTTTAGTAAAGTACGTTATAATAGGAAGCTTAGTAGTTTAGCTATATCCGTAATACTAACCTACACTATACGCGCGAAGGTCTCCTACTTTTCGCTATAAAAGGGAGGGTAAGAAAAGAAGGGCAGAAATGGAAATTAAAGTTACAAAACGGCTAGATCTTGTAAAAGTACTATCTAAAGGCGCTTTATAAGCTTAAGGAAACTATTACCAACAAAATCGTTTTCGTTAAGGCCGCCTTATACCCACTAGCAGCGGCGCGTACGCGCCTTAAAGTGAAGCTCCCACTTTTTAATCCATAACCAGATTTGGGTTTATAAAACGGTAGGAGGATTATATACTATACGCGCTAAAAAGTAATCCCCTAGCGATTCAGAAAAGCCGGCAACAATACATATAAACTAGCGCGGTAGGTACGTAAAGTAGGCCTAGCATAAAACGCTTTAATTCCAACGGCCAGCCTGTAAAATCTACGCGAGTAAAGCGCTATAAGTTTCTGTATCTTATACTCCAATTCGCCGCGGTAAATATGTTTTTTTTACTATAAATAGGCCAACTACGCCGAAAATACGCTAAGTATCCTATAGCTATATACTATAAAAGAGTTCTTCTTCGTACTTTTAGCTAATAAGGACCTTAATCCTATATTAATCCTAGCGGCGGCGAAAGGAAAACGGAGGCTTACCAGTTACGTACTATCGCTAGAAGAATAATTATACTAAAGTACCCTACGTATAGAAAAGGGGGTTCTTATAGCGTAAAAATCCCATAAACTCCTTTTTAACCATCTTATTTATCTTACCATTTTGTAAAAGCGATACGAGGCAACTGTATTACGTAGGACCTTCGGTAGGGGGGTAATCAAGGAGAAAAAGGTCGGCAAGCTCTATCTTCCGGCGGTTTTTTCTACGTAAGAGGTAATAATAGCCAAATAAAAGATCAATACGTATACGGAGGTTATATAAAGCGGTAGCTATACCATAAAGTAAATACTCTTAAATCGCCAACCACTTAGCAATAAAATATCCAGCCTAAATACCTTCAGTACCTCGATTTTTAAAGCTAGTACGGTTAAAGCGGTTTCTCTAGCGGCTGCGTTGCTCCAAAAAGCTACGTATAGTAACGTTACGTAAGTTCTCCGTATTCTTATTACCGTATACCACTTATAGGTGCCAGAGCTTAATTACAGTAACAATATACGCATTTACCGTACTTTTAGTAAAAAGGTTACCTTCCTTACTATTACCAGCGCTACCGCTGGCGGCCGTTATTATAGTAATAATTAACAGTAATATATAACCCTTCCAATCGTTAGCCAGGATTTAAACCGCCTCGGTAACCAGTACTTCCAGCGTTGTAGCGAGGATTTCGGCCTCCCGGAGGGCGGCTTGCTTATTAGCCGGCAGTAGTAGCTCCGTATAGCTGTTACCGCAGTTACGCCGCTTCTTCGGTACCTTAATACGCCGTAAAAGGATATCTTCCTTCAGCCAAGCGGCCAGCTTATTAGGCGTAACAAACTCGCCATCCGGCTACGTATAAAGGGTTCCATCCGGCGCCGCGCGCGGCGTACTGCACCAGGTCCTCCACTCGCGTTACTTTAAGGCGTAGCTCCTCATCGTATTCGCCAATTATTCGTCCTTCTTCGCCTATAAGCCGGCCCTCCGTACCTCCTAAGCGCGCCCTTCGGCGGCCGCATACAAACCGTCGGCCATAGTAGGATATAAGCTGGTAGTAATAGCGGTAATAGTGGTAATGGCGGTAATAGCGGCGATAGTAATGATTCCAGGCGGGGTAAGGCGGCCTTACGGCGCCTTACAGTAGGTAGTGGCAGATCCGGTTGCGGAACCAGTAGCCGGAAGCGGTCGGCTTCCAGTAGCCGGTAGCGGTCGGCTTCAGGCGGTTTGTAATAAGTGGAAAATCCGCTTATCCGCGATAACTTATCAGCAGCCTGCAGGCGATTACGCCGATTACAAGGGTAAGGGTTATTGGTGGTATATGGAGCCGGAAAGGGTTTAGCGGATTACGGCGCAATTACGCGGACCCTCGATAAGATGCCCTGGAATGCGCAACGGTTTGGTGCATAGGTATGCAATTGACGCTCGATGAAGCAACAACACTAACAGGTAAGCTGGGTTATTTGAATATAAATGCACTTGCAGGCCTCGACGCATGCATTGTTGAAAGTCTATGTCACGGTGGCCTCATCAAAGGAGCAAAATATTTTCTCTGACTTGGATGCTCGAGGATAAAATGAGCCCAGACTGGATACATTGTGAAAACCAACCTCTAGTGACATTCCCATGGGCCCTTTTGTGATTTCTCTCGTAAAACCAAGAGATTGGTGACGGTTACCCCTGCAAATCCGCGGTTGAAGATACGTCACGGCACCCCTTAACTCTTCTTCCGCGCTCGTTGGCCAATCCTTGGGGACCCGTCGCATGCAGCATCGCTCGACAGAAATCAGCCAAACTGCGAAGGTATAACTTGACCGTTCTTGCTGCAGCTCAGAAGGAGTTTTCACAAAGCATTCTGGCGTCGTCTTATTTGTCGATTTAGGCCACGTTTGTTATCTACCTACCTTTCTAGCGCCTCTCGGGTGTGGTGCCCCTGATTCGAAGCGGCTGCACATTGAGGCTGCCGCACCCCCGATTTCGGTTTCTTCCGACCTGACACGAAACTGTGCAACGACGAGTTCACATCGAAATTCAGTCGTTTATTCCCTGTGGTCGTACTGGGCCGCAATTGCCATCGCGGGACCGCAGCTGATATGCTCGTAAGATAACCTGCACACACTTCTTGACTAGTTCCCTGTCCTGGACTGTTCTGCCGATGGACTCGTTCGACTTGTTCGCTAACTCTTTCGGCGGTGCAGGAGCCTTAACAACTACCGGGTCCCCCCCTTCAGCGGCTTCACCGCCCTCGAGCGACGGTCTGCAGGCGGAACAGAGCCTAGCACAAGCCAGAACACACGCGTGAGACCACCACGGCTGGCCAACGCCACGGGGCACGGCGGTTGGGGAAAGGGGAAGCGATATCGGGGACGGTAGTCTCCAGGACTCTGGTTTGGATAGCGCAACCGCCGATATGTCGATATGGATAGGACAGCCCGGGATAAAGGGGAGCACCGAGACGATGCGCATGGTCTTGTTGACGTGCGTATCGGTCGGCATCACGTTCGTACACCATGGGCTAGGTATCGTGGGGGTCCAGCGCTGATTAACTGGTTACAGCTTCACCTGGGGCGTTGAGATGACATGTAAGCTCCTCCTGCTATCGCCTGCTTCCTACCGCGAAGCTAACGTGTTGATAGACTGTACGCCTTATCTGTTATCGCTTGGCCTGACCAAGGGGCAGACGTCGCTCGTCTGGGTCGCGGGTCCCCTGTCTGGACTAATCGTCCAGCCCATCATCGGTGTCATTGCCGACGAGTCAACATTAAAATGGGGGAGGAGGCGGCCTGTAATAGCCTTGTGTTCGGTCGTTGTCGCGCTCAGTCTTCTTTCGCTGGGTTTCACCAAGGAGATCGTAGCCCAGTTCATCACGGATAAGGAGACTGCCAAGACAGCAACCATTGTTCTGGCCGTCTTCTCCCTCTACTCGACTGACTTTGCCATCAATGGCGGTGAGATTCCCGTATTTGGAAATCTAGTTATCTGGAATGTTTCCTGACTGGTGTACGGGTAGTCATGTCATGTTCAAGGAGCTTGGTTGTGGACACTCTCCCAATCCAAAAGCAGCAGACTGGTGCTTCTTGGAGTAAGTAACATAAGTACTCTTGGTGAGCTGTTCTAACGACTGCATTTCTACAGCAAGTCGAATGGGCTCGCTGGGTCACATTATTGGCTACGCAATGGGCGCCGTTGATCTTATTGGTCACTTTGGCACCACCCTCGGCGACACGCAGTTCAAGCAGCTCACGGTCATTGCCGCCTTGGGAATTATGATAACCTCTGCCATTACTTGTTGGGCTGTTTCTGAGCGGGTACTCGTTTCAGTCCGCGAAGATCCTCGCCGGGCCAAGGGTCGCTTCAAGGTGTTCCGCCAGATCTGGTCAACTCTTCTTACTCTCCCCCCTAGGATACGCGGTATCTGCAACTCGGTCTTCTGGGCTTGGATTGCCTGGTTCCCGTTTCTCGTCTACAGCAGTACCTGGGTGGGTGAAATGTACTTTCGCCATGAGGTGCCTGAGGGCGCCAGGGAGACACACGACGCACTCGGCGATATGGGTCGCATCGGGAGCACCGCCCTGACCGTCTACTCTACCGTGACGTTCATCAGTGCCTGGACCATGCCAATTCTCATCCGCACCCCTGATCACGGCTCCTTCACCCGCCGGCCGCCGGCGATGATTGCTGGCTGGCTTGAAATTCTTGACAAGGTCAAACCAGATCTCCTCACGGCGTGGATCATCAGCCATCTCGTCTTCGCTGGCGCCATGTTCTTGACACCATTTGCCAGCTCAATTCGATCCGCCACACTCATTGTCGCCTTCTGTGGTATCCCGTGGAGCTTCGCACAGTGGGCACCAACAACATTCTTGGGAATCGAAGTCAACAAGCTTAGCGGTGCCTCGCATCCGTCTATCGATAGTGCCAACGGTAGTGCCTCCTACCGGCGCCTGTCCGATGGCTCTAGCATCGAGCTACGTGATACCCGACTGGACCGTGATGACGTCGAGGCCGGCGCTGTTGGCGCAACCGGCGAGCTGAGTGGCGTGTATTTTGGGATCATGAACATCTTCACCACTATTCCCCAGTTCATTGCCACCTTCATGAGCACCATCATCTTCTCTGTCCTCGAGCCCGGCAAAAGTCCCGAGCTGGCCGAAGATGCACGTCCCGGCGAGCAAAGCGATCCAGATGGACCCAATGCCATTGCCGTTTGCATGTTTATTGGTGCTATCAGTGCTGTGGCAGCAGCCTGGCAGACGAGCAAGCTAAAACGCATGTGAGAGGGGAATGGAATGCCTAACGTTAGCATTCAAGTTCTCCCATCGAGTTGGGTGGGGCCCAACGGGATTCCATGAGGGTTTCATTTCGTCTTTGAGCGCGGCGTTTCTCTGGCCGTTTCTTGCATGGTCTTGCTCGTTTT
>Ga0247763_1001635_pt1 | contig 12502 bp, 13 predicted proteins | sample UWRJL141409B4_FD_179926 | JGI IMG/M metagenome (GOLD analysis project Ga0247763, IMG submission 179926) | Plant litter microbial communities from Arlington Agricultural Research Station in Wisconsin, United States - UWRJ-L141-409B-4 | ecosystem: Environmental > Terrestrial > Plant litter >...
ATATTCAGCAGGTTATTGAGCTTGAAGGAGGAAATGAATATAAGGAGGGGCGACGGCTGAGATAAACGGATATAGGAATGTATCTAATAAACGGGGCGACAAAACTTTTGAAAGGCACATCCGTATTGTACACTATATCATGCCATTTTCCAAACCGACCTAATAAGTACGACTAGCAGTGTCTTGAGTACTTAAATATTTTCTACGTGATAATTTTGATCCGAACGGAACTAGACGCCTTTTGCTAGACTTTCCAAGTGATTGTTTCGACTTGGATGTCTGAAAGGCGCGAACCCGTTTGGTCTGGTTGTCTCTTTTTCGAGAGACGTAAAAGTCGACGATTGCGTCCGATAACTCTCCTGTGAGAGCCACGTGCCCTTTCCGAGTAGTTGGGCAGAGAACGTTCGGGGCAGATGAAATGGTCTAGGCTGTCGTCATGGATAGGTAGGTTCCAATGTACCTATGTATCTATCCCACGCGGTTAATATCCTCCATGCTCTCGATAAATAAATCCGGTTCAGACTTGCTTGCATGGGCTTTTGGAAAGGTACCTACCTATCTTACCTAGGTAGGTAGGCTGGCCCTCCGTCTCCTTCAACTTTCCCAGTAGAATATCTCAGCCAGCCAGCCACCTGTTGTCCACCTGCCTTCCTACCCTCTTACCCTCTTGCTCTCTTTCCCTCTTTTTTGTTATCCTTGAAGGAAGGCCAACTTGATGCCACCTCGCATCCCCCCATTGGCACGAGTTTAGTATCCACGGAGCCCCCCAAAAAAATATCGTTGACTTCCTCGTCCCCTCTGGGCGGGCTGGGATGGGTCGTCGGGGTGACGACTGAGTTTGAATGCCTTGTCAAGATAGGTAGATATATATATATATATATAGATAAGTCTTTGCTAAATTAGAACTATAGGCTGGTATTTGGCATTTCATTCAGGAGCTTGTTTAGCATGCCCCTTCCAGTCTCGATACTATCAGAGTCACCAATATCTTTGGACATGATGATACAGGTGAAATTTCCGGTCTGGACATCAAATCAGGTCCTTAATGGGACCGAGAAGGTGCGCGGGCGACGGGAGCGGGAACACCAGCAGAGCCTGCGGCACCACTATTGTTCGGCATAGAGGATGACATTCTTACAGATCTGAGTTTCTGATGAGTACCTAGGTAAGAAGCGCTAGTGTTCGCAAATGAGGAGGAGGAGGGGCGGGAGAAAAAGAGCCCAGCTAAACCAAACCGGCTTCACGCCCGCTGTAGTGGGGGAAAAGAAAAGAAAAAAAAAACCCAGAGCGTTCGATCCTCACGGTAGCGAATCATCAGGTTCCTTAACCGCCGTTGGTTGGTTGGGGTCAAGCCGTTTAATGTTGCTGATCCAGCAGCTTGGTTACCCCGCCGCCGCCTTAGAAGTTCTTCACGGTGGCTAGACACCGGGCCTTCCAGTCACTCAAAACTCTATTCACAGAATTTGTGACTGGTCTGCAGTCGTATGTAGTGAAGCGTTTTGCGAACGGTATCGCTAATCTATCACTCTGCCCTCTCGCCCGTTTCTCGTCTATTTGAGCTTTCGATTTGTCCTTGCCCTTGCCTTTGCCCTTGACGGACTTTTATCAGCCGTGCCGCGTTATTCTGCTTCTCAGGGACTGGGCCAACTCTGGTCGACCTTCTCAAGCTCGTCTGGACGATCGCAAATTGCTGTGGTGATCCTGCTTGCTGTAGATTGGGGGGCGGGGGGGCGTGGCTCACTGCTGCGCGGGCTGTGCAGTGCCTCCCCCTTTTCTGGTGTATGTTCAAAGCGGAAAGTGTAAAGTATTCTATATAGATTAGGTAGGTAGAGATGTGGGTTATTTACAATGTTGTAATTGAGCTTCACTCTGAAGGTCTCGCTGTCTCGCTGTCTCGCTACATGAGCTTTGAATTTGGTTGAGGGAATTGCGTTGGTTTTGCTGTGATGTTCTGTGCCGACATGAACCTTGAGATGGAGAAGTGGTGATCGCTTGAGAGCCCCGGTGTAGGGATGAAAAAGAGTGGGGAGAGCATTAGGAGAGAACTAGACCTGAGATTAGGAAAAAATATAGATCGAAAAAGTGACAGAGAGAAGAAGAAGAGCAGCGCCAATCCCGGACGCTGGGAAGTGTGGATGCCGCACAGTGAAAGGATTTCAGTCAAATTGAACCTCAATCCAGATGGCGATATGTGTGGCTGAAGCAGGGACTGCAAGTCTCCGAGGCAGTGCTTCATCCATGTTTAAATCGACTCTTATGGAACATGAACCCGTCGGGCGTGAGCACCATTGAGCTGCAACCACGGAGGTTGGAGTATTCAATACATCGAGGATGAAAGTATTCGGTGATGGCGCTCGAGTTCGGCTCGGCGGTGGGACCGTGGAGCTGGTTGATTCGTCGATGGCGTCGTGAGGTGAATGTGGTTTGTAGATGGCCTCGCAATGTTCGTGCTTGCTTGTGAATGTGCCAATGGCCGACTGAGTCGACTGCTAGAATAAATCCAGTCTTGTGTTGTCAGACCTACCTATGCATTAATATTGGTCATGTCCACAGTATGAAAATCGCCTTGCCCTGTAACTCATTAGTCGACAAAAGTGAACAATCTCGCCTTCCAATGTGAGTGTTGCGGAAAAAGCAAACTAGATGCGCAGTGTCCACTTGAGAATCACGTTTGGGGAACAAGAGGAAAAGAAGAGACATAGAAAATCACAAGCCAGGAAGGGAAGGGAACGCAAAAAGTCGCAAAGAAAGAAAAAAAACACCAAAACCAAAGTGAATCATGAAAATGAACACTACTCCGACAACGCCGAACCCCATGACCGAACCAATCCAAAACAATCCAACAATAACCCCGGGAACGCCATCGAATATGAACCAAAACCAAAAATGACTAGCCAAGATACCGAGACGACCCAAACTCCAAAACCAACCCATGACAAAAGAAAGACAAAGGAAAGACAAAAGAAATCCTCCCCGTCCTCCCCGAGATCCCCCTCCTATCTCTGACCACCAGTCATCCAAAGAAAATCCCTCCGTTGTCTCAGCGCCTTGCCGCGCGAGGGCGCCGATTGGTCTTTGAAACTCCAGAATGCCTGGCGACACCATTGGCGTTAAGAATCCTCGCGTCGGCTTCGGCACTGGCGACCTCGGCGTTCTCTTCGTCATAATCGGCAACGTCCACCTCGTTCGCTTCGAGGCTCGCTTCGGCATTTGCGTTCACCACGGTACGGGTATTCGCGTTTGTTTTTGCCTCGTTTGACTTGACCGTAGCGAGACGCTTGGCCTTGCGGTCGTTGAGAACTTGGTTGGATGTCTTGGACTGGAGTTCGTGGGCTGGAGCCGCGGCGAGTCTCTTGGCGAAGGGTGTGGCAATGATGTTATAAGCCATCGACTTCGAACGCTGTTCAGGAGATTTGAATGTTAGCCCTGGCTGATGAGTGAGATAAGAGAAGAGAAGGAGTCTTACCCGCAACGACTCCCGGACGGCGAGAAACCGATCGGCAAACGAGTAGAATCGCTCGTAGTACCAATCAGTCTTGTCCTCCCCGGCCCACGGAGGGATGCCCAATTTCCCGTCATGCACCTCTTTGAGGGCTTTCTGTAAAAGACAATGTGTGAGTAACTTCTCATACCGGCAGGAGCAGCCTTGGAATGAGAGTTATCTTACGAGGACAGTCCAAGCGATTATTTCTACTTGGATGTCGGAGAACGCCCGAACCCGTTTGGTTTGGTACGTTTCCTTTTCAACTGCCTCAAAGTCGACAATGGCTTCGAACAGCTCCCCGATGAGAGCCACATGCTCCTCCCGTGTAGTCGGGTAGAGAGCATTGGGGCTGATGAAATGGTCAAGGCTCTCCTCGTGAGTAGGCCTATACATTTCATTGAGGAGCTGGGCGTGCTCCTTCTCAACGGCTTGGAAATCATCCATATCTTGGATGATTCCTGCAAACCTGCCGGTCCGGACGTTAATTAGGTCCTTGATGGACCTAGCGGCGGCGGGGGCGGGCACACTGGCAGAGCCAGCAGCACCACCATTGCTCTGCACTGCCTTTGATGATGACATTGTGCAGACCTAAGATTCTGGTAAGTAAAATGACCATGTATTCTCAACGAAAAGGTCGGAGAGATGACAGTGAAGAGAGGAAGAGGCGGAGGCAAGGCGAAGAGGACAGAGGAGAGAAAGTACGAACCGAGCAGTATCCAAGACTATATTTAATACAGTCACGTCGAACAAGTGTCGACGCGAGGGAATCTCGGCGGAGGGAGAGTCGTCGTGGCGAGTGACGAAAGTAAATGAGTCGTCTGGAGAATTGACGAAGAAGAGGCGCGCCGAAGACCAGAGGACTGTCGATGACGGGGGGCCAAAGAGTTAAACAAAGTTAAGAGAGAAGTTATCCAAGAAGGATCTCAAAAGAGAATAATCAAAACTTATCAGGAGCGAGCTCAAGATAGAAGTTGATTTGTTTCTTCAGTTGAGTTTTCTCTCTTGAAGAAAGTTGTGGAGAAGGAGAAAGGAGGAGAAGAAGGAAGGGGGGGCACGGTATTTGTAGTTTTCCAGAGAGAGGTCTGGCAAACACAAATGGCCGTGCCAGTCGACGGCAGGCCCTCTGGAAGCATCTATCCAGAGTACCGGGAGAGGGTTGCCGGAGCGACTATTCAGCGGGCCCTCAAAAGAGCAAACCTCCAGTGCCATCCTGCCTCTTGACAGGGTGATGACTCACGCTCCCTGGTATTGTAGACCACTGTAGACCTTTCCGTGACAATAGCAAGCCTGACGATGACTCTGCTCAGGTCCCCCCGTACCATTGCTACTCTTGCCCATTCCTCTGCGGCGGTGATGCCCCGTAACCGGTGCCATTGCCATCCCAGCGTGGTATCTCATCTCTGTGGTCTCCTCGGTAGCTACATGCGTGAGCTGTGAGCCTGATGGGGCACCGTAACGAGTGACTACGTGCCCCCCGCGTCTGCTATAGTGCTGTGGTGTTGCGGCTGAGGATTGCGGCCCGCACGGCAGACCAGTGTACTGGTGCCCCGGCAACCCGCGATTGCTTCCATCCAAACCTCTCCGACCGCTGACTCTTGCGGGGCCACTGCTTGCTTGTTTGCCAGGCTTCTCTGACTCACAGAATCTTCAGCTTCGCTCCTCGATTCACGCCTTCCAGCGCAACCAGACTCCCAACTCCTTCTCCTTTTTCATCAGCGACCGATTCACAGATGTAGATTTCCTCAAATTCCGGGGCAGTGGCGTCTTGAATGGTCAGTGAAGCCGAGGAGGCAGTCGACGATTCAGGGAACACACCCTCAGCAGCTCCACGAAGCGCAAACATTCACGGTGGATGAATGGATGACGGTGTTGTTTGCTTTGATTAACTGTAACTGGCGCGGCGCTGCGTTGCGACTGAACGGGTGAGTTTCACTTGACTCAGAATAAATCAATAAATTAATTAGTTGATTGGTTGATTGGACGGAAATGAAATTGAGACTTAGGTAAGTTTACTAAGTAGGTATACAGATTCAAGAATTGCAGACACGAGAACAGACTAAGAACTCAAGAGCAGACGGACGAAAAAGTAGAGCCGAATCGAACATGTCCAGCTTTCAATCCACTCCGACAATTCACTCGGGCCGATGCCCGACCCGACATTGTCGATGGATTCAAGAAGAGGAAATACCACTCCGTGGAAGTGAGCGAACCTGTTCTATCTGATAAATTCCTTGGCTTTCTTCCTAGGAGCGAGTGTGCTCAACGAAGACGGTAAGTTCAGGGGAAGGGTGAGGGCGGGGGCGAGGACAAAAGCGAACAACAGATCGCGAGATGAAATACAGCTGGAGCTGGATTCCTTCCATCCCAGCAGCCTTCACAAGCAAGCTCCCAGTATATCATTGACGGCATCGGGGCTTGGCCTCTGCTGTTATCGACAAGAAGCCGGCAATAGCCTCTAACAGCTCAAACGAAAGAACTAGAGGGCTCAAACGAGAGAAGCAGAGGGATTGGAGGAACACAGAACCAGAAAGGGCTTTCAGGAATGCTGAGCTGACAGCTCGAGACATGGGGACTGGACAAGCCGAGCCGAGCATTTAGACGGTTATCTGTCTGTTTCCCAGACCTGGAAGACATGTGTGGCAGCTCAATCCCCCTTCCTCACCGGCTACCAATACTAGAACCCAGACTGCCATTACGTCACAGATGTTCGCTTTACAATCGAGTAAAAAAAAAAAGGGGCGGCATCTCGAACAAAGGGGTGGAAGCGCGACAGGGCCTCTGAGCCGTGTTTCAACGGAAAATCGCATATTTAATTGCTTTGTTGGGTACGTAGCGACCTACATTTACCTACATGAAACAATTGCGCGGTTTGGAAAACAAGAACATTGAGTGAGACAAGAGGACCAAAAGGGCTCCTGAAAGGCTGAAAGGATGGAGAGATACTGGATATCCTAGACATACTGGATCGGTGACTCGATGGCCGGCTCTGAAGAGAGCAGAGCTGGGCAGAGAAGAGAGAACAGAGCCGCGATGGCGGGATACCATACAACACAATCATTGAATCAGAGTGGAAGCTTGAGCAGGTCGGTCGCTGTTCTCGATTCGATTCTCGATACAAGCGAAGAGCGACTATTCTAGAGCGCCAAAGACAAGACGACTGAAGGACCAAACCAGGTTATGGCGAAGGCAACTCGGGTCATCCGAAAAAAACAACAGAAACATGGATTCATTTCTCAAGACAAAGTTCGATCAAACCCCGAGGTATCCATCCATCCAACTCACTCATGCGCCAAGCATTAGAAGACGTTGATGTTACACAGAAAAGGGGGTTTAGGGTTTCAGGGGCTTGGGAATAACGGGCAGAGGTGCCAAGATACCTATATGATATGATATAATGCGGCCATGGCAAAAGTATCGCAAAAAAGAAAAGAAATGGCGATTTTGCGTGTTCACCTTGGTGTTCTTTGCAAGGGGAAAAATAATAGCTAATGTGGTCGATTCGGGGCATACGCAGACAGGGCGGAGCTGCTCTCTCAACAACACACGCCGACACACGCCCATCCACCTGCAACCACCAGACCCCCAGACACCCAGAAATAGAGCGTGCCTGCCCTAATTTGAGCGCTGACAGCCAAGTGAGGAGTTCTCGGGTCATCTTTAACTCTTCCATCTCCATTCGGCGGGGCTTGAGCTGTGGTCGAACTGAATGGAGGGCTTCACGTTTTGACACGGGCAGCGTAAGGAGATGGCGATAGCGAGGCCCTTAAGACCGCTGGATCCGCTGCAATCTGGAGGGATTTGCTGACGGAAGCGAAGCGGAGCGAGCGAGCGAGGTAGTCTTCCTCACGTCTTTTCCAAGTCATGTCTCATATTTGACGCCCGCGCCTCGATCGAGCTGACATGTTTTTTTTGTCGCGTGAACTATGAGCCACCCAGCCACAGCAATGCGACTCGAGAAGTTCGGCTCCCTATGTGTGCCGACTGAATCCAACATTGAAACGGGCGACTGGATGCATTCCTGCGTCCCTGCCCGTGATCAACAGCACCAACATCCCACGGCTGGCTGGCTGGCGGGCCAGGAAGTCGTCGCAGATAGATCCGTGAATGTCTCCCTCGAGGGCGGTAGGAGATGGGAGACCAGACACTGGCGCGGGAGGATATTGCGCCGACCGTTAGCCTTTTCAATGTTCCAGTCTGCATTGTCCTTTCCCTCCCACTAGCTTTAGCTCTGGCTCTGACTCTGCCGACAGAGCCTACCTAGTCTGGCCTGGGCCTCGGACCCTGGGATTGACGCGGATTCCGGTCGGGAGCCACCAGATCAGGGCAGACCAGAGTTAAAAAAGAAGAAAGTTAGGTATATAATAATAATGGAAAAAGAGAAAAAAAAAACCCCCCCAGCTAATTACGTCTCTTGCGAGCGAATGGTAACATGGCAGACGCCTGGAAGACAGCAGATAATGCCTAGGCCCTTTTCCGTTGGAGCGTTGATCAAACAGGCCACGTACGAGAGCTATATGTTTGGCGTCAGTTCTGGTGTCCCACTGCTGGAGCGTGTTGTTCATTGCCAGGTGCTCAGCCTAGCGGCGCCTGAAGTCATCGATACTGGTGATTAAACCTTGGGAGTTTCCGGTCTTAACCTCCATCAATTGTTTAATGGATTGCCTTGGTGATCCGCCTTGGCCCTGGTCGAGGTGGCGGTCTTGGCGTTGACGCCCGACTAAGACATTTTCGAGAGACCTAAGATTCAGATCAGGCGAGGGAGGACGCCGGGTCGACTGCAAACATGGCTAGGGGTCTTCGAAGTCGCGGTGAACTGCCAGGTGGAGGGTAAACGAATCCGTGAATCAGCATAAGCTGTTCGGTTCCATCACGCTCACTATTGATGTAGATAATATATATATAAGAGTAGAATAAACGGCGAGGTAGTTCTGACCGGATGATGAACTCGTATTCTCTTGGACTTCACTCCACAGCACAGAACCCCAGAAACCCAGAAACGGCGCAAAGTACAGGAGGTGCAGTTAGAGAGCGCTTGTCCCGGGTGTGTTCCGAGACGAGAAAACCCACATGAATCGCACGTTTGGGATTTCTGCGGGTCCAGTCAATTCTAGTCGTCGAGTCGATCTCGCGGGGGCTGGACGACCCGAAACCCGCAGTTGCATCTGCTTGAACTTGGTTCTTCGTTTTGGCTTTCGCCAGCAGATGAGGCTGCCTTGCTACTGGCGGTGGGCGGAGTACTGGCAGGTGTCTTTGAAGATGACATGTTTACAGACCTGAGATTCATATGATTAATAAGAGTTGGTATTCGCGAAGGAGAGGCGGGTGAAGAAAGAAATTACGTACTGAACAGAGTCCAAGATTATGATGGAGGAAAGGCCTCGGGCTGTGCGCGATCTGTGAGGAGGGCGTTGATATCGTCCCAGTCATCCCGTCCTGTCCTCCTCTCGAAAGGATATGTGTGTGTAGTGGAAAGAAGACGAAGATCCAAACTTCCATATATCGTCAGCAAAGCGTGCAAGAAACGGAACGCCAACCTACTGAGTTGAGGGATCCCTGGAGCTGGATTTATCTTGCCAGCACCTCCCACGCCATGATTTCGACCTGAATGGGTGTTCTTCAGGTCAGCGATCCGACGGGTCTGGTAGGTCTGCGATATGGCGGGTTCGGTAGGTAGAATTCTTGTCGATCCCAGTAAAATCGACAATTGCTTCGAATAGGCCCCGCACGAGTGCCGCGTAGGTCCTGAAGTGCTCCTCGATCTGGAAATGTTTGGCCTGACGATAAGTCTGGTTGAAGATGAAGGAAAGATAAAAGTAATCCTCCCCCTACCCACTCACGATCCTCCTAATCAATAATCCCCACCACAAAGTCTTCCAAGAAGATCGCTCCAGTCCGCTATGAGTCTCAACGCCAGGCCGTGCTAGGGCACCAGTTAGCCCTTGAGACCCCGGAGTTCCTGGCGGCACCACCGGCGTTAGGGCCCTCGCGTCTGGTTGGCTTCGGCATTCGAGACTTGAGGGCTTGGCTGGGCGGTCCAGGCTTCAGCAGGGTTGGCTTCAAATCGGCTGCCCACCATTTCGGCGTGCTGGATCCAGGGATAAATCTCGGTTTCATAGGCACATTCCTAGATTTTGAATGCGCCCAGTCTGGTTGCTCTCGATGCCAGACAAGATCCGCTCACCTGGAAACCGACCAGGCGGGATTGTCGAGGATCGACAAGAGATCGGAAATAGCCTCACGGGGACTTTTCGCCAACCATGTCTGGCCTCTTCCTCGTCGCCCGTGCAGCAGAGCAGGTACATTGATGTCTTGGTGGGTGGGCTGCTGGCGGCTGGGCTGGCTTGGTGTCCGGCTACAACCGGCCGTGCTTGCATGTAGTGTTGATTTGGAACGCGCGCTGCGTCCCATCAAGGGTTTTTGAAGGATAAAAATATATAATAACTAGGCGGGTGAAAAAGAGGAAACAAAGGAACAATTCCAGACCAAGTTCATCTTGCACCAAGCGTTATGGATGCCGGATGGAGGAATGTTTGATGTAGGTAGGTAGGTTGGCCGCATGAGAAGTCAAGGAAAGCACTTCTTTTGATGGGCGACGGCATATGCTACTTGACTTCATGTTGCCATCGATGCTTGAGAAAGGATATACTGTTGAGGCATATGGAAAGTTACAGCTGCTGCCTGCGCGTCATCTATATGCACATGCATGCATGCATGCACATGTATTAATTTCACGGCCAAGTCGGAGTGTAATTTCTTGCAAGTAACGGGAGGGATCTTTGGTTGAGCTGACCATCAAGGTGTCATGCCGCTCGGCTTGATCGTTTTCTGATGGGACAGATCAATAAGGAGAAGAGGTTAAGGATGCCAATTAGCGCATTATATATTCAGAGTGCTGACTGACTCTCTCTCTCTCTACTAGACTGTTAGAGTTTGTTTGCACAAGTTTCATGACACAGAAGAATTGACTGAGAATCAATGCCGTGAGCCTTACACGCTGAGATACGTGGAGTTAGTCAGCCGTGACTACCTAGGTGGATAGATACACCAACAAACTGAATGTAGTTTCGCCCCCATGACTAGTACCATCTAGTCGGAGATTCAGCATTTGACTTTAGCCGCGGCAGCAGCATCGTCGAACATGGAAAACTTGCACACAAGCCATAGCATTTCTCGATAAACAAGGACCGATGAAGTCCCTCTCATTTTTTCTTAGCTTAAGTATTGTCACCGTTCAACCCAGGAAACCACCCAGCTGAGCCAGACGGAGCCAGGCTCGATGGAAGAAATGTGGAAGAAATCCCTGGGGTCCAAAGTGGGCCGAGCCATCTCAGTCGCCCTTTTGCCAGCCGCGATAATAACCCTACAACTCCTTAGTCCCCCGCGCTCTCCGTCTTGCCTAACTGTCTGGCAGCCATCAGCCTGAGCCTCTTCGTTCGGGAAATGTTCAGCTTTTTATTTGCCAGGTTTGCTCCCAATCTTTTGGCCGGAGAAGTTGGTTCCCTTCGTAGGTAGTGAACCATGTCGCCATCGTCTAGTGTTGTTGACTTTTGAAACATTTTCTTTTAATCCGAGAACAGATAGCCGCGGTTTGACAGTTCCCATTTTGGCGGGCTCAACTGGTCTGGCTGTGAGGAAGAACAAGGCAATTTAACATGCAGGGCCAGTTTAACGTGCCTGAATCGGTCGATTACCCTTTGGTAGCCCTCGAATGTCGAGTCTGGCTTCTCCGAGTCGGTGCCCATCCGAGCCGCCACTACTGTCTTTCTAAAGTCTGGTGGGCGTCTTTCATGGCTTCCTGAATCCAATACCTAGATTAACCAGACCAAAGCATGAGCCCAAGGGTCACTCGGTATGCTCTTACCAATGTCTCCCATGCGAATACTTCCGTGTAGGTTCAATGTTTGCAAGGGTGTGAGCCCGCCGAACGGTGCAACAGACTGGTTCATCCTGTATGCTGGCGAGGCTTATGACACGTTTAAACAGGCAGTGGCGAGGCGGACATGTTCCTCGTCGGTGACCGGGATTGAAATAGCTTCTCCTCTTCGTCTGGGAGGCCTGTTGTCAGTCGCGAGCGGCTGGCCGCTGTTGAGTCGTTTATGTCAACCACTTGGGCGCTTGCCGCGGTGGCAGACGACTGAGTGCCGTTTGTCAGTGTTGCAAGACTGGAGTCGCTTTCAGGCAACAGCATTTTGAGACGGTTCGTGTTGGGGGTCTGGTGCGTCAGTGGGAACGAGTTGAATAAATCGAAGAGTTCGAAGGCGGAGCTCGGTCTGGAACATCAGTGAGTCAAGAATGAAGAACTTGGGGAGAGAATCCTGCGCGCCATCACTTGCGAGGAGGTCCCTCGCCGAAAGAGAGGAAATTCGTGATAAAAGCTCTGAGTCAAGATTCCATTTCAGTGTGAAAAGAGCAAGAGAAACCCAGAACGGAAGAGTGATGAGGTTTTCTAGAATTTTAGCCAAGGCGCCTGGTGCTACTGCCGACAAGCAACCATCGTCTTTCTAGCAACGAGGCTTTGACCAATCCGTATACCACAACTCGGAATCTGCCTTGAGCTGCATTCTCGCCAGCTTCAAGTTGCCCGGAATCATCGAGTCAAATAATCCCTGGATGGCTTGATTTCCTCCAACAACTTGACTGTGGTTTGGGGCCTTATACTACTGCAAGAAGAAAAAAAGATCAGGACGAACAACAGAAGAAAAATCAAGAACGGAAAAGCGGCAGATGTATAGCGAGGTTGAATCAGAGGAGGGGACTGGAGACGTCGAGAACGGTAACATCGGTCATCCCTGCGAAGTGGGGTCATATTTAAGTCCATGACGTATGTCTCTCTGTGATTCCAACAGCAGAATTGCTCAGGTGTCGATATCTAGTACAATACCCATCTTCTTGCTGCTCAGATTTCCCCCTTCCGTTGGCACGATGAAGACGTCAACACCGGATAAACACCTCACCTCACACATCCTAGCACCCACCGTCAACACTTGACACTCGACAGGCACCTAGCAGACCTAGATG
>Ga0247763_1001637_pt1 | contig 12493 bp, 6 predicted proteins | sample UWRJL141409B4_FD_179926 | JGI IMG/M metagenome (GOLD analysis project Ga0247763, IMG submission 179926) | Plant litter microbial communities from Arlington Agricultural Research Station in Wisconsin, United States - UWRJ-L141-409B-4 | ecosystem: Environmental > Terrestrial > Plant litter >...
GTGATAGAAGGGAACGGTCAGATGACCGGCTGGTAGTACCAAATAGATACCTGTGGTCGCTAATGATTTCTATGGGAGCATATGTACCATGCAGGTAATGTGGCTCTCTTTTTTTGTCAACCGCTTGCCTGGGAAGCCGAATTTGAAACGAAACGGGTGCTCGTCAGGCCGCCTGGAGGCCCCATGGTCAGGGCGCTAACTAGCCCGCAGCCAGACCCACTGAAACGCGGTTCGGGTTGGGGAGCTTCTTTGCCGGCGCAATGCGATGCGGCATCACACCCACCAACTTACCTCAGCAATCCATCATCAACAAAAACAGCTCGCTCTAATTGCCAGGCCATTCCGACCCCGACCCCTAAGCCATGGCCAGCATTGACGAGATCTTCAAGGTATGGAATACAACCGTGGACATCCTTTAGGCAATGCGCTAACCAATTTCATTGCACAGAGCTCTGGGTTTTCCAGCAAACGCAAGCTGGACCCCGTTCGCGATCCCAGTACGTCCATTCTCTCCCTCCGAATTTACCGATCCAACTAACCCTTTGTACCTCCACAGCTGAAATCTACAAATCCGCCAAATTCACCTCCAACGGCTCCTCCTCCTCTTCTTCCCGCCGACATCAAGCTCAGGTAGCCGACTCCCACGACGACGACGACATGGACATAGAAGCCGGCCCCGCTCCACCTCCAGAAGACGACGACGAAGGCGACTATGGCCCTGCCCTCCCTGAGGAGGAGGATAACGATGACCCCGGCGATGACGAAGAAGGCCGATTTTTCGGCGGGGGAATCAGTGCCAAGGAGCGGGAAATCCTCGACTACGTACAAGACCAAGATGATCCTTCCAGTGCTACTGGTGGTGGTGGTGGTGCCGCCGACAACGATAAGATTGATCTCCCCTGGCTGAAACGAACCGCCTTAAACTTTGAGAAACGCATCACGCGTAATGCAGAACTGCGGGCGCGTCATGAGCATGAGCCGGCAAGGTTTATCGACTCGGAATCGGATTTGGACGGGGCCATCAAGGCGTTGAGTATCCTCGGGGAACATGCCGAATTATATCCTGAATTTGCGAGGTTAGGGTGTGTGGCGAGTTTGGTGGGGTTGCTGGCACATGAGAATACGGATATTGCGATTGACGCGGTGGAAATCATCGGGGAGTTGACGGATGAGGATGTGGCGGCGAGTGAAGACCAGTGGGGGGCTCTGGTCGATGCGTTGTTGGAGGCAGATCTGCTGGGGTTATTGGTAAGCAACTTTGGGAGGCTAGATGAAAACCGGGAGGAGGATCGCGCGGGCGTATACCATGCGTTGAGCATCATCGAGAATCTCTGCTCGAGGACGGAAACCGCAGAGACTATCGCCAAGGATGAGGACCTGTTACGATGGCTGTTGGGACGGGCAGCCAAGACCGAGAAGCCCGTCACGCAGAACAAGCAATATGCTGCGGAGCTGTTGGCGATTCTGGTGCAGAGCTCAGCACCCAACCGGAGACGACTTGCCGCGCTCAACGCCGTGGATGAGTTCCTCCAGTTAGTGGCGGCGTATCGGAAGCGGGATCCCGAGAAGGGCGGCGACGAGGAGGAATACATGGAGAACTTGTTCGAAGCGCTCACCTGCATTGTTGACGAATCCGAAGGCAAGGCCAAATTTGTGGAAGCCGAGGGAGTCGAGCTATGTCTTATCATGCTCAAGGAGGGCAAGCTCAGTAAACCCGCATCACTCCGACTACTGGATCACGCCGCCGGTGGGACAAGCGGAGCGGGTGTCTGCGCCAAGATCGTGGAGGCGGGTGGACTCAAAACGCTATTTACAATGTTCATGAAGAAGCACGACAACGGGCAGACTACGGAACATCTCGTCGGCATCTTTGCCTCGATGTTGCGACTGCTGCCGGCCGATTCGGCTGAGAGGATACGCACGCTAGCCAAATTCGTTGAGAAGGACTACGAAAAGACCGAAAAGCTGGTCAAACTTCGGCGGGAGTACGGCGCAAGGGTGGGCGCCGTTGAGGCGCGGATTTCCCAGGAGAAAAATGGCATGGATGAGGATGAGAGGGAGGAAATGGCTGCAGATTGGTTCTCACAAAGGCTAGACGCGGGTCTGTTCTGTCTTCAGACCATTGACGTGATCCTGGCATGGCTGGTTGCCGAGGACGGCGGCGCGAGGAAAAAGATCCAGACTCTCCTCGCCGATCGAGACGAGACCTTTGAGGTCATCAAAGCCACGATCCAAGAACAGATCGACGAGATAGATGTCGAATCTGAAGATGGAAAGGACACTCGCGAAATGCTATCCACGCTAGCACAGTTTCTAAGATGAGCCCGCAGGGGGAAGCGGAACCGGAAATTGTATTGTTAGGTAGCCAGGAATAATGATACCAGAACCTTGGCGAGTTTTGCCATTGAAATGCTTCTCCAGAGTGTGCCCCTTTATCCGTACAACGGGCTTATCGCCCACGTCATGTTGATGCTCGGCAGAAACAAGGAAAGGGGTATTGTCGGTGTCGCCAAGTTCGGCCGCTTTCCTGCCCCTTCATTCTGCCACCATCCTGCCACCATACAGCTACCATCCTACACAGACACCCCTCACGATGCTGGAACAGGGTTGGGCTCAAACACAGCCGCCAACAAATCCTTAATCACCTTTTCTTGGCTCTTCTTACCCGCATCCTTGATCTGGCGAATTTTCTCATCGGCCTGTCGATCTGCCTCCTGTTCGGCCTGCTTGTTTCCTTGCGTGTGCTATAGTCCGAAAGAGAAGCAAATCAGCCTTGCCCCTTTTCTTTTCCCTTTTCCCTTTCTCACTTGGTCGGCGAAGAGGGGGGGGGGGGGGAGACTTAAATAGGGCAAACAAGGAGAGAGGAGAAAGAAATACCTCGGCTTCAAACTTGCGAAACTCAGCTTCCTTATCGGCTCGGTAGGCTTCGATTTCTTTCTTGGCTTCGTCACGAGCTTCCTTCACTCTTTTTGTGCGGTCTGTTGGTATCACCGAGGTTCATAGTCAGAGTTTCCGTCGAGTGTCTTGTCTTGTTGTGTCGATTTGGTGGTGAAGGAAGAGGAGGAGGGGGGGGAGCTGGCTAGGTTGCATAGGTTAGGAGGAAGAGGTTTGGGTTGCGCGTACATTCTCGAGCTGTGAGAGAGAAACTGTTAGCCCACGTTCTTAGGACGAAAAAAGGAAGAAGGAAGGAAACGGAGAGAGGGATGCTGTCGTCGACATACATACCCTTCTGGACAATCTTAGACGCCTCCCTCTCAGCCTAGGATGATGCGGTCAGCGATCGAGTCGGGTATCGCGTTGTGTGGGACGGCAAATAGTGGGGGGAAAAAACTGTTGCATACATCGAGTAGGGTCTGGATGCCCGCTGAGTTTTGGGCCGACTGTAGGTGTGGCTGTTGCGTTAGCCGTCTTCCCAGGCGATAGAGGGGGCTCGGAGGTTACCATTTTCTGGGAGCTTTGCAAGTGGTGGCTCGTGAAATGACTGGGAAAGCCAGCTAACAGAATCCGAAATCTGCCACAAGTTTCGCGGGTCTCAGGGTGCGATATAGGTAGGTAGGATGCAAGTACAGGCTTGTCTCGTTTTCCCTCAGCTCATCCGCAATTGCGGTTTCTTCTGCTTGCTTGTCGGCGTTGGAGAAGCGATCGAAAGCACGCGCAATCGGAAGTGGGGCAGCAGGCGCATCCGCTGGCTTGGAGCTTTGGGAGCTGCAGCTCCACCCTTGTCCTGGCTAACCGTTTGATTGGCCTGTCAGTTGCCTGCCGGCCGCAGCAGCGCGGGATGACATCGCTGGAGGAATGAATGGGCGGACTTTGACGGCAGAATTTCTCAACATCCAAAGAATTGGCGACCCAGCTCATGATCGCGAAGAAACCTAATTGTTCGAGCGTTACCCACCTAAAACCATGTCCCGCGCGTCGAAACTCACCCTCCTGGGAACTTCAGTCTTTGCGACCGCCACGGTGATCTTTGTGCACTACCAGCAAAAGGCCGAGAAGGAGGTTCGTCTCTGCAGTCAACCAAGAATTACGACGAAAGTACCTATACTGACAGTCTCTCTCTCTCTCTCTCTCAACAGGCCATGCACCAAGGCGTAGTTCGCGACATGGAGCAGCAGAGGATAAAACGCGAACGACAGCTCGATTTCGACATGCAACGAGAACTCGAGGCCGAATACAAAAAGGCGCAGACAGTCCGCGACAGCACCGCGGAGTTGGGGACAGGGAGAGGGACGGGGACAGCAGGTTCAACATCGGGGAGGTAGCATACACAGTAGCCCGAGCCGGGCAGGGTGTTGCTTGGAAACATGTTGCTTCTCTGGCTGTAGATGCTCACCTCTTTCCGGCCACACTTGCGTACCATGATGCGACAGCCGGCACAGCCAGCTCGCAGGTTGCGGGGCCAAATGATTGGGTTTCGGCCGGAGATACCAAGACGGTTACTTCTCCTCTTGACTGAACAGTCCGACCCCTGAAAAATGCGCGCGCGGTACTTCAACGCCTGGCAGTAAGCTAGGTGACCCTCGAAAACCGGTGAAGGGCGAACCCATGGGGGGGTTTCTCTAATGATCACAGGCTAGATCACAACGAAATTCAAGCCAGGACGCAAACCAATGTTGAACCAAAGGTGTAAATATTTTTACTCAATATTTCTTTTAAATAGCCCTCTAGCTACTTCGAGGCGGTAAAACACCAGTTGAACTCCCAAACATGGCACTGGAAATTATGTATTTCTGCTTGTATTCTAGATACAATTTACAAGACGGGCTAGAATGGGATGAAAGGGTAACTTCAAGCCGGCTGGCTCCTCACACCCCCAGCCCCTTTACTCGGCACCGCCTAAACACAACGCCACGCCTCAACCCAGGACGTCCAACGCCAAATCATGCAGCTAATTGAAATTTTGTCTTCTCGGGGAAAAAACCATCCTCCACTAAAAGCTAAACTTAGCGGACAGTAATACCAGAACGATTGGTAAACATGCGCGACGCAATGTTCATCGACATCAGCTCCTGGAACAGAAGCTTCGCAGCATATGGCATGTAAACCTGGGCAATCTTGGTCTTGTTCTTGCAGGGCCGGCATTCGAAAGTCTGTTTCGTAAGGTTCCTATATCATATTAGCGGAAGGCAAACCCGTAGAAGAGGGATAATACATACGCAATAGGCGTCATGAGTCCACAGATTTCACAAATGTGGACCCGGAACGCATCCGAAACCTCGAACAGACGCTCTTTCAGGAAGGAAGCGGCGCCGTGAGCAATCATACAATCACGCTCCATTTCTCCGAAACGGAGACCACCATCTCTCGCACGACCTTCGACGGGTTGTCGAGTCATGATTTGCACCGGACCACGAGCACGAGCGTGGATCTTATCGTCCACCATGTGACGGAGACGCTGGTAGTATGTTGGTCCAAAGAAAACTTGAGCGCGCAGCTTGCGTCCCGTGTGGCCATGGTACATAATCTCGAACCCACGAGACTGATACCCGCCTTCACGCAACATGTCCGACACCTGATCGACTGTGACCTCAGTGAAGGGTGTCGCATCGCCTTCCATACCCTGGAGGGTGGCCACCTTGGACAACAGACACTCGATCAAATGGGCAATTGTCATACGAGACGGAATGGCGTGCGGGTTGATGATAATGTCGGGCGTTATTCCCTCGGCGGTAAACGGCATGTCTTCGTGGCGATACGTGACACCGATTGTACCTTTTTGACCGTGGCGTGAGGCAAATTTGTCTCCGATCTGTGGGACTTTTGTCGTTCGGACCCTGACCTTGACATAGCGGAGGCCGTCTTGATTCGTCGTTACTATCACCGAATCGACGATACCGCTCTCTGTGCTTCGCAGGGGTGTGGAAGCGTCACGCTTGACGTGCTGAGCAGTGCGTTGGCCGAGTTCAGCATTGTCTGGGTTGATGGGCGAGGTCTTTCCGATGATTATGTCCTCGCCGGAAACACGGGTGCCTGGGGCTATGATTCCATCGTCCTCAAGCTTGTCGTACGTGCCGTGCTTCAGACGTAGTGTGTCACCCCTTGTGGGTTTCTCAAACTTTTCAACAATGTTAAAGCCCACACGCTTTTCACAGTCCGTGTAAGAACGGAAGAACAAGCTTCGGAAGATCCCACGATCGATGCTACTCTGGTTCATAATGACGGAATCTTCTTGGTTGTAGCCGGAGTAGCAAGCAATTGCGACGATAGCATTCTGGCCAGCGGGCAGCTCGCGGAACCTGAGATGTTCCATAGACCGTGTTGTGGCGAGAGGCTTTTGTGGATAGTAAAGAATATTGGCCATGGTATCCATGCGGCGGGAGTAGTTGGTCAGGAAGAAGCCCATGGCCTGTTTACCCATGGCCGACTGGTATGTATTTCTAGGCGACTGATTATGATCCGGGAATGGAATGATGCTTGCGCAAATGCCGAGCAACATGCTGGGGTGAATTTCGCAATGCGTGTACGTGTGTGTCGTGGGGTTCATTTTGGTCTTGATGCGCTTGTTGTTCTGCGGGGCGGTGGCCTCCTCAACAACTTGGAAGCCCATCTTCGTAAGGCGGTAATCGGACAAGTCCTCAGGTGACATGCAGATCATGGCTGTCTCTTCCTCCTCAGCATCAAGATACTCGACACACCCTTCCCGCAGTAGGCCATCCCAGCCGAAATGGCCCGGGTGATCCCGACCAATCTCCTTGTCACGTTCCAGAGAAAGGATATGGTCTTTTTTGAGGACAAGTTGGCCCTGGTGGATGCCTTTCTCAGGGTTTTCCTCCTGCTCGACAACGAAGAGCGGTCGCATCACACGGCCGGCGTCAGAGAAGATCTGGAATTCCCGGTCTCGAATGTCTCTAACCAGAGAGACCTCGAAAGAAATAACGTTCGTTCTTCTCAGGCCCTGCACGAGGCTGACGAGACTCTTCGGTTCCTGATGAATACCGACCCAGGTTCCATTGACAAAGACTTTGGTTGCGTTCGGGTACCGCAAAGGTTCATACTCTTCGAGGACTTCCATGTTCCTAGCAACCATGAAGTCGACAATGGGTTCCGCATTGGTTCCGACGCTGATGTAACACATCAAAGATAAGTTCTTGACGAGACCGCATGCCTGGCCTTCGGGCGTCTCCGCAGGACAGACCAAGCCCCAGTGCGTGTTGTGCAGCTGACGGGGTTTCGCCAGCTTGCCATCGCGGCCAATAGGGGTATTGGTTCGCCGCAAGTGGGAGAGGGTCGAGGCGAAGGTATATCGGTTCAAGACCTGAGAGACTCCGGCAGTCGAGCTCATAGCCTTCTTTTGGTCGCCCCAGTTGCCGGTGGCGAGGGAATACTTCAGGCCATTGGTGAGGGTGCCAGCCTTGACGCCGAGCGCGAGTGTGAAGTGCTTGTTTCCGTCGATGCAACGCTTCATGTACGACATGAGATCTGTGGTGATACGGCGAATGATATTGCGGAAAAGTTTGGCAAGAAGCGGTCCAGCCAGATCCAGTCTCTTCTTGCCAAAGTGATCGCGGTCATCAACATCACGTCGACCCAGAGAACATTGTAGGAGCTTGTGCACCATGTACCCAAGGAAGAAAGCTTTCCTAGTCTCGCAACCTTCGGATTGGGATATATGGGGCAGCATCTCTTTTTGAAGAAGGTCCTTTGCAGCGCGGATACGGTTGACCCTATTCTGCCCGGCGTTACCGTTGCCTCGCTTGCCGATGTAATCGAGGGCAACTTCGCGATCCTGAATGCAGAAGGCTTCTTCAATGCAGGGCCGCAGCGCCTCCAGCATCTGAGTGTCCTTGCGATCGTAGCAGATGTGATTGAGAATGTCCTCGTCTGAGACCACGCCCAAAGCACGGAAGACAATGGCCAGTGACACCTCCTCCTTGACGTAGGGGAGAGTTACGCTGACAGTGTTCGCCAGCCTGCCCTTGCTGTTGTCAGGCTTGGTGTGAAGTTTCATCTGCAAAGATGAAATCAGGCGCGAGCCCTTTTCCAGGGCACTGCGAATTTCGGCCTGGTACGAGACGCTGCCACCCGGCGGCTTCTTGAAAACTTGGACGATGTTCGCAGCCGACCGTTCCTGGGCGATCAGGACCTTTTCGCTTCCATTGATGATGAAATACCCGCCCTGGTCGTATGGACACTCGTTCAGGAGGAAGAGGGACTCGTCGCTCTCATCTGAAAGGTGGCAAATGCTGGATTTGACCATGATAGGGATCTTTCCAATGAAAATCCTGTCACCTTTCTGACCGTCCTTGCCCTCTTCAGCGACACCGCTGTCCTCGTCCTCCCACCTGATGGTTGTGGGGTGTTCTCCAGTCTTGGCCATATATTCCTGTTGCTCCTCGGTAAGCTCGTTCAATGGGATCGGCTCGTTGATAGCGACGCGCGCCCGCTTCGAGATTCTGCAGTACATGGGTGCTGAGTACGTCAGGTTACGGTCGCGACACTCATAGGGCAAGAGTGACAGAGTTTCACCCGTGGCTTCCGTGATGGCCGGCCTCGAGATCAACGTCTCGCCGAAGTGAATGTCATATCTTCGGAGCGCGATATCTCGGCCGTCGTCATCACCAGGGTTGGGGTGATCCAGCGTCAGGTCCGCGTACTCGCCGATAAGGCTGTTGATCGTTGTCTCCGTGAACTCGTTAAAAGAGTCAATCTGCTGCGATACAAGTCCTTTCTTATCGAAGTATGCAGTGATAACTTCCCAACAATCTTCCGGAGCGATGGAGTTTTCCTCGTCGACCGCGTCATTGGAGCCCTGGACATTCTCGTAATTATCATCATCTTCGTAAGTGTCGGCATGGCCGATGTCGTACGCCTGGCCGCCTGTCACGTAGGTTGCCATGGTCGCGCGGATCGTCGGCTCGAATCGGTGGTGTGTGGTGATGGCGCGTTTGGTCCACGGTTCGTGCAGAGTAACGGGAGGAAAAAGTGGATGACAGTATATTCGAAGAGCGAGGGGAAGGGGCCGGCGGCGGCAGGCAGCCGTTTATCCGTTGGGTTTTCGTGGCTGACTTCCGAGGTAGAAGGGAAAGTCAAAAGTCGTGCTTAGAAATCGCCACGACGAAATGCGGTCGCGCGCATCAACTCGTCGGTCGCGGCGACTTCAAAGCATCAAGGACCAGTAGTGCCAGTCCTTAGCAATGAAGTAACCCGATGCTGGAAGAGTTGCAGTGTGATGCGCCCCAAAGCCGCGGAGTTTGGGGCAGAATTGGGGTGATGTTGCGAAGGTGAAGCTTTGCCCTCAAGAGGCACGATGAGTTCGTTCTTTTTTCTGCGGCGCCCCCAAGGGGAGGCTGAAAGGCGCGGCAAGATGGGCTAATCCGGATATAGTTAGCGCATTTTTGTGTGTGGAGTTCTACCGCTGCACACCGCCCACACCGCCCTGGCATCATCACCGTGCCCTCCCAGCCAGAGAGCCAGGCCAGTTGACGGATCTCTCCTGCAAAAGCTACCTAGACTAGGCACAAGTTCGTGCCAGTCTCAAATCCCATGCAAAGTTTCGTTGTCTTTCGTACCTGCATCCCAGCATGACAAGGTATTTTCTCAATGGAGTGACTTTCCTCAAGCCCAGGGCCTGCTGCGGGTAAGTTCCCAGTCAAATGCGGGCTCGATTCTCACTGCATCGAAGCTTCCTCGCAGGGAAACAGCGTCCACAGACTTTGCGCATCCCCTTGATGCTTTCCTGGTTTCGACACCGGTTGTGTCATCTCTATTTCGGCACCATTGAACGATGGCGCGGACAATCATCCGACGCAGTCGAGTGACAAGTGTGCACATCGCAGTCGGCACTATTCTAGAACGGCGGCCCGTTCAGACGTCATGGCTGAATATTTGACGTGCCTGTCCCTGCTCTAGAAACATGTAGCTTCAATAATTACTCAGGGTTGTTTCGTCTTCAGACTTCCTATCTCAGGTCTGAATCCTGGATTCCCTGGCTCCCTGCACGATCCACCGTCCCGCAAGGAAATCGCACCGGCATTCCGAGCACCAGGGTATCGCAAATGTTACCCACACACCTTGCCAGGCTTCGGCGTTGCATCTTCAGCTTCCCGCTTGGCCGACCGAGCATCGTTTGCGGCCCAGCTTCCGATCAAGTGGACCGACAAAGCCTCGGAGTGCTCATTTGGAGCTTGTTTCGGGTTGCGACATCACCTTGGCCTCGCGAATAATCTTGTTCATGGAATTTCGGTCGCACCCCATCGTCTACGCCAGACGCTCAGCTACACCAGCAGTCCCGCCCCCCATGCTAGTCGCATCGCACGGGACGACGTTCCATCGCCCGGGCCCGCCCTAAGAAGTATTTGAAGATGGCACCCCGACCATTCGTCCACCACGATCGTTGTCTGCACTTCATCCAGAGAACAGAGTTGACTCCGACTTGTCCTGCCGCGACGCCCTGCGAAGATGCACTCCGCCTCGCTCCTCCGTGTCTCGCTGGCCGCGGCGTTTCCCTTCGCTGCGCAAGCCGCTTCGGGAGCCGGACAATCGACCAGATACTGGGACTGCTGCAAGCCTTCGTGCTCGTGGCCCGGCAAGGCTGCCGTCAACCGCCCAGTGTTTGCTTGCGATGCTAACTTCAACCGCATCTCGGACTCTGGTGTTGCTTCGGGGTGCGTTGGAGGCTCGGCATATTCTTGTGCTGATCAGACCCCCTGGGCCGTGAATAGTGAGCTTGCCTATGGCTTCGCTGCAACTGCCCTCTCTGGCGGTTCTGAGGCCTCGTGGTGCTGCGCGTGCTATGCGTAAGTCACTCAAAAACACCTCATCGCTCCCTCTTCTAACCATTACCATAGTCTCAAGTTTACCTCGGGCCCTGTCGCGGGCAAGACCATGGTAGTGCAATCCACCAGCACAGGCGGCGACCTCGGTAGCAACCACTTTGACCTCAACATGCCAGGTGGTGGCGTTAGCCTCTTTGACGGATGCAGACCTCAGTTTAGTGGCCTCCCCGGCGCCACATACGGCGGCATCTCGTCCCGTAGCCAATGCTCGTCTCTCCCGGCTACACTCCAGCCTGGATGCCACTGGCGGTTCGACTGGTTCAACAACGCCGACAACCCGAGCTTCACGTTCCAGCAGGTCCAGTGCCCGGCTGAGCTGGTGGCCAAGTCTGGATGCAAGAGAGACGACGACTCCCGATTCCCCGTCTTCAACCCTCCCTCGGGTGGAAACCCTCAGCAACCCACGAGCTCAGCTCAAGCGCCCTCTCCAACTAACTCCAGCAACCCTGGCAGCGGTGGTTGCGCTGCCCAACAGTGGGCTCAATGCGGAGGAAGCAACTACTCTGGCTGTAGGAGCTGCGTCTCGGGCACGACTTGCAAGGCCATCAATGACTATTACCACCAGTGTCAATAAATGACAGTATGGTGCTATGAAACATGAGTTAGGACAAAGTTTCACTTCTTGGTACATATATCAGTTGGGCTTTGAGGACAATATAGACCACTTTGTTATTCTTATCATCACTGATCCTTCGTTTCCGTTTCTGTCGTTGGACTTTTCCTTCCATTGGCTGCGTTATTATTCATATCTTCTGCAGTTGTTGAGTCGTGTAACTCTGCGACCAATAGGCTGTGCGCCTTGAAACCCGAAACCGTGGTACTCTCGCTGCTTCAACCACGATTTTCCGGTCACGGGTTGCTTGCCAAGGTTGCACTGAGATCCCTTCAAAGGACCACCACATGACCTTGAGGGGCCACAAGTGTAGTATCAAGTACTTGGTGTGAACAGTTCTGTCTACGCGACCGTAGTTTCGAGAAGGACAAAAAGTTCGGTGGGGGGTTTCAATGCCTTATCGATGGCGTTCCCAGTGTCACGGCAAGACAACCAACCTCAAGACGCGCTTGCTTGCTGTGAACATTGGGAAATGCAGCGGCATAATCGCGAGTTGTCAAAACGGGACACTGTACATCCAGTGATTCTCCGGGGCAGGGGCTGGAATGTCAGATTCAGATCAATCCTTGTCGACGAGCTGAAGTTATTTATCTGGCTTTTTCCACGACTCGACACTTTGCATGCAACTTTAACAATACGCACAAAAATCCAGTACGACCTATCACTGTTTACAGCCTGCTCAACGCTCAACACAATTTCCGACTAGTTACATCGCCATGTCAGAACCACCCAAGCCAGAGTCCCCCAAACCACACCCCCGCAAACCACCACCACCCCAAACCCTCTTCCCCACCCACATTCCAGCCCGCATCAACACAGGCGACGCCCTCCCGCAATTTACAGCGAACCCAATCCCGCCCCGACTTAACAACGAGCTCTGGACCATCAAATACTACATCCAGACCCTAACCCCGGAAGGCAAGTGGAACTCGCCCGCGACCGCTAGCTACGGCGCCAGCATCCCGCGATTCGACCCGGTAAATCGGCTAGACTTTGTGGTGCTCGTTGAGGAGCCATTTATGGTTCCGGGGAGGTACAGGATTTACGTGCAAGCTTGGGAGGGGGTGTTGACGGGGTTCGAGAGGGGAAGGGTAAGGGCGGAGGG
>Ga0247763_1001638_pt1 | contig 12492 bp, 14 predicted proteins | sample UWRJL141409B4_FD_179926 | JGI IMG/M metagenome (GOLD analysis project Ga0247763, IMG submission 179926) | Plant litter microbial communities from Arlington Agricultural Research Station in Wisconsin, United States - UWRJ-L141-409B-4 | ecosystem: Environmental > Terrestrial > Plant litter >...
CAATCTTTCCAAAGTGTTTCTTCGCCCACTGTAGGCACAGCAACAGCAATTAGCAATCTAATCTAATCTAATCCATCCCCATTGGATGGGAGATACGTAGATAAGTAGGTAGGGAGGAGGTAGGGAAAACTCACCATATACTCGTATGCTTCCCGCACCTTGTCTAGAGTAAACACTGTCTCGTCAACTACAGGCTTGATGTCGTTCACCTCAATTGCCGCAACCATGTCTTCCATTTGTTGTCTCGAGCCGACATAAACACCACGAACGGTGCAGATATTCACGAGGACATCGACCAGGTTATCCTTGGCCTGGGCACCTCCTAGAATACCAATCAGGGAGATGATGCCCTCATGCTTGATAGCCGTCAAGCTCTGCGTCAGCGTCCCCTGGCCTCCAACCTCAATGATGTTATCAATACCAGCTCCGTCAGGGGTAAGCTTGCGGGCTGTCTCCCCCCAGTTCGGATCTTCAGTGTAGAGGATGACGTGGTCGGCGCCTAGCTTCTTGAGCTTTTCCGCCTTATCCGCCGATGACGTTGTTGCGATGACTTTTGCGCCACCCGCCTTTGCAAACTGTTCAGTTGGTGGTTAGAGAATCGAGCCAGGTCGGGGAGTGGTCCAGTCGGATGACGTGCGGCTTACCTGAAGAGCAAACAGACTGACACCTCCGGTTCCCTGTACCAACACCGTCTGGCCTGGCAACAATGGCTTGAGACCATACAGGGCGTTCCAGCTCGTCAACGCCGCGCAAGTGAGCGTTGCGGCCTCGATATAATTCAGGTTCTTGGGAATTGAAACCAAGCCGTTCTCGTTGAAGACGCCATACTGGCGCAGAGTGCCATCCAGCACACCACCCAGGCCTGTCTTGCTAGCGGAGATGTTCATGGGCCCAAACTGATGACCCTGGTTGAAGAGAGTGACGACCTTGTCACCCTTCTGCCAGCGTGTCACCTTGCTGCCTACTTCGACAACCTCACCGGCTCCGTCGGACCCGCCAACAACGGGCAGGTCTAGAGGGAAGGGGTAGATGCCCTGCATTGATAGTCAATGCCAACCATTTTTTGAGGAAAAGGGATATAGATCATAGAACCCACCTTGGGGATGATGAGGTCTCGGTAGTTCAGAGAAGCGCCGTGAAGCTTGACCAGAACATCATTCTCGCCCACCTTCTCCACTGGCCCGTCCTGGTAGACAAGTCCATCGAACCCCTTGTCCTTGCCCTGAACGAGCCACTGCTTTTGTGTCGATGGTGCCATTTCTCTGTAGTGGTGGCGGTTCTAGAAATCAGCTCAACTGGATGTTAGAGCAGGTTTGTTTGGTGTCGTTGGTCTGTCTGTCAGTAGTGTGCTCGTCAAGTTCGATTTCAAGCTGTCTCCCTTTTATATCCAGGTCAACATGAGCTCATTTGTCATCAGGCACATCCAGTGCCGGGATCCCGGGCATTCTATAGTACCACCATGATCCATCTGTGACGATGATAGTATGCCGGCTTGGCTCCGTGGGTCCGCCAAGGGATAATGGGTCCATAGTGATGCCGTGACGTCGTTTTCCAAGTCAAATATGTGTAAGCACGAGGAGCAATATATAGTAGTACTGGAAACTATTTGCGACCAGCGAGGAATGGGTCAGTGTGCTCTATGTTCCAAGGTTGTCAATGTCTCTCATCTCCGTGGTCGACTGTGAATCCCCTAGAAAGCAATGGACAAAAAGTCAGCCCTGGGATCTGCAATCTCTGAACAAAAACTTCTTTGCCATAACTAGAATCTTTCTGGAATGGGACTGGTCTCCACTTGCGGGACAACTCATTATGTTCTGACATCCATGACGGCGGGGGAGAGCAAAAAACATTTTCCCGCGCTGCTGGGCAATGACAAACGAAGGCCTCTTACCAAGACCTTACCGCCTCACGGCTCATAAAATGGTCAGCTTTATTACCAATCGTGAGCCTCACGGTTTGGACAAGATTTTCCTGCGACGTAGCTCTGTCGGGTCCTCTTCGTACAAGCCAGCCTCTGAAGGATTGTTAGCATTGGACTTTAAGTGCTTCGAGGAGTCTTACGAGGGGTTGAGTAAAAATACCCGTGGACCTAGGCCTTGGTATTTAAGTTAAAGGCCGTAGATTCTCAATTCCTCATCAAGGCCTCAACTTTTCATCGTTGAGCCCGTTGAAAATAGAAGAAATACTCTAACAGGTTGGCCCGAAGGTTGCCGCCAGCCGTGAAGCACCGCGTGGTTGATCTTTCAGGAGTTGGATTGTAAAAACAACGAAATCCCATCTCGCTGCTGCACTCTCGACGACGATGCATGCTTGGGCTAGCAACCCGGCCGCCGATATCCGGACGGTATGCGTTCGTTCAGTCGGTCCGGGAGCCACTGAGCGAGCGATGGATGACATGGGTCGCTTTGGGCCGCCGAGAACACGGCAAGTCCTGGTGACAACTCATCCTGCCTTCTGCCGGGTCCTTCGCATGTTTTCGGGGAAATAGCATTTATTTTCCTCGGTGCCCGCCATTTGGTAGGCGCTGCAAGTTGAAGCCTCATGGTGATGCTGAGACACCGTCGCACAGAAGTTGGCGTGTCCCCGTTCAGCACTCGGTAGCGCTGGCAAGCTCGGCATTAGCGTATCCCGCCCCCTGCCGTACTCCCCGCCCAACCCGTCACACCGCTATACGCGGCCCACCAGCCGACCAGGCATGTTGGAGCTTCAGCAGCTCAGCTTCAGCCGCACAAGACAGGCAGGCAACAATCTCAACACGGCCGGCCAGACGTTTCGCCAGCCAGACCTAAATATGGATCCCCTTCACACTCCCACAAAGACTGTCAAGTCGCAAAGGCCTCCCTGAGCGTCTGGAGAGCAGCTCCAGCAATTGACCACCGCCAAGATGCCCCTCCCATCTTTCGACCCCGCGTCAATCGACGCCCTCGCCGCCTCGGCCCTCCAAGACCGAACGATCGGCACCCTCGTGGGCTCCGCGCTCGGCGACACCATCGGCCTCTGTAAGCCGTGCTCTCAAGCCGCTGCCCCGATCCCCATCTCTCGTCCCTAACAAATTATTTACCAGACACGGAATTCCTCTCCGCCGCGCACTCCCTCGAAGTCTACCCCTCCCGAACCTTCACGCTCCTCCCCACCCCGACCCCCTCCAAGTTCGACCTCCACCGTGGCTCTAAGCTCCCCGCCCACTGGACCGACGATACCGACCACGCGCTGCTCCTCCTCCTTGCCTTTCTGCATACCGCCCGTGCTCCCATCGACCCGTCCCAACCCCCACCGCTTCCAACGCAACAAGACCTCGCCGCGCGTCTCCGCGTTTGGGTGCAACAGGGCCTACGCCCGCTGGACACCATGCCGCTTGGTCTAGGCCGTCTGGTAGGCACCGTGGTAGCCACCAAGGCATTTGACCTGGAGCCGGAGCGCGTGGCGCGTGAACACTGGGAGAAGACGGGGAAAAAAGCGGCGCCGAACGGGAGTCTGATGCGTACGCATCCGCTGGGGCTGGTTTGTTTGCTCCGCGAGGAGGAGGAAGCGTTTGTCCTTGCGGCGAACATGTCGCGGGTAACGCATGCGGATCCGCGCTGCGTGTTGGCGTGTGTGATTGGGACGGGGTTGGTGAGGGGTGTGGCGAGGGGGGAGGCGGTTACGGAGGAGGATGTGGATGGTGTGGTGGAGAGGGCGAGGGAGTGGTTTGTTGGCCAGGGTGGAGAAGTAGACCGGGCAGAGCTGGAGGGATATATCAAGCCGGAGAGCCTAGCAGCGCTGAAGCTGGATGATTCCGCCGCGATTGGATACGTTTACAAGACGCTGGGGTCGGGGTTGCTGTTGCTCCGGTTGGCAATGCGGAGGGTGGAGGAGAGTGGGGGAAGTTTGTTGGTGAGGTCGAAGCTGTTTGAAGAGCTGATCACGGACCTGATCATGTGCGGCGGTGATGCGGATACCAACGCATGTTTCGCTGGGGCTCTCGTCGGGGGTTATCTGGGTTACGGGCTGCTCCCCGACCACTGGAAACATGGTTTAAAACATGAGGAATGGTTCCTCAACAAGGCGGAAGCTCTATGTAAGGTCCTAGGTATTCAGGGGGGTCAGTATGATGGTCAAGAGGACAAGGACACCCATCTAGACGGTGGTAAGGGACACATCAGCCAAGCCGAGATGGAGGGCCGTTGGATGGTGCTCCAGTCCTCGGTGGCGGCCAAGATGGAGGAACATTCCAAGGCGAACGCCACCAAAATCAAGGGTAAGGGATGGTCTGTCTCGCTGCCGTGGCAGGGAAAAGATAAGGACAAGGACAAATCCAAGTCCTGATAAGCATATGATAGACAAACCTAAAGCCCACAAATCTTCCACTCCACATCATACCAGTGTAATCTACCGCCCCCGTTCTAGATTTTCTTATCATCTAGACCTGTTTAATCTAACCCCTTCTCTCTAAACTCGCTTGTCCTCCAACACCCCCTCCTCCATCACAGCCTCTCTAGGCCGCTCAATCTTCCTAATCACCCTTGCCGGATTTCCCGCAATCACCACATAATCCGGCACATCCTTGGTGACCACACTTCCCGCTCCAATCGTGACGCCCTTTCCGATGGTCACGCCCGGCAGCACGATACAGTTCCCTCCAAACCAACAATCCTCCCCCACCGTAATCGGCTTTCCTGACTCGGGACCACTCGTGCCATTCCTAACTACCGGATCAATAGGGTGCGTCGCGCTGAAAAAGCAACAGTTAGGACCGATAAGCGTCCGCGACCCGATGGTGATCTCGCATGTGTCGAGCCACGTGCTGTTGAAGTTTACGTAGACGTTTTTGCCGAACCTTGTTTTTTGTTTGTGCATGTTAGATCAAGTTCTGTAGGTTTGTACTAATTTGCAAGTTATGTGTAGGTTGGTACGGTAGGTGGGTGCTGTTAGTAGGTTGGTAGGTAGGTAGGTGGATGCCTAGTCAGATGGACACTACCTAGGTAGGTAAGGTAGGTAGGTAGGAAGATAGCTAAGAAGAAAAAAGACGCCTCTCACTTGACGTTGAACCCATAATCCATCTTCACCGGCCCATCTACCCAGGGGTAATCACCCAGAAGGTCTTCATCCTCTTCAGGGGTTGCCGCAGGAGGCGGAAGCGGGGTCTCATCACGGGTGAGTCTATTGAGGTTGTTTATATGTTTGTTAGTCATTTCATTTACATGCAGTCAACTCAACTCCCAACCTATTGAAGGAAAGTCAAAGTGGAGTGGGGGGGAGGGAGAACTAACTTTTTCCACAACTCAACGACTTGTCTCCTTGACGCCGTGCCGCTGGTGGAAGCCGTGTTGTATTCCAGACATGCGGCCTTGCAGCGGCGACGATCGGCGACCAGGTCAGGGGTGAAGGAGTAGTAGAGCTCGCCAGCAAGCATGCGGCGGCGGTTTTCAACGGGGTCAAGTGTGCGTTGAGACATGTTGAGTTAAGCTTGTAACGAGTTGGGCTTTGCTAAATGACTGAATCAGAAACCGAATATTTACTGTCAGAAATTGAAAAAATGGCCGTAGAAAAACCTCGCGAAAACACTGAATGTGGCAATAAGATCGGTCCAACGGCTCCGGCGACAGTGGCGAGTTTGATACGTGTACTCAATTATAGCGGGAGATATAGTGGGCCGCAAGAGCCAAGACTGTGGGAGGAATGATTAACCACAGTCTCCATAGCAGGACTCAAACGCGAGTCAGTCCGAGAGAGCGAGCCGAGAAGTGAAGCGACGTAAGATTCGAGTGTGATGGACTACGTACAACTTGGAGAGTTAAACTGGACAATATCGTCTCAGTCTCACCACCTAAAAACTCATTCCACAATGTCAAAAGTCACTTCCTCCTTCGACCATAGTGATGTCTGGTCAATGTCTGACACTGCCACACGCCATATCGTCTGCTGAAACCCACACACCATCCTCCTGGGCTGCCTGAGCAATCAATGTCTTCGAGGTATGCTGATTCCTGACGGTTGGAGGGTGGAGTTTTGACAGTGACGTGCTGACTAATTCCCCAAGGTTATGTTGAGAGACGTCGAATTGAAATTACTGACGAAAGTCGAATTGCCTTTGTTGATGAGAGTCGAGTTCTGGCTGTCGACAAAAGTTGAGTTGTGATCGAATTGCGGATTCGCTTTATTGCCAGAGTCTCTCCCGTTATCTCCATCACCATTTTGTACATCGATCGACGGGTGGCCACCATTGCGGAAGAGATCAAAATATACAAGGCGCGGAACATACGGCCCCTCCATCTCGGGGTAGTATATCTCGCAAATGGCCAGACCGCCGCCTCCGAGGTGACCATCCTTTTGCCACAAATGCATTGCCGTGCTTATGATGGAGATGATGTCTCCGTTGCCAATGCGGGTGGTAGACCACATATCGGGTTGGAAAACCCCAAATGCGCATGTCCCATATTCGAGCAGTTGGTGCCAGATGGCGCCTGTGAATAGCCACTGTCCAGGACCGGCGATGTTGAGCATCAGTTGCTGGCAATCATTGGCACTTGGCGCTTTGGGAGTCGTCTGGTTGTCAAAGAATTCTTTTGTGGGATCACACCAGAAAATGTTGTCATCGGCGGTAGTGCGGGATACCTTGTTAGACGGGATGTCCGCGAGAGGAACATAGCGGAGGGTCGGAGCGGGCTCAGTCTGTTGATCGAATTGGGCCATTACTTCGAGGATGGGGCAGGTGTGGAGCATGATCGTGAGTAGGACTGCGAGGAGAGGCATATTGATCGAGGTTGGAGTGATCATGTCTGGTTGTGACGGAAGGATTCAAACGGGCGATTTGGTGAGGACAGATTAGGACTCGGTTACCTAGTTTGGTGAACCGAACTGTGAAAATCTTTGAGCGGTTTCGCAGAAATTCTGGTGGCTCGATCCACTGTCTGTTGAGGAAGGAGATACCCGTGGGATCACTTCCAGGTGCCTTCCATCCCTAGGTAGCTTGGAAGCTCTTCGGACCGGCTCGGGACCGAGAATTGGCAAACCGACCAGTAGTCTCCGCCGGGGATTCAATCTGAACTCCCGAGCACCCGCTCATCAGAGGCCCACGGCGCCAACCACGTACCAGTGTTTGCTTGTAACATCAATGGAAGTTGCTCAATTAGCACCCTAAACCTTGAACAGATCCGAGTATCTGGCAAGAAACTTCTCCACTCCAGTCACAAGCCGGTCGAGCTCCTCGACCGGCGTTTTGAGGATCAGAGCCATAAACCCCCGCCTAGCGATCCAGAAGCCCTCTTCAAGCATTTCCAACCAGAACAAGTCCTTCAAATCCGGCCTCTCCTTGCCCTTGATATCCTCACCGCATTTGATATCCGTTGTCCCGTCCTCGCTGCAGTGGACCCCGACCAGCGATCCCCGTCCCGTAAACGTCAGCTTCGTCCCCTTTGTTGCATTCAACAGCTTCTCTCTGAGCTCATCACCTCTCCTGTTAAAAGCAACATTCACCTCAGACGTGTACACCTCTGACAGCGCGGTAAATCCCGCCAGCATGGCCACGGTATTGTTGTTGAACGTCCCCGAGTGGGACAGCCCACCTGGCATGCGTGGGTCATACACAGCCATAACATCCTCACGCCCTCCAAACGCCCCAAACGCAAAACCACCACCAAGGTACTTGCCAAGCGTCACTAAATCCGGCTGCAGCCCGTACTCAACTCCCAGCCCATTCGGCCCCAGCCTCGACGTCATCACCTCGTCTAGAATGAACAACACCCCAGCCATCTTCGCCACCTCCCTTATCTCGTTCAAAAACCCCCTCGTCCCCGGAATCACCCCTCCCGCGCCCTGGACCGCCTCCACCAGCACCGCCGCTAGAGAACCCTCCGCAGCAACCCGACGAATGAGCTCCACCGCTACGGCTGCGTCATTATACCGGGGAACGACAACAAAATCCCCCGGGTCCACAACGTTCGCCGCAGGCGCGCCATTCGGAAAGTACAAGACGCCACCGTGGTACCCACCAGAAAACACAACTACCTTGCGCTTACCCGTGAAGTGGCGCGCAGCCGCAAGGGCGTAGAGGTTTGCCTCAGTGCCGCTGTTCGTCATGCGAACGCGGTCAAGGTGGAAGCGTTCACACAGCAGCGCGGCGTGGCGCTGCTCATGCACGGTGGTAGCACCCATACTGAGACCGACATCATCGAGAGCGGAGAGGATAGCGCGCTGGATAGGCGGGAGGGGGGTGTGTCCGAATAACCCGGCGGAGAGGTCACCGGTCAGGTCGAGATATCTGACATACGAGGTGGTGCGGGGTCAGTTGGGAATGGTAGGAGCGGGGAAAGAGGGAATACTTGTGGCCGTCGGAGTCGTGGATGAAGACACCCTCCCCGCGCGTCATGGTTAGAGGGAAGGGGGAGGTATGGAGGAGGGTGCGGGTGTTCCCCCCGGGCATACATGTGGTGGCGAGCTCATGCTGCGCTTTGGAGGCTGGATGGTTGGCGTTGAAGCGCACTTGGGCGGCAGCTAGAGCTTGGGCTGCGCCATTGGTTGTGTTGCCAGGTTGAGCCATTTTTCTGGTGTGGATGATGTATCGAAGAGAGGATGGAATTTCGAGTCCCTCATGCTATCTATTGAATCTAAGCGGACCGGTCTTGAGAAGCAGAGATGTGGGCCGAAGCTGGAGCTCTCCGCATCGGGAGGCTCGGCACTTGCGGGTCCACTTGCAGGTCTTGGTTGTGACCGCACCTTCCTCTAGGGGTAAAGGGAGACACGCGTGCAGTGCTTGGGTTGCCTCGTTCGCTTGGCAGAGACAGACAGACGTTCTTCGGAATGGTTCGGTCGGACGCCGCCGATGCTTGTCCGGGAACTTGAGTGGATATTCTTCGTCTTCTTTGCTCGCTATCTACATTATTCCCCTAATATTCTGGGAGGTGATGGCTGTTCGATGCCTAGTACTGTGGCCTTGACGTCGCCTTGCGCTGCTTCAACTGCAACTCCTTCCTGGACTAATCCTAAACCCCAATTGCACCGGGTCCCTCGACATCGGCTGCGGCTTTATAATAAGACTTCCCGCGCCGTGTCCAACTTGTAAAGGTCAGCCCACATGTGGCAAATTCGCTGTCCATATCCCTATGTAAGTAGTCGAGGGAGGAAACATAAAGCTTGGAAACTCTCCACGATGATGACCAACCGAACTAGAGCGTAAACGACCACCAAAATGCAGAAAATCGTCCTCAGAAGCCCATAGAGCAGTGACTGAAGGGAACTCTCAGGCGACCTTGGGGTTTCGGGGGGTGGTACCAGTATTCCTACTAAGGCCACTTGCGGATGCGCGACGTCGCTGGCGAATTATTTGGGAGCTGACCGATTACCAATGATGTAAAGGCTTGCGGGCATGGAAGGAGCATCGTCAGCCCCATAGAAACTGCCAGGAGCCCACAACATTGCCTAATTCGTGTTGGAACAAGCTGTAGCAACATTGGCAGCCCCGATGACTTGCGTGGCCGGAAGACGCGCTGTTATTGGTTGCTTCATTTTTAATTTGCGCTCGGGAAACGAGGCGATGGAAAAATACATCATGTACAATTTAGGGAAGAGATTGTCCGGCCTTCGTCGTGCGCTCGAATCCGACCTGCTCGTACCCTGTCTGCATGGAGATGGTGTTTGACCAGCGTTGGACTTGCTTCCGTACACCAAACTCGTACTCCGGCAGGGCAATGAGTGCCTGAGCAAATGGGCCAAGCGCGCCTTGTGAGGCATTATCGAGTGTCGTGCGGATCGCCTGGACTAGTTCGTAGGTCCTTTTGTCGAAGGATAAACCAGTATGGTTCATTTCCTCAAGGAGCTCCAAAACAGCCTCCAGATCCCCGTTCCTGAGCCAGCATATTTCGGCCAAGGTATTGTAAAACTCAGTCTCTGCGCCAAGAATGTGGCTCATAGTACCGAGCGCCTTGATACGCGGCAAGATGCTCAGCGTAAGGGGCGATGCTCTCGAGAATCCGTAGCCCATCATGCGCAGACCAGTGACGAGGTAAAACGGATAGAGTAACCCGTGTATCTTCATGGTGAGCCTCTCAGCGCCCTCCTCATCGGGTGCGGAAGGTTGGGCTCCCACTTCCTCGGTTTCTTCGCCAATCCCTAGCCGCTCCACCATTGTAAAAACCTCCTTCTCCATGACGTCCCACAGCTCAAAATCTGACTGAGCAGCACACATCTGGTCAAGTACGCGGCGGGAGTGCTCCTTCCTCTGAGCTTCTTCGTGGCGATTGAGTTTCCTTTCGCTCTCTGTATTATTTTGGGCGATAGCGGAGTTCGTTTCTGTCTCCTTGGGCATTTCATCGCTCGTTTCGATGCCCTCATACACAAAGGGTGGGAAGTGGCTCGGTCCATCTCTTCCAGCAAAGCCCGGAGAATACTTATCTCCGAGGCCTATTGGCGTGAGGTTCTTGAACGCACGCTGCGCACGCTTTTGCAAGCTGGGAGGAAACCGGTTTAGACCAATATCATCCTCGAGGATGAGGAATTGGGGTTGGAGCTGCTGGGGAGCGTTCTTGGTTGCCGTGTGGCTGGCGTTAGTGTCACCTGGCTGGGGGTTGACTTTTTGCGCCTTCCGAGCGGCAATCTCCTCGAAGATTCGATCGAATGCTCGCCGCTCGTTCGGAGTAATGGTCCCCCGAACAGTTTTCAGGTCCGGGGAGTACGACTGCAGATGAGCTGGGAGCTCGAATGGAATCGCGGTTCTGGATGGTCGAGCAGGTTGAGCTGGTCGATCAGGTTGAGCTGGGCGAGTAGGTTGAGCTGCTTGGGCTGGGCGAACTGGTCGAGCTGGCCGTGCTGCTTGAGCTGAGCGAGATGGGCGGCGGCGCAAAGATCCAGACTTGTCATCATAGCGGACTGTCGGGGTGCTGGAGAAAAGCGCGCGAAGAGTAGAACGTGAAACTACGCCTCTGGGAGGCCATTGAAGTGTGCGGGTCTGGTAAAGGAAGGGAAGCAAAGTTGATGACATTTTTTTTTTTACCCTTTCCTATGGTTGTCAGTTGCAGGTGCACAGAAGAAAGAAAAATCATTGTTCAAGCCTCACCAAATTTTCTGGCCTTGGCTTCCAGGGTCCCAGTAAGCGCGCCTGTTAAAATGCTCCCCGCGCTAAATGTGCACGTGGAGACGCGTTCCTCCAGCGTGTCGCGTGGTCTTAATTGGTTTTCCCCCGCGTTGCGTCTAGTCGCCACATTCGCGCTCCCAGGGAACACCCTTTCTTGGTTATCTTTTGGCTCAAGTACAGTCTCACCTAAAATACCAATTGGCTTCATACTGCGTTCTTTCGGACCCACGTCTTTTACTCTCGTCCATCATGCCGCCCAAGAAGGAACCCGCCATGAGCGCGTTCGAGCGCAAGCGTCTGGAGAATATCGCAAACAACAATGCGATCTTGAGCACGATCAGTACCACGGCCGAAAAAATCATCCCCAAGCCGGCGCTACCGAAGCCGAAGCGTGTATCCACACCGCGTGCTAAGCGGGAGCCTATCAAGCGTGAACCCCTCCGTCCCACGCGACAAAGCAGCAGGCTTGCTGGTCGCGATGCCGACCCAACCGTGCTTAAGCGTAAGGCCGACGTTGAGGCCGAGGCCGAGTTGGAGCGATCAAAAGCAAAAAAGATGCGGGTTAGTGGCGACTTGAATCTCGGGGACATTAAGGTCGAGGGCCGCAAGTGGGAAGCGGGGATCGACGGGTTGGCCTCGCTCAAGGGGTTGGCTTCAGGGATCCAGGTCCGAGGTGCCCAGCCAGGAGTCAAGACTTTCACGGAAGACGACGTGGAGGCCACCACCGATGAAGTGCTAAAAAATTTGAGGACGCGCATGAATGGTCTCAAGCTGTATGAGAAATGGCCAGTTAGCGGTAAGTGCTTACGCTCCAATGGCAAACTGCAGCAGCGGGTCGATCTGACAAAACGACAAGACATCAAAATAGTTCCACAGAGAGTGTACGCCATGGGCTTCCATCCGACCGAGGATAAGCCCATTATCTTTGCGGGAGACAAGGAGGGGGCAATGGGAGTTTTCGACGCTTCCCAGGATGCGCCTGAAGTCAATGAAGACGATGACGAGCTCGCCGAGTATCCCGACCCTGTTATTTCAGCATTCAAGACGCACTCAAGAACTATTTCGTGCTTCCATTTCTCGTCAGCGGACGCGAATGCGGTCTACTCATCCTCTTACGACTCGTCGATCCGGAAGCTGGATCTGGACAAAGGGGTCTCCACCGAGGTATATGCGCCCGCCGACGCGGATGGAGAAATGCCCATCAGCGCCATCGATATGCCTTCCTCGGACCCGAATATTATCATCTTCTCCACCTTGGAGGGTTCTCTTGGACGGCATGATGTCCGCACGAAAAAGGAGGATGCGGAGATTTGGTCTCTGACTGAGCAAAAGATTGGCGGTTTCTCACTGCACCCAGTGTATTCTCACCTTGTGGCTACCGCGTCGCTTGACCGGACGCTTAAAATATGGGACCTCAGAAAGATTACCGGAAAGGGAGAATTGCG
>Ga0247763_1001639_pt1 | contig 12469 bp, 11 predicted proteins | sample UWRJL141409B4_FD_179926 | JGI IMG/M metagenome (GOLD analysis project Ga0247763, IMG submission 179926) | Plant litter microbial communities from Arlington Agricultural Research Station in Wisconsin, United States - UWRJ-L141-409B-4 | ecosystem: Environmental > Terrestrial > Plant litter >...
AACCCGACATGGGAATGCAAACCCTTTTTCCAATCATATGGACAAGTTAGGAATCGAGCCCAGACCTGTCGTAGGACATATATGTAGCGATACTAGCAACCAACTCCACCGGGGGTCAGACGAACAGGATGGGAGGTAGGCAGGTGAGGATAGTAGGATATGCGAAGCGAACGCTCTACCAACTATTCTAGAACTAGCTTCCAAGCTATAAGCCACCTTTCCGCCCATTCAAAGCAACAAAAGAAAAGAGAGAGAACAAAAAGAGAGGGACTTGGACGTACCGGGAGTCGAACCCGGCTCTTCCGCTGAACAGCCATACCAGCTGACCGAAAAGAGGCAGTTAACCTCTGAACGATGGGGCACGCACACGAGACGCTCTACCAACTGAGCTATACGCCCTTGCAATTTTCCCCCCTGGCTAGTAGTAAGGGGTATGGTGAACTTGTTCATAACCTAACAGACCTAGGTGAGGGTGACATGTGACGTGTACGTGGACGTAGACGTAGACGCGCGGCAGAGTAGATAGAGTTTAGCTGGGCTGTGGGACTGTGGGTATTTGACGTGAGATCTCACATGTCTGGTGAGTCGTGACATGTGAATGGCGCGGCGTGGCGTGGCGTCAGTGAAGTCGAGTCGAGCTGCCGGTGTGTACTAACCGCAGACCGTGTCATGGTTGATATGAGCGCCCCATTGAGCATGAATGAGCTAAAAATTGTGCTCGCTAGATAGCACAGTCATCCTTTCGCTTTCTTTCCGGTCATCGGGGGCGGACCAGACCAGACCCACAACTGGATAGATAACACTGTGCTCTGCTGGAGGAAGGCGCGGTTTGCAGTCAAGTTTGCAACATACCTAAGGTAGGTGCATTCCCCAGCCCTGCCTACCCTGCCCATGTTTTCTGGTTGCTGATGCCTCCAGTCGCCGTCCGTGGATGTAATTGAAATCTATGCGCGGTTCTCCCGTTGTGCGGCTCGTCTAAATCGCACCCTGCGTCTCTAGGTTCAGTGATATGAGGACTGGAAAGAAGAGAGAAGGTTTTGCTATTTGCCGTCAAACATGGTTTTTCTTTTTATATGGTTGAGATTTAGGGCTTTGGAACAGCCCTAGGTAGATGGAGTTGGCCTGGCACATGGGAAGGTTTCAACTGTGTGTTGCCGATTTGACCGAGGGGTGTTGAGTGACTCGTTAAGTAGGCGGGTCAAGGTGCCGCATCTCCCGGCTTACCTTAATCACCATTGACGCTGGGCATAGCGATCTACTTTAAAAATATAAAAAAAATTCTTTTTTTTTTTTTTTGATACCCTGCACAAACTGTTCAGTGAGGGCCTGTGCTGCTTTCCTCGCAATGTTTGCTTCCTATCCCAGAATGACCCCGAGTCATTACTCAAGTAAACATTGCCCATACATTATTGAGACGGAGAAGGCAGAGAGTGCCCAATGGATACTGGCAACTCCGTAACGAGATGAGAAAGTTTCATGTCTTGCAAAGTGAGCCATTGGAATTTAAACCTGGGATCCTTGAATTTGTGCGCCCTTTGGTCGCCTCCACTCTGCCCGGAGTAAACAACAGCCTCGCCATATCATGGAACTCAAAACGTAAAAAAGCTGCCCCATCATCCAGGTGCCAGTAGCCATAGATTTCCGGAGGAAAACGATGATTCTGAGTCCTGCCAGGTCTTTCCCATCTGGGAGTAATGATCTATGACCCGAAAGAAAAGAAACACAAGCACCAGAGAAGAGCCAGCTACGGTGACTTCATATTGATAAAAAAACCAGCCACATGACACAGAAAATAAAGAACAAGATTCCGATGCCGAAACTGGCGGCCTTTGCCCTACGAAGTCGATATTTGACCGAAACCAGAGTTCCTATTAGCGTAAAGAGGAATGGGAGTTGAATTTGCTCCCACCGGTTAATTTCACTAGAGAATTGCATGACAAGTATAGTTAGCCAACAGCATGTTTACTTGTTGGTATTAAAACTTAGACGTTGTATGAGATTACTCACGAGCTGAGGCATGTTATGAAATCCGCAACGATGATAATGACTATTACATAGGCAGGCGAAATCCACACCATCTCGTCTGAGACCCCATTTGGCCGTGTTGCCCGCGGTTCAAGAGACGCGTAAAAGGTATTAAATGATGGAGCAAGAGTGTCTTCTTCCCCGGTGGGATTAGACGTTAGACGAGAGTTCGTAGCACCCTCGTCTTGAACATGCCCTCCAGGTCGGGTGTTCAGATCCGACGTTACACTTCGCCGATACATCAGATCCAGGATACCGCTGTCACCGTTTGAGCCAGTCTCAGAGGTGATAACCTGATCGGAATCACTATAGGGACAGTACCGAACCGGGTATATCAACTTTCCCGGGATAGCCCGAAGCACCAGCACATCTGAGATGCGAATAAGGGCTGTGGTGATCAAAAAGGCTAGCGCCAATCGAACGGTAGGGTAGAACGTCAGATTCAGGATAGGGGTCCGAGTTCACTCTTTTTTCTTGTCTCAGGCAACAGTAGGTCGCAGTGTAAAACCCGACTGGCAAGAGAAGGGCAGTGACGGCAAGGACGATCGATGACCGTATTGATGGAGGGCGCTGCGCCCCATCTGTAATAGCTGTCGGATACCAAAACATGCGGGACCCGACCTAATCGGTGACAGAAACGAGAAAGCCTGTCAATGTAAAGGTCCTTCCCGGAGAGAACCTTGTGTTAATGAACGATAGAGAAGTCATGTATGTGGCCATAAAAATGGGAGAAAGCCCACGGCTCTGCATCATGAAGGACCGAGGTAAAATGGACGGCCCATGCAGCAACACGGTGCCATCGTAGAGGCCGCTGCAAATGCCGAGAGGCCATCAGGTAGCAATCGAGTTGCGGATTCGGCCGAGTCGACCCGGAAGGCGGGAACTTGGAACTTAGAGTCGATCGAGCCTGGTGCTCAGCACTTTGCCCTCACCCCACGCACCTGGGCAGTAATGCGGTTGGGTGCGCGCGTTGGGTGCCCAAGGCAGACTGAGAGGTGATTGGAAGGTGTTCCTGCAATGCCAACAAAGCCTTCCGCAGACCAAAATGGGCGAGGTGGTTGAGAATCTAGACCAGTTCTCCACAGATGAAGCTGCCGAAATGTCTCTCAAAGTGGGTTGGACCATCGATGATAAGAAGACGCCTGAGAATTTGGGCATAGCTTGGGAACGGACCGTGGAGGGCGTACTCAAGGACAAAATTCACCATTCCCAAAGAGGATCTAATCGTGGTCTTGGCAAGAATTGCCCAAGAGTTTCAGGTGCACTCCAAAGCATTGTCGGTGATAGCCAAGATAACCCGCTTAACACCTTCACCTGCGGGACATGGCTACGGTCGATCGAGTATGGCCTTCTCTGGTAGCAAGTCAACCAAGGCACACACTAGAGACTGGACACATTTCCAACATGGTCTTGGTCGTCTATTTACACCCAAGTGAACTGGGAACGCGAGCGAGAAGGGTCATGGATAGGGCAGCGTCCGGCCTGCAACGTGAGAAAAGTTATCATGGCACCACCGAGCCTCCTAGACCAACTCGATTCCATCGCCTCCAACTTGAACCTGAACCCCTCAGCGACACATGGCAGTATGGTGGTCGCTTCATACGGCCACGATGATAGCGGGCAAGAGCAGCAGAGAGCCGCTGCTATCAAGGAGAACTTTGCCGTTCTTTCTATAACCGGCAAACTCTAGCCCGTCTTTATACATTCACTCTTCCAGGAAACGAAGCACAGGGGCCTGATTGCACGAGTATCGGGACACACACAGGAGTTTGGGCGGGATTGCTGGAGAGTTCATCACGCTGCCTGGCTCAAGGGAAACACCCAGCGGTTGGGCATCAATCGAACACCCCGATCTGCAAGACGATGCTGCACTTCGATCCGGAGTCATCTACGCGCTGCCAATTATAACCGACGATGATGTCGAGGATGGGTTTCTCTTCTTTGGAAATATCCTGCCATGCCATAGTGTCTTTTGCGTCTTGTTCCTGAGGTGAGTGGAGCGGCTTGTTAATGGCTTCGAGAGGGTAGGTATGGGCCGACTGTTTGGCCCTGAAGCTCACAAGGCATTTGGCACTGCTACGGAACGGGAACTGAAGTTGGTATGAAGATTGGGCATACTTTAATACTATTCGATGCAGGGGATCGCCCCACTGAACAAAACGCATTTAGGACGGCGCGACATCAACGGCCTGACTGTGTTGGACTGGACGGAGGCCCCTTAGCATCTGAAGCTAAACACCACACAGTTCGGCTGCCAAAGGGTCAATATGTGTCAGCTTCCGAGCGGATCACGAAACAAAGGGGACAAATGAGCACATACCTAGCGTCGAACAAGACAGAGTTGTCGTTGATCTCCCAGTCCTCCTCGTCCCATTCGCCAAAATCAAAATCCCTGAACGCAAGTTCCCCATGGATAAGCGGAACCGGTCGCCAACTCCCGTACGCCTTTTCTGAACCACTATTCATATTCAAGTCCGCCGTCACATCCATCCGATCACAGTCGCAAGGCGCTCCAACAACGACCTGGAGTGTGAAGCGCGATGGGGGCGTGACGGTATTCGCATCACCAACACGCCACAGGTGGGCTTGCAGAATGTTGTTGATCTCGGCGAGCTCAAGAGCGTAGCAGTTCTCCTGAACATAGGAGCGCTCTCTCCCATGCGAAACTTTTGTCTCCCCTTTAAGCTCATCTCGTCCCAACTGTGCGCCGACCTCGATCGACCGCGTGTCCACATAACCAACGTCGGGTCCCTTTCCCATGAGCTTGAGCGGACTGTACTTCTTGATTGTCCAGAGCGTGTTACTGCAACTGGGACATCGGAATTTGAGCCGAAAAATGGCGTCCTTGATGTCGAGCCTGCCGCGAGCGACACTGACCGCAATTCGGAGATACCACGCCGGAGCACCCAGATATTGCCCAAGCAACAACCGGTTGAGACGAAGCTGGATGCTGGCATTCACGCGGCTCTTTTCATACAGCAGAATCGACTCGCCGATCGCCACAGGACGGCGGCGCGAAATGGATCTTGAGGTGCCACGTGCAGCCGGGACATCCCCTACGACCGCTGCCAGTATCGTCGAGCCCACAATACTGGCCCTGCGAACCATTGAGCGGGATCGCGACCGACGCCGGTTCTTGTCTTGTCTGGGGCTTGACACTCGCGAGCGGCCACGGCCATCGTCTCCATCTCCATTTGGGCAAGGGCTTTCGCATTGTTGGATCCCTGAGGCTGGAACGGTGAGCGCCTCTTGTCGCCTGCTGCCACCATTAAGAATATTCTTGATTAGTTTGCGTGTGCTTAAGCGCTGGACCCTGCTGGAGGATGAGTCCGACACATCGGAACGTTGCTCAAAAGTATTCATTGAAATGACCAGACGCTGTTCCGAATATCTAGACCTGCAGTAATTCCGCAAGTCGAGGATCGCAATAGGGCTTTAGATGGAAATGAGTTGATACATGTAAAATAAACTGGTCACAGTGACGGAGCGCCGTCAACCATGGACGGAGTGCGCGGCCGCTTCAGGGCGCGTTTTCCCCTAAATGGATACGGAGGCCGCCGCAGCCACGCTGTGCACAACATCGAAATTGGTATTCTATGCATACCAAAGCGCAAATCCGTGGCCAATAGCACGGATTCTCCCACGCCCAGTCTAGCCTTCTCAGCTAGGCAGCAGGCTGAATGGTGGTGCTAAGGGCTGACTGCAATGCGTTGACGAAAACATGGCAAAGCTTAGTGGGAGTCTGATAGCACTCTGCCTCTCATCTTATCGTTCCAGTTGCCCTAGTCTAGCAAGGGGCCGCGAGCCGCGAGCCGAGCGCCAGCCGTCGAGGTACCCCACCAACGACAGGGGTACGGCAGTGTTTACACAGTCCACAGCGCTGTGCCATTCGACGGCTTCATGCTCTGGATTCGAGCTGCAGATCAAGGTCCACTTCAACGCAGGTCTTTTGGACTTGGTGTGACAACACACTACAAATCATTCCACGAAACTGTCTGCTTCATTCAATTCACCCACAACAATGCAACAGCCATGGCGGCAACGCTTCACGGACCGTCTCTCGCCCGCACGAGACCAACTCGCGCGCCCACTATCTCTAAAGCGCCATCCTCAGCCAGCAGCAATTCCACGACGCCCGTAGCTGTCGTCCCCACCCCGACCGCCACTCCCACCGCCGTTTCCAACGTCTCCCTATTCCTTACTAACCTCCGACTCCTCGATCTCGATCTCCATCCCGACTGGCCCGACATTAGCGCATCCACCTTTGGCGGCGGCACCCGAGATGCGGCGCATGGCGGCCAAAAGAAACGTATCCAATGCGTCGAGTGGGCCCTCTACCACCTCTTTGACCTCTGGGATCCCGATGAGACCCGCGACAAGCTCAAGCCTTTCTTCCCGCCTCTAGACCAGGTGCAATCGCTCAACCTGCGCGCCGCCTTGCTGCGGAGCCTCGAGAATGCAAAAAAGAATGGCGTCTTGGGTCGCGATGCCGTCGTTCGCAAGACCATGCTGGACGAGTGCAAGGGCGAGCGACTTGAAGAAGTCCTGGCGGCTTTTTCTTCGGCGGTGCTGAAGAAACTGGTGGCGGAACGGCAGCTCAATGAGCCGGACCATCCCGCCGCCGTGGCACAGTCGCTAGCATTGGAGAATCGAGGCTACACGGGAGAACGGACGGAGCTAATTACGCTAGCCTTGGCACACAGGGTGTCGCTCACTCGAACATTGGAGAGGAAGAATGCTGCGCGAGCTCGGTATGAGGAGTTCTCGCGGTTGATGGAAGCCAAGGAGAAGAATATTGCACAGAGGAAAGCCCATATCGCGACACTGCGAGAACAAGTAGATCCTAAAAAGGATGTGTCAGATGACCTCAAGCTTGACGTGTGGCGCACGGTTCGAAACAATTGGTCTGGAAACGAGCGATGGTTGGAAACGCTGTTGTATGGAGACAGCACCGCCCGCAAAGATGGACTGCTGTCTGCTCCATTTGACAGGGTGTGGAGACGGGTCGAATCTGGGCGGCTTAATGAACTGGAGGACACGTCAGGCGGTCTTCTCGAGCAATTGGACGGTCGAGTGAAGAATCACAAGGAGAGGCTGGAGAGATGGCAAGGTTTTCGACAAAAAATGTTTGGCAAGTCGGGGGGAGAGCCGTCGGCCGAAGAGGCAGTCCCGAAAAGCCGGCAGAAGGGTGTTGATCTTGGGTTTAGGGTCCACGAGACTCTCCATCTGGGCCGCATGAGCCCGAGGAAGCTTTCGCGCAACAAGCCACAAGAGATTCAGGGCGAATATGACGATTTGTTACGCAGTCTCAAGATGGAACTGGACGCTACCAAGACGGAAATACCCCAGATCCCCTCTTTCTTCCGACGGCGACAGGGGACTGTCGGGCAAAAGTGGCAAAGGAACGAGGGTAGCGCGAGCCCCAAACCGGAAAGCATCTCAGAGATTAGCGATATCGAAGACGAACCGGTACAGTCTCAGCCCCCGCCGACACATCGAGAGCCGGTCAAGGCTACAGAACCCATGCTCCGCAGGAGTAAGACGATCCTCCATGACCGGAGAGGGGATGATTTTGAACCTCAACCGTTACGGAGATCTGCAACGGTGCATGCAAAGAGCCCGGTATTATCCAGAAGGCCACCGAGCGTATCACCGACCCGGAGTCCGGAACGGGTGCCAAGTCGGCCTCAGTCACCCCGGTACCTGAACAAGTCTCCTCATAGGTCTCCTCCGTACCTGAACAAGTCTCCTCAGAGGTCTCCTCCACGCCCAATACCCATAACCCGAGAAATCCCACCTTCTCCGGAACGACCTGTATCCCCGACACAGCAACTGGCCGACCAGATCCTCGCCTCGGTGAATGCGGCCTCCCCCTCGCCGATCAAGAAGCCTCGACATACCCTTTCCCTGGTTGAGCGAACCCGTCTGTCCATGGCGCGGCGTAGTTCCCACGCTCTCAACCAGGCGTTTATGGAAGAAGAAGAGGATGGATTACACGACCTTGAACCCGGCCCCCATTCTCCGCATCATAGCACTGCCTCAAAGTCCACTGTCGACCCGGAGCAGCAGAGCGGTGATACAGACGGGGGGCGCGAAGACCTGATGGCTCGCACACGTCGTAGCATGGCGGGCTTCGAAGCAGCTCAGAAGAAGGCTCAGTTGGAGCGACGAAGGTCGCTCCGCAAGAGCAAGCAGATCCAACCGGGGCGGAATAGCACCTACTTTCCCGCCGTGGACGAAGAGGAGCAGAACACGACATTGTTGCTGGCGGAGGAGCTAATGAATGGCGATGTTGATCAGGATGCAGTTTTTATGAGTCGACCCAAGATTAAGACGAGTCCAGTGGGAACGCCGGTCAAGAGCAGCTGGATGAATGATGAATAGACTGATGAGATACGAGGATATGCGTAATAAGCAGTTTACGTCTGATGAATACAAAATTGCCTCAAGTTTTTTGTTTCTGTGAATATGCATGTCACTGGAATTCTTTGTCTGTTGATGCTGTCTTTTGCATTTCCCATTTCCCCATTACATGGAGATGATGAACTTGACCACCCTTGATCACTCTAGTACAGGATCTGATTCTATCCCGTCCGTCTAGCATATAATACAGTTGTTGACAGTATTCCTCGTACACTTTTTTCTTTTTCTCCAGGTCACCAGACTACCACCGCCCTAACTTCTTCTACCACCCCTGAGACTTTAGCTGCAAAGTTCTCGAAATCGCCGTCCTTATACCCTCCGAAAACCGTTTCCGCCACCTCTCGCGCTGCTGCCGCTTCCGCTTGAGCGCGGGCCGTTCATGAAAGCGCTGCAACATGAATTCCCTCGACACAGCGTTTCGTTTGGTAAGTTGCGTCAATTGCTGCAGCGCCTTGGCCGGATTACTCCACTGGCCAACATTTACGGTTCTTCCCGTCACCGGACGGAGTCGTAATGTTGGTTCCTTGGGATGTAAATCTTGAGCGACTTCAAATTCCGAAGTATCAAAGAGTTTTAGCGAACGGTCGGCGTCGGCGCGGATTTCGGCGGGCAGAGAAGCTAATGTCTCGGAAGGTGGGCGGGGTGGGAGGTCATTATTATTGTTGTTGTTGACTTTGTCGCTCCGCCGAAGGAGTGTGCGGATTTTCTCAATAGGGGTGGGTGTAGGTGGCCGGCGGGGTCCAGAAGAAGATGGGCTCTTTTTACTGATGAGGTTGGTGGAGGTGGCGGAGAGAGCGCGGGTGAGCTGTGATGAGAGGAGAAGGGTCGGTCGGGTGGTGGTAGTGGTGGTGGTGAGGACTGCTCGGCGGCAGACCTGGAGGAGATCCATGATTTTTTTTTTTTTTTGGTTGAAGTTCGGCGTCTGGATACGAACAGTTAGTTTAGCGATTGGATGATAGAAAGAGGATGAGGATGGAAAGGAAGGTAGGGGTTTGCATACACTCGCACAATTGGCACGCCGTCAACCGCCCTCGCAGCTCCCGTCCGTCGCGATTTTTCGAGCTGTCGCGATGCGCTAATGGGAATTTCAGAGCTTCACTTGAGAACACGCCCAGCCTGGCGGGTCCAAGCGGGTGCGGCTCGACAAGGGCGAAAGGTCGCGGTGATTTGTGGAACCGTTTCCGTCGCCACGACACGGCAGGTGAATGTGGCTGGTGAATCAAAGTCTGACGCCACCGCTTGGTGTGGTTCAACAAAGCGGCGGACCCGCCTCCAAGGCTCCCGCTTGGCACGCAGTGGTTCTGAACTTTTACAGAACGAACCGCGTTGCGATTGTCGCGACAACTCTCTTTTCCGCCAAACAACCCGACCCGGATTCAAGAATTTACTCCCAGTATCAATTGCGGTCGTATTTACTTTGAAGAATACAGGCCAGGGAGTCTACATCGAATTACTGGGCGAAGATGGCGTACAATCCTTACGGAGGTACGCGGCTCGAGATCTCCAGCAAATCTGTCATGGAAACTTTGCTAACTTTGCTCACAGCGCCGCCCTATGGGCCTCCCCCGACCTACTCGGCCTTCCCGGGCGCGGCCCCAGGTATGGCACCCCCGCCGGGATTAGGTATGCGACCGTGAGACTCCGAGAATAGAAAAGCGCAAAGCTAACTAAACAACTCGACAGGTCTTCCACCAGGCATGTCCTCTGCCCCTGGAATGGCACCGCCTCCTGGTGTCCAGCAGCAAAGTAATCCCGCACAAGCTAATCGACCAAGCGGCCTTCCTGCCTCTTTCCAGCCGCCCCCGAATCTGCCCAACATCAACTTCAATGCCCCGGTGATTCGTCTCGGTGCCACGATGCCCTCGGCTAAGCAGGGCCTATCCACAGTTGGTGACCGAAAAGACTCGCACACCCCGACCCCGGGCCGGGCCGGCCTCGGCATGGACAGAGGTCTTGAGCAGTCGCGCGCAGCACTTCGGGAGAATATGCAATCGCTGGTCCCGCCGACAAACGAAGAGCGACTACGGACCATTTTTGTCCATAAGATTCCCGAGGGCGTTGGCGGTGAGGAGAACATCCAGAAGCTACTCAATACCGTCGGCCGGCTGCGCCGTTGGGATTCAGGGCGCTCGCACCTCACGGACTTCAAGGGGGCTCTGTTTGGGTTTGCACAGTATGACGACCCCGAATCGCTAGCTTCTGCTGCCGAGTTACTCAAAGATGTTGAGGTGCCCGTGAAGAAACAGACGGCGTCGGAAGAAGCCCCCAAGGACGAGGACTCGTTCAACGGCATCAACAAGGTCAAGCTCCGAGTCGAGTTTGACTCGAACACATTAAAGTACGTTGAATCCTGGAAAGAGAGTAGAGGGGATGATCCCGCTGTCGAGGCGAGGCTAGCTGAGGCCAGGAATGCGCTCAAGAGCTTCGTCAAGACCCTCTTCTTTCCACGCCTTCGAAACGGCCGGGACGATGGCGATGTTGTCATGGGCGATGGAACAAACGGTCTTGGTGACGCCGTCGAGGTGATTAATATTCCCTTGGCTCAGGAAGACGAATTGGCAGACATTCCCGCCGAGATGCGCGAGACGGTCGCTGCGGAAATTGCAGCGTTTCGGGATCGCAGCAACCAGAGAGATCTTGAACGCCTACGCAAGGAGGAAGAGTTTGAAGAACAGGAGCGGCTGCGGAACGGGGCACCACGTGCCTCGCGGATGGACTCGCGGATGGACTCGCCACCCCCGACGGGTAATGTCCCCGTGGGCCCCCGCGGTGTGCCCAATGCGCCATCCGGACCCAGGGGTCGAGAGAGGGGAATGGATTTCGTCAATGGTGGTATATCTAACGGAAACTCATTCCATCGGGAAGACGACGACACAGATGCTAGTGACGAAGAACTGCATGGGAGGGAACTCGCCAAGCAAAGGGCAGAGGACGACAAGCTGTACCTTGAAGCGGAACGCAAATGGGTCAACCGAGAGCGCCAGAGGGCAGCAGCCATCGATCGAGAACGCGAACGGGAACGGGCCGAAACAGAGAGCTTTTCCCGGAGGAGAGATGAACAATTGGAGCGGGAAAAGAACTGGGACGACGAACGGGAGTCATCACGCCGAAATCACTTGTACTACCGAGACCATGCTACGTGGATCAAGAAGCGGACCCAAGACAGGATCGACGAAGCACAGCGAGATGAGGCGGACCGACGCGCCGAAGAAGACGAGCGGCGCAAGGCCGAGGCCGACATGGAGCATGCTCGGGGCATGGCCGACTCATTCCTGGAGCGACAAGCCGAGGAGATGGAGAGGAGACCGGCTGCACCGACGCCGGCGGCACCTCAACGTGTCACGATTTCGTTTGGTGCAGCAGCCCAAAAGGTAGCTCAGCGCTCGGCCCAGTCGAGGCGCACGGTTGCCGAGGTTGAGGGTCTGCTTGATGACGAGGAGCAGGAGCAGACAACTAAGCGTCAATTGGTACCCATCAAGTTCGAGCCCATTACTGATACCAAGGCAATGTCGGAGGAAGATCTCCAGAAGGCGATTCGGGCATTGGCTCACGAAATTCCGAGCGACAAGGGGGGTCTCTGGGCATGGGATGTCAAATGGGATTACCTGGAAGACTCGATTCTCCGCGAGAAACTGCGGCCATTTGTTGAGAAGAAGGTTGTTGAGTATCTTGGCGTGCAAGAGGAATTTTTGGTCGATGTGGTGGAGGAGCATCTACGCAAGCATCAGAAGCCAGCAGAACTTGTAGAGACGCTAGGTGAGGCGCTCGACGAGGATGCGGAGGATTTGGTGAAGAAACTCTGGCGGATGGTGATCTTTTTTACAGAATGCGAGAAGCGTGGTCTACCGGCGTAGGCTGCAGGGTAGATCTGTCTTGTCATTCATAGATGGTCTCGCAAGCAACAGGGAATGTCACTTGGACTACGTGTGGTGTTGGTCGTTTGTGTACAAGTATGGTGCAGCATTGTCAACAGGTTCATCTTTTAGCAATATTTTGTAGCTGCTCGGAGATGGACATCCGG
>Ga0247763_1001640_pt1 | contig 12454 bp, 14 predicted proteins | sample UWRJL141409B4_FD_179926 | JGI IMG/M metagenome (GOLD analysis project Ga0247763, IMG submission 179926) | Plant litter microbial communities from Arlington Agricultural Research Station in Wisconsin, United States - UWRJ-L141-409B-4 | ecosystem: Environmental > Terrestrial > Plant litter >...
AGGTTGAATTATCCGCGTTCCCCTAAATCCAATTTAAACCCATGGCCAACATTAGCGCCAATCCTTGCCTCGCCCACCTGATCTCGGACTGCAATCATACAACCACCGTGTCGTCGCGTGCGGAACCGAAGCCGTCATCGTCGCGGCCGGCAGCTCTGTCAACGACCGTGGACATGCCGTCGTCATGGCACCTCCCGCGATAAACGCACACCCATCACAGTCCACCGAAATGGCTTGAGTTACTGTACTCGCCCAGACTGTCGGTCGCAGTTTCGCCTCGCGACATTCATGCTCAATCCGTTCTCGTCGATTCGCAAAGTGCTCCGAGTCAACTTGGACCAACTCAAGATCAACAAGGCAGGTGCCGTCTGGGTGATGCACTACCTCAAGCGAGACAGGTCGTTCGGGTGGTGTTTGTCCCGGAGATATTGTCGGTAAGGGCATAATGCGTGTAATGTCTGTCACTAGAGGTGGCGACGCGGTATCGGTGACGGACGGAGTTGGGGTTGGAGCGCAGACGAAGCTGAAGGCGGTACTGGGCCACTCTGATACCGTGTCAACTGTAGCAGGGAGCGCTGAGCGGCCGAGCGGGCAGTGAGGACGACCGATGGAGACAGTTCCAATCTCGGATGCACCCATGCAGTCGATCGGTAGCGGGACTGTGGTTGTGGAAGCGAATACTGTGTAGCCGCCACATCGATTGGCACGCATGAAGCTGATCGAGGCAGTTGGCTTGTCGTCTGGAGCGCTGCGAGTCAAGCGGATGTAGCCGGAGATGTAGGGGTACGGTAATGTCCGGTTTATGGCAACAGGCTCATCGGACTCTTGGCCAGAGACTAGTGCGGCAGTGGCCGCGAAAATGAACAGAAGCATAACAACTGTATTCATTTTGCCTGTCGTAAGTTGGCCTACAAAAGAATTAAGAAACTAGATGTTGAATCTCTCTCAGCAGATCTGTGCTGAAGAGGCCTTTTAACGGTGGCCCTGACCAACACTACATCTGCACGCAACCACCATACGCCTCAAACAAATTTGATGTCATTAGTATCAACAACCAATGAGATACTGACTAAAGTCCGAGAGTTGTACGACATGATAGTATAGACAGCTCGTATCGCCAAGGGAGCTCACCCGGCTAAATCCCACCGTTCCCTTGACTTGAGTGAAGAAACGTTACAGTAACGGCGGTATGATCAAGCTGGTTGGAAATGGAGAGAAGGATCTAGAGCCGAAAAAACAAAACACTTTCTTGGGACATTCAAGTTATTTTAGGAACGTACAGGTTCCGGGGACGGGAAGGAGTCTTGACACCTGGAACACTTTCAGCAAATGGCAGTGCGCCGGGTGGTTTGGTTTAATAACTCGATGCATGCCCACATAAAAAACAGTCGGAGCGCCGCCACGCTGTGTGAGATACTAGACGTTCGCTTTCGGCTAGATTGCTTCCATATGCATATGTAGTTCGTGAAGATGGATTGATGACTCGACTGAGTCCCACGCTCTCTTGATTCGAGAAGTTACTGAACATGGAGTCTTAGTTGATTATATGCATGGGGCAATGCGCACAGCTAGAATTTGTTTGAAGGAAGTCCATATGCATATCTCCCCGCTGTCCTGTTACTGCCTTGACCGCGCCAAGATCAACTCGATTCGTCTACTGCCCGACTAGCTAGTTGAGGCCCGAGAGTTTCAATTTGGTGCTAACGAAAAGTAGTCACAATAGCGATTAGGTTGGGTGCGTGCCGGCAGCCGGCTTGGCTGCCAAGGGCGACGTGGACTAGCATTTGCGGCTCTGTTGAGAGCAGGCTCTGGAGGAGAGTGCATCTCCAACTCACATTTGCACCAACAACCACATCCGATTAATATTTCCACACACACACACACACACACACACACACAACAATGGAGACCGTACAGAGGTTGAAAGAGTCCTCAGAAGCATGGTCTCTGCAGTTTGCTCGGGTCAGACTTATGAGAAAGTCGAAGCTGATCAAAAACCCGGCACTGTTGTCTCGATTCTTTATGCACATTCCCCGAGAAATCCGTGCTCCCGGAGTCGAAACCCAAAAACCGGCAAAGAGCCCAAAACTCGTGCCTCTCCCCCCAAGAAACTCCCTGCTCGGAATTCCCCTCGAGATACGAGAAATGATCTATTCGTACATACTCCCAGACAAACTCTCCACAACCGAGTTACTTCGCCGCATCCAGAACAACGAACACCGCAGCACCAAATCCCCGCCGTATACCAGCCTCTCCCTCACATGCCGCCAAATTTACTTTGAGATTCAGCCCCTCCTTGCTTCTGTCCGCGTCTTTCCCCTCGCGCCATTCACAAATCACTGCCTCGCACACAAGCACTACCAAACCCGCAACCGAGTCACCGACCCGCTGCCCAACAACCTCGTCATCCACAGACATTTCGAACACTACGACCGCGATGGAAACGTCTGGCAGCCGAATCCCGAGGGGTATACCCCGTCGATTCACCGAACGGAAATCACATTCCAATGGTACGAGCTGTGCGGTCGTCGGCCCTGTAGCCTATGTGTCAACGCAGGAAAACACCTACGCCAACTACACCCTACGCAAATCGCCCGGGCCGTACAGCGAATTCTGATCCCATGTTGCATGCATTACAAGTGTCGAGGCCCCGACGGGAATTTTGTTCTCTCCACAACGTTTGGGGAATGGATTGATTGGGCGGGAGTGGGTCCGCATCCGCAAATCGGCCTTGATCCGCAAGAAATGTTTATCGTGTGTTGTGCTTGTGAACATGAAGCGTCGGGTGTGACAGCTGCTGTATACGTCCGGGACTATGAGCGGCTGCGGAAGCTGGGGATCTACCTTGAAGATGCGGCCGAGCGGTTTCTGAGTTTGCAGAGGATTGTGGTGTATCACTGTCGTGATGATGCGAATACGGAGAGACAGAAGTTGGATTTTCCAGCAGAGGTTGTGGGAGGGATGAAGTATGTTGATGGTGCACGTGGGCCGCGTTTTGAGCGCATGCGAGAGAGGTTCGATAGTCCTGATGCGAGGTGGGTTTTGGCTGAGCAAGAACGAGGACGCAGAGAACGGGTGTTGGGAGAAAGAGAGGGAGATATTCAGCCTCAGGAAGTGTACCATGGACGAAAAGGGACGGGGGAGAAGGGACGAGATTCAAGTCTTGTGAAGTTGGAGTTTTACGCGTCGGATGTAGTAAGCGGGAAGGACTGTGTGTTTGGGGGTATCCCAGAAGTGACTTTGTAACGTATATCTGCCCGCGTACGTCACCTTTTTCATCAAAAACATGTCTGTTAATGGCTAGGTACTTACAGAGGAAAAGCCGGTGAGTCAAAAGTTGACACTCGCCGTTGGGGGCCGAATTTAAACTTCAAGCCACCGCGTCATCCCTCCGCAAATCTTACTCACCACCCCCTTCTAACTTTGGTCACCAGGCTGTACTATCTTTCGCCCTAGATATACTAGAGCCACCTGTCCCACTACTAACAAATTAGTACAATCTGCAATCGGGTATGGTGCAGTGGTTAGCATATCTGTGCCCTTGATTTTCCAGCGTTTGCATTTTCTAGCGTTTGCTTTTCCAGCGTGGGCCAGAAGACCCGGAGTTCAATTCCCGGTACCCGAACACCACTCTTTTTTTTTGCATCTCATCTTTTTCTTTGGTCGGTCACAGTGGTCTCGTACCCAGAGTTTGGTTTACGCGCTGCTGTGCTACCACTCTAGATGGTGATGAAGCGCGATGATATGAGTAAATGAGTGCGAAGTGCGCCGAAACTAGCAGAGACCCAGAGTTCTACGCAGACTGCAAGACACGTTGAGCATATGTAAAGTGAGGATTGGATGGAGGTGGACCATTGAAGATGCTGCTTTCGATTTGGTCTTGGCATGTTGTGGAGGAGCGGTGAATCCTAGGACAACACTTTACTGCTTCGAGCTGCGCAACTCTTCATTGTAAAGTAAATTCCCTACTGGCAACAATAACATCTTCAAACCTTTCTTACACTACCACGAATAGCGCTGGTAGTTCTCGAATTTTTAGGGGTCGCACTCGATGGGCTCGTTGGGTATATTTTGGGGTGATTGCGATTTCGGCGCTGCAGGTGCAACGTATATTACGCAGTGCAGGTCTCAGCTGACCACGCCATTCGTCACGCCACCTGACCAAGCACTCATCCCACTGCATGAGCGGGCGAGGATTTTGTGCGAGGTATTTAGCCCCACCTGGGCGACAGCATTGCCGGTCTTATCTCAACGACCTTTGAATGAACCAAGTTTGAGAAAATTGCCTCAAAATCTACCGAAACAAAAACACAACAACGCGAAAAAACATGGCATCTACTAAACAGCCAAAGATATTCTTCCTAGCCCCCGGCTGGATCATTCATTCTTCATTCCCTTTGCTTGGCAGCGTCATCACCAACCCCTCGCAGCCAGACATTGCCCTCTTCAGACCGATCCCCGCTACCATCTCCAGCAACGCTCAAGTGTCGACGCCTTCATCCTCCCCTGCGCCAATAACTCCGTCGTCTTCAGGGCCAGCTGGTCTGTTTTCCACGTTTCTTTCGGTTTTCGGGCTCGGCGATGAGCCCTCCTTTAGCTTGGACAGAAAACACATCCTATCGTATTCGTTCCTTGGAGAGCGTTCGGTGACACTAGACTTGGCGACGTCATTGGGATTCTCACGCGAAGCGATAGCCGAGGGACCGGTTGCTCAGCTGTTTGCGAATAACTTGGGCGTGTACGTGGTCACCGGGGTCAAGACTATCTCTGGCGCGCGTGTGCGAGTTGCATCTACCAAGGGGAAGAATTGGACGGTAGAGCTGGGCATTGAGATTGCGCAGGGAAATCAAGAAGGGGATGACCAGGGGGATGTGATTTTTGCCTTGGAAGTTGCCGAGATCAAGTTGCAGGAGGAAGGAGGTGTGGTCTTGCAAGATTTGGAGACCGAGCTGGGGGCGCTACAGCAGAGATTGGACAGGGAATTTGATAGCGGAACCTTCAAGGTTGCCGAGGGATTCGATGAGACCACCCAGGAACCTTGTCTTGTGGTTACTTCCAGTCCGACCCTGGTAGATCCGTACACGGCGGGCACGGCCAAGGTGGGCGGGGAACATGGAATCTGGTACTAGGGGGAATAGATGTGAGGTGGACAGGCATCCAGACAAGAGTTATCCCGATTCCTACGTCATGTTTCTAGAGTAAAAGTAGACGAATCACTGCATTTGTTGTTAATCAACCAAGAGAGCTCTCTACCTACCCCTTATTTCTGTGGTCTGACTTGCCCGCCTCTGGACCGGGACAGAGTACATGTAGCCGTCGTCACCGCATAAACATAGGTAGGCACCACGGTCAACTCAGTCTCCTTGCCGATGATCGCCGACGACCGGAACCGCGCCGTCAATGTCATAACCATGCGTCCATAACACCCGATACTGATCCTCCTCGGTCCTTGGGTGTAGACATCGTCGATGCGTATCCTCCCCCTTGGTTTCCTAGCCAAGTAATTCATGCGATACAGGCCTAGAAGCATCTGTATGGGTGGTCGTACGCACCTGTAGAACTAAAACGTTCCTGGTACTTGACTTTGGGAAAAAGATAATCCGTCTTGTGGACAGACACTTTGCTTACGCTACCCACCCCGAAGATCAGAAAAAACGGTTGTTGATTAAGCGGTCTGATGGGGAGGTTCTGCTAGATCTCGAGGACGCAGTGCAGGATGTGAGGATCTTTCGGGTCAAATACGCGGGAGTGTCCTTTATTCATGGGAAAAGAGCACCTAGGGGTCAGAATAAATTAGAACTTTAGAAGGGAATTAGTCGGTGGGGAGGATTTGTACTTGAGGCCAGGCTCGCTATCGGATGACACTCAATTCTTTTTCCGGTTTTTTCTTTTTTTTTTTCGAGCACATGCAGAGAAGATTAATACACATTTCCGCGTACCAGCAAATGACTGAATCCCAACCGTCTAAGCATGCTTGTTTTGACTTTTGGAGCAGGAAGGCTAATGCTGTTACCAGGGGATTCGTAGACGGTATTCCGACTTCTTTTTAGTGTCGGAGCTCCTGTCCCTAATCCTGGCCCAGGCACGATAATCGCAGACAGTGTGCACTTTGGCAACTGTAAATTGCTTAGCTGTTAGAAATTGTGTATTAGATGGATATATCACATGATAGGATAGCATGGATGGGGTTTGGATAAGATAATATATTCTTCAGTGGTTTATTGGGACTTTTTTTTGTTCGTCTTATGGAGTGATTTGATGCGAACAATGTGAGATAGGGTGAGGGCATGAAGCGGCAAGGACTCCAGCCCTCAACAATCCACCACCAGAGCGGTATAATTGCTCATATCATAACACCTATTCACGCTGGTCAGGCGAGTCACTGGCCCCGTACAATTCTCGTTTTCGAACGCCAGCACTGGCTTGGTTAGCTCTCTCCTCCGGGACGCTACCAAAAGTGAACACTCACCCCGGCAACCACTCGTAATCTCCCTGGCAACTAAGGCTTTGGCGCGAAGAGCCCTCAAGCTCACACAGCGGTCGCTGGTGATGGATTCGATTCTCCCATTGGAATTGCAGCTGGGGGTGGGAACAGCATGAGCTCGGCGGCAACTTTCCGGGCTTCAAGATGGTGACTTTCAGGGGTGGCGGATATGGCAGCGCCCAGAGAGAGGGCTGCATGAAGGATGGCGAGGAAGAAGCGGTAGAAATTCATTGTGACAGGAGATAGTGGTTCAGTCTGTCGGGAATCGGAATTTTCTAAGGTTCTGGGTTGGAGGTTGCAAGAAAGCAAAAGTTGCGACGGTTTGAACACTTATACTTGAGAAACTCTTAAATTGCTTAGCAGTCAGGGTATCATTGCGGCGGGAAAGTTGACCCGAGGTCTTCAGCTAACGTTGTCCATCCAATTATAGCCGTGAGGCTTAGAGCTGGATAATGTAACTCTATCGCTTGGAAGTCAGTTGAACACAGGGGTTTTTCTCGGCTTTGGCATTTCGGATGATCTTTTTCTGAAAAGAAAAGAAGTTGGCCACGATGGGCGGATGCGAATAGGGGTCAATCGTAACCCTTGTCTTGCAGATACATGTAATAAATAAGCGATGTCAATGGTTGATCTATTAGATGCATATGTGCATTAATCGCAAAATTTCATGCAACTGGCTAATTACCGTGGTGGGAAATTCTGACGGGGGTGGGATTCACATATGCGGTTGTAAACTGAATTTCAGAATCCTTCGGAGGTAATCGAAACCGCTGTGGTAATCGAATCCCAAAATGAGGGCTTCTGATTGGCCGGTTGGGACACCTCTCTCATATCCTGGGACCACTTTCTGCGATGGGTTACTTGCTACAACGAGGTGGTCCCGGGCGACGCGTCCGTACAGTTTATCCTGAAACTCAACCGTGTGCGGGATTCCCAGTTCCGAGATACCTCCAGATTCACCTTGGCGAGCCTCATCGATACCTTCCAGAGATCCCACTGCCAACTTCCCCATGATAAGATATACGCTTTCCGAGGGCTCAGGCTGGCACACGACCATATCGACGGTAGCATACCCGTCGACTACCGGAAGCCGCTCTTCGAGGTGTACCAGGATGCAATTCACTTTCAGAACACGGCATCCGTGCGCAACGGCGTTGAAAGGGCAATGGAGAAGGTTCATTTTAGTGCCAAGCGCTGGGCCGTCAGTATCGCCGATCACGTTCAGAATGCGAATCAGCTGGAGAAAGCACGCGGCCTCAACAGCAAACTCATGACACTAACCGCCCATCCCGACGATATGTGCCCCTTCGTGGGCACTGGGTGCGCCGTCGGCCCCGTCTCCTCCAACGCACGCAAGGGCGACCTGTTTTGCCAGTTTTGGAACCACGGCACCTGCGCCGTGCTCCGCAAGGACGTCCAGTGGCTGGGCTATAATTTAGTGGGGAAATCTGTCCTTGTCAGTAGTACCGAGGAGGTCGACTGGGAGGTGGCAGATGACAAGACCCAATTCACGTGGTCTAAGTATGATGGATGGATCTTGGGTTCTGGATCTGCGGGTTGACTTGCCCAGGCTTGATGCATCTCTCACTGGATGCATTTGTGTGAGAGGTCACACACAGAGGCGGAGCTCTCTTAGGATCTAGCCCGCCAGAAAATTATGAGGTACTTAAACACTAGCGTCAAGGGTTATAATGACTTGGGGGGAAATATCCCTAACTACGTACCTTGGCACGTGGTCCCCCTGTATATAAAGTTGCCCGGCCTAAATCCTTCTTTTCTTTTTCTTTCTTTATACCTACCAACCGTTAATTTACTTTATGATCAAAATAAGAAATTAATCAATCTTAAGTTAAATACTATCATTAGGGTTACAATCCTCCTCTAGGATTTACCGTACATTTGGGTACGGTAACTAATTTATGTACTAACCCACCCCCTCTTCCTCAGCAACTGGCCTGCCGGTTAGTTGCCTCGCCAACAGACCACTTGGCTGTATTACATCTAGTGGTGTAGTTGTGTTAATATTCCCTCTTTCAATAAGCGCGCGGAAGATACAAAGGGCGGTGTATTCCCTCACGGCCGGATTAACTTGGTGAAGATGACGATCTAGTCCGGTAACGCAGGTTGATATATAGGGTTGCCCAATACCAGTGAACCTAAGCACCCGAAGACATCCAGAACTGTAAGATACGCTGCCGTGCACTCCCGTGGAAGTTTGTTCTTGTCGCGATAGTGATCTTGGTTGGCATGGAAAAGCTACGGGAACCGGGGGCCGGGTACGAACAGATGCTATTCAGAGGATGGAGATTTCGGGAGGAGTTAGGTATGGGGGACGCTAGGTGTTGAAAAGAGACCAAGAAGTGAGTAAAGGGAGGAATTGAACTATGTTTTCGTATGCTTGTCGGCTCTCTCCAGGGTTAGGTTACCTCGGAGAGAAGTAATGAGTGTAAAATCATCTTAGAGACTCAAATAAAATCAGCGCGTGTGCTTACCCGACCGCAGAAGGAGAAGGTAACGATTTACTGACACTCCTGACACTAGCATGTTGACGTCTAGGTTGATCCCATTGTCGTTCGTTCGGTTCAGCCTATGCTTCTTCCAGTAAAACTTCTTGCCGATAAGCTGGGTGTAAAAGCCGGGGGCAATCGGACGCGCGATGTTGACTCTCTGGAACAGCCTGTCATGAATGATATGTTGCTGCCCCTGAGCGCATTGGTTTCCGATATCAAGGTCCCGGTTGTTAAATTGAGGCTCCCCTAATCACCCCGAGTTCACCCTAGCTCACCCCCGGCTTACCCTGATTAGTAGTGGGTCCGTGAGAGCCAAGGTAGCCCGGGAACACAAATGCCACCAGATGGCGGTATACATGTCCGGTTATGCGAGGAGTCTACTGATGCTGAGACAATCGAATTCTTTATCGAGACACATCTGTCATCCTGCAGTCACTGGCCCGAGCCCAAGTCTGTCTTGGTTATGGATAATGTGTCATTCCATTACTTGGAGAGAATATACTAGATGTGTGGCGATGTGGGTGTTGTTCTGCTCTATCTGCTGCCCTATTCGCCAGGCTTGAACCCTATCGAGGAGTTCTTTGGGGAGCTGAAGACGTATATTAGGTAGAGTAGAGGGGAGTATATTGGCTTTGTTAGGGCCGGCTTCCCCTCTTTCCTGGAGGAGTGCATCGAGGTCGTGGGTGTACGGAAGGGCTAGTGCCAGAGATCATTTCCGTCGAGCGGATCTCCGTTGCTAATGAGCTGCTAAGATGACAAGTCGGCTGACAATCTTTTGTAAAGTACAGACTATGCACTAGTCTCTACGATACGTTATTGCGATTAACAAAAACTGCTACATTGCAAGCAAAACGCTTTGCTACATCTTCTAACTCCTTTCCCAATATAAAACTGAGCGTCGTTGTCCTCGTGAAGTAGGTGTGGCACGAGGGTTGGGTGGCAGAGGCTAACTTATCTCTGGCAGTATGAAAATGCAAGAGGTATGGCAAACCTACTTGTTTTCGAAAATAGGACCAATTCCGGGCCCATTGGCTAGAGTTAAAGCGTTCAGCATGCTGCGGCGCAACCTGCCTGAGCCAGCCTGAGCAACGTCACGGGCTGCGAGGTACAAAAAATGGGAAATTTAGGTGCTCAGATTCGTCGCACATAACAGTCTGTTTCAATCTACCCAGAACTGACATGATTCGAAAACCGCACAGCTCGGTGGAGTCAACCTCGAAGCCAGAGCCTGCAACTATGGTAGTTGCGATGACTGCTTGGCCCGATTCAGCTATTGCGTCCAGTGCAACGGCGCGAATGGCTCGCCGTCGTCGTCGTGTGTCAATTAGTTAGTAAAACTTCCTCGCTGCACATGTCGAATAATGAAATTTGTGATTTGGTTTGCTGATATCAATGCTTGAGAACAATAGCTGGGTCTTTTGTGCTGCGAACTGTGGTTGCTAAGTAGACGGTTAACATGAACGGGTCAACCTGGGTGCTTTACATTGCCTAGAGTGTGACGGATATCTCTGGGTCAGATCTGGCGATGATTGGGTTCAGCTGATTGAGACAAGTACGGGGACTTTCATTTCTTTAGAGCACATGACTTGGCTGTCCAGTTAATACCAGTCCTCGGTGCCTATAAGATGTGCTCCTTGCCTTCTTATAACCCCTAATATGGCAACTAACTTGGTCAGCAGATGAAGTTGTCTTGATAACAGTCTAATCACGTGAATCCCACTGTTTTCATCCTTCGTGCAATTTTCCCCTTGACGCCGCATAGGCCAGATGGTGAAGCAAATTGCCTACCTCAAGGCATAACTCGGTATGACTGACAAGTGTGCCTTGGCAAAGCGTAACGTCTTGAGTCAAGAATCCATAGAATTCAGCGCGCTAGCCAACAAGCGATGTAACACAGCACCGCCACTGCTACACTATGAATACCCGTTATCCGCTTCAATGGTGACGGGAGGTCGGATCGTCCGCATTTTGGCGAAAAACACCAAGACGGTCCTAACAGTCCTGTGCCGCAGGGGCGGACCCGGATAAATTGCCTCAGCCACACAATCAACCCACTTCGCCGCGACGGCTTGGTATTTTCACCATGAATCATATCGCTTGGTTCTGAAGGATTTAGCTTAAATCTTTGACACTTATTAACATGAACATCACCCATGCTATCAAGTGTTCCTCATTGAACCGGACCTTCTATCATTCACTCGTTCCATCACTCAAACTTACGTCAAAAACTACACTCGTTTTAGAATAACCAAAGATGGCCAACATTACACCAACAAGTTTGACCTACGCTCTCGCGCTGGCTAGCCTCATTCTCGGAACGGCCGGCCAGCTAAGCGGATCCGGATTCGGTGGATACGGCGAAGCATTCTACGGCCGAGTTGGACCCTACGATGCGAACTCAACGGCATTTCTCGAAGCCATGGAAGAATCCAATTCCACGGCAGTTTTTAAAATCCCCGGCTATGATGTCTCAAAACCCTTTCCCGGCCAACCCATCGACGGGTGGACGCTCCGTGTCACGGCCCTTGATCTGTCGAAACCAAAACACGGCCAGGAGATTATCAATGGAAATTCCCGTGTCATGGTCGGCGACGCGTTGGTTATCAAAGCTCCCGATTCTCTGTTAAAGACGCAGGCCGACGGCACCAAGACAGTAGATGCGCACCCTAGTTGGGGAATGTGTATCTGGGATTTCGACCAGCCTGTTGAAAAGGAAAAGTGGAATAACCCTGAAAACAAACCGCTCAACGAAGACGGGTCTTGTAAAGGTTTTCTCTCCGATGCTTGTATCGCGGCGCTGGAGAGGGAGGCGTCTAAGGGTCCCGTGTACCAAGTCCGGTCGTCGGTAGCGGGTGCCTCGCGGTACGGCTCGGTAGTTGCCTGTCGTAGTCTGAAGACGCCAGAGGAATGCGGCAAGAACGGACCGGGAAACTCAGGGACCAGCGTGCCGTCGTATCCCGGAGTTCCCGTCCCATATCTCAACGGTTCGGTCACACAATCAGATGGGTGGGAGTTTGCCAGCACAACCGCCATGGTGAAGGCCAATTCGACCGAGGATTTGCATTTGTTCTGGGACAGCATGGTTTTGAATTATCGGACTATTGTCACGGCCATGATCAACGCTACCATTGACTCGGAGAGACCTAGTGATGAGAAGGGCCAGAGCATGGCGAGGGTGCATTGCGTTGCGCCGAATGGCATGGGCACGGGCAAATCTTTCACATTTAACGGGACGGTACCGGCCAGTGCCAAGGTCAGCGGGACAAACAAGTTGGGATGGGCAACAGTTCCCTGGGTTGCTTCGGCCCTCCTCTGGCTGGCGATGGCGGCGTAATTGTCAAGTAGTTGTAGTTGGGCCCGGGCTGTATAGAACGGTTTTTGTTTAGTTGTATAATAAAATACCCTCGTAACCCTAGAAGGGAAGCACTCTTTTCTTTTTTTCTTTTTTGCCCTCCGAGGG
>Ga0247763_1001643_pt1 | contig 12452 bp, 10 predicted proteins | sample UWRJL141409B4_FD_179926 | JGI IMG/M metagenome (GOLD analysis project Ga0247763, IMG submission 179926) | Plant litter microbial communities from Arlington Agricultural Research Station in Wisconsin, United States - UWRJ-L141-409B-4 | ecosystem: Environmental > Terrestrial > Plant litter >...
CCCATGGGCCCATGGACGAACGCTGTCCCGTGTTTCAAAAGTATCTTCTCGAGCCTTCCCACGTCAAAGTCTCTGCCGACTGGCACTTGTATCGACTGGTCGCATGGCACAGATATACTTTTGTCCTCTGTGGTGGTCCCAACTTGGCTTGTACCAGTAGCCATAACCACAGTGCGCTCAACGACGGCTGCATCGTCTGCTGCCGCCGCACTGTACACTACTGGGCAGCACCAATCTCCCAACGGTAGGCGGACGTCAAACAAGGCGGGCCGGGTGTTGTGTGTCTGGAGAGCAGACCGGCCCTGCTGCGCGGCGCGGGAAAATGTCGCACCATGGATGAACAGTTCGGTGTAAAAGCTATCAAGGAAAAGCTCGGTAGCGGCTGACAATATCTCAAATGACATGGCTAATACGTGAAGGGCTGCTCCGTTGCGCAAGAATACGGCGGCCGTGTTGTTGCTAGTGGCGGCGGCATGTTCAGAAGAGTCCGTGATGAGGTCTGCTCGGGCAGAGCGGCAGGCGTTGATAACGACAAAGGGGATTCCGCCTGCGCGTGACAAAAGGAGCGCTACTTCATCCACGCCTCGTGCTTCTTTCTTGGCGCGCTTGCCCTCGAAGAAGAGACAGGCACCGTCGGCCGCAGTGGCATCGCCGTGTAGATCCAGATGTGCGAGTTCATAGGTCTTGTTGTTGCTCGCATTCTCAAGATGATCCTGAAGGGCTTTGAAGGAGCCCGGACGAATGGTGGTGATGCTGAGCTGAACGGGGCTCTGTTGCTGTTTCAATCTCTGCGAGGTCCGGATCAAAATATTCAGGGCCATGTACGGGCTGATATCAGTCGGTTTTGTCACGTCTGTTCCTCGGTCTCGAGCTGCTATATGTAAGATGTTGATCACCTGCGCCCGTGTTGATGACGACGGAGCTGGAGCTGGAGTTGGAGCTGGGTCGGGTCTGGGAGTAAATCTTGGAGCCGAGACAAGACGTCTCACGCGCACCTGGACCGCTCCGAGATTCCATGCCAGCGGGTCGTCGAGAAGCTCCCAATGAAGCCGATAGATTGTATTTTCTATATCATCTTGGACGACAAGGTCAACCGTGTCTCCGTTATCGAGCTTCAGATCAAGGTCGCGAGCTAGACTTTTGGCGTGCCGTCTCAGTCTAGAAACAGCCCCGTCGGCGCGATCGAGATCAAATGGATCCTCTGTGATTGGCCATGATCAGTATTGTCATCAATTCCCCAGATGGCATCTCAAAAGTTGGGGGAGGTTCGAGTAGGTAGGTAGGACAAAGAACGTACGTCTCAAATGCGCTTCGAGATACCACCGACATTCGGCGCGGTCTTTCTGGTTGAAAGGATCCATGATGCATCGTTCCCGAATAGCTCCATCGTGGTTGATTTGGACCTGCCACGAGGGCTGAATGGGCGAATCAATCGTTCCCGATTCCAAGTTTGAACTCAAAACCACAACCTTGACGCTGACGAGGCGGGAGTTCATGTTGTCGGCGAGCTGAAACGTCAAACTTTTTGGTCTTGACAAACCGAAATATTGCACCTCAGTTGGAGCATGAACCTTTGTGCCTGCCTGCATTCAGGTTGTCGTTTCCTCCCCAGCAGGGGCTATACAGCAAGCGAGGGACGGTGTGATGGCGATGAAGGGGGGAGCAAAAGACTCGAAATTGCACTTTGTCCATGTTCAGCCGCACTTTCTTCAATCCACGCATCATGCATCATCATGGGGTGTTCAAGGGATCAAAGCGCGAAGCCCCTAAGCCCAGCGCTAAATGAGCTGCAGGCCGGCGGTTGGACCCCATTATCTGACGGACAACTGTGACCACCTCGAAGCCAGTGCGTAGGCGACCTTCCCCCCAATTAAGGCCAACGCACGTGCCAGCCAGCCCGAGATGCCAAAAAGGGGTAGTCAGCTAGAAATCCGTAAACTGCAAAGGGAAGTATGGAAGTCGGCTGCTCGAGGTGGCTGCAGCGCGCTCATCAAACCAAACCAGGCAAACGGCGCCCTATATTTGCCTGGATTTGTAGAAATAAAAGTTGCGTGTTTGAGTCAATCCAGTAGAGAAAAAAAAGTTTGTTTGCTGGGTTTGCGCCAAATATCAGCTCAAATATTAGTAATAATTGTTAACAAGTATAAAGTTAAGTGATAGCTAGAGATGTGATGGCCAGAGATGGAACTGGCCCAGTCTTATCGATAAGAAGCTCTGACCACCTGTCTGAGCACCTGAGGCGGGTAATGGCCAGAGATGGTCTGCCCAAGGTCAAGACCAATACCGTACATAGGACCTACCCCTACCATAATAGTCAAATATTGCCAAATCCAGGCAAACAAACGCAAATAAAAAAAAAAAGAAGGATCTGCCTGGAGTTTGACTCTTTTTTGGCGAATTTTCCTGGCCGTTTGCCGGGTTTGCCGGGTTTATCGTGGCGTTCGTTTGGTTTGGTGAGCGCGCTGGGTGGTTGTGGCTTATTGTCAAGGAGCGTGGGTTGGGCCTCTGGCACCCACGGTCTTGCCTCACTCTCCATGGATTCTGCCAGCCACACCCGCCTTTGGGTGGGTCCTAACCTGCAGGACAGCCGGCGGAAATGCTACCGGAGCGGCAAAGACAGAGAGCCTCTTATTATAGTAGTGTGTGGTGACAACAGTGGCGGCAATTAGTGACCCTGGCCAGCTGAATCGACTACCTCAGTTCGGCTCCCCTGAGCTCCTTTCAGCTCAGTTGGCCACATTACATGCTACCTTTAGGCGCATTCCAGTCCAGCCTCTGGGTGGAGATCTCAAGCCCAGGGATCCAACCTGGATACTCTCTGAAGGCAGCTTTCGAGAAGCGGAAGGCTGCCCTCCCGATTAAAGACTCTCGGCGGGATTTTGCGTCGTGGTCTGGAACGGATTGCTGCGCTGACTGATCAGGTGTCTGCGGATGACGAATAGACGTAACTTTCGAAAAATCAAAACATATGCTGATGAGGAATACAGGGAGTCGACTGAAGTAGACCACTTCACGCTAGAATCCGGTTAGCGACGCTCGGCCAACTGGTACAAGGTGTCAGCGACAGCTCCGCAGGGAGGGAACAACGACGGCGGAGCCAATTTATCGCCGAAAGCTCGATTATTCCACGCTTCGGAGCGACGGTAGCCAAGGGGCCCGGACAGAATGGTGCAGCTTACGAAAACGGAAGGTCGGCTCTCGGTAGCAGCCCAGAGAGTTCAATGACGAACCCGGGGGCAAAAAATGACGAAAACCTAAGGTAGCTATCAACATCATTGACCGCACTCCAAATCCACCAATCATTCCTAGCACGCCCAAAGGAAAAGTTCAACACCGGCCCGACAAGAAGAAAATTACCCGCTACAATTTACCATGGCCTATCCTGGTAGTCCTGGACCCCCCCCCCCCAAGCCGCCAACCATGCTCTACAGAGCCAACAGGTAGCATTTGTGTTCGGAAATATCTCGGCTTACCCGGACCCACCAACAAGGGTGAGCCGAGGTTGAGCCGATGGGGAACTACGTACTCGACTGCACACTAGTAGTGATCGCCTCTACGCCTAACTATATTGCTTAAAGTAGCATACTATCACCGATTTACTGTGACACAGGGATTAAAGCAGCCCTATTATACGAAAATATTATTAAAAGTTAACTACCTAATCCCATGACGCTTACGCCCGCTGTCATCATGCGACTCAGGCCGTCAAGACTCTTGATCCACAAGACAAGTATGTAATCTGCGTATGGAGACAGCTCATTCATATATATTTCCATCCGTTCAGAACTAAGCCGCTGGTGAGAAGCGGCCAATTTATCCAGAGTTTGGCTGAGTTAAAACGCGTGAAAAAGCCGGCCCCCCCGCCCGCCAACCAACCATCACAAGATATAAACCGGCATCCGACTGCCGAGCAATTCGCTCTTAGAGAGTTGCAGATCATCCTTGTCAAAGTGGTGCAGCCTCAACCAGCACAGCATCCGCAGCACGAGCGTGCACCAAACTGCCGCCACCCGGGACTCTAGGAATGTGGTATCCCCCAGACTCGGCCCGTCCACGTCGGCGTCCAGCTTGGAGTCGGACACATATTCTCCCTGTGGCTCGGGCGAGACGGGCCATACGGACGCTGTCTTGCCGTCCAAGTTCATTTTGCGGTAGGAGTACGCCGCCCGCTTCCTGACCTCGTTGAACACGTGGTCGAAGTACACGTCAATAAACTTCTTCGGCCGGTCCTCGGGGCTGGCGGCGAGCACCTCCTCAAACGGGCGCTTCGGTCGCTTGTCGTGAAGTGACAGCCGATCCTCTTTGTAGTCGTCATCCTCATCTTCGTCGTCATTCTCGTTCACCTGCTTAAGTACCTCTTGGACGTGCTCGCGCAGCACCAAGCGGACAAGGTTAAACTCCTCGCCGTTGAGGTAATGGTCGCATTTGTCAAGGGCGTCGTGCAGCGTTTCAAGGAGCTCCATCAACTCTCCCGGTTCCGTACCTAAACCGCGGCTGAGTACTCTGTCCTTGGCAGAACTTTGCCGTCCGAATTGGGCCGCTAGGGCGCGGTCCTCCCTAACTCTCTTATTATTATTGAGCAGCACCCCGTGCACACTCTGGGATACGTCTTCTAGCTCTCGGAAGGCGCCGAGACAATCTAAAGTTTTAATTTTCCTGCTGTATTCGCGGATAACCTCCTCAAGGTTAAAGGATATAGGGTCCCAGTGGTATGGTACGGGGTTCGGCAATGTACGGAAAGGCCTGTTCCGGATGTGCAGAGTCTTTCCGAGCATTCCGAGCAGCTCAAACGGGACTACAGTACGGTATGATCAGCGTTAGAACTTAGACAGCGAGCTCATGGAACCGACTTACTCGGGAAGAGATGTCCATGCCTCGCTGCTTGGCTGCGGATGTAGCTGACGGTGATCGTATTGCAGCCGATCAACGTCAAAGCTTCAGCAATCTCGTTGAAGCTTCCCAATCTCAGGAACCCTAGATCCCTTGGGTCCTCTTTGAGGACGCCTCGTCTGCGGGTGTCTTTATCTGGTCGAAAGATTGTTGACACACACCCACAGCACAGCTCCTTGACCTCATCGACAGGAACAACCCTGTTCTCCTGGAAACGTGTCCCCCCGATATGCTGGAAGCTGAACGTCAGGCCAAGGTCGCTTATTTGTGTTCCGGTCAAGAGGAGCCCGTTGCCTTCGGCCCGATAGCGATCCGTAGACCGGTCGAAGTCTTTCCAATACATACCCATCATAGCGACAATCTCGATCATGTGGCAGATGGTAGTGACCGCGTATGGTTTCTTCACACCGCCCGGCATTGTATCCCAGCTCTTCTTCTTTGCCTGGATGGCGATGGAGAGGGAGAAGTCGCTTAGAATAGGGCTTACCAACCCTTCTGTCACTGGCCCGTCATCTACGGCAGGAAAGGGGCTAGTAACGGGGCCGTAATGCTGAAGCTGCCATTCCCAGCTCTCCCTTTCCATGGATTGGAGCTGCGTGAGGAGAGTGACCCAAGTGGCTCTCGCGTTGTCCGTAGTAGCTCGCGTATTACGCTTCGCCTCCTCAATCATCGGCAAAACGTATGTGCGCTGCATACTCTTGTCCGTCCCGTCCACGTAGATGATTGGCGAGCCCTTGACAGGGCCGGCCTTGTTGGTCGGTGGACAGACAAAGATGACAGGTGTTTCAAACTGGACTTCGAATCGCAGCTTGGTCGGACGCCAGATACGTCTCACCGTCAGATGCCATTGGCCCATGACGTCCTCGCCACAGTTCGGCGGTGCTTGCGGCAGTTTTCCCGAGACGGACTTTCGAAGTATGCTCTGCGAATCCGGTGATGTAAGTCTACGAGCCGTCGCTGAGCTAAGATACCACCTTCTAGGTTGGTTGCTCTTGTCATTGCCCGTCGTGTAAAATTCGGGATGTCGGAGATCTGATCGATCCAGGATTGGATATGCGGAAAGGACCGAGGCATTATCAGCTAGGCTGTACGTAGTCATGACAGTACGCGCGACAGAATAACCATCATCCCTCGATAATATCGAGAAGGTATCGAGAGGACGCGAAACCCGACGGTAGACGCCACTTTCTGCCAAGGTCTCTTCGAACTCCAGCCGGAATGATGGTACGTCCTGTGTCATCTCCGTCGTTCCGATAGCTGGTGGGGGGCTAGCGGGTGGACAACTTTGTGGTGAGGGAGCTGGTAAAGTCTGCATAGCCCGTACTGCTCCTGTTACTGATCGAATGGACAGGACATCTGCACTGCTAGCCCCGCTTTTCAGGTTCCCCAGCGTGCTGGAGCGATCGTCGAGACAGGCCATGAATAGACGTTCCATCCGCTCCAACCGCTGTTGGATGGCAGTACTGCCCTCGATGAGGGTATTGATACCTTTCTCGAGTGCCGCCCGCGATTCCAGGGCCACTACATCGGACTCGCTGCAGGTGACGATCAGCCACGGCACGGGAAACATAGTCAGAAGGCTTACCACTGGAGAATGTTCAGCATCAGTGTTAGAGAACCCTTGTGGGTTTGAATTCTCACGATAGCTCTGGCCACATCGTCTTGCTTTAGAGCCCACTTCGCCTTATCCCAAGTCTTTAGTAGGGTGGGGTCCTTCACGCCAAACGGCCCGAGGATATCAATGAGATGGTCAAACGAGCTGACCAGCTCCGACACGGCGACAGCTGCATCCTGAACCCCAACCAGCCCTCGCACCGCGTCCGAGACCGACTGGATATGTTCAAACAAATCGTGTAACCTCGCGATAGTGGAATGCACATCTCGGACTTCGGCCTGGGCCCAAGAGATGGTCTTGGGGGCATCTTTGATTGTCGATGTAACTGTGTCTAGGAACTTGATAACGGTAGCCGCCGTTGCGAGAACCCCCAAAACACCGGTGGCGATGCTGAATGGATCCATCGCAACATGGGTGGTGGAGCCTGGAGAGCTCGACAAGCAGACAGAATTTGATCTCTATCGGTGCTGAGGGGTAGGAAAGAGAGGGGTAGAGGTCAAGCACGGCGAGCAGCCAAGCGAGGTGGCTCGTGCGCGCCAGAGCCAGAGAGATGGGGAAATAGAGAGCGATAATGAGATTGTAACTGGCAGGTGGCGCGACAGTTGTCACTTGGCAGATGGAGTTTGCCGCCTGCGACCAATGGCTCGGAGGAAGCTAGCCTTCGGAGGTCAGATGCAAAGGGAGGTAGGTACCTGGTCAAACCGCGATTACCACGATCTTTGCGAAAGCAACAATAACTCAATCATCCAGAAGACCTGATGATACATGTGATAGATGATCTAATGCATGTGATGGAACGATCTGAAAGCGGCGCTTTTTCCGTCTCTTCGCTCTGAAAAAGCTTTTGCTACCAATGCGCCTTCAACAAAAGGACCTGGAGGCATCGCGAATTGCTCCGTCTCACCACAAGCCCTGGGGCAATCCATCCCATGATATGTGCCTCTTGGCGTCGTGGGACATCTCCAAGAGGCAATGTCGACAGTCGGGTCTGGCTGACTGAGCAACCGGTAGTAATGCGGTCGAAACCTGGGGAATCTCGGAACCTTGATTTGGAGAAACCCGCTAGAATTTGAGCGTGTCTCATTCCTTGATAGGTCATCAGCCAACCATTACATGGTGTGCTGTGGGACGCGAAGATAATGACGGAAACAATCTACTGTTCAACCTCTGCAACATATTGCTGCGAAGGACAGAAGGAGATATTTGTAAATGTCACAAGAGAGTCTTCGGGGCACTCCTCCGCTCCGACTAGTCGCGATGCCAATTCTGCTAACCGTCTACATACAGATTCGCATTTTAGCTCTCAAATCGCGTGTTACAGCCAGGGAAAGTCTTGGAGCAACTGCCAGCCGTCATCTCCAATTTCCCATACCTAGCATAGGCGGCTCGTATTTCTTGCAACGTCATCTGAATCAGCTTTTTTTTTTTTACCGGTAGTTAAAGATAAGTAACTCCACGCCCTCGCCCGCTTTTTTTTAACTAGGAAGTGCTTCCCCCCTTTACAGATTAAGCAACAAATATCTTACCCAGCCGCTAGTCAGGCACTGCTCAGGAAATAATCAGAGATATCTTCAAATATGGTTTAGATGGGTAGGCAGTCCTCAGCAGTTTGTATGACAACTTTTCGCGAGGCCCCATTTTGGGGACACCTGTAGGCCAAAACTGGGACCACCCTGACCCCCTTTTCGCTCCTTTTTCCTTTTCCCTAAAGTCACAAAAAACACAGTTTACGCCCCTATTATATTTTTATTTCCGTCTGTCTATGGACATCATATGTGTTGCTTGTAGATGCCAGAAATGTGGGCACTATGGGGGACCAAAAACCGGCCTCTGAGGCTTTGCTGCGAAGGCGTATGGGATCGCCCTTGGCTCAGGTAAAAAATTCAGGGAAAGCTCAGGACAAGTCAGCCATAGCTCACCCCAGCTCAGGATCACGAACGAAAAAGGAAATTTCGCGTGCCCAGATTTGTCGCAGACAACCAGGCTCTCAAGCCAAGGGGAGTTAATAACCCTGTGCCGGGCGGGTTCATATTTTTGTTTCTCTGTACGTCACGCAGTCTCGGACACATCAAAGCGCAACGCGCAAATCCAATCTCGAGGAGTAAAATGCCCGGCTCACCTAGGTATCACGAGTCGGATTGGACAACGGAACGACAATGAACGCTGTCTATGCGTTATATTAACCGACCGTTGAAAATGGCACAATTACCTTCTGCCGGCACATTTCGGGGAATCCTACTGCGACACTGACAATATATTCCCGCCAGTAAATCCCCATTCACGTTTCCCCGCATCCGCGGATTTAGTTCCCTTGCCCTATTTATCCTAACCATGTTTGTATCTGTCGACAAATCACATGTGCGGTCATTGAGTCCTTTGCCTTTGCTGCCGTATCCTCCAGGATTGAGTCCTTTGACAGAACTTGGGAGTGGGTATTTAATTGACGTCTGGCGATCCTGTCTTTTGTTCCAAAATTATATCCGTGATCTCGCTGATCATCTATGCTCGCAAAATGAAACAACTGCTGCTTGGAGCCTTGGGCGCCTTACTTGTACCGGGAGCCCTTGGCCATACCGCCTTTGGAATTCTCCTTGTCAACGGCACCGAAACACCAGAATGGAAATACGTTCTGTAAGTCCTGTCGCTGAGTTTATCAGATCGGTACGCACACTAAACCTCCTACAGTGATGTCGCACCCGCCTTTCCCGTCAATGTCTCGACATACCCTCCCGGCTACCAACACTTTAAGCTCAACCCCATCTACACGCCTCTTGACCCCAACATCACCTGTGGTCGCAACGCCTTTGATTCTGTGGCAAAAACATCCGTAGCCGACATCCTCGCCGGCTCCGAGGTTGGTTTCCGCGTTTCTGTCGATGGAACCGGTAACCGCGGCGACACTGCGCGCACGGAATTCAACCCGGACGGTATCCCCTGGAACCCCTATATCTGGCATTCCGGTCCCAACATTGTGTACCTCTCTCGAGCCCCTAATGACAACCTCCAAAGCTACCGGGGCGAAGGCGACTGGTTCAAAATCGCCTACAGAGGTCCCCTGAACGACACGCACTGGGCGCCCGTCCAATCGGAACACGAGTTCAACTTTACGATTCCGAAAACCACGCCTCCGGGGAAATACCTGTTGCGGATCGAGCATTTTATGCCCACGGATATCAGCCCGCCATATCAGCAGTTTTATGTGAATTGCGCGTTGGTCAATATTATCGGACCGGGTGGCGGGACGCCCGTGGGTTTTGCGAGATTTCCGGGGACGTATAAGCCGGATGATCCAGGTATTTTTTACTTACCCAAGTTTTTGCTGTCCCTTTATGTGATTCTCGGTTTACTGATGATGTTCTCAACAGGTCTGCAGGTCCCACATAGCCAGTATTTTGGTGGAAACATGGACGTTACGGAACTGAGGCTGATGGAGTACAAGCCGCCGGGACCTCCGATTTGGACGGGCTGATTCAAAGTCGGTCATGTCTTTATTCATTAACAGAACGAGGATTCAGCAGGGAGAATTCCATTGTATTGCTCTTCTTAGGCACATTTTACTTCATATCAACACCAAAGAGTATCACTCCAATTTTTTGGAACGCAAGACTTGCCCCGTATTTCCCTGTTTACAATTCCTTCTTTTTTCTGTATCTGGTACATCTCATTCTGTTTTGTACCATACCCTGTACGATTTGATCACCCCGTGTGTCCAGTTCTTAGGGAAATACCGCCCCCATATCTCATCCGAGCAGCCTCCTTGGAAAACATCCACGTCGTCGATACCTTCAGGGCAGTCATACGATCTGAGAGAGTATTTAGTTAAGGTCTCCTTGTCTCTTCCATGACCAGACAGTGTCAATGAAAAGTGACACAAAAGATTGAAACTGACTTGAAGAATGCTGCACATGTCTTCATGTTGCCGTCGATTCGAAATAGCTCGGCCCTTTCAGACCACCCGGAATCACCGCTAGGAAGGTTGTCTGGAATGATCCATCAGCCTGGTGCAAGCACTGTAGGTGGGTACAGAAAATGGAAGGTCCCTGTCAAGTATGTGGTTATGAAATACGTACTGCAGTGTCCCGGCTCGAGGCAAAACTCCTCATTCCTGACCCCACCGAGAAAAAAGAAGCTGATTTTGTCGGCGTTGCATTCCGCCAGGCTGAGGGGAATGAGACCTGCGAGTGCCCAGAGCTTCATATCATTTGGAGAAGAGAAAGTAAACAATTGAATGAATACCAGTGACACACTATACACAATAAAAGGGCGAGATCGGCCTGGGCTGCGAGAGGAATCCGAGCGCGGGTATAGGATTCTTTAAATAGGTAGGGAAGCTAAGGTAGGTAGGTAGGTAGGATAATTGGGGTGGAGGGCGGTTTGCACATGTCAGTCAGCTCCCAATTTAGCCGGGACCTCAATGTGGAAACCTTCAGCACGACATTGCACAATGGCTAACTCTGAGCGTGCATGTTAGGACAGTGATAGAGAGATAGAGAGAGATATCTATCTATCTTGACAGATCAAATTGTTCGACTGGTAACGATGGCAAGGTCTGGCCGCAGCCGGATGTAATGTGTCAAGGATTTACGCTCAACCTCCAGCCCTTCTCAATGAAGAACCGAACGCAAGAATACTTCAAACCCCTTGAAAAAAACCACAGCAACCTCCGCCGCATATTCAATGATATCCCAAACTAGCAAGTATTGTCAACGTGACATCCGCAGTCTGTCCTGCCTGGGAAACCGCCATAATATCGGCACGGCTGTATTGTATTAGCAACGCGTTCTCACATATCTCCAGCATCATAGCGTGTATCGGGAGGAAGGGAATTTGACGAAAGAAAGGTTTAAAAAACCAAAAAAAACTCACGTCGCCGTCCTGTCTACACTTCATGTCCTCGGCAATGTACGTAGGGCCCGCCAGGATAATGATCAAGCCGCACGTAAAGTTGTACGTGCTCCCCGGAGCAAATGAAACTGTGCATTGGTTGGGGGAAACCGTGCAGGTTCCAGAGATGAATGATTGGCGTGGCACAACCGTCGCCGTCGAGTCGAGAAGCGGGACGGCGAGACCGCCGGACGCAAAAAGAAGGGCTGAGAGGGCGTGTGTAAGATGCATGGTTATGTGGACAGGCGTTCTGTTAACAAATCTGAAAATGAGTGTCAATGAAAAAGCCCCAGGTTGAAGGCCCGGTGAACAGAGATGATGTATGATCAAGTCAAAGGTGCAAGATTTTGAAAGCTCTGGAGGATAAATGATATATAACCCGCCATGGAGAACCACGGTCATGTTACCTATCAGAACTAAAAGGGCGACTCGTACCATTACGACATAGACATACAAATCCAGAGTTAACATTGCGTAACTATTGGTCTCCTTGCCGGTCTTCCGGAGGTCTAGCGTTACATTCTGGTAAGCATGGTAGCTGATTGTGTATGTTTGAGGCGAGGCTCTGCCCAATCAAGACCTCTATCCCCATCGAAAGCGGATCGGTGTAGGGTGGATGAGTAAGGAATATTGGACGCTAAGACAGCTTGTGATACTTGAGATGGGGGCGACGCCGCCCACTTTCGCAGCGCCATGGCAGCATGTGTTTCAGCATGCGGTGCTAGATCGGATTTGTTTGTGGAGACATTGGAGAAGTTGAGGAGGATGTTGAAACGGACATAGCCATGGTGGAGGCGGGGTGTCTCGTTGCGTATGTTCACCAAATGTGGCTCCAAGTGCATGTAACGCTCTCGATCTACGTCAGAGTGACGCCACAAGTTTCTCAACGGATTGACACCAGCGTCTTCACGGACATATGAGATTGACACAGATCAATGGTACTACGGGATCATATAGAATACGGCTAACCTTGCGCAGGGCTCTGAATGCGGATCAACCATATCGGAAATGCAGAAAGTTTTTTTTTTTTTTTTTTCCAACCAACACCCTTTGGTTTCAATTG
>Ga0247763_1001644_pt1 | contig 12447 bp, 8 predicted proteins | sample UWRJL141409B4_FD_179926 | JGI IMG/M metagenome (GOLD analysis project Ga0247763, IMG submission 179926) | Plant litter microbial communities from Arlington Agricultural Research Station in Wisconsin, United States - UWRJ-L141-409B-4 | ecosystem: Environmental > Terrestrial > Plant litter >...
CCCGGTCCCCCCGCTGGCAGCAAGATAAAATGTAGAATATAGAATATAGAATGGGGGGGGGTTGACGTACCCAAATTGAGAATCTCCAAAACTTTTGACTCAGCCACCATTAGTTACATATATCTCCCAGAGGGATCCATCGGGGCTGGGGTTGGTAATTTTGACTATGTTGTCGTCGTCCTTGTCTGTTAGCTACCTACCTATCTATCATCATCTGGTTTATCGAATCAGTACCTGTCTCGTATTGATTCCCGGGATACCAGACAGTTAACAAATGTTGAATATCAAACAATTGAATTGCATGTCGGTTGAGAGAGTTATCTATGAAATGAGACACAATGAAGACTAGTAGATCGACAGATAGATGGATCGACAGGAAAAGAAAAGAAAAGGAAAGAAAAGAAAAGAAAAGGAAAGAAAAGAAAAGAAAAGGAAAGAAAAGAAAAGAAAAGGAAAGAAAAGAAAAGAAAAGAAGCAAAAAAACCGTACCTGGAACATCTCATCTCAATTTTTATTGTCTCGTCCAAGTTCCTGGACATCATAGTCCGTGTTACCCCATGGGAGGAAACTTCCTCCCGCGCCATGGTAACCCCCTCCAGGTTAAAGAGGAGCGGGAAGAGCGACGAAACCAAAACACCGTGAGCCCATGTTCTAGCGGCAGGGTAGCCAGAACCAGCACATCACACAAGGTACCCATCTCACAGTCAATATCACAGCCAGTGTAGAGTCCATACAGAGTGTTCAAGTCATATTAAAACCACAAAACAGAATGGGTATCCGTGCTCAATAAGAGTACACCATAACCACATATATACCACCCGTGCCGCGCCAAACTCCAGTTGGACCAAACCGCCTAATGCAACCGCGGGCTCTTTCTCCTACTGCCACCTTGCGTGAATACCGCTGGTGGCGGCAAATTCTCCAACCCCTCCATCACTGTAGCGACCTTCTTCTTTGCTGGCCTGCCCCGTGTGCTTCGTTTCATGACCGGAATCGTGTTCTCGCTCGCTGGCATTGACATGATGCTCGCTGAAGGATCGAACATCAGGGATCCCGTTGTCAGGTTAGGGTTTACTTCTCGCAAGCTCATGCTCAGTGGATTTCGCGCCTCCGTCTGCCCAGAAGCCTCTGAAGATCGGGATGGAGGCCTGGCCAATACCAATGGCGACGGATTGCTGTCGCTGAAGATGGTTGACGCCGGCTTGCTAGGCGTTGGCGCGTCGCGCAAGTCTGCCAGCAGCACCTCGTGTGCGTTTGTCCGCGGAAGTTCGGTAGGATACCGATAATCCATCTTGACAGGCGTCTCACCAGTGGGTTGATACTCTTGTAGTACCGTGTTCTGGATATCATCCCTGAGATTTGACAGTGGTCGACAGAGTTCTTCGTCAACAGGCTCGAGCCTGTCTTGAATCTTCTGCGTTTCGACATCCATCTCCTCCCCGAGTTGTTCCACCCTACCGTACGTTTCCTTACAATGGTCCAGTATGTTCGAGAACGACTGCTCGACCGTATCACTAAGAGTTTGAACCGAGGTGGCGTGGCGCTTGTGATGTTGACCGTTTTGCGACTTCGCCCGTGATACGAAATCATCGAGGTCCTTCATTTGTTCATCCAGGTCCTTAAGCTGCTCGTCAACCACGCGCACCGTTTCCTCATGGACCGATCTTGTCGTTGTCTGGATCGACGTGCTGTGTTTATTCGCAGCCTGGAAAATGTTAGCAAATTTCAACATGATGGGACACAAGTTGCCTACAGTCCACTCATCCTTTAGCTTGACTTTCAGAGTCTCGCGTGTCTTGGCAACCTCAGCCAACAACTGGCTGTCCTTCACGTTCCAGGCGTCCATTCCTTGTGAGAATTGCGAAACGCTGCCTTCGAACTCCTTGCTAGAATCGAAAACCGTCTGCTGAATGGCCGCCGTTTTACTAGCGAGGCGCGACTCTTGTGTCTGGGCGTGCGAGTTGATCATGGAGCTGATCTGGGCAAGCAGATCCTGACGCTCAGTGGCAGCCTGTTTTCGCTCCTCTTCGACGACCTCCTGTATCCTCGAAGACACCGCTTCATTCGACAGAACCATGGTCTGACTAGCGTTCTCCAGCTGCTGCCTGAGCCGATCAGACTCGGCTTTCTGAGCATTGATTTGCCCTAGCAACTCCTCAAAGAGGGCCTTGAAATCTTTACCGAGGGAGCTGTATGAGCTGTGCAGTTGGTTGTGGAAGGTGTTAAGTTCGTTGAGGACATCTTCGGCAATCCGCTCTGCTGCCCCAGCAATCACATGCAGACTCTCGCCGACGCGCTCCTTCACATTGTCTCTAACAACTTTGATTTCCTCCAACACACCATCCATCTCGTCCTTGGAATGCTGTTGTTGCTTGAGAAGTTGTGCTTTCGACTCTCCGAACTGATCCAGGTTCTCGTCGAGAAGGCTTTGTGTCGAGGATAGCTTCTCAAGTTCTTCCTGCACAAAGGCGTGCATGCGCTGTGAGATGTTGGAAATGTGTCCCTCCTGGTCTCTCCGAAGCTCCTCAATGCGGCTTTCCACCAGCTCAGTCACCTCGGAAACTTGAGTTTGAGACATGCCCCAAGTGCTTCGGTTCAGAGATTGCAAGTCTGACTTTCGCTTGTTCTTTGCCCGGAGACCGTCAACATGGTTAACTGTTCTTTTCAGGGTAGTAAGCAGTTCACCCCCAACCACTTGCAGCTTCTCCTCTGTTTTCTGGTGTGCTTTTCGAATATGCGTCTCTTCTGCGAGAGTCTTTCTGGTGGCAGCAAGCACAAGCTCGGTCTGGTCGAGAACTTCCTTAGTGTCGTCAAGTTGCGCCCGCGTCCCCTCATGCTCCTTCTTGAGACCCATAAAGCTCGATGTCAAGGAAAGGAGTTCCTGGACCTTGTTCCGAAGATTGTTCTCAAGCATCTCAATCTTGGCGCCTTGTTCCTCTGTCAGGATTCGTCGAGACTCATTCTGCGCTGTCATCTCTTCGTAGGCTTCGTTGGACAAATAGACGCCATTTCGCTGCCGTGTCGCGATAAGCTCGCTTTTCAGCTTCTCGATCTCGGTAGTGAATTCCCGAAGCAACGTCTTCTTGTTAACCAGAGGATTCAGCTGGGGCTTGTTTCGGATATTTTTTGCCCGGAATGCGTAGTCCAGCGTCGATATCGTTTCCTCCAAATTGCTTTTTGCCGGGGATATCGTCGCAATGATGCACGTTTTAGTCCGGCCGCCCAGCGAGTCTTGCAGCAGGCGCGTCAATTTCGACTCCCGATATGGGATATGAGCACTTCGATCGACGAGAGCGTTGATGACGCGTCCAAGAGTTAACAAGCTCTTGTTGATGAGTCCTGCTTCGGCGGCCCGCTTGTTCTCCGCCCCAGACCTCTGGATGTTCTCACTTCCAGCCAAATCGACCAGGTTCAGTTTGCCTGCCATGAGGTAGTCTTCTCCGTTTTCCGTCTTCCTCTTAGCATGAACAGTGATGGTGAAGATGGTGTGACTTCGACTGCTGAGATCATTACACTTGGTGGCCGCGACCTGGCGTCTCACGCTCCCTTCCTGAAGCCACTTCAAGCCGTCTGTCGCGCTGGTGATGTGCCTCTCCTCCATTCCCTGCACCATAGTTGCCGCGTGATTCTTTCGTGAATTGTCGTCGTAAATCTTGAGCTGCTTTCCCCCTTCGTCTGGGGACAGGAGATCGCGTAGCTCCTCGTTGTAAAGCTCGATGAAGGAGCATCGAACGTTGTTTTCGACTTCTTCAGCTTCAAGCTTGTTAAAGAGTGCTTGGAGCACGCGGGGGATGATTCCAGCCTCGTCGGACAGGAGCCCGAGGGTGCTGGCCATGTCACCGGTCATGGTGTACGTCTTGCCCGTGCCCGTCTGGCCGTATGCGAATATTGTGCAGTTGTAGCCTGTGAGCATCTGTCGAAGTTAGCAGTTGACCTCTAGGATTTGTATCGCGAGCTCACTTCGTCTAAGATGGGTTTAACCACATCATCAAATATCATGCTCTGGTCTGCAGCTTGTGAAAATACGCGGTCGAAGCTGTATGTTTTGTTGCTCAGTGCTGATGGGCCCATCGACAGCTCGACCTGCTTCCCCTTGACACCGTCCGCGGTGACCACCACCATGCTGTTTTCCCGAACTTCGCGTTCATTGCGGCCTCGACAGCGAACAACGACGTTGATGTTGGTAGCCTCTCCGCCCTCGTCTGCGTCGAACTCGCGATCCTTGCGCTTCAAGCCCGACGTGGCCGTGGTTGCAATTGACATTAGGGATTCAGCTGGCGATACCGCGCCGGCTCGGTCGATTCGGAGTGCAACAGACGCGTGTCGCACGCCATGTCTGGTTGACACAATTCTTGTTGGTGGCCGAAGACTTGAACGCGCTCCAGCGCCATTTCGCCCTGGTGGCGCCATTGATGTTGTCCTTCGCTCCATCGCAGAGCAAAGTCGCGTTGCGATCTGCAAACTCGCGAGAAAAGTCGGTAATGGTTATTAGCGGAAGTGGGCGACGGGACTGCTGTAAATCCACGGTCAAGCCCTCTGAAAATTTGGTGCCAGGGTTTGCCTCTCAGTTGGCAGCTGCAGATTCAGCGGGGTGGGGTGCCGCGGCGAGCCGGCCTAAGATGCACTTGTCGCAGGGATTCGTGCTGGACTCGCAGGCGCGACGTAAACATCACATCAGATTGCCGCAGCAACAACCGGCCCCTGCTTGGCAAGTGGCCCACGGACCACCTGCCCCTCATTCCCTCAGCCCCACCATTCACTGGCGGGATGACGTCTCGAATGTCACGAAGAGCAATCACGAGGAACAGCGCGACCGATTCGTTCTTATCTCGCTATACCTTCGAAAGTCACAACATCACATGGCTGTTATCTATATCATCAGCACTTAGAGTTTAGGGCAGACGGTTCTGAAATCCAGACAGGTATCCTCGCAATCGATTTCACGGCATCCGACTCCTTGTATTTTGACCGCATTCTACTCTCCTGACTCCCAAACATCATCTCGGTACTCCCAACGTTTTTCTGACTCCTGGCTGAAGCGGAGTGCCAGCCGCTCGAACCCGGCCCACCAGAGTCAGCGATGTCGTCGCTGTTCTCTGCCCAACTCTACCCCGGTCGGGCACTAGGGTTTCTGGTTCTCGGCGCCTCGCTCCACGATATCCTCACCCGACTCAAAGCCGAGCCCCAAAGGTTCCCAAAGTTTGAGGTCATTTACGATCCCAAGGATCCCGTGAATACAGCTACCATTCTCGGTCTCCCAGCCAACGGCATCCGTTTGCGGTTCGATGGCCCCGAACAGCGGCTGCGATTGATCGAGATAGACGACTTTACAAAGAACCACATTTTTCTTAAGCCGACGAATGACAAGGAACGCGATCTCGTCCGTCCCCCTACTGCGATACAGGGTGGCCAGCAAGAGGCTAGCTCGGGGCCCACCTTTCGGCACATATACCAGCGATTCTTGGGACCGACTTACGATGGGGAATTCATACCAATTCCAGATTCCAAGGATGGTTCAGGATTGTACGTCCTTTCGTACCCTGGCGTTGCCTTCACATTTCCCATGAAAAAATCGGATTACAAGGCGAAAAAGGATGTTGTATCACTGCTATCCTCGTCCGCCGTCCCCTCAGCTATGGCCATCTTCTCGGGCGATTCTTGGGCGCAGGCTAGGGCAATGATGTGGACGGAGGTCTTGCCGAGTCTCAAGACGTTTGCACCTCTTTTTAAAGGCAAAGAGTCCTGCCCAGACGAAGTATCTCAGATCAAGATCTTTGGAGGTGGCAAACTGCAAGTATTTCGCAAATGGACTAACCAGTCGTTCTGGATATATCTTGGCGAGACAACGCCGCAGACGCTTGTTATGGAACTTGGCCCTCCAGATGCGATATACCGGAAGAATGACCGTTCGATGGAAATTCACAAACGGCGATCGGCAAGCAACACTGTGGGTCGGCCCAGCGGTGATGATTTGAAAGGAGTAGATGACCTCACAGATACGGATCAGTCTTCGTCGCATACGGGGTCTGACGGCTACGATTCGAACGAGGAAGCCGTCGAAGATGACGCTGGAACTCATGTCTCGGGGGAGTGTTTCTATAACTATTTCCATCAGGGTTTTGATATCCTCGTGTCAACTCCAACACCGCCATCACAACCGCCGCCCTCGCAAACCCCGGAAACAGCACCGCCCGAGCCAGAATCTAGGACCTTTGGTGCAGACCGCCTAGTGGCGACCAAGGTAATTCTACATGGAAACGTGCCCGGCTCGTATCCATTCAATAGACATCGGCGCTGCCGCTGGGAGATTTCCTACCTCCCAACGACGAATGGGGTCATCAACTCAGAGGCCACTTTCCCCAAGATCGAGCAGAGCCTCCGTGAGGAATGGAAGTCGATCTATGCATCCGAAGAGGACGCAAGAAAGAAGCAACGGGGTATGGTCCTGAACCGGGGCTGGGGAGACAGCCCAGGTAGCAGCTGCGAGCTTCTCGGAGGATGGGAGGAGAGTGGCGGGGCGACTACCCCAGGGGTGGGGAAGAAGTTTGATGGTGGTCAGGATTCTACTACCACACTTTATGGATTCCCTGGTCTGGTTTTTGAGGTTTTGAAGAACGGCTATGTCAGTGCAGTGACAGTTTTCTGAGCGTTTGATGGGTTTCAAGTCATAATTCTGGGTACAGCATGGGAATCAGCGTTTGATCGGTTGGTGGGTTGCACGGTGCATAGGCAGGTATCATTGGCACTCTGGCAGGTTTAGGCAAGCGTTGCGATTCGCGGGTAATAATAATGTACCAAAGCCTCTAGAAATGTCCAATGGACATCACCGGCAATGCAAGGTTTCGGGATTTGCGCAGCCCTGGCCATTTGAGTGGTAACTGGGGGATCACCAGAACGGCTGAACTATGACTCCAAAGTAATGGTTCTTAAACAATGATCTTTGTGGACGTCTGCGATTCATGAGCTTATAGACTCGGTGTTTGGCTCTTTGAGTCTTTCGAGTCCTTCGTTCTGCGTCCCAGGCCTATCTAGCGACTTGACGAAACTAATGGCAACCGACGCAAAGCCAGAGGCTAAAAAGCCTTTCCTGATTATTTACTCGCTGGATCGCGAGCACAAGCAACACAGCTTTTCAGTCTATGTCACCAAGCTGCAACTCCGCCTCCGCCACGGCGGTGTTCCCTACGAGAATGACATCGGCAACCGGGGTGACTCGCCCAAGAAAAAATTCCCTTACGTCCGCTTCCTCGAGACGGGCGAATTGATGGGAGACTCGGCTCTCATTACAGAGAGGCTGGTTCGCGATGGAAAGCTGGAGGATCTGAGTGCGCAGCTATCGCCAGAGCAAAAGGCAATGGATCTATGTCTTCGGGTCATGGTGGAGGATAGGCTTTACTACCTCGTGGTAAGTGACCCTTCTGTACTGTCTCGTCCCGAATAAAGTAGCTGATGAGAGCGGGGCAAGCACTACGAGCGCTGGTATGGTAACTACCGCCTCATGCGCGACATTGGACCCTTCAGCTATTTCCCCTGGGGTGTTCGCCACTTTGTCGCGTCCGTGGCATTTCTGTACGTAAAGATGATGCTGTTCTTCCAGGGCACGGGACGGCATAAGCCCGACGAGGTGAGGCACTTTACTGAGGAGGCGATCGACGCCCTGGCGGGCTTCGCTGAAGCAGCGCGGGCAAAGGCGAAGGGAGAGGGGCCGTTTTGGATTATGGGAGGGGATAAACCTACTGAGGCGGACTTTACGCTGTTTGGCGCGTTGGCGGGGTACTTGGTAAACCCAGTGTGAGTGTCCGTTTCCAGTTTTGGACATGGTTGCTAATGTGGATGGAATGACAGGCAACCGATTACTACGGGGCTTGTCAAAGAGTCTTCTGTCCTGATGGATTACATTACGAGGATTCACAAAGCTTACTTTCCCGATTATCGCGATCTAGCATGAGAGGCTTTCTGCCAACGGCCGGGAGCAAAGTGGGGACGAATCGAGCAGAGGTTCATGACGGAGGGCTTCCGATGTCCTTCAAGGGCTGCTACACTAGTTGCCCTTGACCGAGCAATAATCTCCACCCTAATGAGTATTACGTAGGCTTTATTTGGTTATAAAAAGCATTTCCCTACCGCTTGAAAGCAGTCAAAAATTAGGATATAGAAACTGAGCTCACCCCGCGATCGCATCTCGCTACTACCCCAGTACAAAGCGAGATTCTGTCCGGCTAACAGTGGGCCCAAAATCCCACATCAGGTGGCCTGCAGGGCGGGTGCCGAGAGGATTTTGCCTGAAAGCTCCCGGGACTGCACATGCACCTGTTCCAGTCCCGACGCCGCTTGACTGCGCCGAAGCATAGAATTCTTCCAGCCGTCGAATTGAGCGCTGGCGAATAGCGACGCAAGACATTCTCACTCGTCGCCCGTCACATGAAAAAGATCTGGCTCCGGCCCCAGACAGTTTTCTAGCCCGAATCTTCCAACCTTTAAAGAGCGGACGCTAAATACAAATCAACTATGCATCAACGAAACCGCATCCTCTAACTCCCAAGCGCTCATGCATGCTTTCCAGGACATGACACATCAGCGACATGAATGAACGCGACGCCAGTCCGCCCCCGAACCTCCGTCCCCGAAGGGCGGAAAGGCAGTCTGGCCTGATCGATCGAGAGCGAACCGCGAGCTCCAGCTTCAACCGCGCTGATGCTACTTCGAACCCTTTCACTACCGATTCAACCGTAGCTCCGAAGTCCTCCGACGAGGTCGAGTCCGCCCTGCAAACATCACCCCAGCCCGAAACCCTGCAATATGACGAGAGTCGGCTTCGGTCAAGAGTTCAAACTCGCGGACACAACAAGCATAGGTCCAGTGGCGCCTTCCTGCTTTCCGACCCCGTAGCTGCGATCACCCATGATCACGATGCCCTCGCGCATTCGCAGTCGCAAAGGAGGCGGCGCGATGCCGCCGACCGTGAGCAACGAGTGCAGGAACGACTACATCCGCGAGATGCTCGGCTGGGCGAACAGGCCCTCGATCCAGGCCTTGGGCGGGTCAGGTCGGAGAGGATCTCGACCAGCTCGGCAGTCACAAAGGGAGAATCACTAGCGGGAGAAACAGTTATCGGGTCTTCTCCACGGACCAGCATAGCCCCTCTGGATGCGGACTCTGCGCAAATCGTCAAGATGGCGCTCAACTTGAGTGAATCGAGGCGTCTGGCGTCGAGAAGAAATGTTTCGCAACCTATACCTCCACGGTTGGCTCCGTTACCAGACACTACTGCTAGCGGCAGCCTTAGACAGCATCTTCAACAACAGCGGCGAGTTTCGCGCACCATCTCGCCCAAGCCAGATCGCTCTCCTAGGGTCGGTCCTCCGCGTATTCTGAGCCCTCTACAGTCGGCTTTTGAACCGGAGAGCACGTACCGTTACCATTTTTCACAATCCACGCTTAACAGGGCACAAAAGGCCAAGGAATATTTGGAATTGATGGCACAGTACAGACGGGTGCTTGATTTGTTGCCTCCTCTGAAACCCGGAATTCTTACTAGACCCTCAACGGCGAGTCCTCCCGCAAGTCCAAACGGCTCTGTCCAGGTATTTCGCATTCCTACCAATCTGTCCGAAAACGCGATAGGACGCCCGTATGATCCTTTGCAGTATATCCGGAACCGCAAGGTGCGAGCCCGCGAGAGAAAAACCATTGATGGCGAAACCCAAGGGTTCAATGATGTTGTCAAAGTGTCCGAATGGGTGGATGATGTATCTAGGTGGGTCGCAACCGGCCAAGTTCACGCACCAGGGACTCCTTCCCTGCCTCCTTTCGCGGGTGCGGATATTGTGGGCACGCAGAGCTCCCCTTCAGCCGTGAGTTCTAGGTCTGTTGTGTCCTCTGCGAAGGCAAAACGGCCCAGAGTCGACTGGGTCATCGATCCGGCTGATATGCTGGCCGACATTTATTGGCTTGAACAAGACGACAACAAGAGGCTTGTAGAAGATCGCCACTGGAGGCGAATCTACCCTCAAGATGCCAATCTTTCCCGGCCCCTGTCGCATGATGAGCCGGGCCGAAGGTTGGCAACCCCGGGTTCGAATAACGAGCCATCAGAAAGCCATACTGCTACCGAAAATGCGTCCACCGAAACACTACCTCACAAGCACGAACACGAGCATGTCTTTAGCACGGCCCGGGATCGAGCACAGCAGAAACTGCGGGCGCTAAGAGAGACCCATCATCGACATACTAGTTCCATACACAATCGTGATTTTCTCCGTATCCATCGTGGGTCGGTCTCGGAATCTTCTGACACAGATAATGACAGAAAGCGTCGGGCTAGGAATGGCACTATTAGCAGCAGCGGTAAGGACCTGTTAGCAAAACAGGTTGAAGAACTAGCAGCCCAAGAGCAAAAACAGCAGGAGAAATACGGGGGGCGAGATTTGGAAAGACCGGTGCTCTACGACCATGAGGCGTTACGTATGGAGTTTAACAGCCCCGGTTTGATGACACCGGAGCGGGAAGACGCAGGCACCTTACCAGCTCCTAATCGTCCAAAGGCCCGCTCGAGGACAGACTCGAGGGCTGAATTCAGCGAGAATGAATTCAATTTTCCTGGACTCAAGCAGCGTCCCTCGCCGCCGCAGCACCAACAGAGGGCTAGCCTTGAAGTCCCACAGAGGGGAAGACGGCCCTCAATAGATTATGATACCTCGCAACCAAACTCTCCGGATCTGAGGGCGCTGCGTGACAGCGCTCTTATGCCAGCGATTGGCATGGATCTATCCCCCATGTCTAGCAGGCCTAACTCGCCTACTCGAAATCCGTTGACCAAGGTCAGGGGTATTTTCCGGGAGCGCAGCAGAGAACGGCCAACGGATATACGCACGCCCATTGCCGAGGACAGCGCCGAGTACTTTCCAGCTCCTCTTCCCTCACTTGAGAAAGTTGACTCTCCTGGATGGGTGAGCAGCCAGGCGTCTGAAAGAGATTCCAAGAGTCCTCCCCGGAAGGAGACGACTGGCAGGACACACAGCAGTCACAAGTCGCACCGCAGTATGGGTAGCATTAAGCTTCGAGGGGAGGATGGTATCGGGATCCGATCCCTTTTCAGGGCGCCGCGTATTGATAGTGTCTTACGCAGCAGTGTTTCCAAGGTCAGCGATATGATATGGCGAAAGGAGGGTGGCGTGGGAGATGAACAGTCGTCCAGCACGTCAGCAGATGAGTCTGAACTGGAGCATAACCGAAGAGGCAGGCGAAGAGGGAGATCTAAGGGTTCCGTTGTGCCCCATCGGCCGAGCTCCCGACATGGACGGGAAAGCGATCCTACACCACAGCTTCTGTCGCCGATAGGCCCGACATCGCTTTCTGCCCCCGGCTCATACCCAGCATCACGGCCTGTCAGTCGCCGCTCTTCGCGGTTTGAGCTGCTCAAGCCGCCCAGGATTGATGTTCAAAACGCCTCTCCGACAGCGTCGCCTCCTCCCGAAGCCGCACGCCCACAGGATTTAGACGTGTCAGAGACAGAGTCGCGTAAGAGCAACTACGCGGATGCCCCGCGTCCTGCAGACGACCCTCGTGTGAAAGCGATCCTGTCCCTGCCCAAGCCGCCCCAAGTGCCCGTGGGCACATCGAATCGCCACTGGTCCGCGATTGACGGCATCAACTTCCCGGCCAGCACCGTCATTTCAAGACGTGAAGTTGCTAGATCCCGTATTCTTTTGCTCCGGTTTGGTATCAAGGCGATGGAGATGGAACGCCGCGCCAAGGAGCGTCGTTTGCTGGCGAACGCGCACAGCCCGGCTCGGTCTCCCAGTGTTGATGGGTCTTCTTCTTCATCTCTGTCAGACGCAGGAGCTCGATTTGCGTGGCCCGATGTTGCAAGCCTTTGCACCGATACCAACATGCGAGCCCGGCTGTTTGAACGACCCATTGCACAGACGGAGGTTTACCCCTTAGCTGGCCGGGCACTCAACGCCTCGATACAAGAGTCGGAGCAGCAGTGGCAGAGCGCATGGCGCACCTTTGCGACCGAGACGGCGCCCACGCTTCAGAACAACGTCGAGTCGCTCCGCAACAGAGTCGCGGATGAGCTGACAGGGTTTACGCAGGCGGCTGCCGAGGAGGCGGATGAAGTCAATCACGATCTCGCGACGAGCCAGAGGCTCAGAGTGAAGAGGGTCGTGGACGGCATGGAGAAGATGTTGCGGCGGAGGAGGAGACGGTTCCGCTGGGTGAGACGAGCAGGGTGGCTGGCTGTCGAGTGGGTGTTGGTGGGCTTTATGTGGTACGTCTGGTTCATAGTGATGATCACGAGGATACTGCTCGGTGTTGGGAAGGGAGTTGGTAGAGCTGTAAAATGGCTATTGTGGCTGTGATATATTGTATCCTAATGGGGTGGGGCTATACTGCCTTCTGGGCGCTTCTAGGCGGTGTCTTCGTATAGAAGTTGGATAGCAA